>ERZ779629.1054-NODE-1054-length-9846-cov-4.126443_pt1 | contig 9846 bp, 16 predicted proteins | sample MGYA00514192_ERZ779629 | MGnify/ENA primary metagenome ERZ779629 (study PRJEB29562, sample SAMEA4376709) | mouse gut metagenome | isolation source: Cecum | study: EMG produced TPA metagenomics assembly of the A DSS colitis mouse model was used to assess the... | reverse complement strand
GCACCTTATCGACCTTGTCGTAGTCGATTTCAGGGAAGATCAGCTGCTCGCGGATACCCATATTGTAGTTGCCCCGGCCGTCGAAGGAGTTGGGGTTTATGCCCCTAAAGTCCCTGACGCGCGGCAGGGCCACGTTGAAGAGCCTATCCAGGAACTCGTACATCCGCTCGCCCCGAAGGGTGACCTTCACGCCAATGGGCATCCCCTCGCGCACCTTGAAGTTCGCCACGCTCTTCTTCGCTTTGCACACAACGGGCTTCTGGCCGGTAATTTTCATAAGGTCGCCCGAAATGGCGTCTATGGCCTTGGAGTTCTCCTTGGCCTCGCCGGCGCCCACGTTGATGACTATCTTGTCCAGCTTCGGTATCTGCATAACGGACTTATAGCCGAACTTCTTCATCAGCTGGGGGGCGATCTCCGTCTTATACATCTCTTTCAGTCTAGCTGCCATATTCTTCGTCTTCCTCCCTTACAGCGACTCGCCGCATTTTCTGCAAATGCGCTCTTTGGTGCCGTCCGCAAGGACCTTGTGGCCCACGCGGGTCGGCTTGCCGCAGCGGGGGCAGACCACCTGCACCTTGCAGGCGTAAATGGCACTCTCCGCCTTGATGATGCCGCCGGGCTCGCCCATCCTGCGGGGCTTCACGTGCTTCTGCACGAAGTTGGCGTTCTCTATGATGACCTTGCCCTCCTTGGGGCTCACCTGCATGACCTTGCCCTTCTTGCCCCGGTCGCGGCCGCTGATGATCATCACGGTGTCGCCGGTCTTTACGTGTACTTTATTCATATTCGGTACACCTCCATCAAAGCACTTCGGGGGCCAGCGACAGGATCTTCATATACTCCTTGTCGCGCAGCTCGCGGGCCACAGGCCCGAAGATGCGGGTGCCCCTGGGGTTTTTGTCCTCACGGATGATGACAGCGGCGTTCTCATCGAAGCGGATATAGGTGCCGTCGTCCCGGCGCACGCCGGAGGCGGACCGGACGATAACCGCCTTTACGACGTCGCCCTTCTTCACCACGCCGCCGGGCGCCGCCTTCTTAACAGAGGCCACCACCACGTCGCCGATATTGGCATACCTCCTGCCGGTGCCGCCCAAAACGCGGATGCACATGAGCTCCTTCGCGCCCGTGTTGTCGGCAACCTTGAGGTAAGACTGCTGTTGAATCACAGTTTGTTCCTCCTTTTACTTGGCTTCATAAGCCACAGGCTCTACCGGCCCCTAACTTATTTTGCCTTCTCGATGATCTCCACCAGCCGCCATCTCTTATCCTTGGAAATGGGCCTGGTCTCCATGATGCGCACGCGGTCGCCCACATTGCAGGCGTTCTCCTCGTCGTGGGCCTTGCGCTTCACGGTGCGCTTGATGATCTTGCCGTACATGGGGTGCTTCACGCTGTCCTGTATGGCCACCACCACGGTCTTATCCATTTTATTGCTTACCACGCGGCCTACCGCGGTCTTTCTCATGCTTCTTTCGCTCACTTCATTATCCTCCCTTCCCGTTAGGCGTTCCCGGCCTGCAGCTCATTCTCGCGTATAACTGTCTTCACGCGGGCAATGTCCTTCTTCACGGCCTTGATACGCATGGGGTTATCGAGCTGATTGATAGCGAGCTGGAAACGCAGGTTGAAAAGCTCCGCCTTTAGGTCGGAAAGCTTGGTATTCAGCTCGTCGGCTGTCAATTCTCTGATCTCTGAAGCCTTCATGACTGCGCCTCCGTTTCTTTTGTTACGAATTTGCACTTGATGGGGAGCTTGGCAGCGGCCAGCCTCAAAGCCTCCCTGGCGGTGGCTTCGGGTACGCCGCCCAGCTCGAACATCACCCTGCCGGGCTTGACAACGGCCACCCAGTATTCGGGCGAGCCTTTACCGGAACCCATGCGGGTTTCGGCGGGCTTCTGGGTCACGGGCTTGTCGGGGAATATCTTGATCCAGACCTTACCGAAACGCTTGCAGTAACGGGTCATGGCCACACGGGCGGCCTCTATCTGGTTGGACTTTATCCATGCCGGCTCCAGGGCCTGCAGGCCGTAATCGCCGTAGGTCACCTTGTTGCCGCGCATGGCCTTGCCCTTCATGCGGCCCCTCTGGACCCTGCGGTATTTCACGCGCTTTGGCATCAGCATTTACCTGCGCCCCCCTTCCCTGTTGTCTCTTCTCGGTCCGCGGTCGTTCCTGTCGCCGCGCGGCCTGCGGTCGTCCCTGCGGGGGCGGTCGCTGCGATCGCCCCTGGGGGCGCGCGAGCTGCGGCTGTCGCGGTTGTCGTTCAGCACCTCGCCCTTATATAGCCACACCTTTACGCCGATACGGCCATAGGTCGTGGCGGCCTCGGCAAAGCCGTAGTCGATGTCGGCCCGAAGGGTTTGCAGCGGAATGGTGCCGTCGTGGTACTCCTCGCTGCGGGCTATCTCCGCGCCGCCCAGACGGCCGGAAACCTTTGTCTTAATGCCCTTGGCCCCAAGCCTCATGCTCCTGCCGATGCAGCCCTTCATGGCCCGGCGGAAGCTTATGCGGCGCTCCAGCTGGGAGGCGATGTTCTCGGCCACCAGCTGGGCGTTCAGATCCGGCTGGCGAACCTCGACGATGTTGATGACCACGGGCTTGCCCAGCATCTTCTCGCACTGCTGGCGGAGCTTCTCTATCTCCGTGCCGCCCTTGCCTATGACCATGCCGGGCTTTGCGCAGTGGATATGGATGCGCACCTTGGAGGCGTCGCGCTCGATCTCTATCTTCGGGATGCCCGCCTGGTACAGCTGCTTTTTCAGGACCTTCCTCAGGTTATAGTCCTCTACCAGGGTGTCGCCGAAGTTGTTGTCCTTGGCGAACCACCGGGAATCCCAGTCCTTTATCACACCCACGCGAAGGCCGTGGGGATTGACTTTCTGTCCCATAATGTCCCTCCTTACTCTTTCTCGGCCACAACGATGGTGATGTGGCTGGTCCGCTTCAGGATCCTGTGCGCCCTGCCGTGGTCCTTCGGGCGTATCCTCTTGAGGATCGGGCCCGGGGTCACATAGCACTTTGAAACGTACAGGCTGCCCTTGTCCATCTGCAAATTGTTCTCCGCGTTGGAAACAGCGGACTTCAAGAGCTTGCCGAGGTCCTCGCAGGCGGCCTTGGGGGTGTTCTCCAAAATGGCCGCGGCCAGGTCCACGGGCTTATTGCGTATAAGGTCCAGCACCAGGCCCACCTTGCGGGGAGAGATGCGGGTATAGTTCAGCGTTGCTTTCGCTTCCATTTCTTGCTCTCTCCTTTCGCTTATTTGCCGGTCTTCGAGCCGGTGTGGCCCTTAAAGGTCCTCGTCGGGGCGAACTCGCCCAGCTTGTGTCCTACCATGTCCTCGGTAACGTATACCGGCACATGCTTGCGGCCGTCGTGCACCGCAATGGTGTGGCCCACGAAATCCGGGAATATCATCGAAGCCCTGCTCCAGGTCTTCACAATCTTCTTCTCCCCGGCCTCGTTCATAGCCTGGATCCTTTTCAGCAGCACGGGCTGTACAAAAGGTCCCTTTTTAAGACTTCTGCTCATTCTCGTTATGCTCCTTTCCCGTGCTTACTTGCCGTTTCTGCGCCGGACAATGAACTTGTCGCTGCTCTTATGGTGCTTTCTGGTCTTATAGCCCAGCGCCGGCTTGCCCCAGGGGGTAACGGGACCGGGACGGCCCACAGGGCTCTTGCCCTCGCCGCCGCCGTGGGGGTGGTCGTTGGGGTTCATGACCGAGCCGCGCACGGTGGGCCGCCAGCCCATATGGCGCTTGCGGCCGGCCTTGCCTATCTTCACGTTCTCGTGGTCGATGTTGCTGACCTGGCCGATAGAGGCCATGCAGCTGTCGGGAACGTTCCGAAGCTCCCCGGAGGGCAGCCTCAAGAGCGCCATGCCGTTCTCCTTTGCCATCAGCTGGGCCATAATGCCCGCCGCCCTGGCTATCTGCGCCCCCTTGCCGGGGTACAGCTCCACGTTGTGGATGAAGGTGCCGGTGGGAATGTTCTTAAGGGGAAGGGCGTTGCCGGGCTTGATGTCGGCCTCGGCCCCGGAGACTATCTTGTCCCCCACCTTGATGCCGTTGGGGGCTATTATATAGCTCTTCTCCCCGTCCTCATACTGTATAAGGGCGATAAACGCCGAGCGGTTGGGGTCGTACTCAATGGTCTGCACCACGGCAGTCACGTCGTGCTTCTGGCGCTTGAAATCAATGATGCGGTACTTCTTGCGGTTCGCTCCGCCCCTGTGGCGCACGGTAATCCTGCCGTAGCTGTTACGGCCGGACTTATTGCTCAGAGGGGCCAGCAGGCTCTTCTCCGGGCCGCCCTTAGAGAGGACGGTATAGTCCGTAACGGACATATTCCGGCGCGCCGCGGTAGTCGGCTTATAATTCTTTATTGCCATGTCTTCTGTTCACTCTCCTAGTCGTTGGGATACTCTGTGCCCGGCCTTAGACCATGCTCTCGAAGAACTCGATGGTCCTGCTCTCCTCAGTGAGGGTCACCACGGCCTTCTTCCAGCTCCTGGTGTAGCCCTGGTAACGCCCCTGGCGGCGGAGCCTCCCGCGCACGTGGAGGGTGTTTACCTTGCTGACCTTGACGCCGAAGGCGGCCTCCACGGCCCTTTTCACATCTATCTTGGTGGCCTCCTTTGCCACCTCGAAGGTGTATTTTTTCTGGGTGTTGCCGTCCATGGTCTTCTCGGTGATGATGGGGCGGATAATGATGTCATGGGCCTCCATTACGCATACACCTCCTCAATCTTCTGCACAGCGCCCTGTACAACGATGAACTTGTCTGCGCCCAGAATATCGTACACGTTCAGGGTATTCACCTGGGCGGTCTTCACGCCGGGAATATTCCCCGCGCTCTTTATTACCTTCTCGTCCACGCTGTCCAGCACGATGAGCGCTTTCTTCTCGCTGCCAACAGCCTTCAGCATGGCGGCGATGTCCTTGGTCTTAAAGCCCTCCAGGGCGATCTTGTCGATGACTATCATCTCGCCGTCCTGCACCTTGGAGGAGAGGGCGGACTTCATCGCAAGCCTTCTCACCTTCTTGTTGAGGGCATAGCGGTAATCCCTGGGCTTTGGGGCGAATACCACGCCGCCGTGGGTCCACTGGGGGGCGCGGGTGCTGCCCTGGCGGGCGCGGCCCGTGCCCTTCTGCCTCCAGGGCTTCCTGCCGCCGCCGGAGACCTCGCTGCGGGTCAGGGCGGACTGGGTCCCCTGGCGCTGATTGGCAAGATAATTCTTCACCATATCGTTCATAACAGGGACGTTGGGCTCTATGCCGAACACGGCGTCGCTAAGCTGCTGCCTGCCGACCTCCTTGCCCTGCATGTTCAAAACTGCTACTTCAGCCAGTCTTCATTCCTCCTCCCCTTACGCTTTCACGCTGTCGCGCACGATAACTACGCCGCCGTTGGGGCCGGGTATGGCGCCCTTGATGGCTATGAGGTTGTTCTCCGCGTCCACCTTGGCCACCGTCAGGTTCTGCACCGTAACGGTCTCCGCGCCCAGGTGGCCCGCCATCTTCAGGCCCTTCCAAACCCGCGAAGGGGTCGAGCACGCGCCGTTGGAGCCGCCGTGCCTTGCCACAGGGCCGGAACCGTGGGTCTCCTTCAGGCGGTGGAAATTCCAGCGCTTGATAACGCCCGCGTAGCCCTTGCCCTTGCTGGTGCCTGTAACGTCCACCCGCTCGCCGGCTTCAAATGTGTCGGCCTTGATAAGGTCGCCCACATTCAAGGCGCTGATGTCCTCCAGGCGGAACTCCCGAAGGGTCTTCTTGGGGGCGACGCCGCCCTTCTTGAAGTGGCCCGTAAGGGGCTTTGTGACCCGCTGGGGCTTCTGGTCCCCGAAGCCGACCTGTACCGCGTCATAGCCGTCGGTCTCCACGGTCTTCTTCTGGGTCACGACGCAGGGCCCGGCCTCTACCACTGTTACCGGGATGACCTTACCCTTGTCGTCGAAGATCTGCGTCATGCCGACCTTCTTTCCGATGATCCCTTTTTTCATGTTCTGCTTCCTTTCTACTCCTGAGACCTTCTTGCCGAAAGTCCCGCTAGGTTATTGGTCGATGGGCGTAAGACCATCGACTTGACCGATCCGTCACGGTAGGTCAGGACCGAGCCGAAAACTTGCTAAAAGGATCTACAAGTTTACAGCTTTATCTCGATCTCGACGCCGGCGGGGAGCTCCAGGCCCATCATGGCTTCAACAGTCTTGTTGCTGGGCCGGAGAATGTCGATCAGTCTCTTGTGGGTGCGCATCTCGAACTGCTCGCGGCTGTCCTTATACTTATGGACGGCCCTGAGTATAGTTACGATCTGCTTTTCCGTGGGCAGCGGCACCGGCCCAGAGACCCTGGCGCCCGTGCGCTTTGCGGTAGCGACGATCTTCTCCGCGGACTGGTCCACCAGCTGGTGGTCGTACCCCTTGATCCTGATCCTGATCTTTTCCTTGACTGCCATTTCTATAACCGCCTCCTAAATCGTTCTTGGGCGTTTTGCATTTTCCAACACTGTCCCGGGTGTTTCTCCTGCCGGTATAGAAAAACCGGCAGTCCGCACCACGCTCAAAAAGCGCGGCAGACCCCGGGGACAGAGCCGAAACTCACAGCTTCCTCTGATAAAGCGCACACACGGCCTGCCGGGGGCTGCCCGGCGGTTCCCGCGCTTTTCAGATTTCTTCGCCCGGTTTAAAATCGGACATACTCCACGGAAAAACCGGCTACAGTCTGGTGCCGAGCCGCAACCTCCCGCTTCAACGCATATCAGGGTATAAATACCCATTTGGCAATCGTACTTGCTTATATTACCACAAGACCTGGTATTTTGCAAGTCTTTTTTCAAAATAAATTTACGTTTTCTTAAAATTTTTCTCCTGCTATCGGTTGACACCCCGGTGTTTATCATATATAATAGAAAAGCCGTCGGGGTGTAGCGGAGCTGGTACCGCACTTCATTTGGGATGAAGGGATCGCACGTTCGAGTCGTGTCACTCCGACCATATTGAGAAAGCCAAAAAGATATTTGGGCAAAAAACCGCGTGGTTAACGCGGTTTTTTGCATCTCAAAAGCCTGGATTTCGAAAGTTCCGAAACACATACGCCAACCGCTCCTAGAAAGGGTGTTGGCAAGGACTATTCTTCTCCCCAAAGGCGCACCTCCTCTCTCTGCTGAAAAATCAAAGTGCAGACGCGATTTACCCCATAGGGCTTATGGCGTCTGCACTGTATCTTAAGCTGTGCACTCATCAGCCTATAAAAGCACAGGCAGAAAGCTATAGCTGCCTCCTCCTTCGCGCTTACCAGCCCAGACCCTTCAGATACTCCCGGCTCATGGTGATGGCCTCCATGGGTGTGCGGCCATTGGACTGGTCCTGCTCCACCACCACCCACTGGGCCCCGGCCTCCAGGGAGGCCTCAAGAATAGAGGGGAAATCCTGTATACCGCTGCCCACCGGGCGGAACTCAAAGAAGCCCTTATTCTCCTGCTCCTCCACCTCCGTGCCGATGAGCTGGTACATATTGCCGGGCTTGCCCTCCTTATAGAAGTCCTTCAGGTGCACCACCGGGGCGCGGCCGCTGTACTTCCTCACATAGGCGGCGGGATCCTCCCCGGCCACGTTCACCCAGCAGGTGTCTATCTCGGTCTTCAGAAGGTCAGCGGGGATGGTGTCGTAGATGTAGTCAAGGGCGTACCGGCCGTCGGGCATCTTCTGGAACTCGAAGTCGTGGTTATGATATAAGGTCTGTATGCCGTGGGCCTTGCAGACCTTGCCTATCTCCCCAAAGACCTTTACATTCTCCTCGAACTTCTCCCCGCCGGGGCGGTCCTCCTCCATCAGGTAGGGGAGGGCGATATACTTTACCCCTATCTGCTCATACTGGCTTACGACCCCCTCTATGTCGGCTTTAAGCTCCTGGAAAGGCACATGGGCGGAAACGGCCTCAAGGCCCGCGTCTTCGATGGCGGCCTTGATCTCGGCGGGGGAGAGGCCGTAGAGCCCTGCCAGCTCTACACCGTCATAGCCTATCTCCTTGATTTTCTTCATGGTGCCGGCAAAGTCCTTCTCGGCGTCCTCCCGGACGGAGTAGACCTGCACAGCAACGGGCAGCTTGTTCATGGGAAAAACCTCCTGGATGGTAAATTTTTGTGGGGACTATAGTGTAATTTTACCTTAAAACATCTAAAAGGTCAAGATATCGGTTGAAAAACCCGGCCTTTTTTGGTAAAATAAGTAGGTACCTAAAACTGAGTCAGATAGGAAGGAACCGAATGAAACGAACCCCATACTTTTACCTGGTCCTGTTCATTTCAAAGCTTGTGCGCTTTATGCTTCTGAAGCTGGGCCGCAACGCCACCAACTTCCCCGGTGAGCTGGCCATATGGCTGTGCAGGAGCTTCATCGGCCGTATGCCCAAGCCCAAAAAGGTCATCTGCATCACCGGCACCAACGGCAAGACCACCGTTGCAAACCTCATAGAGGACGTGCTGGAAAAAACCGGCGCGGACTTCTACTGCAACAGAAACGGCTCCAACGTCTACTCGGGCGTGGCCTCCCTGCTGCTGGCCAACTCCGACTGGCGGGGCCGGCCCACCAAAGAGCTTGCGGTCTTCGAGCTGGACGAGCGCAGCTCCAATCTTATACTGCCCTATATGCGCCCGGACCTGATGCTCTGCACCAACATCTTCCGGGACTCCTACAAGCGCAACGCCCACCCGGAGTTTATCTGTGACTTTCTCAATAAGTATATCCCCGACGGCGTGCCCATGATTTTAAACGCCGACGACATGATGTGCTCCGGCCTAAAGCCCGATAACCCCCGCGTGTACTTCTCCATCGCCAAGCAGCCCGGCGACGGTGAGGGCAGCAGAAATATTGTCCAGGACGTGCCCGCCTGCCCAAGGTGCGGCGGTGAGCTTCAATGGGACTTCCGGCGCTATCACCATATAGGAGGGGCTGTGTGCAAGGAGTGCGGCTTCTCCTCCCCAAAGGCGGACTACACCGTGACGGAGCTCCGGGAGACAGACATGGTGGTGGATATCCGTGGGGAGAGCTATACCTTCCCCCTGGCCAACAACAGCTATATCAACGTGTACAACTCCCTGGCGGCCATAGCCCTTTTGTGTGAGCACGGCATAGAGCCCGGGACCATAGCACAGGCACTGGGCTCCATAGGCATAAGCGCCACCCGCTATATGGAGGAGGAGGTAAACGGCCGCAAGGCCATACTGCACCTTGCCAAAGGCCAGAACCCCGTAGCCTGCTCCCGGGCCTTCCAGAATATTCGGGACTATCCGGGGAGGAAGGCGGCGATACTGTTCCTGGACGACTTCTTCGACGCCCAGCACACGGTGGAGAACATTTCCTGGCTGTATGACGCGGACTTCGAGTTTCTCTCGGACGATTCCGTGGTGCAGCTTATCGTGGCCGGGGCCCGGCACTGGGACGTGTACCTGCGGCTGCTGCTGGCGGGGGTCCCGGCGGAGCGCATAGACCATATGCCGGAGACCTCCGGCGCGGCAGATGCCCTTCGCGCGGCAGAGCCGGACGCGGTATTTATACTTTACGACGTGTACACCATAAGGCTGGCCGAGGACACCGAGAAGCTGGTCAAAGAGAAATTAAAGAAGGAGGCGGCGAAAAATGCGGATTGAGGTGCTGTTCCCGGAATATTGCTGCCTGTTCGGGGACCTTTTCAACGTGAAATATCTTCAGCTATGCCTGCCGGAGGCGGAGCGCCTCGACACCTCCCTTCGGGACCAGCCGAGGCTTGAACCCGGGGGGCTCGTCTACATGGGACCCATGTCCGAGCGCACCCAGGAGAAGGTCATAAAAAAGCTCCTGCCCTAT
>ERZ779629.1052-NODE-1052-length-9877-cov-4.803706_pt1 | contig 9877 bp, 21 predicted proteins | sample MGYA00514192_ERZ779629 | MGnify/ENA primary metagenome ERZ779629 (study PRJEB29562, sample SAMEA4376709) | mouse gut metagenome | isolation source: Cecum | study: EMG produced TPA metagenomics assembly of the A DSS colitis mouse model was used to assess the... | reverse complement strand
ATCCGGGGGAGGCTTCAACACTGAAAATATACGCTGGAATAGTTCAGCCGTCGCTTTCTTCATCGTCGCTTTCTGTGCCCTCCCCAAATAGCGCGTTGAAATCGGATAGTTCGTTTAGCGCTTCGTCAATCTGTGCCTTTAATATCTTAAAAATTTCGGCCTTGTCCGTCTTTTTGGAAAGAATGGGGGACAGCCGGGAAGGAATCGCCATAAGGCGGGAACGGAAGCTAATAAGCATATTTGACAGAACTGCTTCCACATCTTCCGAACTGTGCAACTGGTTCTTCCTAATTTTCAAGTCCAGTTCTTCGTTCTCACGCTTTGCCCGCACCAGCTTTGCGCGTTCTGTGTTGTAGTCAACGGCTTCTTCGCTTTCCGGGTTCCGCTTCCGCAGATAGTTTATATAGCGGCGGTTCGTGTCCAGAAGGTCATACAGGCCGGGCCGGACTTCTTCAATAACCTTTTCGTCCCGCAGTTGCCGAACGCGCCGGTCCGAAATGTCAAGGAAGCGGGCCACCGCCTTTGTATCGTGCAATTTCAAAGCCCCACCCCCTAAAAATTTCCCCTGAACGGGCGGAAGCGTTCAAAATTTTTTCAAATCTGGGCATACGGCGGGGGTCAGCGAACCCGCAGGCTTTCCCGCGCGTCCCAGAACCTACCGCGTTCTTCAATCTTCTTCCGCTTCGTCCTCTGTTTCATCGTCGATTTCCCCCGTTTCCGGGTTAATGTTGTATTCACCCGTGATCTTCTGTTTCATCAGCCTATACTTGCGTTCTTCCAGCGTAAGGCGGCGGTTGTCCAGTTCATAGGCGCGTATGCTGTCCAACAGTTTAATAATGCGCCCATGTACCTTGTTCAGTTCGGTTTCCAGTTTCATTCTACGATCAAACGGGCTTGCCTTTATGATCGTTTTCATGGCTGTCTTCAAGCCTTCATTCTCACCGTCAAATTCTGCTTCGTCTTTGTAGTCTGGAAGTTCGTTCCCTTCATCGTCCCGTTGGTGTGTCCTGCGGGCCAGCATATGAACCACCTTGTCAACGTAAAGGTCCGTTGGCTCTGCGGCCACCAATGCGTTTATCCTTTCTTGCAGGTCCATTTCCTTTGCAATCAGGACTTGAAGCTGATAGGCCATATTCTGCATTGCGTCCAGTCCAAGCGACGCAATGAACGCCTTCCGCTCTGGCGGCAAACTGTCAAGGTAAACCGTACTGTATGCCCCGTGTGTTTCGGCGTTGGTGTTTCTCAGGGGCGCGCCGTGGCCCTGTGCATTGCGGTTCCCCGGCTGTGCCCCGCGCCGTCGTTTCGGCTTCTGGGCCTCCAATGCCTCTTTCCACCCATCTTCACTTTTCCATTTTCGGATTCTGCTTTCTGGCACCCCGGCCAGTTCTGCAAGTTCTTTGGTGGTTATTTTACCGCCGCTTTCCAGAAAGCGGGCTTTTGCTTCATCCCGGTTCGGGTTCCGTTTTCTTGCCATTTTCCTTCCCCTCTTTGGTTTGTTTTCCCGGTTCTTTCGGCGCTCCCACTCAGGAAGTGTAAAAAAATATGAACTCTGATTTTCAAATCAAAGTTCATCAAGCAGAAAACGGGGCCACGAAAGGCCGTTTTTTCAAACCTCCGTTATATCAATAATACCACAGAAAATGCGCAATGACGCGCAATCTTTTATTCTGGATACTGGAAATTTGAAATGGTCCTGTTCCGCTCGAATCGCTTTGTCAGTTTCCCAATCCCTTTGTCCCGGAAGTTCTGGCATTGCCGAACGCTGTAATGAAGCTGTTCCGAAATTTGCACCCATTGAAGGCCCTTGACGTGGTGGTTGAACACAGCCGCCCGTTCTAAGTACGGAAGCGCCGTAACTTCCTTCATAACGGCTTTTTTTAGCCGCCGCAAGCCTTCATTTTCCTTTTGCAGAAATTCCAGCGTTTCGCGCACCCCTTCCGGCACGTTCAGCGCCGCCGTTTCCGTGGCGCTGTGAAATCCGCCCTTTCCGCGCGGCAAGCCGTCCAGATTTTGGGCGGCAATCGTTGAATAGTATATATCTTCCTGTTCTTTTATTTCCGTTTCATTAAACCTGATTTCTTCATCAATCCGCCGAAAATACGAAAGAATATAAATCACACGTTCTTTTTCCATTGCCGCCTCCGCTGTTTTTTGGTATGTCCGCCCGGTCAGGGCGGCTTGTACTCCCGCTGTCTGGGCCGTACACGCCGCCCCGCCGTCCACTTCAATTCCTGCCTTCTGTACTGCGCGAATCGGGCGGCGCTTTTCCGCTTCATGGTTTGCGCCCGTTCCCGCTCCCGCGCTTGCCGCCGCTGTTTGGCAAGTAGCTTTTTGTCGATTTCCTCTATTTCTTTCCGCAGATCGTCCAACGTTTCAACATCGGGCCACCCAGCCGCCGAAAGGACGCGGGAAAGCGCTTCTGCTACTTCCGCAATACTGTATTGCACACGTTCCGCCCAAACCCGCGCGGCCTCTTGAAGTGCTTCCGCTTCTTCCTCTGTAATTGCCGCTATCCGAACCAGCGCTTCCGTTATTTCCTGCTTGTCCATTCGTGCGGCCTCATTCTTTCAGCCGGTCAATCGCAACGGAAAGCGCTTCTATGTATTTCTGCCACCCATTGCGGACGCATAAACTTTTCAATTCTTCCAACCGGTAAACGATCATGTCCACTTCCGCCGCGCTTTCTTCCTGCGGCGGCTGTTCCGGCTCGTTTTCCCGAACCTCCGCCGCCTGCGGCTTCGTTTCAGCCTGCGGCGCGGGCGGAACTTCGGGCGGCTTCTCTTCCTGCGGCTTTTCCGGCCCTCTGGGCGGCTGTTCGGGCGGCGCTTCATTCTGCCCACCCTGCGGCACCGGCGCGCCCTGCGGCTCTTCCTGCGGCGGCTGTTCGCCCTTCTGCGCCGCTTCCTCTATCGTCATTTGCCCCGGCGTGGGCCGCTTTGCCTCTTCCTCTTGCCTGCGGCGCTTCACGTCCTCAATGGACAACGCGCCCTTTTCCATGTACTCAGAAAAGGCGGCTTTCTGCGACGATTCCGAAAGTGTGGAAAGTTCATAGGCCACCGAAATTCCCATTTTCCCGGCCTGCATTTCTTCCTTGAATCCCGGCAACAGGTGTTTTGCAATGCTTTCATAGCGGCCCACCTGTGCGGGCGTGGTTCCCAGTTCCGTTGCAATCAGCTTCCGGGTTTGTCCCGGCACCTTCTGGAACTTCCGCTTCCGCTCCAACAGTTCCCGCAGGCGGGTTGCCTCTTGCACCTTGTCCCAATCCGTCTTTTCTCGCTGGCCGTTCGTGGCAATCAGAAGAATTTCTTCTTCGATCTTCCGCAGTTCGTCCGCCTCTTCCTGTTCTTCCGTGGTTCCGGCCTCTTCCTGCTTGATCTCTTCCACCATGCAGGGCATAGACTTAAATTCTTTCTTCCCCTGTTCTACAAGGAAGATGGAAGCAAGGCGGCGGCGATGTCCGGCCAGAAGTTTATATTTTCCGCCGCCCATCGGCACCACAAGGCCCGGTTGCTTCACGCCGCCCGCAAGTTCAATAAGCGTTGCCAGTTCTTCAATCGCGGGCATAGAATAAAAATTATTTTCAGACGGCACCAGATCGCCAACGTCTATGTATTTCAGGGTTCCGCGTCCGGCCTGTTCGTCCGCTTTGCTCTTCTGCTGGACCGCTCCACGGTTGCGGTTCAGGCTCATAATATCGAACGCCATTCTTGCACTTCCTTTCTGTTGCTCGAATCGGTCAACTTTCCAGATATTCCGCAACCAGCTTCTTGTACTGAATCGCGGCCCAGCTTCGCCCGGCGCAATCGCACAGCGGCGCGCCCTCAAACGTGCTATCCGAAATTTTGGGGTTGTAGTTGATCGCGGTATGGAATACCGGGCAAATCCCGCTTTCCGCCAACGCCTGCCGCGCCTGCTTGAACGTGTCCCGGTTCTGCCAATGCGTGAAGAAGGCCCCCCGCAGGTTCAGCGCCGGGTTCAGTTCCTTTGCGCTCTCCACCTGCCCCACAAGGTCCGCCATACCGGCAAACGAAAAATCATCAGGCCGAACGGGGATTAACACATCATCGGAAGCCACAAGGACGTTCAGGGCCACCGTATCAACGGCGGGGCCGTTGTCAATCACGCAATAGTCATAATCGGCCCCCACACGCCGCAGGACGGCTTTCAGCGCGCCGGACGTGTCCCGCTCCACATCTTCGTAAATGGCCCTGTCAGCGGCGTACAGGTCCATGTTCGACGTGATAACGTCAAGGCCCTTGTACTGCGTGGAATAGATGGTTTCCAGCACGTCCCGCGCCGGGTCCATCAACAGCGCCGCCGTTCCGTCCTGCTCCCCGTACAGTCGGAAATACTGGGAAGCGTTGCCCTGCTTGTCCCCGTCCACCAGCAAAACCCGCTTGCCGTGGACCGTTGCCAGAATGTGGGCCACGTTCGCCGCCGAAATGGTCTTACCCACGCCGCCTTTCAGGTTGATAAAAGATAAGGTTTTCACAGTTGTTTTTCCTCGCTTTCTTTTGATTTGGTCCCGCTCGACGGCGGGGGTTCATTCTCCCGTAAAGAACCGATCTGTTTCTATGGCCTCAGCCATTCCCCGAACTTCCGTGTTCACCAGTTCTTCCAGCGCTTCAAGGTCGCTCAGTTCGCCAAACCTTACTTCCCGGCTCATTGTGCGAACCCCGTTCCACGTTTGCTTTGTTATGCTGATATGGATTCCCTGCGCCTTTCGACGGAAGGGCCAGCAATCGGATTCAATGGTAATCTTCACCCCTTCAAGGGCCGCTTTCACAATTTGGTTTTCCATCGTCGTTCCCTCCCTGGTTCCACCGGGTTCCGTATCTTTCTTGAACCTCTCGCAACAGTTCCCAATACTTGCGCCGGTATTCGTCCCTGTCCCGCTCCAACTGGGAAATTCGCCGGTTCATCCTGTCAATGCACATCGGGTCCCCGCTCTTGATTTGCTTTGTTACTTCGCGGCAAAGTGAACGAATCAGGGAATTTTTCAGCGTTTCCGGGTCTGCCACCGGGCGGCGCTTCGCCCGCTTCACACTGTACGCGAACCCATCCCGCACGACATACACGCCGATATGTTCCGGCACTTCGTTCTTGATCTCTTCGTAAAGGTCAGGCGGCAAAACGTAATAGTTCAGATCGCCAAGAAAAGAGTTGTGGCAACTGGAATGGAAGTCTGATTTTGATACTTTAATTTCATAGCAACGGAAAAGCCCCTTCGTGTCATAGGTCATATAATCAACACGTTCTTTTCCGAACCAACCAATGGTTACTTCAAAGCACCCGAAAACGCCCTGTTTATTTGTTGCCTGCCAAATTGCTTTTTCAAGGTTCTTCGTTTCCTCTGTTTTCATCCCAGTTCCACCACCCCTGTTTCCCTTTGGCCGGAATCGGCACGTCGAACGCAACCGGGTTTTTCAGCACCCACGCGAACCGGCCCGGCGAATAATCGCCCAGCAACCTTTCCCGCTCCGACAATGTGTGAATGATTTCTTCCACGGGGACGCAATCGACAATTTCCACAGTTCCAACCACAGCACCGCGCGGCAAGTCTGTTTTTCCGCCGATTGCCCCCATAAGCGCCCAAAAGTCACGATCTGAAAGGCTCTTTGTTGCGCGTATTTCATCCAGTTTCCCAGCGTGGACCGCTACCCGGCCCCGAATGTGGGTCCTGCGCGGTCTGGTTTCATACTGTTTCAGGCCCGCCGTGATCGCGTATGCGTAAGGCTGATAAACCGTGAAGGCTTTCATTTTCCATACCCTCCCGGCAAAGAAAGCGCTGTTATGGCACGTTCCGCCGCTTCGCCGTATAGTTCGATTCTGTACCGCGTTTCACAGCGCTTTTTCGGCCTTAAACACCGCCGAACCATCCCCGCACATTCATATTCTGCCTTTACTCTGGTTCGGTTCCCCATCTCCGCCGTGAATGTAACCGGCGTGTTCCTTGTGCCGCAAACCGGGCACTTCAACCTTATTTTCTCAATGTTCACTTCTCCGCCGCCCCTTCCTGCGGTTCGGAAGTCAGGTCAACCAGTTTCCCGTTCCCGTCCAGTTCGTAGAGAAACCGCACCGTCATTGTTTTCATGGAGTGAAGGGCCACAATATCTGTGATCGTGTGTTCCTTCCCGTCCGTTCCCTTGAAGCGGTCCCCCAATTCAAAAGGGCAACGGGCGTTAAAGGCCGCAAATTTCATTGTTTCACCTTCCTAATCTTCCGCTGTCCGAACCACGCCGCTTCAACTTCCGTTCGTTCCCGCGTTGTCAGGTTCCACAGCTTATAGGCCCGGTCCGGGCCGTCCGTATGGTCCACCCGCTCGAAACGGTAAAGGAATCTATTCCCCAGCTTGTCCACCGCCTCGAACACAGTTCCTTCCTTCAACTGCGTTCGCCGCACGTTCCGCCCTCCTTTCCTTGTCCCGCTCCAATACGGGCCGTAGGGCGTTCATGGCTTCCAGTTGCCTTTTCATCTGGTTTACGGGAACCGCCGCCCGCTTAACGCTTCTTCCGGCGCTTGCGGCGGGCTTGCTTCGCCTTGATCTGCCGCCACCGGGGCGTAACTTCTTCTTCCGCTTTGCCATCGTCTGCGGGTTCCTCCTTCCGCTCTTCCTTCTGTTCTTCCTGAATCACGGCCAGTTCTTCCACGTCCTCCGGCCAGAAGATGAAGGTTGCGCCGGGGTCATACTCTCCGGCTTCCCAGACCTTTTCAAAAGCGGCCCTGTTGTCCTTATAGCGGGGGAACGGGTGTGTCTGTTCGGCCCAATACGTGGCTTCTTTCACCTGTTCGTCAACGCTCTTTTCCCAGCTTAAAACGTGGTAGTCCGTCCCGCCGTCGTATTCCCACTGGGAAAGGTGCATTGTCACCCCGTCGAACAGGTCAAGGGACTTTTTCACGGTTTCCAGTTCCCGGTATGTAAGGCCCTGCCCCTTGTACCGCTCCCGCAGTTCCGCAATGCTCTTCCCGCCCGTATGGAGGCGGCAAAGCGTTATTCTGGGCTTGTATCCTGCCATTGTTACCGCTCCTTTCTGTAAACTGTGATAATGTCCCCCTGCGGCACCGGCTCCCCGGAAACGCCGCCCAGAGTGAAGCCGGGGACAAACTAAACGTCATACCCCGCCGCCGTTAGGCCCTTCACCACAGCGCGGGAAACATCATCGTTATTTACCTTGAAGCGGTCAAACAGCACACGGGCCGTTCCCGGCTCCCGCTCGATTTGGTTATTCATCGTTCAGCCCTCCTTCTTCCTGCTGGCCTCGCATAGCCGCCGCCGTGTCCCCTCTGGTTGCGTTCTCGATCTCCACCCGGCGAACGCCGCCCATAGTATAGACAGCAACCTTTCTATTCTGCTTGCAGGCTTTCACCAGTTCCGCTGCGCCGTTCAGGACCACGGCCACCAGCACCAGAAAGCCCGCCCAAACCCAAAAACTCGAAAAGATAAACCGCAAAAATTCCATGCTTATTCCCTTCTTTCCAGCCGTTCGGCTATGTTCAAAATCCCTTGCAGGGCTTCTTTTATGTTTCCGTCTGTTTCTGCTGTAATGGACAGAATCGCCGCAATGTCCCGCAGTTCTTCCGCCGCCGATACTTCCGCCGAATCAGCGCCCGCCGCTTTCATGCAGGCCGGGCACACTTCCAGCGTTTCGGGAATCTTCCCGCCGCAGTTCGGGCACTTCTTCTGGTTCATACCGGCACCCCAAAAATGACATAGGTTCCGGCCATCAGCGCACCGATCAGCCAAAACAGCCACGCAACCAGAAGGACCGCCGCCGTAAATTTCAACCACCCGGCCACCCGCAGGGCGGCTTTCCCCGCCTTCACCCGCAGGACGGCGCGGCGCGCTTTCTTCTGCTGTTCCTCTGGGCCGTTGTTCAGATCATAGCGGGCGGCGCGCTCTGCCCGGCTTACACGCGGCCCGAACTCCTTCGTGATCGTGAACAGCACCCAATACAGAACCACGATAACCTCCGCAATCCTCACCTTCTCCCGCTCCTTTCCTCTGGAATCCGCAGGGACAGCATTTTTTCACGAACCAGCTTGTCCACCACGCGCCCCGGCGTTTTCAGGCCGGACAGGACCGCCAAACGGTCCAGATTGTAGGAAGTCTGCGGCAATACCCGAATGGACCGCTTGTATTTGTGAAGCCCTTTCCGCTTACTCATTTTCCGCCTCCTTTCGGTCATACAAGGGCAAATAGCCCAGCCAATTTCGATTAAGAACATACGCTTCCGGCTCTTCTCCCGCTCGAACCGGCTTTTTTATTTTCTTGCAGGCCGTAGCGCTCAACAGGCCCTTTGGAATCTCGCTGTACGATCTATACAGCGGCTTTCCCGTCGCTTCCGCCTCTTTGCGGCGTAGTGAAACTGTCATTCTTTCCGCAGGCGCTTTATACATGGCCGTTCCTCCACCTGTCCGGGGAACAGTCCGCGCCCTTTATCCAGCGCCCGCCAATTTGGGCCACATAGTCCAGAAAGAGGACCGAACCGTTGAACTTCACGCGGAAGGTTTTCAGATCGTCCGCCGTTACATACTTTCGCCCATACAGGTTTTTCATATCGTCCCATATCGGCCACGGCACAAAGAAGAAACTGTTTTGAATCCCGACACATACCGCCGAAAGCGCTCCGCGTTCGTGGTGGTGTTGAAGGCACTTCGCCTGTTCGTCCGTTACAACTCCTTGCTTCATGCGGTCCGTTGTGGTGTACTTTGCTTCAAACACGATGGAGCGCCCGCCGTCCAAGGTCCCTTGAAAGTCCGGCTGTGCGCGGGCTGTGAACCGGCCCGAAAACGTCCCATCGTTCCTGTTCTTCGCCGTTACCCTGAACGGCTCCGGGGTCTTTTCGATCTCCGCCCGGCCCTGCTGGGAGTACAGGACGCAGGCGCGCTTTATGTAGTCCTCGAAAGAATGGCCCTGCGCGTTGTTTACCGCGTTCTGGTATTGCTGGGCGGCGGCGCGCTGGCTCTTATGAATCGCCATTGTTCACCACTCCTTCCGCTTCTCGTTCATAGTCATATAGCCGCCCAAGGACAAGTTCAATTCCCCGGCGCGGGCGCGGCTCCCCGCCTGCGCCCTGAACTGTATACCGTTCGAGCGGGCGGCGCTGGTTTTCCAGTTCATACAGCCGCCGAATCGCCGCTTCATAGCCGCCGCGCGCGGCAAGCGCCCCTTCCGGCGTATAGAACACGATCTTTTCCGGGTCCGCCATTATTGCCCGCCTCCCTCTGGAATCTCCCATGAATACGGTTCCGCGCAACACATGGCATAGAACGGGCACTTGTGGCATGAATCATCTTCCGTTCTGCGGTTGCAGATTTCTTTCAGGACCGCCGCCGCCTGATACATTGCCCGCAGTTCTTCTTTTTCGTCCAACGCTTAAACCTCCTTCACTGGCCCGAACCGTCCCCCAATGCTTTTGTCAGCGTGTGGCGCTCCATGCCTTCCGCCATCAAAGAGGCTTTCAGCGCTTCTTCCTTTTCTTCGGGGGTCAGTTCTTCCCATTCCTTCGCGTTGGCGTTGGAGGGGAACAGGCCGTTTTTGCTGTAAAATGCGTACAGAAACACTTCCATTTCCTTTTTCGCGGCTTCATAGAAAAAGGCGTGGTTCGCTTCAATCTCCACCTTCTCCGCCGCCGTACATTCCACGCCCAGCTTCTTCCGCTTCCTGTTGGTGTATGCGCCGACGCACCCGCAGGCCGGTTTTCCTGTAACCGTGTAAATGATCTGGGCCAGAATCCGGCGTTCTAATTCGTCATGGTATACGAACCACGCCGTTTCCACCCGCTCGTTTTCAAGGTCCGCTTCTGTCAGGTTGTATTTCTCCATCAGGCGGGCCAGCAAAGCGCGGGCGTTGTCCCGCCTGATGGAGAAATACAAA
>ERZ779629.1049-NODE-1049-length-9884-cov-7.450300_pt1 | contig 9884 bp, 9 predicted proteins | sample MGYA00514192_ERZ779629 | MGnify/ENA primary metagenome ERZ779629 (study PRJEB29562, sample SAMEA4376709) | mouse gut metagenome | isolation source: Cecum | study: EMG produced TPA metagenomics assembly of the A DSS colitis mouse model was used to assess the... | reverse complement strand
GCCGACGCAGAGCAGTTCGGACATGTTCACGCACGGACAGACGGGCAATCCGGACAATCCGAATAATCCCGATCCGCCGACAACCGATCCGGACGCGCCGACGCCGCCGGCGGGGAGCGGAGATTCGTTGGCGAACGCGAAATGGTTCCGTATCGTCATGTATGCGATCGCGGGTTGCGTCGCGGCGATGACGCTGATGATGTTTGCGATTTGGATGTCGGTCGCGAGTATTCGCAGAATGCGCAAACGCAAGATTGACCGCACCGCAAACGAATCGTAGTTCGCAATTCGCAATCAAAATGCCGCTTGATACAAGCGGCATTTTCGTATCGACGGTACGCGTCGGTTATTCAAAACACAGATCTCGAATCGCGGCGTAATAGATGTCGTACATTTTGCGCAGATCGCGCAGGCTGACGCGTTCGTCCTTTTGGTGGATCGTAGACGGCATGTCGGGGAAGATCGGACCGAATGCCACGCCCACCGGCAATGCGCGCGCATACGTGCCGCCGCCGATCGCGATCGGCGCGGCGTGTTGTCCGGTGACGGATTCGTACGCCGCGAGCAGGCGGCGCAACAGCGGATGATCGGGATCGACGTAAAGCGGATCGTGATAGTGTACGATCTCGACGTCGCAACCGCCCAAAGCGTCGGCGATGCGTCGAGCGACGTCTTGTTTGTCATACGTGACCGGATGGCGCACGTCCAAGATCAACTCCAACGCCGCGTCTGCGACGCGCGCGACGCCGACGTTGCAAGTCAGCGCGCCGGATTGTTTGTCTTGCAGACGAATGCCCAGTCCGCTGCCGTCGTTGCAACACAGCGCGTCGCACAGGCGCGCATAATCGCCGCCGATTGCGTCGGACAGATAGCGCAGGATATGCCACAGCGCGTTGTCGCCCTGCGCGGGCGTGGACGCGTGCGCGGGCGTTCCGGCGGCTTGCAGATAGGTCTTGCCCGCGGTCACCGTGACGCGCAATTGCGGATCGTCGCACCGCGCGTGCAGCGCGCCGTCGCAGACGGCGATGCAGGACGGCATGACGACGTTGCCGCGCGATCCGCCTTGCAAGTCGATCAGTCCCGTCGGCAACGGCAGACGGATGCGGTAATGTACAAGTCCCTTTTCGCAGTAAATCGCGGGAAAATCCCCGTCCGGCGAAAATCCCTGCGGCGGCAGCGTATCGGTTTGCACAAAGCGTTCGATGCATTTCCAGCCGCTCTCTTCGTTGCCGCCCCAGATCATGCGAATGCGTTTGGACGGACGTCGGCCTTCGTCGATCAACTGTTTGACCGCGTACAGACAGCACAGCATCGGACCTTTGTCGTCCAGCACGCCCCTGCCGTAGACAACGCCGTCGCGCAGTTCGCCCAGCGGGTTGGCGCTCCAACCCTCGTCGTCGTAGGGGACGGTGTCCAGATGTCCCAGGATCCCGAACGCTTCGCCGTCGCCGATCTCGCATACGCCGTAATAGCCCTGTTCGTTTTTGGTGTCGAAGCCCCAGGCGCGCGCGCAGTCGAGCACGTCCCGAATACACGCGCCGACGCCCGCGCCGAACGGACTGTCCGCGCACGGATCGGACTGGACGCTGTCGATCGACAGCTGACGCAGCAGATGTTGTACCAATTCGCCGAAATAATCCATAGCATCACTCCTTACGGTCGAGACGGAAAAAGTCTTATCTATATTATACGCCCCAACGCGCGAAAAGGAACGCTTTTTTGCGCAAAAATCCGCGCGGATTCGTATGCAAACGCAAAAAACCGTGCTATAATAAGGGCAATCCAACGCACAGGAGCAGGCATATGGAAAAAGTCAGAACGAGATTTGCGCCCAGTCCGACGGGATTCATGCACGTGGGCAATTTGCGTACGGGGCTGTACGCGTATCTGTTCGCCAAGCAGGCGGGCGGTACGTTTGTGTTGCGCATCGAAGATACGGATCGGGAGCGTTACGTGGAAGGCGCGGTGGACGTGATCTATCGGACGCTTGCGACGGCGGGCATCGTGCATGACGAAGGACCGGACAAAGACGGCGGATACGGACCGTACGTGCAGAGCGAGCGCAAAGGGCTGTATCTGCGCTATGCCGAGCAGCTCGTCGAACGGGGCGGCGCGTACTACTGTTTTTGCGACAAAGAGCGTTTGGAGACCTTGCAGAGCGCGGACGGCGTGCGTAAGTACGACAAACACTGTTTGCATCTGTCCAAGCAGGAAGTGCGGCGGCGGCTGGACGCGGGCGAACCGTACGTGATCCGCCAAAACGTGCCGACCGAAGGCGTGAGCGAGTACGACGATCTCGTATTCGGACACATCTGCGTCCCCAATGCGGATATGGAAGACAACATTTTGATCAAATCGGACGGCATGCCGACTTATAATTTCGCCAACGTCGTCGACGATCATCTGATGGGGATCAATTATGTGATCCGCGGCGTGGAATATCTGTCCAGCACGCCCAAATACAATCTGCTGTACGACGCGTTCGGGTGGGAGCGTCCGCATTACATGCATCTGTCGCCGATCATGAAGGACGCGCAACGCAAGTTGTCCAAGCGGTACGGCGACGCCAATTTCGAAGATTTTCTTGCCAAGGGCTATTTGCCCGAAGCGATCGTCAACTATATCGCGTTGCTCGGCTGGAGTCCCAAGGACAACCGCGAAAAACTCACGTTGGACGAACTGATCGCGCAATTCGACGTCGCGGGAATTTCCAAATCTCCGAGCATTTTCGACGAAGCGAAGATGCGTTGGCTCAACGGCGAATATATCAAACAGATGACGCCCGAGCAGTTTGCCCGCGCGGCGGAGCCGTTTTTCGCGCGCAGCAAAGCGGCGGGCATGTACGATCCGATCGAACTGTCCAAACTGCTCATTCCGCGCGTGGAAATTCTGAGCGAGATTCCGGACAAAATCGACTTTTTGGCGGAGTACGGTCCGATCGATTCGACGATGTACGAGCATAAGAAGATGAAGGTCACGCAGCCGATCGCGTTGCAGGCGTTGCAGGCGTGTTGCGACGCGTTCCGAGACGTTGCGCAAGCGGATTGGACGGACGAACGGCTCAAAGAAATCGCCGCGCAGATCGCGTCGCGCGAACAGCTCAAGAGCGGACAGGTGTTTTTGCCGTTGCGACTGGCGTTGACGGCGGCGGCGAGTTCGCCGGGCGGCGCGACGGAAATGGCGCAGTTGTTGGGCAAAGACGAAAGTATGCGGCGTTTGCAATGCGCGATCCGAGGACTGCAATCGACGGTTCGGACCGATCGGATTTAAAAATTCGTTAAAAAATCCACAAATGTGACGGTTATCTCCGCTTGTCGAAAAGACGGGCGGAGATTTTTATATCCGATCGCACTAAAAAAGCATATGGATATAAGTAACAATTGTATCGACAAAATGGGTGTTGCAAACTTGCAGGACAATATGTTATAATATAACTGCAGATAGCCGCGACGTAGGAAGGGAGCCGTCGCGCGCATAAGGAGAAAGATATGAAAAAAATGGCATTATACGGCAGATCGCTTGTTTTGTTAATCGTGATCGCAACGTTGTGCGTTTCGTCGGCAGCGGCTTTGTCCGCCTGCGGCGGAGGAGAAGCGACGTTGCATTTTTATATCGGGGACGAACTGCTTAAAACCGTCGCGCCGGACGAAAACGGCGCGTACAGTCTGCCCGACGCGACGCGCGACGGATATACGTTCGGCGGCTGGTATCTGGATCAAGGCACGTGGCAACAGCCCTTTACCGAGACGAGCGTCAAGGACGACAAATTGAGCGGAGAAATCAACGTCTACGCCAATATGACCGCCGTGACCTATACGATCTCGTACGAGCTCAACGGCGGCTCCAACGCGTCCGCCAATCCGAGCTCCTATACGGCGGCTTCGACGGTGCGATTTGCAGAGCCGAGCAGACAGTATTATAGCTTCGGCGGTTGGTATCGCGACAGCAATTTCCGCAACCGCATCACCGATACGAGCGGCGTATACGAGAATCTGACGCTGTACGCGAACTGGTCGGTGCGCACGCACAAGGTGACGTATCATCTCAACGGCGGCGACAATCATCCCGACAATCCTGCGACGTTCCGCGAGACGGACGCGCGCATCGAGTTGCAGGCGCCGACCAAACAGGGATATGCGTTTGCCGGTTGGTATTCGGACGAGGCTTGCACGCAGTCCGTTCCGTGGATTAAGAAAAATACGACCGCGGACGTCGAACTGTGGGCGAATTGGGAGATTTCCAAAGACAGTTTCCTGTTCACCGACGTCGAGAACGCGTTCGGCGGATGGGGCAAGGCGATCGCCAAAAATCCCGCGCGCATTTTGCCCGCGGATCTGGTCATTCCCAGCCAGATGGACGGCATGGACGTCTTGCAGATTACGGATTACGGATTCCGCGACGCGATCTGCACGACGATGACGCTGCCGACCAAGTTGCAGCGGATCGGAGTCAACGCGTTCGCGCGGATGAAGAATCTGAGCGGTATGGTCGTGATTCCCGACAGCGTGACGATGATCGGCAAAGGCATCTTTCGCGAGTGCGATCGATTGGAATACGTCGTGCTGTCGTCCGGATTGACGTCGCTGACGCAGAACACGTTCTATCAATGCAGTTCGCTCAAATGGGTCGTGTTCCCCAAAGAGATTACCGAGATTCAGAACAACGCGTTTTTCGAAGCCGGCGGCAACAACGGCGTGACGATCTACTATACGGGCACCCAACAACAGTGGAACAATATCCATGTCATCGGGACCGCGCCGCAGAAGATCAGCTACTATGTGGAAGCCGCACAGGACGTCCCGACGGACGGCGGCAGTTATTGGCACTACGGAGCGGACGGCATGCCGACGCTGTGGGAGTGATCCGATATCGACAACGATTCGCAGACAGCCGCAAGGCTGTCTGTTTTTTTGCTCGCGCGCAATCGGCGCGTTTTGCATCGCGCAGAAGATTGATAACTTCCATGCCTTTTGCAAAGCCTATGCCGCATACATCGCCGTCGGGATAAAACAGACAAAGGGTCGGCGCATAGATCCGACGACTTCGATTGCAAGCCTGCTCAGATCGATATACGGCGTCCCAACTTTTGTCGGGCAGACCGAGACCCAGGCATGTTTGCATAAATACCGATGCGAGCGAAGTTTGTCGCCGTAAAATCGACGGGACGAGCGGATCTCTTCGGTGTTTGTTTCGCGGAATATGCGCGGGGTCGGAAAAGCGGTGCGCGCGGCAATCGTATCGACAAAACGAGTGTTGCAATTCGTATCGGGGACAAAAAGACGCCGCCCCTTTTGCGGGGCGGCGCATGACGTTTGTAGATGCCTTAGGCGGGTATGATCTCGTATGCGTATTTATCCGGCTCCGGCAGGATCGTTTGCAGATTGCCGTCTGCGTCGAGATATTGCGTATACGCCGCGTCGTAGCGCGGGATCGAGAAGTTGGAGGGATAATACGTGACGAACAGTTTGAGTGTCGGCGTATCGTTGTGATCGGTGATCTTGTCCAACCGTCCCTGCGTAAAGCGCAGATACACCGGATAATAGACCGATCCGTCCTTGGCGGTCATCTGTTTTGCGCCGTTGTTCAGCGCAAGGGATTTGTGCGCTTCGTCCAGTTCGAAATAGAAAGTCGTGACGACGCCGTTGATCGACACTTGCGTCGGCAATAGATCGGAGTCGAGCAGATTCTGCGCGATTTGCAGGATTTGCGCGCGGGTGTATCCTACGGTTTCCTGTTTCGCGCGGCAGGTGCCGACGGCAGCTTGCGTCGCGCCGGTACGCATTGCGTCGAGTTGCTCAGCAAAGAACGTCGCTTCGTCCGACTGCTTGCGCAACGAGACGGCTTGGGCAAAGTCTTCGGTTTTGCCTTTGCCGATGCCTTTGAGCTTGGTCGAGCGAACGTTGATTTCGCCGTTGGACGCAAACTGATACAGTTGATAGTCGTCAAACGTCGCGTTTTTCGTATCCGTCTTCGTCGACAGGGATGCGCCAAATTGCGCGCCGACATACGTCGTCTTGCCGATCGACGTCTCCGCGCGTTGGATGCGCATGCCGTATTCGTTGACGTTGGCGGTGGACGGATCGTCGCAACGGTATTCGATCAGATATTCGACCTGCGAGATCGCGTCGATCGCCGCGCCGTTTGCAAGCGTATCCGATCCGATGACGTATTGTGTTTTGAGACGGTAATTTGATTCCGCGGCGGACGCGTCCAAATAGGATTGTACTTTTTCCCATTCTGCGCGTACTTCTTCCGGATTGTCGCTGAATTTCCACGTTTTGGCGCAACCGCCGAGCATCACGGCGCACAGGACGGCGATCAGGATCGCGCCGACGATCAGCGTGCGTTTATTCTTCCTCATGACGGGTTTCCTCCTCGGCTTGGTTGTCTTGCGCGTTCAGCATATCGGCGCGCGCGCTCGCAGCCTGTTCGGGCTGACCGGGCGTCGCTTCGAGCGTCTGCGATTGGATGGAATTGTCTTGCAGCGCGCGGAGCAATTCTTCTTGCGTGATTTCGCCGTTTGCGTGTTGCGCGTGCAAGGCGGCGCGTTCTTCTTCGGTCAGTTCCGCTTCCAGGATTTCGCCGCTGGACAATACGCCCGCGTCGGCAAAGCCGTCCGCTTTGTTTTGCTGTTTGGCGCGCAATTTGAGATCTTCGATGATCTGCGCGTGTTTCTTTTCGTTGAGATCCCAGAACAGGAACGGCAGCAGAAACAGCACCGAGCCGATGCACGTCACCAACGCCAATATGCGATACATCGGCGCGCGCAGCGACGGATCGTACAGGAAGTCATAGTTGTCCAACAATCCGAAATACGTATTGATCGCCGGCAAGAGCAGGTTGGTGCCGAGCATGACGATGGATCCGATGATCGCAAAGTTTTGCGAGAATCCTTCCAGTCGGTCGCCCGTCTTCCACTGTTGATAGTCCAGCGCGTCCGCGTTCATGGCGGGCGAGGTGATCATCTGCACCGCAACCGCCCAGTACACGACGTACAACACGATCGCCAGCCCGACGAACGAGTTGGGGAAGAGCATAAATACGCCCGCCGCGACCGCAACGATCGCGTTGGTAAGCAAGACGGTATTGCGTTTGCCGAGCAGGCGGCACAGCAGCGGCGCCAGCGCCATGCCCACGAGCGACGCCGTACCCATGATCAGCGTCAGGAAAGATTGGGTCACTTCGTTTTGCAAAATGTAGATATAGCCCCAAGTGAGCAAACCCGTTATGCCGCCGCGCGCGAACGCAAACCAGCTCGATATGTTGTTGATCCAGAAATAGCGGTTGCCGAGGATCGCTTTCATGCCGTCTTTGAATTTGACTTTGGCGACGTATTTTTTTGCGACGACGACGCGTTCTTTCGTGCCGAAGTACGCGATCAAACTCAGCGCCGCGCCGATTACGCCGAATACGGGGAAGATAATCTGATAAAATCTTTGATCGAGCTGTCCCAACGGGAAGAGTTTGGAGATCAGCGGGAAGAAGAATCCCGTGATCGTCGGCGCCATCGAATAGACGATCGACGATACCGAGATAATGTCCGCGCGTTCCGCCGTGTTAGGCGAGATCAATTGCGACAACTGAATGTACATCCCGTAATAGAACTGATAAATAAAGTTCATGAAGATGAACACAACCCCGATCAGCGTGATGATCAGCGTATGCGACCAGTTGGGCTGTACGAACGCGACCAGCGAGCACAGCACGACCGACGGAAATCCTAACCATAATATAAAGGGTCTGGCTTTGCCGCGGCTGCTGTTTTTGGCGCCGACGTTATCGATCCAATAGCTTTTGAGGGGTTGGGAGACGAGCGTAAAGATCGTGTTGGCGGTGAGCAGGATCGTCAATTCGTTGGGCGTCATGCCGTAGATCGATCCGAGCAGCAGACAGTTGGTCGACAACGCGATCTGACCGACGACCGCGGCGACGAACATCACGCCGATGCCGCCGACCGAGTAAGCGGCGATTTCTTTGTTGGAGACGTATCTGCCGTCGGCAGGTTTGTTCCAATGCAAAAAAATGCCTTTGATCATATTGACAAGTTTCGACATATATTCCCCCTGTGTCGCTTGTAATATGCGTCCGGCTCAGCCGCGCACAACATCATCATAACAGATATTTGCGCGGTTGTAAATACCGAAATTTATTTGCTCCGTACGGGCGTATTTAGTCTCGATCTCGTATTTTTGCGGCGGGTGACGGTTTTGCGCGGTATCGTCGGGCGTTGCATTTTCGCGGGCGGAATTTGCGCAAATCGCTTTACTTTTGCAATCGACTGTGGTACGATATCCATGCATTTTGAAGGCTCTTCAAAATCCTTGCCCCCGATCACCTCGGGGGACGCTATCAGACCACAAGGAGGTTTTTATGAACAAATACGAGCTTTTGTTTATCATTGACAACGACGTCGCCGACGAAGCCAAAGAGGCCGTCATCGACCGTATTACCAAGGTTGTCACCGATAACGGCGGCGAAGTCGAGTCCATGGACAAGTGGGGCACGCGCAAATACGCTTATCCCATCAATTTCAAGACCGAAGGTTACTACGTACTGGTCAATTTCAGTGCGCCGACCACCGTTCCCGCAGAGATCGAGCGTTTGGTTCGCATCATGGATGAGACCGTGCGCTGCATGATCATCCGCAAGTAAGGAGTATTGTATGAACAAAGTCATCTTGATCGGCAATCTGACCCGTGACCCCGAAGCCGGCACCACGCCGAGCGGCGTCAATTATTGCAGATTCGCCATCGCGGTCAATCGTAGATTCTCTCGCGAGAACAACGAAGTAGACTATTTCAATATTTCTACTTGGCGCGGTCTCGCCGACAACTGCGCGCGTCTGCTCACCAAGGGCAGAAAAGTCGCGGTTACCGGCTCCATTCAGATCCGCAACTACGAGGGACAAGACGGTACGAGACGGACTTCTGTCGACGTTACCGCAGACGAAGTCGAGTTCTTGGGCGCTCCCGCGGGCGCTCGCGCAGACGGCGACGGCGCTCCCGCGCCCGCTCCGTCCCGCAGAGCCGACGATATCACGCAGCTTACTCCCGTAAGCGACGAATTACCATTCTAATAAGGAGAGTCCGACTATGAGCGAAGAAAAAGTTGTTGCCAAACGCCCCGCGAAGAGAATGCCCCGCAAAAAGGTTTGCATTTTCTGCGTGGATAAGGTAGACGAAATCGATTACAAAGACGTTGCGAAATTGCGCAAATTCATTACCGAAAAGGGCAAAATCCTGCCCAGAAGAATGAGCGGCGTTTGCGCGAAGCACCAAAGAGTGCTTGCCGAAGCGATCAAACGCGCGAGAGTCATGGCGCTGTTGCCGTACGTCGCGGAATAATCGCGTCATTGCATTGTACATTGCGACCGTCCGTCGGACGGTCGTTTTTATTTGGCGCGGATCGGCGGCGGATCGCCATGTTGGGCGGCGCAAAGCGGCGGCAAGGAGATACGCAAGTCTGCGGAACGGCGATACACAAATCGCAAGCCCGCGGATCGGACGGGATAGAGTGCCGCGTTGGCAAACAGAGCGGGTATATCGAATGAAATTTGCCGTTTCGCGGTATCGGGGAGGGTGTCCGTTGTCGGATTGCATGCGCCGCGATCGATATATACGAGTCAAATACGGGGCGTTGCAAAGCTGTCTTGCGGGAATGCAAAAACGGGGCGAATCCGCCCCGTTTTGCGATTCCATACAGTTCATGGAATATAACATTCCATGAACTTTTTACACATTTATATTAGCCACAATTTTATTTAAAGTCAAGACAATCGTCCGTCAAAGTGCCGAAAGGCAATATTTTACAACGCTATTTGCGGTAAATCCGATAACTTTTCCTATAAAATCAGCTACCCAAATTCCGATACCCTACAATAGTTC
>ERZ779629.1046-NODE-1046-length-9903-cov-7.443339_pt1 | contig 9903 bp, 8 predicted proteins | sample MGYA00514192_ERZ779629 | MGnify/ENA primary metagenome ERZ779629 (study PRJEB29562, sample SAMEA4376709) | mouse gut metagenome | isolation source: Cecum | study: EMG produced TPA metagenomics assembly of the A DSS colitis mouse model was used to assess the... | reverse complement strand
TCGACAAGTGCGTCATGGACTGGATGGCCGCCGAGTTCAAAAAGACGGAGGGCATCGACCTCACCGGCGACAAGGTGGCCATGCAGCGCCTGAAGGAGGCCGCCGAGAAGGCCAAGATCGAGCTGTCCGGCGTCACCACCACCACCATCAACCTGCCCTATATCACCGCCGACGCCACCGGCCCCAAGCATCTGGACCTGTCCCTGTCCCGGGCCAAGTTCGACCAGCTCACCTCCCATCTGGTGGACGCCACCGCCGGTCCTGTGCGCCAGGCCATGAGCGACGCGGGCCTGTCCGGCAATGACATCCAGAAGGTGCTGATGGTGGGCGGCTCCAGCCGGATTCCCGCCGTCCAGGACATGGTGAAGCGGCTCACCGGCAAAGAGGGCTTCAAGGGCATTAACCCCGACGAGTGCGTGGCCATGGGCGCGGCCCTCCAGGGCGGCGTGTTCACCGGCGACACCAAGGGCCTGCTGCTGCTGGATGTGACCCCCCTGTCCCTGGGCATTGAGACCATGGGCGGCGTGATGACCAAGCTCATCGAGCGCAACACCACCATTCCCGCCAAGAAGTCCCAGACCTTCACCACCGCCGCGGACAACCAGACCTCTGTGGAGGTCCACGTGCTCCAGGGCGAGCGGGAGATGGCCCAGTACAACAAGACCCTGGGCCGCTTCCACCTGGACGGCATCGCCCCCGCCCGCCGGGGCGTGCCCCAGATCGAGGTCACCTTTGACATCGACGCCAACGGCATCGTCAACGTGTCCGCCAAGGACCTGGGCACCGGCACCGAGCAGCACATCACCATCACCTCCTCCACCAACATGTCCAAGGAGGACGTGGACAAGGCCGTCCGGGAGGCGGAGCAGTTCGCCGCCGAGGACGCCAAGCGCAAGGAAGAGGTGGACACCCGGAATCAGGCCGACCAGATGGTGTACCAGACCGAAAAGACCTTGGACGAGATGGGCGATAGGCTGGACGCCGGAGACAAAGCCAGCGTCCAGGGCCCTCTGGAGAAGCTGAAGGAGACCCTGAAGGGCAATGACACCCAGGCCATCAAGGACGCCACCGAGGAGCTGACCAAGGCTTTCTACGCCGTCAGCGAAAAGCTGTACGCCCAGGCGGGCGGTCAGGCCGGTCCCGGCCCCGACATGGGCGGCCAGCAGCCCCAGGGCGGCGGCGACAACGTGGTGGACGCGGACTATGAGGTCGTTGACGACGACAAATAAGAAGCGCGGAGAAGCGGGCAGCGAGGGGCGCTGTGTGCCGCTGGCACACAGCGCCGGCCGGGACCGAGAGAAAATGTCCGAACGTCCCGGCCCCTTCGCGGCGTGACAGTGCGCAAACCTAACAACGGGCGGCAGCGGGGCAAACTGCCCCGCCGTTTCCCTGTCAAGAGGTGATTCCATATATGGCAGATCAAAAACGAGATTACTATGAAGTGCTGGGCGTGCCCAAGTCCGCCTCCGACGATGAGCTGAAAAAGGCATACCGCAAGCTGGCCAAGCAGTACCACCCGGACATGAACCCCGGCAACAAGGACGCCGAGGCCAAGTTCAAGGAGGTCAACGAGGCCTACGAGGTGCTGTCCGACAAGGACAAGCGGGCCAAGTATGACCAGTTCGGCCACGCCGGGGTGGACCCCAATTTCGGCGCGGGGGGCTTCGGCGGCGGTTTTGATATGGGAGACATAGACCTGGGGGACATCTTTGGGTCCTTCTTCGGCGGGGGGTTCGGCGGCTTCGGCGGCCAGCGTCAGGCCGACCCCACCGCCCCCAAGCGGGGGGCCTCCGTCCGGGCCAGCCTCACCATCAAATTCGCCGAGGCCATGAGCGGCTGTGAGAAGGAGCTCAACGTGCCCCGGATGGAGACCTGCGAGGACTGCCGGGGCACCGGCTGCGCCCCCGGCACCACCGCCGAGGTGTGCCCCGACTGCCGGGGCTCCGGCCAGATCCGTATACAGCGCGGCGGCGGCAGCTTCGCCTTCTCCACCACCGCGCCCTGCTCCAAGTGCCGGGGCACGGGCAAGATCATCCACCAGCCCTGCTCCTCCTGCCGGGGCTCCGGCCAGATCCGCCGCCAGCGGAAGATCAAGGTCCGCATACCCGCCGGCATCTACGACGGTCAGACCATCTCCATGCGGGGCCAGGGCAACGGCGGCGACAACGGCGGGCCCGCCGGGGACCTGCTGGTGAATGTGGCGGTGATCCCCGACCCCCGGTTCGAGCGGGACGGAAACGACCTGTATTCCCAGCGGAACGTGAGCTTCACCCAGGCGGCCCTGGGGGCGGAGCTGGAGATCGACACCATCGACGGCAAGGTGAAGTACGACCTGCCCGCCGGGACCCAGCCGGGCACCGTGTTCCGCCTGCGGGGCAAGGGCGCTCCCAGCATCAACGGCCGGGGCCGGGGGGACCAGTACGTCACCGTCCAGGTGCAGGTGCCCACCAATCTGACCAGCCAGCAGAAGGACGCCCTGACGGCCTACGCCCAGGCCATGGGAGAGGGGAGCCCCGCCCCGGCCACGCCGGTGAAGGACTTCTTCTCCAAGAAGAAAAAGAAGTAAAAAGGAGGACGAAAGCGGTTTGCTTTCGTCCTCTTGCTTTTAATCCCGTTCTCTCTCGTAGGTGTTTTCCTTTTCCAGCACCCAGGGGATGTCGGCATTTATCTCCATCTGCACGACAGGCCGGGGACAGTTTTCCTGGACACAGTCCAGGTCTCCTTTGAAAAAGATTTGAAAGCCGCGCGGGCCAAAGGGTTCCCCCTCCGTCACTTGCCAAAGCTCTTCTCCCTCCGATAACAGCGTGCCGCACAGGTGATACCAGCCGCCATAAAACAGAGTGCCGTCCTTATTCGTGTGGTTCACAAAGACCTCAATGGGCTTTTTCGCGTCCGCGCCCAGGGCGGTGAAAAAGGATTTGACGCGCTCTGGGAACAGGTCCGCCGCCCGTTCAAAATTTATGCAGCCGTCGCAGTCGCAGCACTGGTTGGCGGTGGGCTCGGTTTTGTACCATTGACGGGTGCGCTCCACGTCCACATCGACGCGGTAGGGACCAAACTCAAAAATCATGGTCAACCTCCAGTTAAAACCGGAAATAAATAAACGGATTGTATTTGGAGCTGATGATGGCCACCACGCACACCCCGGCCAGGACCAGGTGGAGCAGGTTGTTTGCCGCCAAGGCCGCAGGGGAATCATAACCGCTCAGCCGGAACTTTTGGGGCATGGGCAGCATCCACACCAGCCCCAGGGGGAGGAAGAACAGCCCGTACAGCACAGACATGTCCGCCGCCGCCATCCCCACCCAGTCGGTGGGGTGGTAGGTGAACATCTGCCCCAGGGCCGCCAGGAGGCGGGAGAAATCGGTGAGGTTGAACAGCACCCAGCCCACCACCACAAAAAACATGGCGTAGGCCCAGCCCGCAAATTTCGGCAGCTTGTCCAGCCACTTTTGCAGCCACAGCTTTTCCGCCAGCAGCAGCACGGCATAGTACAGCCCCCACAGCAGGAAATTCCACTGGGCCCCGTGCCAGAAGCCTGTCAGCCCCCACACGATGAAGATGTTCAGCATCCAGCGGGGTTTGCCCACCCGGTTGCCCCCCAGGGGGATGTAGATGTAGTCCCGGAACCAGGTGGACAAGGAGATATGCCACCGCCGCCAGAATTCGGTGATGGAGGTGGAGGCGTAGGGGTGGTCAAAGTTCTCCAGGAAGTGGAAGCCGAAAATCCGCCCCAGGCCGATGGCCATGTCGCTGTAGCCGGAAAAGTCGAAGTAAATTTGCAGGGTGTAGGCCACCGCCGCCGCCCAATACATGGCGGTGCCGTACAGGGCCGGGTCCCCGCCGTAGATGGTCTCCGCCAGCGCCCCCGCGGCGTTGGCCATGACGGCCTTTTTCGCCAGCCCCTGGATGAACCGGCGCATCCCCGCCGCCGCGCCGTCCAGGCTCTCCCGGCGCTCCCGGATTTCGTGTTCCACCGTCTGGTAGCGGACGATGGGCCCGGCAATGAGCTGAGGGAAAAAGCTGACGTACAGCAGCAGGTAGAAATAGCTGCGCTGAACCGCCACCTTTCCCCGGTACAGGTCGATGACATAGGACAGAATCTGGAAAGTGTAGAAGCTGATGCCGATGGGCAGGGCGATCTCGGGCAGGTCCAGCCGGACCCCCAGCAGCAGGCTCAGGTTGTCCGCCGCAAAGTTCAGGTATTTGAACACAAACAGGTTCGCCGCCAGCAACGCCACGGCGACTAAAAAGACGGCCTTTTTGCGCCTGGTGTCGTCCTTCCAACGCTCCATCAGCAGGCCGCCCCCGTAGGCCTCCAGGGCAGCCAGCAGCATGACCGCCAGCAGCCGGGGCTCCCCCCAGGCGTAGAACACCAGGGACGCCGCCAGCAGCACCGCGTTGCGCCAGATTCGGTTGCTCCAGGCGAAGTACAGCAAAAACACCACCGGGAAAAAAGCGTAGACAAAGGGAAGGGTGCTGAATACCATGCTCAGCCCTCCAGACGGAACTCGTCCATGAGATAGTAGTCGATGTTGCCGATGAGCAGCACCTGAGTGATGCCGTGGGCCTCCACGTAGTCCGAGAAGGAGAAGGGCTCCCCCATGTACGCCTCGTAGTACCGCAGATCCACGGCGTATGTGCGGTTAAAGTGGGTGGACAGCAGCCGGACCACCGCGTTGTCATAGGACTCCCCCAAAATCAGCAGGTTTTCCCGGTCCGCCCTGCCGGTGGAAAAGGTTACCTCTCCGGCGTCCCAGCCGTAGAACCCGCCGTAGGAGGGCTCGCCCCCCGTTCCGGCGAAAAACCCCTCCTGATTGCCGTAGCTGCCGGGGATGCCGTTCACCGTGACCTCCATGTCCGGGAAGTCGAAGGGATAGGCGGAAAAGGGCTCCTCAAAGGCGGCCGCCGCCCCGGAGGCCTTGGAGCCGGAAAAGGTCCCCAGCGTCCGGGCCTCCCCGGCGGGCGTCAGGAGGGCGTCCTCCACCCCCAGCAGATCCAGCAGCCGGGTGTAGGCCAGGTAGGAGCCGTCCAGGTTCCAGTGGTGGTCGGTGCGGTAGAACCAGCCGCTGAACTGGTCAAAGCTGTCCACCGCGAATTTCCCCAGCCGGTCCCGGGGCAGGTCCAGGCGGTCAAAGAGGTACTGGCAGGCGGGGATTTTCTCCCCCGTCTCAAAGTTGATGTCAGTGTCCTTTTCGATGTAGTAGACGTAAAAATCCAGCTGGGGGTGGGCGGAAAAATATTCGTTATAGTTGTCCGCCTTGGCCGCCAGCCTCTCCGTCATGTCCGCCAGGACCCGGGGCGGATAGGCGATATACCCGTCGAACAGCAGCGTGTCCACATAATTCACATACCGCCCGCGGCACAGGGGCAGGAGGGGGTCCGCCGCCGCCTTCAGATAGCGGGAGGAGGTGAAGTTATACGCCCGCTTGTACACCTGGGCCAGCTGCACCTGGTCGGCCAGAGCCTTGTCCACGCTGTCCTGGAAGGAGCCGTCCAGCCAGCCCTTCAGGGTGAGGGGGCTGATTTTCTCCGCGTAGCGGTTTTCGTAGGCGTTGACCTCCTTGGGGAAGAGCGCCGTCCGCGCCAGCCCCGCCAGCAGGAGCAGGACGATCCCGCCCACAAATATGGCGTTCACAGCCTTTTTCACCATGATATTCCGCCTTTCTATGGAATAAACGGGCCCGTATCCCAGCCTTTGGCCGGGAATACAGGCCCTTTTTTGCCGCTCAGCAGTCCACGGTGATATTGTCCGTGCCGTGGGCCTCGAACTCGTCGATATAGGCGTCGATGCGCTGGGTCAGCTCGTCGTAGTTGGTCTCGTCGATGGGCACGTCGTCCATATCCCGCCGGGCCAAATCCTCCGCCAATATCTCAAAAAACACGTTGTTCTCATACTCCATGATGGCCTCGTGGATGCCCCCCTCGGCGAAAGCCCGGGAGGGGATGACCTCTCCCTGATAGGTCTCGGCCAGACTGGGCATACCCTCTTGGGCCGCCTTGGCGAAGAGCAGGCCCTCCACCTCGTCGTAGTCCTTGAAACGGTCCTCGCCCCGGGTGGAGTTCAAGATCCAGTTGCCGATGTACACCATGTCCAACAGACGCCGCAGCTGCTTTCGCGTCAGTTCCAGTTCCATGCTAAAGCCCTCCTTCGGCTGGTAGTCCATCAGGCGGCGCGCCGCCGCGCATACTCGTCTTATATTATACGATACCCGGCCCAATTGTCAATGGTCATACTTGGCGCTGTTCCCTCATTCTGTACCCGTTCCGTCCGCCCTTCCGGCGGGGGCCCGGAAAAACCGGGCATACCCGGCGCGCCGCCGTCATATAGTCAGGCAGGGTGAAGATTTGACAACGGAGTGTGATACCGATGGAAGAATATCGAGGGGAAAACAAAATCATCCTGCGGGGACAGACGGCGGAGGCCCCCGTCCGCTCCCACCAGAACCACGGCGTGGACTACTACCTGGTTCCCCTGCGGGTGCCCCGGCTGTCCGGCACGGACGACATCCTGAACCTGGTGACGGCCAGCCCGGACCCGGAGCTGTGGACGCCGGGGCGCTGGGTGTCCGTCCAGGGGGAGGTGCGCTCCTACAACAACCGCACGGGGACGGGGAGCAAGCTGGTCATTACCGTGCTGGTGCGCTCCGCCCAGCCCGCCCAGCCGGAGGAGGGGGAAAACCGCCTGGTGCTGGCCGGCACCCTGTGCCGCCGGCCCACCGCCCGGCGCACCCCCCTGGGCCGGGAGATCTGCGACCTCCTGCTGGCCGTCAACCGCTCCTATGGCCGGGCGGACTACTTACCCTGCATCGCCTGGGGCTCCCTGGCCGCCCACTGCGGCGGGCTGGACGTGGGGGACACCCTGCGGCTGGAGGGGCGGCTTCAAAGCCGCCGGTATCATAAGCTCATCGACGGGGAGCAGGTGGAGCGCACAGCCTTTGAGATATCGGTGATGAACCTGCTGGACGGCGGCGAGGAGCCCGCGTTCTCTTGAGTTCCTTTTTCTTGCGTACCTTTTTCCTGTAAAAAAGCACCAAAAAGAACTTTTAGTCCGCTACGAAAACGGGTGGTAACCGAACAATTTGCGCACGGCGACCGAACAATCTATTAAATTGAAAGAATTGTTGTTTATTGCCCTGCTGCGTGGCCGACGCGGTGTTTTGATTCAGCGCTCACGTCAGTAACGAGCAAAAGTTTCTTTTTTCGCCTCCTTTTTTCTTTTCACAGAAAAAAGGAGGGCCCGTGTTACTGGTAGACCTCCGGGCAGAGCTCCCGGATCTTGGCCCGGATGGCCCGCAGGTCCACAAAGGTGTCCGGTTTTTTCGTCGGGTCCCGGAGGAGGGCGGCGGGGTGGTAGATGGCGGTGTAAAACACCCCGCCCTTCTCCGTCCACTGGCCGTGCTCCTTGGTGATGCGGTAGTCGGGCTTGATGAGCCGCATGGCGGCAATGCGCCCCAGGCACACCACGATCCGGGGGTGGATCAGCTCCATCTGGTCCCAGAGATAGCCGATACAGGCGTCCTGCTCGGTGTTCAGCGGGTCCCGGTTCCTGGGCGGGCGGCATTTGACGATGTTGGTGATGTAAAAATTCTTCTCCCGGCTCAGCCCCACAAGGGACAGCATCTCGTCCAGCAGCTGTCCGCCCCGGCCCACAAAGGGCTCCCCCTGGAGGTCTTCGTTTTCGCCGGGACCCTCGCCGATGAACATGACCCGGGCGTCCTTTGGCCCCTTTCCGAACACCACGTTGGTGCGGGTGTCCGCCAGGGCGCACTTCTGGCAGCTCATACAGCGGCGGTGTAATTCTTCCCAGTTTGGCATGGGTCCATCCCTCCTGTCCTTCCGATTTTAGAACATTGTACCATAGTTTTTTCCCCACGGCCAGAAAATTTTTAGTTGACAATGGGGTAAAATGAGTGTATGATTCCCTCAACAAGCGAAGATTGCAAAGGCATCGACGAAGACCGCCCCTCACGGCGTCCGACAGAGAACGCGGGCCACCGACTGAAAGCCCGCCCCGGAAAGACGAGATGGCGCAACACTTCCGAGCCGGTGGTTCGAACCCCCAGGACGGGGGCGTAGGGCCGCCCGTCCTCCCCACGTTACCGGGGCTCGAGAGAGGTCCCTTGCTGGAGGGGCAACGCGGGTGGTACCGCGGAATGATTTGATTGTTCCGTCCCGGACTGTACTTTTGTACAGTCCGGGATTTTTATATACAAAATCTCCCCGCTGGGGAACATCCAAAACAAAAAGGAGCTGAATGGTTATGAAGTTCGTCACAGGCGAAAGCAAAAAGCCGGCCACTTATCAGGATATCGCGGAGGGCGGGCTGAATAACCGCCCGGTCTCCCTTCGCGGCGCGGTCCACGCCCTGCGGGACATGGGGGGCGTGACCTTCCTCACCCTGCGGCTGGCCCGGGGGGCCGTCCAGTGCGTGTGCCCGCCGGGTGCGCTGCCCCAGGGGCTGCGGGAGGAGTGCTGTGTGGAGCTGTCCGGCACCGTCCGGGAGGAGCCCCGGGCCCCCGGCGGGTTTGAGATCGCCGTGGAGTCCGTCGCCGTGCTGTCCCGGCCCGCCGCCCCCATGCCCGTGTCCCTGGGCAAAAGAAGGCTGGACCTCCATCTGGACACCGAGCTTCCCTTGCGGCCCGTCGTCCTCCGCCATCCCAGGGAGCGGGCGGTGTTCAAAATTCAGGAGGGGTTGGTTCGGGCCTTCCGGGATTACCTCAACGGGGAGGGGTTCACCGAGATCCACACCCCTAAAATCGTCCACGCCGGAGCGGAAGGGGGCTCCAACATCTTCAAGCTGGACTATTTCGGCAAAAAAGCCTGTCTGGCCCAGTCTCCCCAGCTCTACAAGCAGACTATGGCAGGGGTGTTCCATCGGGTCTTTGAGGTGGGCCCCGTGTTCCGGGCGGAGAAGCACGCCACCCCCCGGCATCTCAACGAGTACACCGGGCTGGACTTCGAGATGGGGTATATTGATTCCTTCTACGACATCATTGAGATGGAGGCGGGATATCTCCGCCATGCCATGGCGCTGCTGGCCCGGGAGTACCGCCTGGAGCTGGACCTGCTGGGCGTGGAGCTTCCCGCTATGGACCAGATCCCCTGCCTGCGGTTTGACGCCGCAAAGCGGCTGGCGGCGGAAAAGTACGGCTGTCAGATCCGGGACCCCTACGACCTGGAGCCGGAGGAGGAGGCCCGCATTGGGCAGTACGTCAAGGAGGAGCTGGGCAGCGATTTTGTGTTCGTCACCCACTACCCGTCAAAAAAGCGGCCCTTCTACGCCATGGACGATCCGGACGACGCCAGGTACACCCTGTCTTTCGACCTGCTGTTCCGGGGGCTGGAGGTGACCACCGGAGGCCAGCGGATTCACAGCTGGGCAGCCCAGACGGCCAAGATGGAGGCCCGGGGCATGGACCCGGCGGAATTTGAAAGTTATCTCATGATCCACAGGCACGGCATGCCTCCCCATGGCGGGCTGGGCATTGGCCTGGAGCGGCTGACCATGCAGCTGTGCGGGCTGGACAACATTCGCTATGCCAGCCTCTTCCCCCGGGACCGCACCCGTATGGCGCCCTGACCTACTTTTTCTTGTAAGAAAAAGTAGGCAAAAAGAACTTTTAAACCGTTACCTCCGTGCAGGTTATCCCACATGATGCGTCGGCAACTTACCTTTATATGTCTGCTAAAGCAGGCAAAAAGAACTTTTAGACCGTTATCACCGTACAGGTTATCCCACATGCTTCGTCGGCAACAAACCTTTGTATGTCTGTTAGAGCAGGCAAAAGAACTTTTAAACCGTTACCACCGTGCAGGTCATCCCATATGCCGCCCTGGCGGCAAACTTCTAAGGAAGCACTGATTTAATCCCTCCCTCCCGGAAAAAGTGGTAGAATAGAA
>ERZ779629.1045-NODE-1045-length-9910-cov-6.131405_pt1 | contig 9910 bp, 8 predicted proteins | sample MGYA00514192_ERZ779629 | MGnify/ENA primary metagenome ERZ779629 (study PRJEB29562, sample SAMEA4376709) | mouse gut metagenome | isolation source: Cecum | study: EMG produced TPA metagenomics assembly of the A DSS colitis mouse model was used to assess the... | reverse complement strand
GCTGACCTCTTGAATGCCATTCAAGCGCTCTCCCAGCTGAGCTATACCCCCAGATCCCACGCTTTTTGCGGCGCACCGCTCAAGCGCAGGCTTATATTAGCAGATCCCGAGAGATTTGTCAATACCGATTTTAAAAATTTTTGAAAAAATGGATGAGCGCCGCCATCCCCTCCCCGAGCAGACGGGGAAAGCCCTCGATACTCCGGCCGCAACACGCCCGCCGTCCGGCTTTACTACTGTTCCAGCATGTCCGGCTGGTTATGAAAATAGGCCTCGATATAGACCTGGCGGCGGCTTTCCGCCAGGAACCGGCCAGTCTCCCGACAGAAGTCCGGGTCATCCAGCAGGGCCACCACATCGGGGGCGTAGCGGACGCCGGCCCCGGCGCGCAGCTCCTCCACCAGCTGCTCATAGGTCTTGGCAGCGGCGTAGCTGCGGCCCACGTTGTCCGTCCCCGCGTCCAAGGCGTCCACAATGGTGATGATGTCCACGATCCGCCGGGCAGAAGCAAGGCAGACCCCGCCCCGGCTGGGATAGCCGCCCCGCCCGTCGTAGGCGCAGTGGTGGAAAAAGGCGGCGTCAGAAATCTTTTGCATCCCCAGGGATTCCAGCAGCTGGCAGCCAAAGATGGGGTGGAGCTTGATGCAGGAGAACTCCTCATCCAGCAGCCTGCGGCTGTACATGCCCACATAGCTCAGCAGCATGCACTTGCCCAAGTCGTGGTACAGCCCGCTGCGGTAGGCCAGCTCCAGCAGCTCCGCCTGCTTCTCCTGGTCCCCCTCCAGACCCCAGAGGTCAAAGGTTCCCTCCAGCAGCGCCGGGGCGGTGCGCACCATCCTCTGGCAAAACCACCGGGCCATCAAAGCCACCACTCTGGAGTGGACAAACGTGGGCGGGTGGCAGGCCAGAATATAATCCAGAATGCGGCGGGAAAACCGGGCATCCCGGCTGGAGGAGCTCTGGGCGATATTGTGGAGGATCTTGGACACCTGCAGGGCGTACTCATTCTGGGGCAGGCGGAACAAAAACGCCTTCTGCCCCTCCACCACCTCCGCCAGCCGGACCGCGGCGGCCGCCTGCTCCGCCGGGGGAAGCCGCCGGGCATAGTAGGTCAGATACTCCGGCACATAGAGCTTGCCCCAGATATCGTCATCCGAAAATCCGTCCCCGCTGGCGGCGTCCCAGATGCCAAAGAGCACCTCCATCAGCTCCCCCGCGCTGGCCAGGCCCGCATGGTAACGGGCGGCGGCATACACATAGCGGGTCCGGTGGCCGATCGCCCGCCCCTGAACCTTGGCCAGCTGCTCCTGGTGGCGGTAGACATATTCCGCAGAGGCCAGCACCTCCCGGGCAATGGCAGGGTCGTCCCGGTCCCGCAGGCCCCCCAGAAACTGGGTCCGGTCGTAGTGCATGGTGTAGGCAAAGGCGTCCCAGGGAATCTCCGGGTTCATCTGCCGGTACCGGGGGGACTGGATCACGGCCATAGCCCGGTCAAAGCAGGCCATATAGTCCCCCCAGCCGTCGCTAATACAGAAGTCGCGGCCATCGCCGGTGTTGCCGCCCTGAAAGCTGGCCAGGCCGTATTTCAGATTGCCCAGACAGCGGACGATAAACCCCCGGGTCTCGGGATTTTCAATCTCCTCGTACCGGTCCAGATAGTCCGCACCGGCCCGGAAGTAGCCGCCGATCTCCTCCAAAAACAGATTGACCCCCACGTTCACGTCCCGTATGTTCAGATACAGCAGGGTGATGCCCTGATAGTAGAGCTCCCGGACCATAAGATCCAGGTCCTGGCGGTGCTGGGCATAGGCGTAGAGCAGCTTGTGGATGCGGAAGGCGATGCCGGTATCCGGACTGCGGTTGAAATTGAAGAGCGCTCCAGCCAGCGCGGAGAGTTCCCCAGCCTCCTCCTCGGTGAGCTGCTCCGCCGTTCTGGAGAAAAGGATTTCCTGTAAAATGCGGTCGTTCTCCTGGTGGATCTGATGGATGCGGCCCGCGCGGCTCCGAATCGCCTCAATCATCTGCTCCGGAGACATCTCCGAGGTGATGGCTGGCTTGGCCAGTGCGCAGGCCTCCTGCAGGTTTTCGAGATAAGCTTGGTAGGGGCCGGTCATCTCTGCGTAGTCCTCCTGTCATTGCGTGGTGAGAGGTTGTCAATCGAAATCTATGGAGCAGTTTACCATAAACCGGCGGCGCCTTCAAGGAAAAAAACGCCGCCGCCGAAAAAAGAACGGCGCCCTCCCGGCGGGGCGCACTGGCACAGTGCACAAAAACCCATCGAAATTTTTGGCGGCAGGGCCCCTTGCCGGTTCGACAGAATTCGTGGTAAAGTGACAAAAACCGGAGCGAATACGTATTCATTGAGAGGGGGCGGTCCGCGTGATTACTATGACGCAGATTGCGAAACTGACCCACGTCTCCCAGCCCACCGTCTCCCGGGTCCTCAGCGGCAGCGCCAGCGTGGCCCCGGAGATCCGGGAGCGGGTGCTGGCCTGCGCCAGGGAACACCACTACCAGCCCAACGCCCTGGCCAGGGGCCTCCAGGGCGGCCGGACCCGGCTGCTGGCTCTTTTGGTGCCGGACGTGTCCGACAGTTTCTCCGCCGTTCTGGCCAGGGTGGCAGAGGAGGAGGCCCGCCGGCGGGGGTGCGGGGTGATTTTACTCAACACCGGGCGCCAGGGAGAGAGCGGCCCCGCCTGCCTGGAGACTGCCCGGCGCTACCGGGCGGACGGCGCACTGGCGGTCTCCCCGGGGGGCAGCGCACCGGCCCTGCCGGACGGCGGGCTGGATCTGCCGGTGGTAGCCGTGAACTGGCGGGCAGCCGGGCTGGATTCGGTATACGTGGACCAGCGGGAAGCCGGCGCCATGGTGGCTTGCCACCTGGCGGAGCGGGGATACGGCCGCTTCCTCTTCGTGGGCGGGGCAGACGAGGCGAAATGCGCCGGCTTTCTTCAGGCGCTGGCAGGCCGGGGACTGGGGGGGCGTACGGACTGCGTCCCCGACGGGGACGGCCTGCAAGCCACCCTGGATACCCAGTTCCGCCGGCACAGCGCCCGGACGGGACTCTTTGCTGCCAACGACGCCCTGGCTCTGCGGGTGCTCAGCATCCTGCGGGAGCTGGGCGTCCCCACGCCCCGGCGGGCCGGGGTGGTGGGTTTTGGGGACGACTGCATGGGCCGCTACCTCAGCCCCCGGCTCAGCAGCGTCGCCCAGCCGGTGGAGCGGATGGCCCAGCAGGCGGTGGAGCGCCTGCTCTACCGGGTGGAGCACCCGGAGGGGGAGGGCGTACTGGATCTGGTCCTTCCGGCAGAGCTGACAGTCCGGGAGAGCGCATAGGCAAAAAAGCGGACAGCAGCCCTCTGCTGCTGTCCGCGCAATATCGCTCCGTCTCCACGCAGCCCTATTTCAGCTTCATGGCCGGCTTGCCCACGTTCTGCCGGCGGGCGGTGGTCTTGCCTTCCGCCTTGATCTCCCCGGCGGCTATCAGCGCCCGCTTGGTCAGGGCCGGGCCCACCAGCTCGTAGACCAGCACGGAGAAGAGCACCACGTTGCGCACCATCTGCCCCTCCGCCAGATTCTGGGCGGTCAGGGCCATTCCCAGGGCCACGCCGGCCTGGGGCAGCAGGGTGATGCCCAGATACTTTGTAATCTGCTCGCTGCATCCGGTAAGGGCGCAGCTGCCGAAGGCGCCGAAGTACTTGCCCAGGGAGCGGGACAGGATATACACCGCGCCGATCAGCAGCACCAGGGGATTGGCGAGCACCCGCAGGTTCAGCTCCGCCCCGCTGAGGACGAAGAACAGCACAAACAGCGGCGCCGTCCAGCCGTCCACCCGGCCCATCAGCTCCTCGGAGAAGTCGCAGATATTGCAGAAGATGGTCCCCGTCATCATACACACCAGCAGCAGGCTGAAGCCGCAGTGGACGCCGCCCACCTCAAATTCCGCCATGCTGAGGCCCACCGTCAATATAACAAACCCCAGAGAGATGGACAGGCGCTTACTGCGGGAATGGAAATATTTCTCCACCCGATAGAGCAGCCACCCCGCGAAAGCCCCCAGGGACAGGGACAGCACAATCTCCACCAGGGGCTCCACCAGCACGGTGACTAGACTGATAGCGCCGCTCTCCAGGGCGGTGGCCACGCCGAAGGAGGCGGAGAACAGCACCAGGCCCACCGCGTCGTCGATGGCCACCACCAGCAGCAGCAGCTTGGTCAGAGGGCCGTCGGCCTTGTACTGGCGCACCACCATCAAGGTGGCGGCCGGGGCGGTGGCGGCGGCGATAGCCCCCAGGGTGATGGCAGAGGACAAGGAAATGAGGGCCGGGTTCAGAAAATGGACCGCGATCAGGGCCGCGTCCACCAGGGCGGTGGTAATCACCGCCTGGAGAATGCCCACGGTGATGGCCTGCTTGCCCATGTGCTTGAGCTGGTCCAGGCGGAACTCGTTGCCGATGGTAAAGGCGATGAAGCCCAGGGCCGACTGGGAGATGATGTCCAGCGCGGCAACCTCCCCGGCGGTTTGGAAGCCGATGCCCTTCCAGTGCAGTGCGCCGATGCAGAAGGGGCCCAGCAGCAGCCCCGCCACCAGATAGGCGGTGACGGCGGGCAGGTTCAGTTTCTTCGCCAGGCGGCTCATAAGCAGGCCGCCGATCAGGGCGATAGACAGTTGCAGCAGAATTTGCATAGAGACACCTCGTTTGATAAAAATGCGTTCAGTAGTGCAATATAGCACTGACGGAAGAGAATTGCAAGAGAATTTGTGGAAAAATATCCGCCGGAGGCTCCCGGACTCCGCAGATGCGGCCGGAGGGGATTGACAGGACCGCTCTCCGCCTATATCATAGAGCCATCACGGGAAGGCGGGAGACACTATGGAAGACTACTTTGACCTGCATCTGCCGGAGGACCAGATCCGCGCCATCAGCAGCATCGGCCTGGCCCACCTGGGGGACGCGGTCTACGAGCTGCTGGCGCGCGCCTGGCTGTGCGCCCACGGGAGGGCCACCGGCCGGGGGCTTCACCGGGCGGCGGTGGAGCTGGTAAAGGCCCCGGCCCAGGCGGAGCGTGCGGAAAAAATCCTGCCCCTCCTCACAGAGGAGGAGCTGGCGGTGTTCAAACGGGGGCGCAATGCCCACGTCCACACCGTCCCCCACAGCGCCAGCCGGGCCGACTACCTGCGGGCCACGGCCCTGGAGTGCCTGCTGGGCTATCTATATTTAAACGGGCGGCGGGAGCGGATCAACACCCTCTTCACCGCTATGATGGAGGAGGGGGAAAACCATGCCACTTGACGCCGTGTGCCTGCGGGGGGTGGTCCGGGAGCTGCGGGAGGCCGCAGAGGGCCTGCGCATCGAAAAGGTACAGCAGCCCGCCCGGGACCTGGTAATTCTGACGCTGCGGGGAAACAAAAAGCTGCTGCTGTGCGCCGGACCCGGCCAGGCCCGCGTCCACTTCACCACCCGCCAGCGGGAGAACCCCGCCCAGCCCCCCATGTTCTGTATGCTGCTGCGCAAGCACCTGGGGAGCGGGCGGCTGGCCGCCATCGACCAGCCGGGACTGGAGCGGGCAGTGATGTTCACCATCGATATGGTGAACGAGCTGGGGGAGCCGGGCCAGCGGAAGCTGGTGCTGGAGTGCATGGGCCCCCGGTCCAACCTGATCCTTCTGGACGAGCAGGACCGGATCATCGACTGCCTGCGCCGGGTGGACGGGGATCTGAACACCCAGCGGGCGGTGCTGCCGGGACTGTTCTACCACCTGCCCCCCGCCCAGGAGAAGCGGGACCCTCTGGAGACGGATTCCGGCACCCTCCGCACCCTGCTGGAGAGGGCGCCGGAGGGGCGGGAGGCCGGTCAGTTTTTGCTGGACACCTTTTTGGGCCTCTCCCCCCTGGTCTGCCGGGAAATTGCCTTCTCCGCCGGCGGCGGAGACCTGCGCCTTTTCACCCGGGAAAGCCGGGAGGCTCTGCTGGAGGCCTTCTCCGCCTGGCAGAGCACTGTAAAGTCTGATCACTTCACTCCCTTTCTCCTGGAGCGGGAGGGCAAGGTATCCGATTTCTCCTACCTGCCCATCCGGCAGTACGGGGACGCCATGGACGGACGGCCCTGGGAGGCCTTCTCCCCCCTGCTGGACGCCTTCTACGCGGAGCGGGAGCAGGCCGAGCGGGTCCGCCAGCGGGGGGCCGATCTGCAAAAAACCGCCGCCAACGCCCGGGACCGGGCCGTGCGGAAGCTGGCCCTCCAGGAGAAGGAGTACGCCCAGACCCAGGACCGGGAGCGCCTGCGGCTGAGCGGGGAGCTCATCACCGCCAATCTCTACCGAATGGAGAAGGGGGCGCCGGCGCTGCGGGCGCAGAACTATTATGAGGAGGGATGCCCGGAAATAGACATCCCCCTGGACCCCCTCTTGACGCCCCAGCAGAATGCCGCCAAGTACTTCAAGCGCTACAGCAAGGCCAAGACGGCGGAGAAATATCTCACGGAGCAAATGGCGCTGGCCCGCCGGGAGCGGGACTGGCTGGAGAGCGTACTGGACGAGCTGAGCCGGGCGGAGACGGAACAGGACTTCCTGGACATCCGCCGGGAGCTGCGGGAGGCGGGGTACGGCAAGGACCGCCCCGGCGGCAAAAGGGAGCCCAAGCGGGGCGGCGGACGGCCCCGGGTCTTCCGCTCCAGCGGAGGCCTGCGGATTCTGGTAGGCCGCAGCAACACCCAGAACGACCAGCTGGTCCGGGATGCCTATAAATCCGACTACTGGTTCCACACGCAGCGGATCCACGGGTCCCACGTGATTCTGTGCGCCCAGGGCGGGGAACCGGACAGCCGGTCCATGACCGAGGCGGCAGTCCTGGCCGCCTGGTTCTCCCAGGGCCGGGAGGGGAGTCAGGTGGCGGTGGACTACACCCAGGTGCGCAACGTCCGCAAGCCCCGGGGGGCCCGGCCCGGCATGGTGGTCTACGACCCCTACCAGACCGCCTATGTCACCCCGGACGAGGATCTGGTGAAAGCGCTGCGCCAGGATTGAGCAAAAAGAGGACTGGGCAGGAGCGTTTAAGCGCTCCCGCCCAGTTTATGTTTCTTCCTCCACCCCGTCCACCTTGTCCATGTGGTAGATGCTGTTCAGGGTTTCCACCGCGATGCGGCCCTTGTCCTTTTTCCAGTTCTGCACCAGACTGGTCCGTATGTAGCGGTCGCAGGGCTCGCCCCGCTTGTCATACCGGCAGTGGAACAGCACGCAGCCGTTCTCCATCTTGGCCTCCCCGATGCAGCCCAGACGGGCCGCGTAGGCGCTGCCCGTTTTTGCCTCGCCCTGCCGGTCGGTAATCCGGACGATCTGATACATAAGCCGCCTCCCATCCCCGCCGCCCCGGCGGGCCCGTCGCCGTCCCGGGCCATAGCCCCGGATACGCAATCTCTCAGGTCATTATAGCACGGGCGCCTCCGGAAAGTCAACTGCTCCTTCGGCGGCAGGGGGCGGTGAGGCCGCCGCGCACAGCGCACGCATAAGCCAGCGCCGCCCCCCGCGCGGTCCTCTGCCTTCCGCTACTCCCAGGGCTCCCTGGGCTCCTCCCAGCCCTCGATATAGGGCTTTACCACGCCGATAGCCTTGGGGTTGCAGACCGCTACAATGTCGATGGTCTGCGCGTATTCCACGGACTCCACCCTGGCTTCCCGGTACAGCACGTCCAGAAGCGCCCCCTTATCGTAGGGCAGATGCAGCGTGACCCGGCGGGTGCCCTTGTCCAGGGCGCGGTCGATGGCCTCCAGGAGCGCCGGGATACCCTCTCCGGTTTTGGCGGACAGGTTGACGGCATCCTCTCCGTGGGGCCGGATGTCCCCCCAGAAGAGGTCCGACTTATTGTAAATCTGGAGGCAGGGCGTCTGCTCCGCCCCCAGCTCCCGGATGAGGCCGTCCACAACCTCCGCCTGCTCCTGCCAGAGGGGGTTGGAGATGTCAATGACATGGAGCAGCAGATCGGCGTACTCCAGCTCCTCCAGGGTGGCTTTGAAGGCGTCCACCAGCTGGTGTGGCAGCTTGCGGATAAAGCCCACGGTATCGCTGATGACCACGTCCAAGGTATCGCTTACGGTGAGAAGGCGGCTGGTGGTGTCCAGGGTGTCGAAAAGCCGGTTGTTGGCGGGGATGTCCGCGCCGGTGAGGGCGTTGAGAAGGGTGGATTTTCCCGCGTTGGTATACCCCACAATGGCCACCACGGGGATTTCATTTTTCATCCGCCGCTGGCGCTGGGTGCCCCGGATGCGGCGGACCTCCTCCAGCTCCTCCTTGAGCTTGTCGATCTTCCGGCGGATGTGGCGCCGGTCGGTCTCCAGCTGGGTCTCGCCGGGGCCCTTGGAGCCGATGGGCCCCTTGCCGCTGGTGCCCGCCTGGCGCTCCAGGTGGGTCCACATACCGGTAAGCCTGGGCAGCAGGTACTGGTACTGGGCCAGCTCCACCTGGAGGCGGCCCTCACGGGTCCGGGCCCGCTGGGCAAAGATGTCCAGGATAAGGGCGCTGCGGTCCAGCACCTGCACCCCCAGCTCCTCGGTCAGCACCCGCAGTTGGGAGGGGCTCAGGTCGTTGTCGAAGATGACCATGGTGGCCCCCTCGTTTTTCACCAGCTCCCGGATCTCCGCCACCTTGCCCTCGCCGATGAAGGTCCGCGGGTCCGGGCTGGCCCGGTTCTGAAGCACGGAGGCGGCGGCCTGGCCGCCGGCGGTCTCCACCAGGGCCTCCAGCTCCGCCATGGACTCCTCGCCGGCGTTGTCACAGGCGTCCAGCCGGGGGCTGGAGAGCCCAGCCAGGATGGCAATGTCCCGGGGCTTTTCCATTTGTGTCGTTGTCTGTTCTCTCATACTACCTCTTACATATTATTCGCCAAACAGGCTTAACTGAATCTGTTTTTCCTCCAAGGTGTGCAAATAGGAAAAGATTTTGCCGCAGTCCCACACAATTCCACTTTCCTCGCATCTCCGGCGCAGCAGCGCCGCCAGTGGGCGGCTGTTAGGACTGCCCACCTCGTACCGGTCCCCGTAGGTCCGGCTATACCGGTCCTTCATGCCGGGAAAAAGGCGGTCCAACTGGGCATAAAAATACTCCCGGTTCCCCTCCCTGAGCGTCATTCCCATCCCGAAGCTGATTATCCCATAAACGCCCGCCTCTATACAATAATCCAGAATACCGGAAATATTCTCTGCGTTGTCATTGATAAAGGGCAGGACAGGGCTGAGCCACACCACGGTGGGCACGCCTGCCTCCCGCAGCCGCAGCAGCGCCGCAAACCGCTCCCGGGTGGTGCTGACCTGGGGCTCCAGCTTCCGGCACAGCTCCTCGTCATAGGTGGTCAGCGTCATCTGCACCACGCACTTCGTCCTCGCGTTCAGCTCCCGGATCAGATCCAGGTCCCGCAAGACCCGGGCGGACTTCGTCTGCACTGTGAAGCCGAAGCCATACCGCAGCGCCAGCTCCATGGCGCCCCGGACATACCCCAGTTCTTCTTCCAGCGGGATATAGGGGTCCGTCATGGCGCCTGTGCCGATCATACAGGGCTTGCGCCGGCGCCGCAGGGCATCCTCCAGCAAGACGAGGGCATTTTCCTTTACCTCCACATCCTCGAAGTCGTGCCCCATCTGATAGCACCGGCTCCTGGAGTCGCAGTAAATACAGCCGTGGACGCAACCGCGGTACAGGTTCATCCCATTCTGCGGCGATAAAATCCCCTTTGCCTTCACATAGTGCATGGACGCCTCCTCCCGCGCCCTGAAACGGCGCAAAAAACGCCGTACCGCAGACTGCGGCACGGCGCTTTTGTAATGCAATCACTTCAGGCCAAACTTCTTGTTGAACTTGGCAACCCGTCCGCCGGTATCGACCAGCTTCTGCTTGCCCGTGAAGAAGGGGTGACACTTAG
>ERZ779629.1042-NODE-1042-length-9923-cov-5.494021_pt1 | contig 9923 bp, 7 predicted proteins | sample MGYA00514192_ERZ779629 | MGnify/ENA primary metagenome ERZ779629 (study PRJEB29562, sample SAMEA4376709) | mouse gut metagenome | isolation source: Cecum | study: EMG produced TPA metagenomics assembly of the A DSS colitis mouse model was used to assess the... | reverse complement strand
AGCCGTTCAATGGTGATGGCCACGAAAAGGCCGAAGGAGCAGACCGTGCAGATGCGCACGTAGGCCGCGCCGCCCTCCACGATCTCCGCCACATCGGTCTGGACCAGAAAGAAGGTCTGGGCGAAGAGCCCGCCTGCCACGGCGAAGGCCGCCGCGCTGCAAAGGCCCAGAAATATGCCGTTGGAGGCGCAGAGGTTGGCCCGCTCATAGTTTTTCTGGCCCAGGCTCTTGCTCAGCAGGGCGTTGATGCCCACGCCGGTGCCGGTGGCTACCGCGATCATCAGGTTCTGTACTGGAAAGGCCAGGCTCACCGCGTTGAGGGCGTTTTCGCTGATCCGGGAGACGAAGACGCTGTCCACAATATTATAGAGCGCCTGCACCAGCATGGAGAGCATGATGGGTACCGACATGCTCAGCAGCAGCCGGTTGATGGGCAGTACGCCCATTTTGTTTTCCTGAGGTTCTCTTTCTTGCATAATCCTTCCATTCCTTTCCGTGGGCTTGTCCCTCCCTTTGGGAGGCCGCCGGGGCGGCCCTGGAGGGGTTCTGATCCCGTTTTACGACAAAAAGCGCTGCCCTTTGCGAGCAGTGCTTCTTATGGTAGCATGTATATTTTTTAATGTCAACTGGGAAATGAACAGTTTTTTCCAGGATATCCAGCATTTTTTTACTGTTTTCACTCTGCCTGCCGGCTCAGGGCTCCAGCAGCAGCACCTGCTCCGGCTCCACTGACACCCACAGCTGCCGCCGGTCCGCCAGGGGAAGCCAGGCGGAGGGCTCCAGCTCCATCCACAGCGGCGGCGCGCCCTCCTCCGCCGCTAACGGGCGCAGCGCCGCCAGCACGGAGGATACATCCTCCACCGCTCTGAGGACGGCGCAGGGGAAGGCGCCAGGGGTTTCTGCGCCCGCAGGGCGGACCTGCCGGGCCCGGATGCCCACCGCCGCCAAACCGGGGCGCCAGGGGGCGGCGGCGCAGAGGGTCAGACCCCAGGCCGGGACCCGGACGCTTCCCGGCTCTGGACCGGGCTCCGCCGGCAGGCAGTTCCGGCACCCGGAGAGGCGGGCCGCGCCCACCGTGCCCGGGTCCGCCAGCAGCTCCCGCATCCCCCGGACGGGGGCGGACCGCCCCTCCTCCAGAAAGCAGACCCGCCGGCAGTTCCGGCAGACCTCCCCCTGGTCGTGGCTCACCCAGACGGCGGGACCGCCGAAACGGCCGATGGCCTCCTGGAGGGTTGGCTCCAGCTGCCAGCGCAGATGGCTGTCCAAAGCGGCCAGGGGCTCGTCCAGCAGCAGCGCCTCCGGCTCTGAGGCTAGCAGCCGGGCCAGGGCCGCGCGCTGCTGCTGGCCTCCGGAGAGCTGGCGGGGGCGCAGATTTCCCAGCCCCTCCAGACGCAGCGCGGCGGTCAGCTCCGCCGCCCGCGCCGCCCGGCGGGACTTCTCCAGCCGCCGGGCCCCAGCGGCGATGTTCTCCGCCACGGTCATGTGGGGGAAGAGGGCGTACTGCTGGAAGAGATATCCCACCCGCCGGGCCTGGGGGGGCAGGTCGATTTTCTTCCCGCTGTCAAAGAGGACCCGGCCGTTCAGCTGGATCCGGCCCCGGTCCGGCCGCTCCAGCCCGGCGATGCACCGCAGTGCCAGACTCTTGCCGCAGCCGGAGGCGCCCAGCAGCGCCAGGGGTTCCCCAGAGGCAGCTGCGAAGCTCACATGCAGGCGGAAGCTGCCCAGCCGCTTTTCAATCTCTACCGTCAGCGCCATTTTCTTTCCTCCCGCTCCTTTCGCTCCATCAGGTTAACCGCCAGCAGCACCCCGGCGGAGAGGGCCAGATTTACCAGCACCCACCGGAGGGCCAGGGCGTCCTGGCCGGTGCGCCAGAGCTGATAGACCGTGGTGGAGACGGTGGCCGTGCGGCCCGGGGTATACCCGGCCACCATGGAGGTAGCTCCGTACTCCCCCAGGGCCCTGGCGAAGGAGAGCACGGTTCCCGCCAGGATTCCCTGGCGGCAGGCCGGCATGCGGATGCGCCAGAAGATATAGGCGCCGGACAGCCCCAGGGTCTGCCCGGCTTGGTCCAGAGTTTCGTCAAAGGACTCGAAGGCCCCCCGGGCCGTGCGGTACATCAGGGGGAAAATCACCACTACCGTGGCGAACACGGCGGACCACCACTGCATGGTCAGCCGCACGCCAAAGGCCTCCAGGAACCAGGACCCTGCTGCCCGCCTGGGCCCCAGCGCCAGCAGCAGCAAATAGCCCACTACTGTGGGCGGCAGCACCAGGGGCAGGGTCAGCGCCACATCCAGAAGGCCCTTGACCACTCGGGGGGCCCGGGCCGCCCAGTAGGCGGCGCCAATGCCCAGAAGAAAGACGATCCCTGTGGAGATAGCGGCAATGCGCAGGGAGTTAAAAAGAGGGTACCAGTCCATCATGCCAGCGGTGTGAAGCCCGCGCCCTTAAACACCTCCGCAGCCGCAGGGGTGCGGAGGTAGGCGAGGAAGTCCCTGGCTCCGCCCTGGTTCTTCCCGGCGGTGAGGACAGCGGCGGGATAGACCACCTGTCCACACATCTCCACGGTGGCGGTGTCCACCACAGCCAGACCGGCGCTGCGGGCGTCGGTGGCGTAGAGGATGCCGCAGTTCACCACGGCCTCGGAAACCTGGGTGGCCACCTCCTTTGCGTTGGAGCCATAGGTGACGCAGCCGGAGGCGGCCAGGGCGGCCTCGTCCAGGCTGTAGTAGGACAGAATCCTCTGGGAGTACTGCCCCACAGGCACGTCGCTGTTGCCCAGGGCCAGTAGGACCGTCCCCGCCTCCAGGGCGCGGCACAGGTCCGCGAAGCTGCCGATTCCCGCCGGATTCTCCGCCGGGACCGCCAGGACCACCTGGTTTTCCAGCAGATTTACCCGGGTGTCCGGCAGGAGGAGGTCCAGTCCCTCGGGGTTTCCCTCTGGACCGGCGGAGGCATCCAGCTGATCCATCTGCCTCTGTCCGGCGGAGAGGAAGAGGTCGCAGTCCGCCCCCGCCTGGATCTGGGTTTTGAGGGTGCCGGAGGAGTCGAAGTTGAAAACAAGCTCTACATTGCCCCGGTCCGCCGCGTACTGTTCTCCGATCTCCGTCAGGGTCTCCTGCAGGGAGGCGGCGGCAAAAATGACCAGCTGCGTTTTTCCCGCCGCCTTCCCCGCACAGCCAGCCGCCAGCAGCAGTACCGCCGCCAGCAATCCCCAAAGCCTTTTCACCGTTGTAGCCTCCTTACAGCCCTTTTTTACAAGCAGAGCCCAGCTTTTGCCAAAAATTTTTGTTTTTAATGCCGCTCTACAACCCGAATCCGCAATTTGGAAAGACGCAGGTCTCGCAGCCCAGGCACAGTCCCCCCTCGCCCAGGCGGGCGATGTCCTCCTGGGTGACGGGGATGCCGGCGGCTACGCGGGGCAGGATCAGGTCGAAGATGGTCCGCCGGGCGTACATAACACAGCCGGGCAGGCCCATCACCGGCGTGCCGTCCGCAAAGTACCCCAGCAGGAACATGGCTCCCGGCAGCACCGGCGCGCCATAGGCCACAATGCTGGCTCCAGGGCCGCCGCTCCCCGGCCCCCGGCGTCCGAGGGCGTCCCGAATAGCCCCCGGCGTGCGGTCGTCCGGGTCTACGCTCATGCCGCCTGTACAGAGGATCAGGTCTGTCCCGGCGTCCTTGGCGGCTAGAATCTCCCGGGAGATATCCGCGGTGGCATCCCCCGGTGCGGCGGTCCGGATGGTCTCTATGCCGTATTCCGCCAGCTTCTGCTTTACCACCGGGGTGAAGGCGTCCTCCACCAGGCCCTTGGACACCTCGCTGCCGGTGGCGATAATGGCGGCAGTCTTCCGCTTCCAGGGCAGCAGCTCCAGCAGGGGGCCTCCGCGCCCCACCGCCTCCGCCCGTGCCAGCTTTTCCTCCTCGATAACCAGGGGGATGATCCGGGTGCCGCAGAGCTTGTCCCCTTTCCGCACCGGCCGGTTGCCGTGGCGGGTGGCGATCATCAGATCCCCCAGCAGGTTGATGGCGTCCAGCCGCCGGGTGTCCACCCGGAGGAGGCCGTCTGCGGCGGCGGAGAGCTCCAGCTTGCCCTCCTTGACCTGGCCGCGGACCATGTACTGGTTCTCGCACAGGGCGCACAGCCGCTCCGCAGCCTCGTTCTCGTGGACCATGCCGGGAGCCAGCTCCCAGACATACAGATTTTCCTTCCCCATAGACAGTAATATTGGGATATCCTCCTGCCGGACTACATGTCCCTTGCGAAACCGGGCATCCTTGTACTGGCCGGGAATGATCTGGGTCATGTCGTGACACAGGACGTGCCCTACGGCGTCCTGGGTTCGAATCAGCTTCATGGTGTGAGCCTCCCTGTTTCCGCCCCGCAGGCTATCGCGGCGCCGTGTGCCGCCCGCAAAAACGGCGCCTTCTCTGATTAGGATACCAGAGGAGACGCCGCCTATGCAAGGGAGGCGGTTCGGCGATACAGAAAGTTGGTTCTGCTATATCGAATCTTCTAGCCGGGCCAGGAACCGGGTCCGGTTTTCCGCCTGAGCGAACCAGTGGGTGGTGGCCTCCGGCACCAGCTCGGACAGGGCCTCCCAGCGGCCCGCCGCCGCCAGCGCCCGGACCTCTGTGGCGCTCACAGCCCGCCCATCCCGCTCCAGCCGGGGTAGCTCCACCAGCTGAACACCCTGAGGCGGAAGGGCGGCGGCCATTGCCTGATTGTAAGCCCTTGTTACGGGGCAGAAAGGCTCGCTGCCCACAAACCGGCAGGAGATACCCAGCTTTTCCGCCAGGCGGAGGAACACGGCGATGTCCATGTCCGTCCACACCTCTCCCGCCTGGTTCTGGTCTTTGAGAAAGTAGTCCGGGAAGGTGGTGGAGGAGATGAGGTACTGGGCTGTCCCCGCCACCGCCACGTTGTCCAGCTGCCGGACGGCATCCTCCACGATGGCGCGGCGGTCCGCTGCCGGTACCGCGCCGCGGTCCTCGGAGACGATGAGGAGGTATAGGAAGCCGCAGCGGGCGGCAGCCTGCTCGATGAGATAGCGGTGGCCGATGGTCATAGGGTTGCAGTGCATCACCGCCGCGCCGATTGTCCCGGAGGCCCGGGGGTCCCGCACGGACTCGGTCCACGCGTCAAAGCCCCCCCGCCGGTCCTCCATCAGCAGCGCCCGGTCCGTCCGGGCCACCTCCCAGAAGCCGAGGCCGGCGAAGCGGGAGCGGTTCTCCGGCTTGGTGTAGAGAAACAGCCGCCTGCGGCCCTCCTCCAGGGCGATAAGCCGCAGGGCGGTGAGGACGGCGGCAGTGAGCCCGGCTCCCTGGAGGGCCGCGTCCACCGCCACGCACTTGATCACGTCCCCCTCCAGGGAGCCGGTGGCGGCAATGCGGCCCTCGCTGTCCCGGACGAGCACTGTGTGTGCAATGCCCGGCGCGTAGCGCAGGCCCATGCGTGCCAGGAAGGCGCACAGCTCCTCCAGTACGCGGCCCCGAAAGGGACTGCCGGTCTGCTGGGAATAGCCGTATTCCATAGGGGTCACCTCCGGCGGACCCCCGCCTCACGGACGGGGATACCTGTATTTGCTTTATTCTATCAGATTCCGAGCTGGGGTGCAAGGGCGCGGTTTGTAATCGGATTGTAACTTGCTTTTTCTGTTATACGATCGTATAATACAGTTAAATTATACAGCTGTATAACATAGACATAGGAGGGACGCGCTGTGAAACGACTGGGGGACGCGGAGCTGGAGATTATGTTGGCGGTGTGGGGCGCCGGTGCGCCGGTGCAGTCGGGGTATGTGCACCAGCGGCTGAAGGGCAGCCGGGACTGGGCGCTGCCAGCGGTGATAACGGCTATGAACCGGCTGGTGGACAAGGGGTTCCTCTCCTGCGAGAAGCGGGGGCGGAGCAACTGGTACTGGGCGGCGGTGTCGGAGCGGGACTACAAGGCCGCCGAGGGCCGGGGGGTTATTGACCGGCTCTACGGCGGCAGCTTCACCGGCATGGTGGCGGCGCTCTGTGACGGCCGGGCCATCGGCAGGGAGGAGCTGACCGAGCTGCGGGAGTACCTCGATCAGTTGAAGGAATAGGTTGTTCGTTCTTTTCCGAGGCTTTATGTGTATGAATGTGACAGCCGAAAATAGAGGCATCCATCGAATTTTGCCTCTGCCGCCTGAAAGGCGGTACGCTTCTCTGGCCCAAATCCAAAATCCTGAAAAGTTTTATTCTTTTGATGCTTTTCTCATGCGGTGGCCGCTTGGCGGCCACTAGCAGCCCAAGCCGCCGGAGACGGCGAGTGATTTTTGAAAAAAAGAAAAGAATGTATGCTGCAAAATGTATGCTGCAAAATGTATGCTGCAAAATGTATGCTGCAAAAGGAAGGGATGAAATCATATGGAGATCCTATTGGACACGATGAAATGGAGCGCCGCTGTAGGGGCGGCGGCGCTGGCCCTGACGGCCCTGAAGCCCCTGCTGGACAGACGGTACAGCCCTAAATGGCGCTACGGGGTGTGGTTGGCGCTGGCGGCGCTGCTGCTGCTGGCGCCAGTGCAGTGGGAGGCATTCTGGCCGGAGGTGCCCACCCCTGCCCCCGCCGTGACCATTGAGGTGCCCCGGATGGAGGTGTCCGTCAGCCGGGAGGAGGGGGTGCGCGTCCAGGCCCCGGCGGTCCTGCCGGCGCCCGGTGGAACTGCGGGTGCAGCGTCTGCACAGGTGTGGGGGATGGACCAGGCGCTGACCGCGCTGTGGCTGGCGGGAGCGGCGGCCTTCGCGCTGTACCACCTGGCGGGAACCCTGCTCCTCCAGCGGCGGGCCCGGCGGTGGAGCCGCGTGCCTGGGGAGGAGACTCTGGCCGCCTATGACCAGGTTTGCCGGGAGATGAAGCTGCGGGGAGCGCCCGCGCTACGTGTCAGCGCCCGGGTAGGGTCCCCTCTGCTGGCGGGCCTGCTGCGGCCCTGCCTGCTGCTGCCGGGGGAGGACTTCGGCCGGCGGGAGCTGAACTTCATCCTCCGCCACGAGCTGACCCACTGGCGGCGGCGCGACCTCTGGTACAAGCTGGCGCTGCTGCTGGCCAACGCGGTCCACTGGTTCAATCCCCTGGTGTACCTTATGAGCCGGGAGGCGGCCCAGGACATGGAGCTGACCTGCGACGCCCTGGTAATGGCCGGGGCCGGCCCGGAGGACCGCCGCGCCTACAGCGAGACGCTGCTGGCCTCCATCCACCGGCAGAAGGGGTTTGCGGGGCGTTCTGCCCTGACCACCCATTTCTACGGCGGGGCTGCGGCGATGAAGGAGCGTTTCCGGCACATTCTGGGCAGGCAGGGGCGCAGATGGGGCGGCGCTGTTCTGGCCCTGACCCTGCTGGCAACGGTGGCTGCCGCCTGCACGGTGGGTGTCAGTCAGGCCGGGGGGGCGGTGGCGCTGGACCGGGAGGCGCTGGATGCCTGGCAGGAGCGGCTGAACAGCGACCCGGAGCTGGAGCCGTACCTGCATCGGATGTACACCGATACGGCTTATATCCCCTCTGCGGAGGTCCTGGAGAGCGTGCTGGACCCGACCAAAACATCCCTGGGCTATCCGGGCCCGGACCTGACGGTGGTCTCCGGGACCCAGGACGGCGATACCGTCACCCTGGAGCTGGAGGGCTGGTTCACCAGCCAGCTCACCGCCGGGACCCTGACCCTCGTGGACGAAAAGCCCGTTAGCCTCACCACGCCGCTGTACACCGCCGTGGAGAAGATGGCCTGGGACGCGGTCAACGCCAGCGCCATCGCCGGGAAGGGCGTAGAGATCGCGGAGCGCTGCATCACGAACCTCTGGTGCTCGGATACCTTCCAGCTGGACGGCAGGGACTGGTACGTCTGGGAGCTGGGCTACTATCTCAAGCCCGCCGACATCAGCCAGGTGGTCCTGGCGGGGGGCATGGAGGAGCGCAACGGCTGGATCAGCGACTTTTACAATGCTCCCGTCTTTCTCGTCAGCAGCTACGACGGCAGCTATATCCTGGATTATACCGCCACTCAGTATACAAAAGAGTATGCCTACACCTGGCCGGATTACGTCTACGGCACGCTTACTCTGGGACTGGACCTGGAGTCCTTCCCCATCCTCAACGGCTGGCCGGAGATCGCCGGCTCCTTCCTGGAGAGCCTGCAAAACGGCCACGAGACCTGGGCTCTGGAGTGGGAGGATGCGGCCCGTACCTACATGCAGCGGGAGCTGGGCCTGACCTCCGGCGGCGCCTTTGTGGTCCTCCGGGACGCCCCTGTGGAGGACAATCCCAACTACGACCGGAGCCTCGCCGTGCAGACCGACTGTGAAGGCCGCACCCTTGTCCTGTTCCTGACCCACGCGACCTACAACGACGAAACCCCCTTCTGGCAGGTGAACGCCGCCGACTTTGCCGGGGACCCGCCTCCCGCCGATGCCGCTCCCGAAGAGGAGGACGTCCAGACGCCTGCCCCGGAGGACCCCGATGCCCCCCTGGGCTACGAGACGGAGGCCGGGCCGCTGTCTGCGGAGGAGCTGGAGGCCTTTGCCGCCTACTTCAATCCCAACCCGGATACGGCGGACAACGCCGCCCGCAACGGCCTGCTCCGCTTCCCCTACGGGAGCGCGGGGGAGATCGGGCACTACCTGGAGATCCTGTTCTACGACGCCGGGGAGTACGTGTCGGACGAGGCGGAGCGCGCCGCCCTGGAGGAGCGGATGAACACGCCCATCGAAACGGACTGCTCCAGGCTCACCCGGGACTATATCCGAGAATTTCTTACCTGGTACTTCGTGGAGCCGCCCGCAGGGGAGGAGCTGGCCCGGCTGCTGGAGGAGGACGTGTCCCTGCCCAACCTGCCGGAGTACGATGCCTTCTACCTGGTCCACGGCGACACCATGATGGATGTCTACGAGTTTGACCGGGGCGAGCGGGAGGCGGACGGTACGGTGAAGCTCTACTACACCACAAACCTCTACGTCTACACGGACAATGGGGAGATGGACATCCTCTGGGACCAGCCCATGTGTGCTGCCATGCGGCTCACGGGGAACGGCGTGTGGGGAATGGTGTCCAACACCATGGTGGAATAAAACTGGTCCGAGAACTTTCAAATAGGATTTATTTTGGCGGGAGGCCCGTGTACAGCGGGACTCCCGTTTTTTGCACATATATAGCCGCCGGAACGCATCTATCAAAGAAAAACAAGGGCTGGCGCGGTATTGTACCGCACCAGCCCTCGCTGAAAAGTTCTTCTATGCGCCCGCCCTATGCGGCGGGGATTTTGGCAGCGTGGATTTTTTACTTGATGTAGTTGACGGTGACGCTGCCGGCAGTGTAGGAGCCGTTGGTAGTCAGGTCGTTGAGGAAGGAGTCGTAGTTGCCGTCCACTTCCAGGCTGCCGCCGGTCTTCATGCCGTCCACCAGGGTGGTGTAGGCGTCCTGGGTCAGCTTCTCGAACTTGGAGGTCTCGAAGGGCAGGCCCACGGCGTTATCGTCCACGCCCAGATTTACGGACTGGCCGCCGACCTCGTCCCACTTGCCGTCATAGAACCGGCCCAGCATCAGGTTGGCAGCCTCAGCCAGACCCTTTATAGCGGAGGTCATGACAGTGGAGGACTCGCCGGACTGATCCACGTCCACGCCGATGGAGACGCCGTTGTTGGAGGCGGCAGCGGCAAAGACGCTGTTGCACATAGAGCCGCCGCAGGCGAAGACCACCTCGGTGCCGGCGGAGTACCAGCCGTTGATCTGGGTCTGGAGGCTGTCGGAGGCGGAGTAGCTGTCGCCGTACAGGTAGCTGTAGTTCATCTCCACGGTGGCGCCGGTCTCAGCGGCAGCCGCCTGGGCGCCCTGGACGTAGCCGTAGCCGTAGCGGTTAACAGCGGGTTTGGTGCCGCCGCCGCCGCCGGTGAAGCCCAGCTTGGTT
>ERZ779629.1039-NODE-1039-length-9940-cov-5.270916_pt1 | contig 9940 bp, 9 predicted proteins | sample MGYA00514192_ERZ779629 | MGnify/ENA primary metagenome ERZ779629 (study PRJEB29562, sample SAMEA4376709) | mouse gut metagenome | isolation source: Cecum | study: EMG produced TPA metagenomics assembly of the A DSS colitis mouse model was used to assess the... | reverse complement strand
ACCCTCCCCCCTATGAACAGAGCTTTGACGCGCCGCCCCCCCAGCCCCCCACCGACATTGGCGCCCACGCCCCCGACCTTGAGGCGGTAAAGGGAAGCCGCGCCGACCAAAGCCGCCGGATGTTCGGCCCCGGTGTGCTGGAGGTCTGCTCGGCGGCGGACGTAGTGTTCCTGGGCCTTCACGGCGCCTGCGGCGAGGACGGACGGGTCCAGGCCGCCTTCGACCTGCTGGGCATTCCCTACACCGGGAGCGGCTACCTGGGCAGCGCCATCGCCATGGACAAGGATTTTACCAAGCGCCTGGTCCGGGCAGAGGGAGTGCTCACCCCCGACTGGCAGTATGTCTCTGTCACCACCGACAGCCTGGGTGAATTGACCGCCAAGCTGTCCCTCCCCTGTGTGGTAAAGGTGCCCACCGGCGGCTCGTCCATCGGCGTGACCATCTGCCGGGACCGGGAAGCTCTGCGAGACACCCTGGCCCGGCACCTTGGACAGCGTCTGCTGATGGAGGACTACATCGAGGGCCGTGAGTTTTCCTGCGGCGTGCTGGACAACAAGCCCCTCCCCCCCATCGAGATCATCCCCAAGGTGGGCTTTTACGACTACCAAAACAAATACCAGCCCGGCGCCACCACCGAGGTATGCCCGGCGGAGGTCACCCCCGCCGCCGCCCGTGTGATGCAGGACGCCGCTCTGCGGGTCCACCGCCTTCTGGGCCTTTGCGCCTATTCCCGCAGTGACTTTCTCATGACTAAGACCGGAGAGGTCTACTTCCTGGAGGTCAACACCCTCCCCGGCATGACCCCCACCAGCCTCATCCCCCAGGAGGCCGCCGCGGTGGGCGTTTCTTATCAGCAGCTGTGCCAGAGGCTCTTAGACCTGGCACAGCGTGAAAGGGGTTAATACCACATGGAAGCTGTTACATTAGCCCAAATCGCCCAGGCCGTGGGCGGCACGCTGTTGGGGGATGCCGACCCGTCTACCCCTGTCTCCACCGTCTGCTACAACACCCGGGAGCTTCATGAGGGAGACGTATTCCTCCCCCTGATGGGCGAGCGCACCGACGGTCACAACTTCATCGACCAGGCTCTGAAGAGCGGAGCGGTGGCTGCCTTCACCGCCCGCAAGCCGGGAACGCTCCTGCCCGGCAAGGGCTATATCCTTGTGAAGGATACCGCGGCGGTCCCCGCCACCCTGGCGGCATGGTACCGGAGCCGCTTCACCATTCCCTATGTGTCGGTGACGGGCAGCGTAGGCAAGACTACCACCAAGGACATGGTGGCGGCGGTCTTGAGCGAAAAATTTTCCGTCTACAAGACTCCGGGCAACCACAACAACACCCTGGGGGTCCCCATGGCCCTTCTGGACCTCACCCACGAGCACCAGGTCGGCGTCATGGAGATGGGCATGAACCACGCTGGAGAGATCGACTTCATCAGCGCCCTGATCAAGCCCAGCATCACCCTCATCACCAACATTGGCGACGCTCACATCGAAAACCTGGGCTCCCGGAAGGGCATCCTGGCGGCCAAGGCAGAGGTGTTTGCCCATATGCCTGAGGACGGCCTCGCCATCCTCAACGGGGACGACGAACTGCTTATGACCCTCAAGGGGACCATCAAGCAGCGGATCATCACCTGCGGCGCCTCCCCCTACAACGACTACTACGTTTCTGACCTGGACCGGAACCTGGCCACCGATAACCTCCACTGCGTCCTCCACACACCGGCAGGTATGGCGGAATTGACCATCCCCGCTGTGGGAGACTATATGATCTACCCCGTGCTTATGGCCGCCGCCGTAGGTGAGCAGCTGGGCATGACGGCGGATGAGATCGTCCGGGGCGTGCTCCGCTATGCCCCCACCAAAATGCGCATGAATGTGGTGGACCGGGGTGCCCACGTGCGCATCCTGGACGACTGCTACAACGCCAATCCCCAGTCCGTGCGGGCGGGCCTTCAGACTCTGGCCTCCACCCAGAGGGATTTTAAGGTGGCCATTTTGGGCGATATGCTGGAGCTGGGCCCCCTTGGCCCCAATATGCACGCCATGGTCGGCCAGCTCATCGGAGAGACCCACATCAACTGCCTGGTGGCCATCGGGGAGCTGTCCCGTCACACCGCCAAGGCCGCTGAGGACGCTCAGGTCCCCCAGGTCTATTGGTTTGCTACCAAGGAGGAGGCCCTGCCCACCATCGCCAAGCTGGTAGAACCCGGTTCAGCAATCTTAGTCAAGGCCTCCCGCAAAATGGAATTTGAAGAGATCGTGCGGTATCTGGTGTCCATCACCCCGGAGAAGGAGTGACCTTCCTTCCCCATCACGATGCCGCGCCACGCGAGAAAAGGAAGCGTCTATGATCGAATTATCCGTCACAAACCTGCGCCATGGCTTTGAGGTGGGGCAGAATATCTTTGAAGACGTCACCTTCCAGGTGGACACCGGGGAACGGGTGGGTCTGCTGGGCCACAACGGCGCGGGCAAGACCACCCTCTTTCGGATGCTCTGCGGGGAGCTTATCCCCGACAGCGGCTCCATTTCCCTTGCCAAGGGCTGCCGGGTGGGACTCATCTCCCAGATCCCCGTCTACCCCGAGGGATACACCGTAGAAGACGTACTGAACACCGCCTTTGCCCGGCTCCATGAGATGGAGCATCAGCTGACCGAGTTGGCCGCCAAGCTGTCCGAGGCCCCCGAGGACAAGGCCCTGCTGGCGAAGTACGACGCCCTCACCGCCGAATACGAGCACGCCGGGGGCTATGATACCGCTACTCCCTTAAACAAGGTCACGGCGGGGCTGGGCATCCCCCCGGAAATGCGCCAACAGGAATTTGCCGCCCTCTCTGGTGGGGAGAAGACCCGGGTCAATCTGGCCCGTCTTATCCTGGAGGACACCGACCTCCTTTTGCTGGACGAGCCCACTAACCACCTGGACCTTCACGCCACCGAATGGCTGGAGGATTATTTGGACAAGTTCAAGGGCACCGTTCTGGCCATCTCCCACGACCGCTATTTCTTAGACCGGGTGGTCAAGCGCATCGTGGAGCTGGAGGAGGGCAAGGCCAATTTCTACGCCGGGAACTACTCCTTCTATGTGGTGGAGAAAAAACGCCGCTTTGACGAACAGCTCAAGCGCTATGAAAAGGAGCAGGCCAAGCTGGAACAGCTCCAGGCGGCGGTGGACAAGCTCCACCTCTGGGCCTTTATGGGCAACGACAAGCTTCACAAGCGGGCCTTCTCCATGGAAAAGCGCATGGAGAAGCTGCGCACCACCGACAAGCCCACCCAGCGCAAGGCCATGACCGCCTCCTTTGGAGAGCGGGAGTTCCACGGCGACGAGGTCTTCTCCACCGTAGCCCTCTCCAAGTCCTTTGGGGAGCGCACCCTGTTCCGGGACGTGAACCTGGTGGTCACCGGCAGAGAGCGCATCGCCCTTCTGGGAGACAATGGCACGGGCAAATCCACCTTCCTGAAAATTTTGCTGAGCGAAGAACCGCCCACCTCCGGGCTGGTCCGCTTCGGCCCCACCGTCAAGGTGGGCTATCTGCCCCAGCAGGTGGTCTTCGACCACCCGGAGCGCAATCTGGTGGACACCATGCTCTACGGCTGTAACTGCTCCACCCAGGAGGCCAGGGACCGTCTGGCGGCCTTCCAGTTCCGGGGCGAGGACGTGTTCAAGACCGTCTCCTCCCTCTCCGGCGGGGAAAAGAGCCGTCTGCGCCTTTGTATGCTCATGGACGAGAAGATCAACCTCCTCATTTTGGACGAGCCCACCAACCACCTGGACATTGCCAGCCGGGAGTGGATGGAAGGGGCCATCGACGGCTTTGAGGGCTGTTTGCTGTTGGTCTCCCATGACCGCTACTTTATCGACCGCTTTGCCGGGCGGGTGTGGACCATCCAGGATCAACACATCGCCGATTTCAAGGGCGGTTACCAGGAATATCTGGCCCATCTGGAGCGCAAGGCTCAGTTGAAAAACGCCAAGCCCCCCGCCCCGGAGCCCACCGCCGCGCCCAAGCCGGACAAGCCCAAGCGCCCCGGCGGCACCAAATATTTGGAGAAAGAGGTCGCCGCTGCGGAGCGGGCAGTGGCAAAGGCGGAGGAGGAGATGGACGAGCTGGCCTGCGCCATCGACGACGCCGCCAGCGACTATTTGAAGCTCCAGGAGCTATACGAAAAGCGGGAAGAATTAGAAAACAATATCGCGCATCTGTACGCCGTCTGGGAGAAGCTGGCGGCGGAACTGGAGGAGGCGAAGGGAACATGAACACCAAACCCTACAGGCCCTACGGCGGGCGGCGGAGCCACCTCTTGCTCAAGATCCTGCTGGCCCTCATTCTGATCGCCGTCCTGGTCTTCGCCGGACTGGAGGTCTATATCTCTCTCCACGGTCAAACCCACCTGGTGGGCGAACCCAAGCTCATGGTCATCTTCGGCTGTCAGATGAAAAAGGACGGGCCGTCGGTCCTGCTGAAGGACCGGCTGGACACCGCCCTTGCCTATCTGGCCGACCACCCGGATATGACGGTCGTCGTCACCGGGGGCAAGGGAAACGACGAGCACGTTTCCGAGGCTCAGGGGATGTACGACTATCTGACCGCTCATGGGATCGAGGGAAACCGCATCTACCGGGAGGACCAGTCCTTTAACACCTGGCAGAACGCGAACAACACCATGGCACTGATGGAGCGGGAGGATATGGACCTTACCCAGGATGTGGTCCTGGTGTCCAACGGCTTTCACCTCTCCCGCATCGAGCTTTTGTGGGACAGGGCGCGCAACGCCCGGCTGGCAGGCGAGACCTACCGTGACCAGTATGTCTCCACCCTGGCCGCCCCGGTAAGCCACGCCCCCTCGGCAGTGCATATGTTCTTCCGGGAGCCGCTGGCGTTGGTGAAATCCTTTATGTTTGACCGTTAGGGACCGGGAGTGGCCAACCTCTCCCCTGCCAAATACGCCGAGAAAGGAGGCGGGTCCACATGGAGGATAAATTAAAGGCCATTGAAGCACGCTATTCCCATATCCAGGCCCAGCTGGGCGCCTCGGAGACCTACGGTGACCCCGCTCTGGTGGCCAAGCTCAATAAGGAACAGCGGGATTTAGAGCCCGTGGTCACCGCCTTTCTCGCCTTTCAAAAGGCCAAGCGGGACATGGCGGAGGCCCAGGCGCTGATGAGCGACCCGGAGCTCAAGGACATAGCCCGGGAGGAATATCAGGCGGCTCACGACGCTTTGCCGGAGTTGGAAAACCAGCTCAAGCTCCTGCTCCTTCCTCGTGACCCCAACGACGACAAAAGCGTCGTCGTGGAGCTGCGGGCCGGAGTGGGCGGCGAGGAATCCGCCCTCTTTGCCCACTCCCTGTTTCGGATGTACTCCATGTATGCCGAGTCCAAGGGTTGGAGCGTGGAGGTCATGTCCGCCAATGAGACAGAGCTGGGGGGCGTGAAGGAGCTGGTGTTTCTCATCCAGGGGGACGGGGTCTACTCCAAAATGAAGTTTGAAAGCGGCGTCCACCGTGTTCAGCGGGTGCCCGAGACCGAATCGGGTGGGAGGGTCCACACCTCCACCGCCACCGTCGCTGTCCTCCCCGAGGTGGACGAGGTGGAGGTGGACATCGACCCCGCCGACATTGAAATGCAGGTCTTTCGTTCCTCCGGTGCGGGCGGACAGCATGTGAACAAGACCTCCTCCGCCGTGCGCCTCATCCACAAGCCCAGCGGCCTGGTGGTGGAGTGCCAACAGGAGCGCAGCCAATTCCAAAACCGGGACAAGGCCATGCTCATGCTGCGAAGCAAGCTCTACGAGCAGGCCCAGACAGCCCAGACCGACGCCATTACCCAAGAGCGGCGCACTCAGGTGGGCACCGGGATGCGCAACGAGCGCATCCGCACCTACAACTTCCCCCAAGGCCGGCTCACCGACCACCGGGTAGGCTTGACCCTTTACAAGCTGGACGCCGTCATGGACGGCGATCTAGACGAGATCATTGACGCGCTGCGCACCGCCGCGCAAGCGGAGCAGCTGAAACAACAAGCGGCCCAGTAAGACCGCCAAGGAGGACATTTCATGGAGCTTCTCATTCACTTCCCCTCCCTTCCCCAGGGGGCGACCCTGGAGCAGGTCAAGGATGACCTGGCGGGACTTTTGGAGGACGACGGCTTTCTCCTCGGCTCCGGCCCCCACCACATCGACATCGACCTGCTGGGGGAGGACGACAACAAAAACCCCAAGTACGGCATCCTCACCGTCAAGCACTACCTCCAGCAGGCGGGGTTTGACAAGGCCACCACCATTGAGCTGGCGGGCACTCCCGTGGGCATTTTTGAATGATGAATGCTATGGACACCAAGCGGCTGACCACCGACGACGCGGCGCGGGGCGCGGCGATCATTGCCTCCGGCGGGCTGTTGGGCATCCCCACCGAGACGGTGTACGGCCTGGGGGCCAACGGTCTGGACTCTGCCGCCGTGGCCGCCATCTTTGCTGCCAAGGGCCGTCCTCAGGACAACCCCCTCATCCTCCATATCCCGAGTGCAGACTGGCTGGAGCGGTACTGTCAGGACATTTCCCCCGCCGCCTATGACCTGGCCCGCCGCTTTTGGCCGGGACCGTTGACCATCATTCTTAAGCGCAAACCCATCGTCCCCAACACGGTGACGGCGGGACTGGACACGGTAGGCATGCGCTGCCCCGACTGCGCCGTGACCAGAGCCATTATCGCCGCCGCCAACGTCCCCGTGGCCGCCCCCTCAGGCAACACCTCGGGCCGGCCCAGCCCCACCACGGCGGAGGCTATGCTGGAGGATATGGACGGCAAGATCGACGCCATCGTGGACGCGGGGCCCTGCACCGTGGGGGTGGAATCCACCATTGTGGACCTCACCACCACCCCGCCCCGGCTCCTTCGACCCGGCGGAGTGACCCTGGAGGAGCTGCGCAACGTGCTGGGCGAGGTGGCGGTGGACGAGGCCGTTCTCAGGCTTATGTCAACTAACGAGCATCCTCGCGCGCCGGGAATGAAATATCGCCACTACGCACCAAAAGCTCCTGTGACCGTGGTTAGCGGAGACGCACAGGGCACCGCCCGGTACATCTCCGCCCACCTTCAGCCAGGTGATGGGGTCATTTGCTTTTCTGATTATGTAAACTTTTTTTCCGGTTTCTCTACGCAAGCCATCGGTCCTGCCGATGATCCTCAAGAGCACGCCCGTCACATCTTTGAGGCCCTGCGGGCCTTTGACCATGAGGCTGTGAAGCGCATCTGGGCCCAGTCCCCCGACGCAACCGGTCTCGGCTTGGCGGTGACCAACCGCCTCAACAAGGCCGCTGGGTTCCATATCATTTCGCTATAAATACTCTAAAAGGAGCGATGAACAATGGGTACATTCTCTGCCGGCATGAGCCGGGACAAGGCGGTGGAGGTGCTCAAGCAGTATAACGCTGAGCCCTTCCATCTCCGCCACGCCTTCACCGTGGAGGCGGTGATGGGCTGGTACGCCGACGCGCTCGGCTACAGCGACGACAAGGAGTTCTGGGCCACGGCGGGGCTGATGCACGACGTGGACTTTGAACAATGGCCGGACGAGCACTGCGTCAAGGCCCCCGAGCTGCTGGCCGGGGCCGGAGCCACCCCCGAGCTGATCCACGCCGTCTGTGCCCACGGCTGGGGCATGACAGGCACCGACGCCAAGCCCGAGCACGAGATGGAGAAGGTGCTCTTTGCCGCCGACGAGCTCACCGGCCTCATCGGCGCGGCGGCTCTCATGCGCCCCTCCAAGTCCACCAAGGACATGGAGCTGAAGAGCCTGAAAAAAAAGTTTAAAGACAAGAAGTTTGCCGCCGGGTGCTCTCGCGAATGCATTACCCAGGGGGCTGAATTGCTGGGCTGGGAGCTGGACAAGCTGTTGGAGATGACCCTCCAGGCCATGGCGGCCACCGAGGACGCGGTGGAGGCCCAGCTGGCGTGAAGACCATCGGCGTCACCGGCCCTACCGGGGCGGGAAAAACCACCGTTCTGAAGGCCTTGGAGCACCTGGGATGCGTGTGCGTGGACTGCGACGCCCTTTACCATTCCCTCCTGGAGACCTCCCCCGCCCTGCTTGGGGAGTTGACACAGCGGTTTGGAAGGAGTATTCTAAATCATCAGGGCCGGTTGGAGCGAAAGGCCCTGGGCGAGATGGTCTTTTCCGACCCCACCTCCCTGGCCGACCTGAACGCCATCTCCCACCGCCACATTCTGGAGCGGTGCCGCGCTCTGGCCCAAGAGGCCCGGGAAGGAAACGCAAAAGGTCTCGTCTTCGATGCTATCGCCCTCTTTGAATCCGGCCTGGCCAAAGATTGCGACGTGACTCTGGCGGTGGTGGCTCCGGAGGAGGTGCGCGTCCGCCGCGTCATGCGCCGGGACGCCATCAGCGAGCCTTATGCCCGTGCCCGGGTGGCGGCTCAAAAGCCGAATGAATATTATGTAAACCTATGTGACTTCACTGTCTACACCGACGATTCCACAATGGAAGAAAAGCTTTTTCAGCAGGTAGCCCAAATGTTTTCTTGCATATTATGTTAACTAATTTGAAGGAGGAATATCCCATGGAAGAAACCAAAAAGACCCCCGGTCAGGAGCGTCGGGACGCGTTGCTCTACAACCCCAAGAACGGCTATGACCGTCTCAGTCCCCAGGATGAGATCGCCATGCACAGCTATTGCGAGGACTACAAAAAGTTCCTGGACCTGGGTAAGACGGAGCGGGAGTGCGTTACCACCGCCGAGGCGCTGGCCAAGGCCCAGGGCTTCCAGCCCCTCACCCCCGGAATGGCCCTGAAGGCCGGAGACAAGGTCTACCGGGTCAACCGGGGCAAGTCCATCATGCTGGCGGTCATCGGCTCCTCGCCCTTGAGCCAGGGCGCCCACATCGCCGCCGCCCACATCGACTCCCCCCGCTGGATCAGAAGCCCAGCCCCCTTTATGAGGACAGCGAGCTGGCCTTTCTCAAGACCCACTACTATGGCGGCATCCGCAAGTATCAGTGGGGGACCATCCCCCTGGAACTCCACGGCGGGGTGGCCCTGAAGAACGGCCAGACCGTTCAGGTGGCCATCGGCCCCGGCGCGGGCGACCCGGTGTTTACCGTGGACGATCTGCTCCCCCATCTGGCCAAGGATCAGTCTCAGAAGCCTCTGGGGGAGGCTATCCCCGCCGAGAGCCTCAACCTTCTGGTGGGCAGCCGCCCCTTCAAGGACGACGAGGGCAGCGAACGGGTGAAGCTGGCGGTGATGGAGCTGCTGCACGAGAAATACGGCATTGTGGAGGAGGACTTTATCTCCGCCGAGCTGGAGGCCGTCCCCGCTTTCCAGGCCAGCGACCTGGGTCTGGACCGCTCCATGATCGGCGCCTACGGCCACGACGACCGGGTGTGCGCCTACGCCTGCCTGGCGGGTCTGCTGGAGCTGAACGCCGTGCCTACCAAGACCGCCGTTTGCATGCTGGCGGACAAGGAGGAGATCGGCTCCGAGGGTGTATCCGGGATGCGCTCCGCCGCCTTCGACACCTTTATGAGCGATCTGTGCGACAGCCAGAAGACCCCGCTGAAGCGCTGTTACGAGGCGTCCTTCTGCCTCTCTGCCGACGTAACCGCCGCCTACGATCCCAACTTTGCCGAGGTCTATGAAAAGCGCAACGCCGCCCGCCTCAACTACGGCATCGGCCTTTGCAAATATACCGGCTCCCGGGGCAAGTCCGGCGGCTCCGACGCCTCCGCCGAGCTGGTGGGTTTCGCCCGCCGGGTCCTGGACGACCGGGGCGTTTTCTGGCAGATGGCCGAGCTGGGTAAGGCCGACCAGGGCGGCGGCGGCACTGTGGCCGCCTATATGGCCCAGCGGGACATCGACGTGCTGGACGCCGGCGTGGCCGTCCTCTCCATGCACGCTCCCTTTGAGACCGTTGCCA
>ERZ779629.1035-NODE-1035-length-9955-cov-7.886364_pt1 | contig 9955 bp, 8 predicted proteins | sample MGYA00514192_ERZ779629 | MGnify/ENA primary metagenome ERZ779629 (study PRJEB29562, sample SAMEA4376709) | mouse gut metagenome | isolation source: Cecum | study: EMG produced TPA metagenomics assembly of the A DSS colitis mouse model was used to assess the... | reverse complement strand
TGGGGCTTGCCTGGGCGGCCATCAACGTCAACTCCCTGCCCATGGTGGTGGAGATGTGCAAGGGCTCCGACGTGGGCAAGTTCACCGGCTATTACTACACCGCGTCCATGACCGCCCAGGTCATCACCCCCGTGCTGGCGGGCACGCTGATGAAGCACATCAGCTATCAGATTCTCTTCCCCTACGCCGCCTTCTTTGTGGCTATGAGCTTTGTCACCATGCTCTTTGTGCGCCACGGCGACAGCAGGGCCGAGGCCAAGACGGGGCTGGACGCCTTTGAGGACATGGACGACTGACCGATCCGTCCGGCCGCGCCTCGGCTGCGGGGAAAGGAGCGCCTGATGAAAAAGACCGCCGTACTGCTCTATCCGCTGTTCTCCCTTCAGGAGATCGGCGCGCTCACCGAGCTGTTCAAATTCTACCAGCGTGAAATCGTCACCTTTTCCGCCGGCCGGGAGCCGGTGAAGAGCGAGGACGGCTTCACCATCCTCCCCGACCGGGACCTGACGGAGTTCCGCCGGGAGGAGTTTGACTCCCTGGTCCTTCCGGGCATCTGGGAGCCTCTGCCGGTGCTGCTGGACGACCGGATCATCCGCTTTCTGGAGCAGTTCCGGGGGGACGATGGGCTTCTCATCGCCGCCATCTCCGCCGGGCCGCTGTTGCTGGGCAGGGCGGGGCTGCTGGAGGGAAAGCGCTTCACCCACGGCGTGTTCGAGGAGTTTTTGGACGCCTTCCCCGTGATGCCCCGGGAGAACACCGTGCGCACCTACCTGGTGGAGGACGGCAATCTCATCACCGCCTACGGCGGGGCCTTCCGGGAGTTCGCGGCGGCGGTGGCCCGCAAGCTGGGCATCGACTGCCCCGCCCAGATTTTCGCCCCCATGGCGGGGAAGGACTACGCGGAGGAGGACTTCATATTCCATCTGCCGCCGGAAATTCTGCCCGAGGCCCGGGCGTTCTGGGACAAGTGCCTGGAGGAAGCGGCGCAGCAAAGCCAATAAGGAGATGTTTTCATGAAAATCATTGCGAAGGCGGGACTGGCCGCTCTGGGGGCGGCGGGGGTGTGGTGCGCCCTGCTGGCGCCCCGCCGGAACCAGCCGGGCTGGGAGCGGCTGGAGGGGGTGCGCTACGCCCACCGGGGCCTTCACGACCCGGCGCTGGGCATTCCGGAGAACTCCATGGCCGCCTTTCGCCGGGCCGTCGAGCACGGCTTCGGCGCGGAGCTGGACGTCCACCTCATGGCGGACGGCGGGCTGGCCGTGGTCCACGACAGCAGCCTGAAGCGGGTGTGCGGCGCGGACGTGTGCATTGAGGACCTCACCGCCGCCGATCTGGCGCGCTATCCCCTCATGGGGACGCAGGAGACCATCCCTCTGCTCTCCCAGGTGCTGGAGCTGTTCCAGGGGAAAACGCCCCTGGTCATCGAGCTGAAGGTGGAGCGGGGCAATGCCGCCGCCCTCACCGACGGGGTGATGGCCGCGCTGGAGGGGTGGAACGGGGCGTACTGCCTGGAGTCCTTCCATCCGGCGGCGCTGCTGCGGCTGAAGGAGAAGCACCCCCAGGTCCTCCGGGGCCAGCTGAGCCAGAATTTTTTGAAGCCGGAGGAGGCCAACGGGCTGTCCCTGCCGGTGCGCTTTGCGCTGACCAACCTGCTCACCACCGCGTTCACCAGGCCGGACTTCATAGCCTACGGCTGGAAGGACCGGGGGAACGCCAGCCTGCGGCTGATGAAGGCGCTGTACGGCGTGCACGAGGTGAGCTGGACCGTCCGGGACCGGGAGACCATGGACGCGCTGGACCGGGCGGGCGCGGCCTCCATTTTCGAGGGCTTTGTGCCATGAGCCTGTGAATAGCCGCAGCCCCGCCGGAGTTTCAGGCTCCGGCGGGGCTGTCAATCAGCGGCGGGAAAATCCTAGTGTAAGAGTAGAAATTCCCACTTGACAAGTTGAGTTAGCCGTGGTAAATTATACTCATCTCAAAAAGTTAGCGCTTACTAACCCGTGCGGACGTCAGGGGGACCGGTCCTGACGCGGGGGTTCAGGGCGCGCCGGAGGTGTGAGCAATGACAGCGTTTTTGGCTGAGAACTGGGGCAGCATCCTGGTGCTGGCGGCGGTGGCCGCTGGGGCGGCGGCGGTGGTGCGGAGCATGGTCCGCCGCAGAAAAGCCGGGGAGTTCGGCTGTGGCTGCGGCTGTTCCAACTGCCCGTCAAAGGGGACCTGCCATAGGGACCGGTAAAAAAGCCCCCGGGAGCGCCGCTCCCGGGGGCTTTGCGTATTCACACAGAGGAGCGGGGAAGAGCCTGCGCCAAACATGTTTCACGTGAAACGTTAGTTTGGGAATTCAGCGCTCGCACTTCCAGAAGAACACGCTGTAGGGGGGCAGCTCGCTGCCGCCGCCAAAGTCGTGCTCCTGCCCGGTGATGAGGTCCACCGCCCGGCCGCAGCCCGCGTCGAAGTGGGCGGTAAAGGGCTGGCTGTCGGCGTTCACCGCCACCAGCACCCGCTCGCCGTCCGTCCGGCGCTGGAACACCGTCTGCTTGTTGGTGAGCACCAGGTCCTGGAAATCGCCCCAGCACAGCGCTTCGCTCTCCTGGTGAGCCTTTGCCATGGCGGCGATGGTGTCGGTGAGTTCGTTCCACTCCGGCCCGTCGAAGCAGGGGCGCAGGGCGTCGTCCCCCTGGGACTTGTCGCCCAGAGCCCCCCACTCGCTGCCGTAGTACACGCAGGGGATGCCGGGCATACCGAACAGGATGCCGTACATCAGGGGCAGGTGGGCGGGGTTTTGAAGGATGGAGGCCGCCCGGGTGACGTCGTGGTTGTCAGCGAAGCATAGGAGGTGCTTGCCCTTGTAGAGGGTCCACTGCTCGGGGCCGTACTGGCGCTTGAGAGAGTGGACGATCTCGAACAGGTTCATGGAGTTCAGCGCGGAGTACAGCCCCTTGTAGCACTCGTAGTTGGTGCAGGAGTGGAGCATCTCGCCGTTGACCCACTGGTTGTAGTCGCCGTGGAGGGTCTCGCCCACCAGGAAGAAGTCGGGCTTGAGCCCGTCGCAGAAGGAGCGCAGGCGGCGCAGAAAGTCCTTGTCCAGGCAGTAGGCCACGTCCAAACGCAGCCCGTCAATGCCGAACTCGTCCACCCAGAGCTTCACGCAGTCCAGCAGATGGTCCACCACGGCGGGGTTGCGCAGGTTGAGCTTCACCAGCTCGAAGTGGCCTTCCCAGCCCTCGTACCAGAAGCCGTCGTTGTAGTTGGAGTTGCCGTCGAAGCTGATGTGGAACCAGTCCTTATAGGGGGAGTCCCACTTCTTCTCCTGCACGTCCCGGAAGGCCCAGAAGCCGCGGCCCACGTGGTTGAACACCCCGTCCAGCACTACCTTGATGCCATGGGCGTGAAGGGTTTGGCACACCTGGGCGAAGTCCTGGTTGGTACCCAGCCGGCAGTCGATGCTCCGGTAATCCCGTGTGTCGTAGCCGTGGCGGTCGCTCTCGAAAACAGGGGAGAGGTAGAGGGCGTTTACCCCCAGCTTTTCCATATGCCCGGCCCAGTCCCCAATTTTGTCAATGCGCTTGGCCTGTACGCCGTCGTTCTCTTTGGGGGCTCCGCAGAAGCCCAGGGGATAGATTTGATAGAATACGCTTTGTTCCGCCCACATGGGCGTCACTTCCTTTCTGAGTATACTTCATGGCGGTGGAGGCCGTGAGCCAATAGTATAGCAGAAACGGCCCCAAAAAGCAAGCCGTCCCCCTACCGCCCTTGACAGTCCATGCGCCCCAGTAAAGCCCGCAGCTGGGCGGCGTTGCGCCGCTGCCGGACGGAGATGGCGCGGAGTATGGGCACCAGCTCGGTGCACACGTCGTATTTTAAGGCGGTGTCCGCCATGCGCCAGGCCCCCAGGCAGTGGGGGATCATCTGCCGGGCAAAGACGGCGGCCAGACGGTTGTTCTCCGGCGCGCAGCCCATTCTGGTATACATGTCCCGGCAGATGAGGTCCATCCGCCGCTGGTACAGCCGCAGATCCGCCCGGGCGTTGGTGAGCTGGGCGCAGGCGGGCAGCACGGCCTGGAGCTGCTGCGCGCCCTGGGTGTGCTCCTCCACGAAGCGCTGGGCCAGGCGGCGGACGGCCTTGTTTTCGGTGAAGCGCAGAACGTTGCCGGACATCTGGACGGCCGAGCGGTGGTGAGGGATCATCTGGACCACGAAATTGTGGGAGATGCTCTGATCGAGGCTGGCGGTGGTCATGCCCTGGACCATGGCGTCCAGGGTCTGATAAAAGCAGCATAAGTAGGTTTTGGCGTCCTGGCTGAGCAGGCAGGTATTTTTCATGGATCAGCCCTCCTTTTGCCCATTCTATGAGGGGAAAGGGGGAGACGTTCAAAAAGCGGCGGCCAATCTGGCCGCCGCTTTACGCTAGCTTTGCTCTTTTCCGATGTCAAAGGCGTGGAGCCAGTCCGACTTGAGCAGGAACAGCAGGAACACCACGGAGCTTAAAAACCACGTGAGGGGATAGGCCCAGGAGATGGTGGCGAACACGGGAAATACCTGGGTGGCCATGGTGACGTAGGCGACCCGGACGCAGCACCAGAAGGCCAGCATGGTGACCATGGGCACGAAAGACTTGCCGCAGCCCCGCAGCACGCCGGCGGCGCAGTGGGAGAAGGCCAGCAGGAAGAAGAAGGGAGCTACCACCCGGGCCTGGATCGCGCCAAACTGGATGGCCTCCGCCTCGTCCACAAAGAAGCGCAGGGCGGGGGGAGCGGCGAAGAGAAATATCACCCCAATGGCCTCCGCCAGCACGACGCCGGACAGAATGCCGAATACGGCGCCCTTTTTGGCCCGGTCGTACTGCCGGGCGCCCAGGTTCTGGCTGATGAAGGTGGGCAGGGACATGGACATGGCCATGATGGGCAGGAACACCAGCCCCTCGATCTTGGCGTAGGCCCCGTGGCCGGACATGGCGTACTCGCCAAAGGCGTTGATATTGCTCTGCACCACCAGGTTGCCGATGCTGATGACGGCGTTCTGCACGCCGGTGGGCAGGCCCTGGCGGACCACTTGGGAGAGAATGTCGGGGTAGACCCGCAGCTTGGAGAAGTCCAGCCGGGTGTAGTCCTTCAGCCGGCACATCCGCCACAGGCACAGAAGGAAGCTGATTCCCTGGGTGAGCACGGTGGCGATGGCGGCCCCCGCCACCCCCCAGTGGAACACCGCCACAAACAGCAGGTCCAGCGCCATGTTCAGCGCGGAGGAGACGATGAGGTAGTACAGCGGGTGGAGGCTGTCCCCCAGCGAGCGCATGATGGCCATGCAGATATTGTAGAGGATGACGGTGAACACCCCGCCGAAGTAGATGCGGAAATAGGTCAGGGAATAGGGGAGCACAGACTCCGGCGTGTTCATGACCAGCAGCAGCCGGGGCACCAGCAGCAGCCCCACCACCGTGGACAGCACCGAGGCGATGATGCCGAACAGGAAGTTGGTGTGGATGGCTCGGACCACGTTTTCCTCGTCCCTGGCGCCATAGTACCGGGAGATGATGACGCCGCCGCCGATGGCGATGCCGTTGAAAAAGCCGATGACCAGAAAGGTGAGGCTGCCGCCGGAGCTGACGGCGGCAAAGGCGCCGTTATCAGCGAAATTGCCCAGCACCCAGGCGTCGGCCAGATTGTAGAGCTGCTGGAGCAGCTGCCCCAAAAACAGCGGAAGGGCGAAGGATAGAATGCCCTGGACGATAGAGCCCTCGGTCAGCGACTGGTTTTGGGCCCCAAAGCGGCCCTTGAACAATGCCATGATCTTCATTCCTCACTTTGACTATGGTGTGACACACGTAAATCATAGCATAGCACAGGGATATCCCGCCGTCAAGAGCGCCCCGGAGAAAAAGAGAGAAAAATGTCCGCCTCCTGGGTTGGGAGGCGGACAAAAAAGCGGTCAGCGGACGATCTTGTAGTAGGTCCGGGCGGTGAGCAGGTATACCATGGCGTATGCCGCCAGGAAGGCCAGCAGCGTCCCGGCCGTGCACAGGGCCACGGTGAGGATGCTGCGCACCCCGAACATGGTGAGCATGCGCTGCACTAGGTTGAAGTCGAAGAGCAGGTGGACCGCCGCCACCGCGATGGGCAGGAAGAACACGATGAGCACCTGGCTGCGGATGGAGGCGCGCACCTCCCGCTGGCTCAGGCCCACCTTGCGCATGATCTCAAAGCGGCCCTGGTCCTCGTACCCCTCGGACACCTGCTTGTAGTAGATGATGAGCACCGTGGCCATGAGGAAGATCACCCCCAGGATGATGCCCAGGAACAGGAAGCCTCCCGCCATGGAGTAGCCGTCCACCGCCATCTCGGCGCGGCTGTCCGTGCGCCAATAATTCCAGGCGCCGGTGCCGTTGTAAAACCCTTCGGTGATGGAGGCGTCGGTCCAAGCGTCCATAAGGGCCAGCTCTTGGTCGTTGGTGCAGTCCAGGTTTACCAGCAGGACGGCGGCCAGCTCGGCGGCGAGGTTCTCCAAGGCAGTTTCCTGGAGGGCCCAGAACTCCATGAGGGCGGCCTTGTCCGGCACGACGATGCACAGTGTCTCAAACATGTCGAAGGTGATATTGAAATATTCTACGGCAGGCAAAGTATCTGTCACTGTGATAACCTTGGGCTGTCCGATCTCAGTGCCATTGCTGACGCTGATCCCATGAAAGGCCAGCTCGGGGCCAAAATTTTGGGGAAGCCGGCCGCATACCGCCGCTTCTCCCGGCTGGAGGACGGGGGCGGCGTTCCCTGTGAGGGCGGCATAGCCGTCGGGAGTGAGCAGATAGACGGCCCGGCGGTCATTGCTGGGGCCCTCCCGGCCAATCTCCAGGTGTCCGGAGTCCGGGTTAGCCAGCACGTTGAAATGCAGATATTCCGCAGCGTTCACTCCGACGACGGGGACGCTTTGCTCCGCTGCGAAGCGCTCCACCAGAGCTTCCGCGCCATCCAGATCCAACTCCTGCCCGGCGGCGGGATCGTAACGGACATCCATGGTCAGATTGGCGGGATATTGGGCGGCGATGATCTCTCCCTGCCCCAGATACAGAGCCAGAGTTCCCGAGAGCATCACCATCACCATGGTGGACAGGATGCAGATGTTGGCAAGGCCCACCGCGTTGCGCTTCATGCGGTAGAGCATCCCGGACACGCCGATAAAGTGGCCGGTTTGGTAGTAAAAGCCCTTGTTTCTGCGCAGCAGCTTCAGCAGGGCGATGCTCCCGGCGGTGAACAGGCAGTAGGTGCCGATGATGACCAAAATCACCGCCAGGAAGTAGAAGGCCATGGCCAGGGCGGGGTCCTTGGTGGCGACGGCGATGAAGTAGCCGGCCCCCAGGCAGAGGACGCCGATGACCGCCATCAGCCAGCGGGTCTTGGGCTCCTTTTCTCCCACGCTGCCGCCGTGGAGCAGCTCGATGGGGTTGGACACCCGAACCCGGAACAGGTTGAGCGCCAGAGCCAGCAGGAGCAGAAGGCCGAAGAAGGCCGCCGTCTCCACCATGGCGGGGAGAGAGAGGGAGGAGCGGAAGGGAATGGAGAATTGCAGCAGAGAGATGAGGGCCACGGTGGCCAGCTTGTGGAAGACCACCCCCAGCGCCAGCCCGCCGCCGATGCCCAAAATGGCGGTATACAGGCTTTCCCAGCACTGGATGAGGGCGATGTTCCCCTTGCCCATGCCCAGAATGTTGTAAAGGCCCAGCTCCTTTTTGCGCTGCTTCATGAGAAAGCTGTTGATGTAGAGCAGCAGGACGGCGGACAAAATGCCCGCCACAAACATGCCAATCTGCATCATCACCATCACATAGGCAAAGCCCCGCATGGTCATCACGCCGGGGTCGGCGCACAGAGCGGACATGACATAGAACGCGGCGGTGAGCCCCGCCAGAGCCAGCAGATAGGGGACGAAAAACCGGCGGTTCTGGCGCATCCCCTGGGCGGCCAGCTTGGGATAGAGTCCGTTACGCAAGGCGCTCACCTCCATCGGCCAGCCGGGTGAGGGTCTCGGTGATGAGGCGGTACATCTGGCCGTCGGTGCGGTTTTCCCGGTAGAGCTGGTGGTACACCCGGCCGTCCCGGATGAACAGAACCCGGCCCGCCCGGCTGGCCGCGGCGGTGGAGTGGGTGACCATCAGCACGGTCTGCCCGGCGGCGTTGATTTTGGTGAACAAATCCATCAGAGCGTCCGCCGCCCGGGAATCAAGGGCGCCGGTGGGCTCGTCGGCCAGCACGATCTGGGGCTGGGTGATGAGGGCCCGGGCTACGGCGCAGCGCTGCTTCTGCCCGCCGGACACCTCGTAGGGGTATTTGTCCAGCAGGGATTCAATGCCCAAAGTCTGGGCCAGGGGAGTGAGGCGGCGCTTCATCTCCGGGTATTTTTTTCCTGACAGCACCAGGGGGAGGAGGATATTGTCCCGCAGGGAAAAGGTGTCCAGCAGGTTGAAGTCCTGAAACACAAAGCCCAGGTTGTCCCGGCGGAAGGCGGCCAGCTCCCGCTCCTTTACCGCGGTGAGGTCCCGCCCCGCCAGCAGCACCGACCCGGCGGTGGGCTTGTCCAGCGCCGCCAGGATGTTCAGAAGGGTGGTTTTGCCGGAGCCGGACTCGCCCATGATGGCCACGTACTCCCCCTGGTCCACGCCGAAGGACACGTCGGCCAGAGCCTCTACCTTGTGGCCGCCAAAGCGGGTGGAATAGACTTTTTTCACATGACTGACTTCCAGAATCGACATAATGATATACCTCCATTGTTGTCACGCTGCGAAGCGGCCAGGGCGCCGGGCGGCTTTCGCTCCGCGCCAAGCTCCCCCGCGGCCCGCTTCTCCGCGCCCCTTAACTGTATTACCTGTGTTGGTACAGATAGTATACAGAAAAAGGGTTAAGAAGCAAGCGGGGAAATTTGAAAGATTTTCTTAAGAGGCCGTGGAGGCGGCGGGGGTTTTTTGCCCGTTCCACTTGACAAGCGGCGAAAATATGATAAAATGTGGTGGCAATGATGGAGTAAAGCCCAAAACCGCGCGTACCAGAGAGAGGGGAGAGTGGAAGCCCTCACGCACAGCGGCTGGGCGGGCCGCTCCTGAGCGCTCCCGGGCTGACCGGGACGGCATCCCCGTTATCGGATGAACGAGTGTCCTCGCCAGGAGGAAATCAGGGTGGTACCACGGAGCGCGCGCTTCGTCCCTGAGTGTTGGCGGGGATTTTTTTGCGTGAAGGAGGGGCGGAATGCCTGCGGTGAAGCTGGCGGTCGCCCGGAGCGAATGCCGGTGCGGCTGCCACGAAATAGGCTCGCGGCGGGCCCCCTGCTTTGACGCAAAATGCCCCGACGGAGGCGGCGTGTGTTCCCATGGCGAAGTAATAGAACAATCATAATGATAAATTGGAGGTAATTCCTATGTACGATCCCAAGCCCTACGGCCTGAACGAGCTGCGGGAGATGTTCCTGAAGTTCTTCGAGACCAAAGGCCACCTGCGCCTGCCCAGCTTCTCCCTGATCCCCCAGAACGACGCGTCCCTGCTGCTCATCAACTCCGGCATGGCCCCCATGAAGCCCTTCTTCACCGGGGAGCAGGAGCCCCCCCGCCACCGGGTCACCACCTGCCAGAAGTGCATCCGCACCGGGGACATCGAGAACATCGGCCACACCGACCGCCACGGCACCTATTTTGAAATGCTGGGCAATTTCTCCTTCGGCGACTACTTCAAAAAGGAGGCCATCCACTGGGCCTGGGAGTTTTTGACCTCCCCCGAGTGGGTGGGGCTGGACCCCAGCCGCCTGTACCCCTCCGTGTTCGCCGGGAACGAGACCACCCCCGCCGACGACGAGGCGTTCCGCATCTGGAACGAGGAGATCGGCATTGCCCCCGAGCGGATTTTCAAGTTCGGCAAGGAGGATAACTTCTGGGAGCACGGCTCCGGCCCCTGCGGCCCCTGCTCCGAGATCTACTATG
>ERZ779629.1031-NODE-1031-length-9989-cov-9.476243_pt1 | contig 9989 bp, 4 predicted proteins | sample MGYA00514192_ERZ779629 | MGnify/ENA primary metagenome ERZ779629 (study PRJEB29562, sample SAMEA4376709) | mouse gut metagenome | isolation source: Cecum | study: EMG produced TPA metagenomics assembly of the A DSS colitis mouse model was used to assess the... | reverse complement strand
TGGTATGCTTCCCGGATTTGCCCCGTACCTGGTATGCTGCCCGCTGTTTTCGGCTGCAATCCCGCAGATACCACTCGCTCATGATATTCCTTGTGTGGGGGAAAAAGATGCAGACCTGAAACCGTTGCAGCACAATGGTTTCCTGCATTTTTGAGCATAAACAAAGAGCGCAGGATCGGAGTCGGCGTTTGCCTCTCCGGTCCTGCGCTCTTTCCTCATGCTTTCACTCAGCACAGTCCTTCACTGATCACCACATCAACACCTCTGATTTTGACCTGTATAGTACCGGCATCCACTACCGTGATCCGCTCTATAAACTTGTGGGTAATCGTATCATCGTATTCCGTGAAACGCATCGGCTGCTGGTCCAGCCACGCCTCCATCTCCCGCTGCCTGAAAGCCCGGAGGTTCCACTGGCTTTTGTCTTCTTCAAGAGCCCGCATCTGATCCAGAATGTCCTGCTTCTCCGCCGTCACCGCCTCGAGCTGGGCGTTCAGTTCCAGGCTGTCCATGTCCTCCAGCACCTTATCCAGCAGTACGGCCTGTTCCGCCGTCAGAGCGTCCAGCCGCTGCTTCAGCTCCAGGAGGCTTACCCCATCCGCCCTGTTGTGGCTCTGGGCCAGCCCCGCCAGCTCCAGGACCCCGGCCTTCACCTCAGCTCGGATGGCACCGTACTCGTTCAAAGCGGCCACGGCTGTTATTTTTGTGTTCCATGTAAAGCTGCGGAGTCCTGTCAGTCGACAGAACTCCGCGGCTTTTTGCAGTTTTTTTAGTTATTTGGAAACTGTTGTTCCCCATATCCCAAACAGCTTCCTGCTCTTCAGAGGATATTGCCACCCGGCCCCGTTCCCCCTGTTATCTCACACTAAACAGCAGGTCGCCATAGTTGGGAAATGGCCAGTACTTCTTTGCGGTGACGGTCTCTGCCTCATCGCAAGCCCGGCGCAGCCGTTCCATCTGCGGCAGCACCCGGTCCCGGATGCGCTCGGACTCCGTCCTTATATCGCCGGCTCCTGCCAGTTCCTCCACCAGCCGCTCCAGCTCCGCTGTCCCGGTGTCAATCTGATCTGTGAGACCGGACAGCTTCTCTACCAACGCCATCTCATACGCACAGGCACAGCTGGGACTCAGCGCCTTTTTGCCGGCCGCTGCCCTTGCGGTGTCGGCAGCAAATGCCTGTATGGCGGGAAGGATCTCGGTACGGGCCATGTCCGCCATGGTCCTGGCCTCAATGAAAATGGTCTTACAGTAGTTGTCCAGCGTGACCTCGCAGCGGGAAACCAGTTCCGCCTTGGTATACACGCCGTGGGAGGTGAGCATATCCACGTTCTTCTGGTCCAGCAGATGGGGAACGCAGTCCGGCGTACTGGGGTAGTTCATCAGCCCCCTCTGACCGACAGCCGTCTCGATCCAGGCGGCATCGTAGCCGTTGCCGTTGAAGATAATCCGCTTGTGGTCACGAATGGTATCACGGATCAGGCCCTGCAGGGCGGATTCAAAGTCCCCTGTTCCCTCCAGCTGATCGGCAAAGCGCTTCAGGCTCTCGGCCATGGCGGCATTGAGCATAATGTTGGCACAGGCGATGGAGTCCGAGGAACCCACCATGCGGAATTCAAACTTATTTCCCGTAAAGGCAAAGGGCGAGGTTCGGTTGCGGTCAGTGGTATCCCGGCGGAACCGGGGCAGAACGTCCGCTCCCAGCTTCACCTTCCCCGCCTTCACGCCGGTGTAGGGCGCGTCATGCTCGATTGCGTCCAGAATGGCCGTCAGCTCCTCGCCCAGGAACATGGACACCACGGCGGGCGGAGCCTCGTTGGCTCCCAGTCTGTGGTCATTTCCGGCGGTAGCCACTGAGATGCGCAGAAGGTCCTGAAAGTCATCCACCGCCTGGATAACGGCGCACAAAAACAGCAGGAACTGGGCGTTTTCATAGGGCGTCTCTCCGGGAGAGAGGAGATTGACGCCGGCGTCAGTGGACAACGACCAGTTGTTGTGCTTGCCGGAGCCGTTCACGCCCTCAAAGGGTTTCTCGTGGAGCAGACAGACCAGGCCGTGGCGGGCGGCTACTTTCTGCATGATCTCCATAGTCAGCTGGTTGTGGTCTGTGGAAACATTCGTGGTGGAGTAGATGAGGGCCAGTTCATGCTGAGCCGGAGCCACCTCGTTGTGCTGGGTCTTGGCCAGGATGCCCAGCTTCCAAAGCTCCTGATTCAGATCCTCCATGTAGGCGGCCACCCGGGGCTTGATCGTGCCAAAGTAGTGATCATCCATCTCCTGTCCCTTGGGAGGCCGGGCGCCGAAAAGCGTGCGTCCGGTGAAGCGCAGGTCCCGGCGCTGCTCCCACAGCTTGGCGTCCACCAGGAAATACTCCTGTTCCGGGCCCGCAGCGGTGCTTACCCGCTTTACCTCCGTGTTTCCAAACAGGCGCAGAATGCGCAGCGCCTGTCGGTTCAGCGCCTCCATGGAGCGCAGCAGAGGCGTCTTCTTGTCCAGCGCCTCACCATTGTAGCCGCAGAAGGCGGTGGGAATGCACAATGTCCGGTCCTTGATAAACGCGTAGGAGGTGGGGTCCCACGCGGTATAGCCCCGTGCCTCAAAGGTGGCCCGCAGTCCGCCGGATGGGAAAGAGGAGGCATCCGGCTCTCCTCGGATCAACTCTTTGCCGGAGAACTCCATGATGACGCCGCCGTCCGGAGCGGGTGAGATAAAACTGTCGTGCTTCTCGGCGGTAACACCGGTAAGGGGCTGAAACCAGTGGGTAAAGTGGGTTGCCCCATGGGCCACCGCCCAATCCCGCATAGCGGAGGCCACCGCGTTGGCCACGCCAATATCCAGCCTCGCGTCCTCATCAATGGTCCTGCGAAGAGACTGGTACACTTCGGCGGACAGATTCGCTTTCATCACCCGATCATCAAATACCAAACTTCCGAAATACTCTGGCAGTGCTGCCATGTTCGTTCACCCTTTCCGCGATCATCGCATAAAAAGGGCAAAGGCGCCTTCCGGGAATACTCCCTAAAGACGCCTTTGCCTTTATGGGGGCATTATACGCCCTCGCCGGGGCCCTGTCAATCATTTTTCAGGGGTTTCAGAAATCTTGGCCGAAACACCGGAAAATTCCGCTGCCGCGAAAATTTTTTCATGAACTTTCCACGATGGGCATTTCTCTTTCCAGAACCTATACCACCCGTACAAGATTGGTGCAGCCATTGAGGTACGCATCCACCTCCGCGGCGGCACTCCGCCCCTCCGCGATGGCCCATACCACAAGAGACTGGCCCCGGCGCATATCCCCGGCGGCAAAGACCTTCTCCACGGTGGTGGCAAAGCCGCCCTCCGAAGTCCGGACCGTCTCATCCCAGGCCACGCCGAAGGCCTTGCACACTTCGCCCGCGCATCCGGCAAAGCCGGTGGCGGCGATCAGGAGCCCGCAGGGCAGAGCGTCTCCCTCCGTGGTGGTCACGGCGGTCAGTGCGCCGTTCTCCACACGGATCTCCTTAATTTGCACGCCAAACCGCCTGGGATCCTCTCCAAACAGGGCAGCAGCCTCCTCATGGGCACAGTCCCGGGGCAGAATACCGTTTTGCAGGTAGTCTGCCCCCGGACGGCGCACCAGCTGTGCAATGGACCGGCATCCCTGCCGCAGGGCCGTGGCCACGCAGTCGGAGGCGGTGTCGCCGGTACCGATGATGATCACGTCCCGCCCCTCCGCTGTGGGAACGGCGGGCGTTTTACCAAACTGCCGCTGTTCCACAGCGGCCTTCAAAAACTCCGTGCCGTAGCAGATGCCGGAGATTCCTTCTGTCTCCAATCCAAGGGGGCGGGGCCGCTCCGCGCCGCAGCAGAGGATTACCGCATCATAGTCCCGCAGCAGCCTCTGGGCCACCTGGGGGTCCGCCGCATCCACACCGGTGACAAAGCTGACCCCCTCGTCCGTCATCAGGTTAATTCTGCGCTTTACGATGTCTTTGGGCAGCTTCATATTGGGAATGCCGTAGGTCAAAAGCCCTCCGGGCCGCTCCTCCCGCTCCACAACGGTGACAGAGTGGCCCCGGTGATTCAGCTGGTCCGCCGCCGCCAGGCCCGCCGGGCCGGAACCCACCACCGCCACCTTCTTTCCCGACCACTGAGGCGGACGGCGGCGCCGCACCGCCCCGGCGGCAAAGGCCTCCTCTATGACGCTCAGCTCGTTGTCCCGGATGGTCACGGCATCGCCGTACATTCCGCAGATGCACGCCTCCTCGCAGGGCGCAGGGCAGACCCGCCCGGTGAACTCCGGGAAATTATTGGTTTTCAGCAGGCGGCTCAGGGCATGAGAGGGGTTCCCCGCATGGATCATGTCGTTCCACTCGGGAATCAAATTATGCAGGGGACAGCCAAAGTCCCGCCCCTCCCACCGGATGCCGGATTGGCAGAATGGGACGCCGCAGTTCATACACCGCCCTCCCTGTTCCCGGCGGGCATCCGCCGTCAGGGGGATGCGGAAGGGCTCCCAGTCCCGGACCCGCTCCAGCGGCGGGCGGTCCGCCAGCTCCCGCCGGTCATATTCCAAAAATCCAGTGATCTTTCCCATATCGTCACCCCTCCTTATCCTCTCGCGGTGGCATAAAACGCCTCGATCTCCGCCTGCTCCCGGCTCATGCCCTTTTCCTCCTGCTGGGCAATAGCCCGAAGCATCCGGTCATAGTCTCTGGGCATGACCTTCTTGAAGCAGGGAATATAGGACTGGAACGCCGCCAGAATTTGCTTCCCTCTGGGGGAACCGGTGGCGGCTACATGCTCCTCAATCAGGGCACGAAGCTCCGCAATATCGTGGGCCTCTGTCAGTTCCGCAGCCTGAACCTGCTCCTTATTGAGGCGGAGATACAAATCATGCCGTTCGTCCAGCACGTAGGCCACGCCGCCGGACATGCCCGCCGCAAAGTTCTTCCCGGTGGGCCCCAGGATCACTGCCCGGCCTCCGGTCATGTACTCGCAGCCATGGTCGCCCACGCCCTCCACCACAGCGGAGGCACCGGAGTTGCGGACGCAGAAGCGCTCTCCGGCCATACCGTTGATGAAGGCCTTGCCGCCGGTGGCTCCATAGAGAGCCACGTTGCCCACGATGATGTTCTCCCCCGGCTTAAACCCGGTCCCCCCCGCCGGCGGATGCAGAATCAGCTTGCCGCCGGAGAGGCCCTTGCCGAATCCGTCGTTGCAGTCCCCCTCCAGGTCCAGCGTCAGCCCCCTGGGGATAAATGCCCCGAAGGACTGCCCGCCGCCGCCGCGGCAGGTGATGACATAGCTGTCCTCCGGCAGGCCGTTTTCGCAGGTTCGGGTGATCTCTGAACCGAACAGGGTGCCGAAAGCCCGGTCCGTGGAGGAAATACGGATATCCAGACGCCCGCTCCTCCTGTCCCTGAGACTTTTTCCCAGTTTTTCCATCAGCACCCGCATATCCGCCGTCCTCTCCAGCTGAAAGTCGTAGACTGCGGCGGGGTCGAAGTGGGGCACATGGTCACCACAGGGATTTTGCAGCAGTGCGTCCAGATTCAGGGCCTCCGCCCGGCGAGTTATCAGTTTTTCCCGAACCCGCAGCAAATCGCACCGGCCCACCAGCTCGTCCACGGTCCGTACGCCCAGGGAGGCCATGTACTCCCGCAGCTCCCGCGCTACAAAATACATAAAGTTCTCCACGTACTCAGGCCTGCCGGAAAACCGCTTCCGGAGCTCTGGGTCCTGGGTGGCAATACCGGCGGGACAGGTGTCCAGATTACACACCCGCATCATGCAGCAGCCCATGGCCACCAGGGGCGCAGTGGCAAAACCGAATTCCTCCGCCCCCAGCATACAGGCAATTGCCACGTCCCGGCCTGTCATCAGCTTGCCATCGGCTTCAATCACCACCTGCTGGCGGAGGCCGTTTTGTATCAGGGTCTGATGGGCCTCCGCCACCCCCAGCTCCCAGGGCAGGCCCGCCCCCTGAATGGAGCTGCGGGGGGCCGCTCCGGTACCGCCGTCGTGGCCGGAGATCAGCACCACCTGCGCCCCGGCCTTGGCAACGCCGGCGGCAATCGTGCCTACTCCCGCCTCGCTGACCAGTTTGACACTGATCCGGGCGAACCGGTTGGCGTTTTTCAAATCATATATCAGTTGGGCCAGGTCCTCGATGGAGTAGATGTCATGGTGGGGCGGCGGGGAGATCAGGGTCACGCCGGGGGTAGAACACCGGGTCCTGGCAATCCAGGGATATACCTTTTTCCCCGGCAGGTGCCCCCCCTCGCCGGGCTTGGCCCCCTGGGCCATCTTGATCTGAATCTCATCAGCGCTGACCAGATACTCACTGGTGACGCCGAAGCGGCCTGAGGCCACCTGTTTGATGGCGGAGCGGCGGTCACTGCTCAGCCGCTCCCGTGCCTCGCCGCCCTCGCCGGAGTTGGATTTTCCGCCAATGCGGTTCATCGCAATAGCCATGCACTCGTGGGCCTCCCGGGAGATGGAGCCATAGCTCATGGCCCCGGTCTTGAACCGCCGGACAATGCTCTCCACCGGTTCCACCTCTTCCAGGGGGATTCCCCCGTCCTCCGAAACACGGAAATCCAACAGGCCCCGCAGCGTGTGGGGTTTGTCGGCAAAATCCACCAGGGCACTGTACTCCTTAAAAATCTCATAGCTCCCTTCCCGCGCCGCCTTCTGCAAAAGGAGAATGGTGCGCGGGTTGTACATATGGTCCTCTTTGTCCGGTCCGGAACGGAGCTTGTGAATCCCTGCGGAATCCAGCGTGGAGTCAAAACCCAGACCCAGAGGGTCGAAAGCCTGACTGTGATTCCACTCTACGCCTTCTCCGATTTCCTCCAGCCCCACGCCCTCCACACGGCTGACCGTGTTGGTGAAGTACCGGTCCACAGTGGCCCTGTTGATGCCCACGCACTCAAAAATCTGGGCGGACTGGTAGGACTGGATGGTGGAGATTCCCATTTTGGAGGCGATCTTCACAATTCCGTGGAGAATGGCCTCATTGTAGTCCCTGACGGCCACGGAGGACTCCTTGTCCAGCAGTCCCCGCTCCACCAGCTCCTCCACGCACTCCTGGGCCAGATAGGGATTGATCGCCTGGGCGCCGTATCCCAGAAGCGTTGCAAAATGGTGGACGTCCCGGGGCTCCGCGCTCTCCAGAACCATGGAGACCGCTGTCCGCTTTTTGGTCCGAACCAGGTGCTGCTCCAGGGTACTCACCGCCAGGAGAGAGGGAATCGCCACGTGATTTTCATCCACGCCCCGGTCCGAGAGAATGATAATGTTGGCGCCCTTCTTATAGGCCCGGTCCACATTCACCACCAGACGGTCCAAGGCGTTGGCCAGAGGGGATCCCTTGTAGTACAGCAGGGAAACGGTCTCCACATGGAAGCCCGGGCGGTCCATATGCCGAATTTTCATCAGGTCCACCGAGGTCAAAATGGGGTTTTGGATTTGAAGAACCGTACAGTTGGACGCTTTCTCTTCCAGCAGGTTGCCGCTGGGGCCCACATAAACGGTGGTGTCGGTGACAATTTCTTCCCGGATGGCGTCGATGGGGGGATTCGTCACTTGGGCGAAAAGCTGCTTGAAGTAGTTGAACAGGGGTTGGCGGCGCTCGCTGAGTACTGCCAGCGGCGTGTCCACCCCCATGGCGGAGGTGGGCTCCATCCCATCCCGGGCCATGGGGAGAATGGCATCCTTCACCTCCTCATAGGTGTAGCCGAAGGCCTTATACAGCCGGTCCCGCAGCTCCTGAGGATGGGTCTCCACCCGCTTGTTGGGAATGGGGAGGTCCCGGAGGTGAATCAGATTGGCGTCCAGCCACTCGCCGTAGGGCTGGCGGCGGGCATAGCGGGATTTGAGCTCTGCGTCGTCCACCAGCCGGCCTTCCCGGAGGTCCGCCAGCAGCATCCGTCCCGGCTGAAGGCGGGACTTTTTTACAATGCACTCCGGCGGCACATCCAGCACTCCCACCTCGGAGGAGAGAATCAGTTGTTGATCGTCTGTGAGATACCACCGGCAGGGCCGAAGTCCGTTCCGGTCCAGCACCGCCCCCACGGTGTCGCCGTCAGAGAAGACGATGGCGGCGGGCCCGTCCCAGGGCTCCATCATGGTGGCGTAATAGTGGTAGAAATCCCGCTTCTCCCGGTCCATCCGCTTATCCTTAGCCCACGGCTCCGGGATGCAGAGCATGACGGCCCGAGGCAGCTCCATACCGTTCATCATCAGGAACTCCAGGGTGTTGTCCAGCATAGCGGAGTCTGACCCGTTCTGGTCCACAACAGGCAGAATCTTATCCATATCGTCATCCATAACGGGAGAGGAGACGGTCTCCTCCCGGGCCAGCATCCGGTCCGCATTTCCCCGGATGGTATTGATCTCCCCGTTGTGGAGAATATACCGGTTGGGGTGCGCCCTCTCCCAGGAGGGGGAGGTATTGGTGGAGAAACGGGAGTGGACCAGGGCGATGGCGCTCTGACAGTCCGGGTCCGTCAAATCGGCATAGAACTGCCGCAGCTGCTCCACCAGAAACATTCCCTTATAGACAATCGTCCGGCTGGAGAAAGAGGGGATATAGGTATTGACATTGGACTGTTCAAATACCCGCCGGACAACATACAGCCTCCTGTCGAACTCCAGACCCCGGGCACAGTCCTCCGGGCGCTTCACGAAGCAGTGGCAGATATGGGGCATACAGCTTCTCGCCTTCTCCCCCAGCACCTCCGGATGGACCGGCACGTCCCGCCAGCCCAGGAACTCCAGTCCCTCCTTGTCCACAATGATCTCCAGCATCTTTTGGGCCTGGGCCCGCCTGACCCTGTCCTGGGGGAAGAAGAACACCCCCACGCCATAATCCCGTTCACCCCCCAGAGCGATTCCGAGGTTACCGGTGGCTTTTACCATCAACCTGTGGGGCACCTGGAGCAGCAGGCCCACGCCGTCGCCGGTCTCTCCGGCGGCGTCCTTTCCGGCGCGGTGCTCCAGCTTTTCCACGATTTTTAAAGCGCTGTCCACCGTCCCATGGGATTTTCGTCCCCGGATGTCCACAACCGCGCCAATGCCGCAGGCGTCGTGCTCAAACCGGGAGCTGTACAGCGGAGACACAAATGACATAAAAAACACTCCGTTCGCTGGCAAAATAAAAAAAGAGCAACGGAACCCCTTGGGAGGCCCCGTTGCTCTCTCATATTTTTTATTATACGTGCAAAAATACGCAGCTGTCAACGCTTTTTCCTGAAAATATCGGGCTATTCTCCCGTTTTCAGTAACTGCGCCAAAAGATTTCTTTTTGTGTCAGCACTCTTTGTGCATTTATGCGCTGCGGACGAATGTTCTCCATTCACATACGCACCGATTTATTTTGCCTCTTCGTCCTGGAGAGCGTCATAGCCCTGCCCGCCAGTGCGTACCTTCACCACATTTTCCACGTTGTAAACGAAAATCTTTCCATCACCGAAAGCGCCGGTGTACAGCACCTTCCGGGCGGTTTCCACCACCAGACTCACCGGCACCTTGCTGACCACGATGGACACCTGGATGCTGGGCAGCATGGTGGCCTCCACCTTGGCGCCCCGGAAGTAGCCCTCCGTCTTGCCTCGCTGCTCGCCGCAGCCCATGACATTGGTTGCCGTCATGCCTGTAATGCCGATATTGAACATGGCCCGCTTCAGCGCGTCGAATCGCTCCATCTTACAGAGAATGTCCACTCTGGTTATTTTCACGCCGCCCCGGGATGCTTCAACGGAGACGGCGGGGGGCACGGTCTCCACCGGTACCGCCTCCTGCAGGGGAACGGCTTCGGGCGCTGCAGGGACCGGCAGGCCGTCCGGCGTATCGTCGTAGACGAAGGCGAAGCCACCGTAAGCGGAGGGCAGGCCGTGCTCCGTGATGTCCAGGCCCTTCAGCTCCTCCTCCTGGGAGACGCGAAGCCCGATTGTGTGCTTGATGACCAGGAAAACGATGGTAATCATCACCGCCGCCCAGAGGGCCGT
>ERZ779629.1029-NODE-1029-length-10005-cov-9.557889_pt1 | contig 10005 bp, 7 predicted proteins | sample MGYA00514192_ERZ779629 | MGnify/ENA primary metagenome ERZ779629 (study PRJEB29562, sample SAMEA4376709) | mouse gut metagenome | isolation source: Cecum | study: EMG produced TPA metagenomics assembly of the A DSS colitis mouse model was used to assess the... | reverse complement strand
CAGCACCCGGGCCAGGGCGATCTTCTGGGCCTCGCCGCCGGACACCTCCACCCCGCCCTCGTCGAAGTCCCGGTAGAGCCAGGTGTCCAGCCCCTGGGGCAGCTGGTCCAGCCGCTCCCCGAAGCCCGCCCGGCGCAGGCAGTCCTCCGCCCGGGCCCGGTCGTAGTCCTCCGAGGCCGCCACGTTTTTCCCCAGGGGCTGGGACAGGAGCTTAAAGTCCTGGAACACCACCGAGAACAGGGCCAGATAGTCGTCATAGCGGTACTTGCGTATGTCGATGCCGTTGAGCAGGATGACCCCCTCGGTGGGGTCGTACAGCCGGCACAGCAGCTTGATGAAGGTGGTCTTGCCCGAGCCGTTCTCCCCCACCACCGCCAGGCGACCGCCCACCTTGAACTTCATGGACACGTGGCGCAGGGCCCAGGCGTCGGTGTTGGGGTAGCGGAAGCCCACGTCCCGGAACTCAATCTCGTAGTTTCGGTCGGAGCGCTTTTCGGTGGTGAGGCTGCCCTGGTACATGCGGTTGGGCATGTCCAGCAGCTGAAAGAGGGGCAGGAGGTACGGGGCGTTCTCCCGCAGGTCGGCCAGGACGGACAGCAGGTCGGCCGCGCCGTTGGACAGCCCCGCCAGCGCCCCCACGTACTGGGCGATGGACCCCACCCCGAAAGCGCCCCCCAGGGCCTTGAGTCCGGCGAAGAGGTACACCGCCCCGGAGTAGGCCCGGGTGATGCCCACCGAGGCGGCCATGAGCAGCCCCCGGGGGCCCCGGCTGGCCCGGCCGATGGCGGAATTGGGGCCGAAGCCGTCCAGGGCGGGGTCGTCCGCCTTCTGGAAGAGGAATCGGTCCTGGGCGTAGACGCGGATGTCGGCGGAGGCGGAGCGGTTAAAATGGGCGTGGCAGTTCAGCGCCTCGAAGGCCCGGTTGAAGAAGGAGCCGTCCATGGCGGACCAGAAGGCCTGGGCCCGGCTGTAGCACAGCGCGGACAGGACCACCGCCGCCCCCATCAGCGCCAGCATGGCCGGCAGGCACCAGGGGCTGTTCAGCGCCGCCAGGGGGCTGCCCTGGGGCACGGGCAGGGTGAACAGGCTCACCGACAGCGCCAGCGCACCCAGTATGCGCAGCACGGCCTCCGCCAGTTCGTTAAAGCGGTATTGCAGCTTGACCAGCCCCCAGCTGGCCCACTGCTCGTTTTCCATGATCTGGTTGAGCAGGTCCTTAGTTTTAGAGTCGTCCACGTCCTGAAAATCCATGTCCAGCAGCTTTTCCATGAGCAGGCGCAGCCGGACGGGGATGGAGCGGGCTTCCTCGATGACATTGGCCCGGCAGCTGGCGGCGGCCCGGGCCGCCCCCATCAGCGCCGTGGACAGCAGCAGCGCCGCCAGCAGGGGCCACGCCTCCCCGCCGCCCCCGCCCCCGGCCACCGTGTTCACCAGCCGGGCGGTGAAGTACAGCGGGACATAGGGGGACAGGGCGGTGAGGGCGTTTTTGGCCAGCGAAGCGGGGAAGAATTCCGGCATGGTTTTCCACAGGATGGAGTAGCCCCGGCGGGTGGCGTCAAAGGCCTCCTTGAGGGTCATGCGGCTTTTCTTCTCACTCATCCTCCATCTCCCCTTCCTGATAGTATTTGCTCTGGATGCCGAACAGATAGGCGTACCGCCCGCCCTGCTCCAGCAGGGAGTCGTGGGTGCCCTGCTCGGCAATGCCGCCGTTTTCGATGAGCAGCACCCGGTCGCAGAACCGGGTGGACGCCAGCCGGTGGGAGATATACACGCTGGTGGTATTCCGGGTCAGGTCGTTGTACTTCTGGTAGATCTGGCTCTCCGCGATGGGGTCCAGGGCGGCGGTGGGCTCGTCCAGCACCACCACGGGACCGTTTTTGTAGAGCGCCCGGGCCAGCATCAGCCGCTGCATCTGCCCGCCGGACAGCTCCACCCCGTCCAGGTACAGCTGACGGCCCAGATGGGTGTTCTCCCCCTGGGGCAGTTGGCGCACCGCGTCCGCGATCCCCGCCCGCTCCAGGCAGTCCCACATACGGGGCAGGTCCACGTCCTCGCTCTGGGCCACGTTTTCCGCCACCGTGCCGGGCAGCGGGGCGAACTGTTGGAACACGGCGGAGAACAGCTTGTAGTAGTCCCGGCGGTTATACTGCCGGATGTCCTCCCCGTCCAGCAGCACCGAACCCTCCGTGGGGTCCAGCAGGCCGCACAGCAGCTTGATGAGGGTGGTCTTGCCCGCGCCGTTTCGGCCCACCACCGCCAGCTTCTCCCCGGGGCGGATGGTGAGGTTGACGTGGGACAGGGTGTCGTGGTCCGCCCCGGGGTAGCGGTAGGACACGTCCCGCAGCTCGATGGCGTACAGGTGGCCGCGCTTGGCCGCCAGGGGCGCGCCGTCCTCAAAGCGGAAGGGCTCCGGGGCTTCCAGGTGCTCCCGCAGGGTGGACAGGTCCAGGCTCTGCCGGTGGAGGGCGCCCAGGCTCTGGAAGATGCCCGTCACCCACTGGGCGAAGCCGCCCACGGCGGAGAAGTACAGCACGAACTGGGCGGGGGACAGCTCCCCCCGGAGGGCCAGGGCGATGAGCCAGCCGTAGGCCGCGCCGTTGCGCAGCAGGGCCAGGGCCACGTCCAGCAGGTCGGCCCACAGATAGTGCCGCCAGCTCCTGGAGCTGAAATCGTAAAACAGCTGGGCTTGCTTGTCGTAGAGCTGGACCAGCCAGGGGCCCAGGCCGAAGATGCGGATATCCTTGGCCAGCTTGGTGTCCTGGCTGCGTATGAGGATATAGTTGAAGCTGTGCTCGAGCTTTCCCTCCTCCTCCCGGTGGCGGTAGCGCCAGGAGCGGATGCGCTCCCCGGCGAAGTAGCCCACGGCGGCCAGCGCGGCGGTGAGCAGGGAGATGCCGGGCTGGGCCTGGGAGAGCAGCAGCAGGTAGATGGCGAAGCTCACCAGGTTGACGGCCAGGTCCGTCATGGTCTGCCATACCGCCTCCCCCGCCTGGTTGTTGTCTTTGAGGGCGTGGCCGGCCTTGGCCAGGCGCTGGAGATAGTCCGGGTCCTCAATATGGGGGTAGGCGGTGCGGCACTCCAGGAGGTTATGCTCGAAGCCCAGCTTCATCCGCACGTGAACCCGGCCGAAGAGGGTGTTGGCCTTCAGGTACATCTGAAGGGAGTAGGCGCACACCAGCCCCAGGGCGAACCGGGCGATGAGTCCGGCCAGCTCCCCGGGGGATACGCCCCGCTCCACCGCGTCCAGGATCATGGGGGTGACGAACAGCTCCAGCAGGCTGGCGGCCACGGCGGCCAGCACCAGCCCCGCGCAGACGGCCAGCACGCTTTTGGCGCTGCGCCACGCCCGGGAGATCATAAACGCGCAGTTGGAGGCCATGCCGTAGGCGGGCTTCCGTGCTTGGGTTGTCGGTTGTTCCATATCTCTCACCTCGGGGCATAGGATAGCACAAAAGCCCCCGGCTGTGTAAACCGGGGGCTGAATTGCAGCGCTCAGGGGCTGAATTGCAGGGTCGGGGATGAACGGCGCGCCCCTACCGCGTGCCGCCGCCCACGGGCAGCAGAATCTCGGTGGTGAAGGCCCCCTCCTCGCTGTTGCGGCTGAGCCAGCCGCCCAGCCGCTCCACGATGGCGTCGATGCGCACCAGGCCGAAGCCGTGGCCCTCCCCCTTGGTGGAGCGGAAGCGGCCGCCGCGCTTTGTCAGCTTGCCCGCGGCGGTGAAGTTGGTGAAGGACAGGTAGAGCTGCTCCCCCTTCATCTCCATATACACCCGGATGAGCCGCTCCCGCTCGGGCAGGGCCAGGCTGGCCTCGATGGCGTTGTCGAAGAGGTTGCCCAGGATGACGCACAGGTCCAGCTCCGAGATGCGCAGCGCCACCGGCACGCAGGCGTCCGCCCGGACCTGGATGCGCTTGGACCGGGCCAGGGAGATCTTGCTGTTGAGGATGGCGTCCGCCATGGGGTTGCCGGTTTTGACCACTGTGTCCACCGTGGCCAGATCGGTTTCCAGCTGGTCCAGATAGGCGGCCAGCGCGCCCCACTCCCCCTGGGCGGCGTGGGCCTTGAGCAGCTGGATATGGCTGCGGTAGTCGTGCCGCCAGCCCCGCATCTGGCGGTACATGTTCTCCACCTCGGCGTAGTGGATTTCGATGAGCTCCCGCTGATAGGCGGCGATGCGTTTGTCGATGAGCCGGCTCAGCAGCGCCATGGCGTCCGCCTCCTTTTAGATCCGGTCGATGATGGCCCGGTTGAGCTTGTCGTACTGCCCCCGGGGCAGGGGGATATGCTCGCCGGTGGTGAGCTCCGCCTGGGTCCGGGACGCCCGGCGGATGAAGCTCAGGTTGAGGATGCAGGACCGGCCCACCCGGAAAAACCGGCCGTCCAGCTCCTTTTCCAGCTCGCTCAGGGGGCGCTTGACGGTGTAGTCCAGCCCGGCGTGGACGGTGACGTAGTTGTGTAGCACCTCCAGATAGCGCACCTGGGACAGGGGCAGGCGCACCGTCTGGCCGGGCAGCGTCAGGGTGAGGGCCTTTTCGTTGCGCCGCAGCCGCCCCACCGCCCGGGTGAGCACCTGGAAGAGCTTTTGCTCGTCCACGGGCTTGGTGAGGTAGTGCAGGGCGGACACCTCGTACCCCTGGGCGATGTAGTCGGCGTAGCCGGTGACAAAGACGATCTGCACATCGTCATTCTCCCGGCGCACCGTGCGGGCCAGCTCCACCCCGTCCATTCCGCCCATCTCGATGTCCAGCAGCAGCACGTCGAAGTCCTGCCGCTCCTCATAGCGGAACAAAAACGCCTGGGCGGAGGGGAAGCGCTCCACCTCCAGCCGCGTCCCGGCGCGGGCGGCCCAGCGGGCGGCCAGCCCCTCCAGATACCGGGCGTAGTCCTGGTCATCGTCGCAGATGGCGAAGCGGCAGCTCATCCCTGACCGCCCTCCAGGCTGAAGTGGGCGGCGGTCTGCCCCTGGCCCACCGCCTTGGCCAGCTGAAGGGGCTGGCCGGTGCAGTCCCCGGCGGCGTAAATGCCCGGCAGGTTGGTGGCCATGCGCCCGTCCACCTTGATATAGCCGTTTTCCAGCGCCAGCCCCGGCGCCAGCTGCCCCGGGGCGATGGAGGCGCGCAGCAGGAACACCCCGTCGCAGGGGGTTTCCTCCCCGGCGGCGTCCCGCACGCCGGTCACTCGGTCCTCCCCCAGGATGGACAGCCCCGCCAGCCGCTTCACCGCCACCTGGCAGCCGATGGAGCGCAGAAATTCCGCCTCCTCCTCGAAGTTGGGGGCGTCCCCGGCACACACCACCCGCTTGCCCCGGTAGAACATGCCGTCGCAGGTGGCGCAGTAGCTCACCCCCCGGCCCAGCAGCGCCTCCTCCCCCGGCAGGGGGGCGGCCCGGGACACCCCGGGGGCCAGGATGGCGGCGCGGCCCTCCGCCACGTCGTTTTCCACGCTGACCATGACGGACCCGCCCATGGGCATCACGGACAGCGCCCGGCCGGTTTTGAACTCCGCGCCCATGTCCCGGGCCTGCTCCACCAGCCGCTCCACCAGCTCCAGCCCGGTGACGCCGGGCAGGCCGGGGTAGTTGGCCATGGCGGGGGCCTTGCACAGGGGGGAGGCGGTGGGCTGGTTGGTGACGACCAGCACCGATTTGTCCCGGGCGCGGGCGTGGATGGCGGCGGTGAGCCCCGCGGGGCCGCCGCCGATGACAAGCAGGTCGTATTTCATGGCGTTTCCCTCCAGAAGCATGGTTTTCTTTAGTATAACAGGATGCCCGGCTTTTGGCAATACTTGCAAAGGCCGGGCAAATCGGTTATACTCAGGCTGACTTTGTGGAGGAGGGTTTTCATGAAGCGGATTTTACTGCTCACCACCGGGGGCACCATCGCCTCCCGGCTCACCGACGAGGGGCTGGCCCCCGGGCTGGACGGCGACGCCCTGGCCCGCTGCCTGGGGGCGCTGGCGGACAGCTACGAGCTCACCGTGCGGGACATTCTCCACCTGGACTCGTCCAACATCCAGCCCGAGGAGTGGCGGCTCATCGCCCGGCACGTCTTTGAGGCCCGGGACGGGTTTGACGGCATCGTCATCTCCCACGGCACCGACACCATGGCCTACACCGCGTCGGTGCTGTCCTTCATGGTGCGGGGCATCGGCGTCCCGGTGGTGCTCACGGGGGCCCAGCTGCCCATCGAGCACCCCCTCACCGACGGGCTGGACAACCTGCGCACCGCCTTCGCCATGGCCGCGTCGGGGCGGGCGGGGGTGTTTCTGGCCTTCGGGCGGCGGGTGATGCTGGGCTGCCGGGCGGTCAAAACCCACACCACCGACTTCGCCGCCTTCGACAGCGTGAACTGGCCGGCGGTGGCGGTGGTCAACGGCGCGGGGCTTACCATCCGGGAGGAGGCCATCCCGCCGCAGTCGGGTGGGTGCGCGCTGCGGGACGAGCTGTGCCAGCAGGTGTTCCTCATCAAGCTCACCCCGGGGCTGGACCCGGAGGTGTTCGACATGCTGCTGCGCATGCACTACCGCGGGGTGGTCATCGAAGCGTTCGGGGCGGGAGGGCTGCACTTCATCCGCCGCAACCTCATCGAGAAGCTCCACGCCGCCGCCCAGGCGGGGATGGCGGTGGTGGTGTGCTCCCAGTGCCTGTACGAGGGCAGCGACTTCACCCTCTACCAGGCGGGGCAGAAGGCGCTGGCCCAGGGGGTGATTCAGGGCCGGGACATGACCACCGAGGCGGCGGTGACCAAGCTGATGTGGGCCCTGGGCCAGACGGACAGCGTGGAGGAGGTGCGCCGGCTGTTCTCCGAAAATTTGTGCGGGGAAGTGAGAAGCGCGCAGCGCCCGGGAGCATAACAAAAAACCGCCGCGTTTGGGGCGACTCCCGTAAGGAAGTTGCCCCAAACGGCGGGCCGTAGATGAAAAGTTACCTATTTAGGATGGCGTAGCTTCGGCTACGCCGTCTTTTTCTTGCGCTTTTGCGTGGCCTAATAATAGGCAATATATTCCTGTTCCAGCGTTTCCGGCTCAGGCGCTGTCCACAAGCCAATGGTGTTGTAATAGATGTCCACACGCTGATGCCGTTTGCCATTCAGTTTGTCGGGTTTGGACACCACAATTTTGTTGATGAACTCGTGGACGATTTCAGGCGTCAGCTCCGTCAGCCGGGTTATACGCTTGGCACGCTCAATGAATTTCTGTAAATCATCGGCTTTGTCGGTGGTGGCGTTCAAACTGTCCTCCAATGCTGGAATGTCCTCTTTCAGCCGCCGCTGCTCGTTTTCCAAAGATACCGTTAGCGTGGCAAAGCGTCCCTCGGACAGAAGGCCCTTGCTCATGTCCTCGTAGCTTTTCTGGATAAGCTGGTCAATCTCCGCTACCCGCTGTTTGACCTTGTCCAACTCCCGGCGCTTGGCAGTCAGTTCTTTCTTCTCTTGCAAGCCGAACCGCTCCATCTGCTCTTGAGCAAACCGCTTTTCGTAGATCTGGACATACCACAAGAGCCTTTGCAGTCCCTCGAGAACAAGCTGTTCTACAATCTTTTCCCGAATGTAGTGAGCGGAACACAGGTCGGTATTTTTGCGGTAGCCGGAACAGAAAAAGTAGGCTTGCTCCCGCTTGTAGTTGTTAGTGGCGCTGTATCCCAGTTTGCTCCCGCAGTCGGCGCAGTAGAGAAGCGCGGAGAACATACTCACAGCGCCCGTCCTTGTGGGCCTGCGGCGGTGCTGGCGGAGAGTTTGGACAAGGGCAAAGGTTTCACGGTCGATGATAGCGGGGTGGGTGTTGGGGAACACTTTCCATTCCTCCTGCGGCCTGTCCAACTGCTTTTTCAGTTTGAAAGACTGCCGGTAAGTACGGAAGTTTACCGTGTCGCCCACATACTCCTGCCTGTCCAGAATTTCCGCTACTGTGTGCGAGCACCATTTGTGCGGGTATTCGGGAAGTTTGGTCGGACAGTTCACGCCGACGCTGCGCTGGTATTCGCTTGGCGTCAGCACACCGTCAGCCTTTAACCGCTTGGCAATCTGCGTAGGCCCCAGGCCGCTAATACACATCTGAAATATCCGCTGTACCACCTGTGCTGTCGGTTCGTCCACGATCCAGTTGCTTTTATCTTCGGGGTCTTTCTTGTAGCCATAGGGAACATTTGTGGTCAGGGGTATCCCGGCGTTGCCACGGCTCTGCATGACACGGCGCACCTTATCGTTCGTATTTTTTGCGTGCCACTCATTAAAAAGGTCTTGCATTGGAACGATGTCGCTGACCCCATTGGCGGTGTCGATGTTGTCCATGATGGCGATATAGCGGATATTCAGCCGTACAAAATCTTCTTCCAGGAGTTGGCCCACCACAAGGCGGTTACGGCCCAGCCGGGAGTGGTCTTTGACCACCAAATTTGCCACAAGCCCCTGCTCGGCCAACTCCATGATTTCCATGAAGGCCGGCCTTGCGAACGTAACCCCCGAGTATCCGTCGTCGAACATAAAGCGGGGGTTTGGCAAGTGGTTGTCTGCGGCGAACTTCTCTAAAATAGCCCTTTGATTCTGGATGCTGCCCGAGATGCCCTCTTTCTCGTCATCGCGGGACAATCTGGCGTATAACACAGTAATTCGCTGCTCGTTTGGCTGCTTTTTCTTCAAAATATGCTCCTTTCCGCAGCCGGATGTGATATGAATTGCAAGGTACGATTATCATACCACATCCGGCGCAAGACTTCAACACTTTACAGTGTGATATTTTGGTTGAGAATCCGATTTACTTTTCCCTCTGCGGTTTCAGTCGCTTTCTCACTGAAATGGGCGTTGACGGTGTAGACCGTCCCATCAATCTCCCGCTCAAAGCTGATGGGGTGGCTGTATTGATGTGCTCTCAGCCAGTCCAGCCGGTCAGTAGGGGATAAATCAGCAAGGAATATTGCCGTTTCTTCAACTTTTTTCATTACTTCATCGCAAATTTTTGCTTCCTGCTCGGTCAATTCCAACCTGATAATATTCATCTGTTTCTTGCTCCTCTCGTTCGCTCCTGCCCCATCTGGCGGTGCTGCTCCTCGTTGGCGTAGACCATATCCATCGTGTCCTGGATTTTGATGGAGCGTTCCTCAACGCCCACATTCAGCTTCAATTTCTTGCGGCAGGCGGTGATTTGAGCGGTTATAGCCTGTTTTTTGCCCCGTAACAGCTCTTTTTCAGCGGGTGACGCTCTGCGGATTTTATTTTGCAGCTTTGTCCGCTGGGCGGTCAGCGTGTCCAATTCACTCTGAATGGTTTTACGGGCTGAAAGAAGATCTTCCAGCGTTTCGATACGTTTTTTCGCCAGATAATCCACTTGGGCGATGATCGTGTCCAGCTTTCGCAGTTCCTCTTTCATAAACGGGCTGGTGGGCTGGTAGGTTGTGCCTTTTGGTAAAATGCCAAGCTGGTACTCCCAATAGAGGAACAGCCGGTAAATGTGGGGTGTGGGTTGGAACGGCACATAGACCCGCAGTTCCTCCGGCAGCTCCGGGGCAAAATTGACGGCGGGACGCTTATTGCCGAAACTGGCCCGTGCGCCCAGGCCGCGCCTGATGTTCTCCGGCGTCCACCGCTCATCCAGGGTGTCCAGGCGGGTGAAGTGCTGGTACTGCGGTAGGCGTATTTTCCAGTGTTTCCCTGTGAAGTCGGTGAGATAGCCCTTGCGCCGGAGATACTTCTCCATCATCTCTACCGTCCTGCTCCCGTTGACAGCCTCCCGCACATCTGCCCGGTAGATGTTGTATCTGGTGGGCTTGCCGCTCTGCTCGTCCAGCCAGACGGGACGGCTGGGGGCCTTGCGCCCATGCTCAATGACGGACAGGCCATATTCCAAGCAGAGCCGGTCTGAGGTATCCCGGAGACGCTGCCGCTCGGCCTTGGAGTAGTTGTACTTTTTGCCGTCCTTGAAAGATACTGAGTTGAAGCAAAAATGATTGTGTAGATGGCCTTTGTCCAGGTGGGTGGTGACGATGACTTGAAACCTGTCGCCCCACATCT
>ERZ779629.1028-NODE-1028-length-10009-cov-5.826201_pt1 | contig 10009 bp, 8 predicted proteins | sample MGYA00514192_ERZ779629 | MGnify/ENA primary metagenome ERZ779629 (study PRJEB29562, sample SAMEA4376709) | mouse gut metagenome | isolation source: Cecum | study: EMG produced TPA metagenomics assembly of the A DSS colitis mouse model was used to assess the... | reverse complement strand
CACAGGCTGGTTGTAAAAATAGACGCTCTGGTGGTCGTCGGGATTCACCACAATGGTCTGGCTCTTGCGGTTTTCGTCGATGAGGTAGCCGGGGATCGTGGAGATTTCCGTGAACACCAGTGTCCCCGTCACGCCGCTGATGTTGATCTGACCCTCGGAATCGGTATAGTAGATTCCATTGCTGGATAGCTTCCCGCCGATGTTATCAACCACCTGCCCGTTGGCAAAGGTGATCTTGAAGCCAACGCCCTCCAAGGGAGTCCGGCGGTCCAAACTGCTGAACTTGTAGAGCGTGACGGACCCCTTGGGCTGGTTGCGGAACTCCAGGCTCACCGTCTGGCCCGCCTTGATGGTAGCGGTCTGGGGCACATCGTCCAGAATGTAATTCTCCTTTGCCCTGGTTTCGCGCACGACCAGCGTCGTTCCGGGGTCGATATTGGAGATCAGGATGGTGCCCGCGCTGTCGGTAACGAACTTGCCGTTGACGTCGCCCAGCATGGTCCCGTGGCTGTCGGTGATAAAAAACTCGCAGTCACTTAAAGGCTCGTGGGTACTCGCGTCGATCTTCTTCACCAGGAGGGAGCCCTTGGGACTGTTGCCGAAGTAGAGCTGCACCACGTCCTGCTCCTTGCCGGAGATATAGGCCGTCTGGGGCGCGGTGTCCATGACATGATCGCCGTCGCTGGCCAGCTCCTCCACGGTGTAAGCGCCCGCTTTCAGGCGGTTGATGGTGAAGCTGCCTCCGGGGCCGGTCTTGTAGGTGCCGATGACTGTGCCGCCTGTGCCGCTGGTCCCGGACATATAGCGGACCTGGAAAATAGCGCCCTCAACCGGCTCGCCGGTGACGCTGTCATATTTCCAGACCACGAGTGCCGAGAGGGGTGTATTTTGGAAGCGGACGGTCTTGCTTTCATTTCCGTGGATGATGACCGTCTGGGTCAGCGGTTCCTTGAGCTGGAATCCGTCCGCCGGTTCCACCTCGGTGATGGTAAATTCACCGGGATACAGCCGCTTGCCCAGCTCATGGACACGAATCTCGCCCTTGCTGTCTGTGAACACCTCGCCGTAGTCGATGGTGGCGGGGGCCTCCGCGGCCTCGCCGTTGCTAGTGTAAACAATGTGGAACTTGGCGTGTTCAATCGGCTCCCCGGTAATGCTGTTTTCCTTAAAAACCGTGACTTCGGGCGCCTTCCGATTGCGGAAAACCACTGTTTTCTCATCGCCCGCGCTGAGGGTGATGGTCTGGGTCCGGTCGGCGTCCTTATCCGGGAGGTAGTAGGGCGAGGGCACGGATTTCTCGGTGATCTCATAGGTGCCGGGTTCCACCCGCAGAGAGACGGTGCCGTCCGGCCCGGTGGTCCAATCGTCCTGATACGTGCCGTCCAGGGCCTTGACGGTCAGGACGGTTTTGGGGATCGGGGTCTGGCTGTCCGCGTCAATTTTCTTGAGGGTGAGCAGGGGCTTCTTCTGGTTTTCAAAGAGGACCTCTTTCTCGTCGCCCGGATTGAGGCTGACGGTCTGGGAGGGGGTGTCGCTGATGTAGTACGGCTCCGGGACGGACCGCTCCGTGATTTTGTAGGAGCCAGGAGCCACACGCAGCTCCACGGTCCCATCGGGGCCGGTGGTTACGTCATGGCGGTAATCGCCGTCAATGGCTTCAATCAGGAAATTCGTGTTGGGGATGTAGACAGCGGGATTAGTGCCCTTCTCGACCTTCGAGATTTTGAGGAGGGGCTGCTTGAGGTTATCGAAGACGAGCTGCTGGTCGTCGCCGGCGCCCAGCCAAATGGTTTGGGTGGGTTCATCGCCAACGACCCACGGGTCCGGTACAGACTTCTCTGTCACCTCATAGCTGTCCGAGGGGATAGCGGTAAGGACCGCTTTGCCGTCCGGCCCTGTGGTCACGTCGTCATGGAACCCATAATGAATACCACGGATTTCAAAGTGGGCATTTGCCACGACATCGCCAGTCTGCGCGTCCCGTTTCAGGATGGTCAAGTTCGGGAGGCGTTTATCCGCCGCTGTGACGGTGACGGTGCCGCCTCCGTTGATGGTGGCCTGATCGATGTGCGCAAACACAGGCTCGTCCAGTTTGGCCCAAGGAGACGGCGCGGACACCTCGACGAAGGCGTACATCCCCTCTTCCACGTCCGTAACCGTGATGGAGCCGTCCTCCTTGGTGGCCTCGGTACCAACAATTTGGCCGTCCCGCAAGATATTAAAAACAGCGCCGGGGAGGGGATTGTTGGAATCATCCAGTTTGATGAGCTTGACCTTCACCTTGCTGTCGTTTTCAAAAACGAGAGAGACGTCGGTCTTGCCGTCCCAGACGAAGCTCTGCTTGATTTTGTTTTGGTCCGGGCTTTTGGTGTAGCCCTCGGGCGGGGTCATCTCTTCCGCGACATAGCTGCCAATGGGCATCGTATCCCAAGGCACGTCGGTCAGATATCCACCCTCTCCGGTGACATAGGTCCCGGTAAAGCTGTTGTCCACGCCGGTGATCTTGATCACCGCTCCGGCGAGGCCCTTGGAGGGATCGTCCGCGTCCACTTTCCGGATCGTACCCTCGCCGCCGGAAGGGGGAGAATCCATAAAGGTCACGGTGACCGTGTTGTTCCCATTGCCGGGGAGAACCACATACTGCGGACCGGGGTTGTCGATCTCGTATCCGCCCGGAGGAGGCGCTGTTTCCGTCACGGCGTAAGTACCGGGGTCGAGCTGGTCCTGCTTGTAGGTCCCGTCCGGCCCGGTCACGACATCCTTGGAAAAAGAGCCGTTTTCCGACTGGATGTGGAACCCCGCCCCGGCGAGGCCCTTGCTGGGATTGGTGGCGTCCACCTTCTTTACGATCAGGGAATAATCCTCATGGGTCGTGGTGGTCGGCGTCAGCTCGCCCAGGATCACCTTCTGCACGGAGCTGGCCGGATGGGCCTCGGAACCGGCGCCGGTGAAGCTGTACAGATAGACCTTGCAGTCGCCCCACAAGCCGGCGCCGCCGTCGAGAATAAACTGCGTGCGGTCGCGGAAACTCCGGCCGTCCAGCTCTTCGTCGATGCTGGTGTAATGAGTACCCTTCAGGGAGTTATACACTGCCATCAGCTCTTCGGCGCAGGCGATCACAGGGTCGCCCATGCTGCCCTGCTGGTAACGCCAGATACAAGCCTGGACCCAGGCGTTCATATACCATGTATATTCGGGCCCCCAGACATCGTCCACGCCGAGGGCATGGGCTTGGTCGGTGAAGACGCCGGTGGAGTGGGCGTAATAGTAGGCCATCATGATTTTCACGGTGGAGTCCGATATCTCGGACTTGTTGCCCCAGGTCTGGCCCTTCAGGCTGTTACCCATTCCGGCTCCCTTAGTGCCGCAGAAGCCTACGGTGGTCGCCGAGCCATTCTCATAATACATCTGGTGCAGGGTGCATCTGCCCAGTGCCTTGGACTGATAGGCAACGCCGGACATGCCGAACTCCTTGAGCTTGATCGTGTCCGCGGCCGCGAAAGCGGTGGTGGGGAACAGGCCGAGGACGCAGACCAGCGCCAGCAGCAGAGCCGTCAGGCGGGTCCGCAAATGGTGTCGCGTTCTTTCCATAAAAGTAACTCCTTATTTGATTTTTCAAGAAAAAAGACCTTCCAGTTTTCACTGAAAGGTCTTTCCCATGGGTTATGGATTTGTTTGAGCTTAGAGGATGCCGTGTCCCGTCGGGTCCCCGGCAAACATATGGCAGTAAGCGGTATCGTTCTCGATGGTCACGCCCACGCCGATACAGGTCACGTCCTCCCTCAGCATGGAGCGCAGGTGTCCGGGGGAGTTCACCCAATTCGTGACCGCCCTCTGGGCGATATCCCCCGTCGATGCCATATTGAAGCAGGTGAGGTTATGGCATCCGCCGTACAGCCAGCCGTAGGCGATCACAGCCTCTCGTTCATACCGCGTGTGCTCCTTGAAGTGCTGGGTGGAGACGTCCTGGGTGGCGTTCATCAGCCGGTCGTCCATGGGCAGCTCCGCAAGACCGTGTTCCTGGCGGACCTGATTGATGAGCCGCACCATTTCCTGACGGACGTCCATGTTGGCGGTCAGGTCCGCGTCCGGGTTATGGGACCATTCGCTGTTGACGACCGGACCTTCTGTGGGTTGCTCCGTGCCGGAATCGGTGGCGGGTGCCGGAGAGGACGGCTGACTGGATGTATCGCCTCCAATGGTCAGGGTCATGCTCGCCGTGTTCCCGGACTCATCCGTGACGCTGACCACGGCGGTCCCGGCGGATTTCACTACCATGACATAAAAGCCGCCGACCTGCTCCAGGGCGATCACGCCCGGATTGGAGGAAATGGCGGTGACGCTTGTCCCGTAGGGGCTGACCATGACCATGCTTCGGTCCCCCACCGAGAGGGTATCCCCCTTGTAGCTGCTTACTCGGAGCGCCGCCGCCTGAACCGGGGCACTGCCGGAAGTTTCCACCGCTCTTGCCGGGACAGCCGTTCCGTACAGAACCGCCCCCAGCGCTATGCCGGTGAGCATCATGCCAATATCCTTTTTCCTCATCTCTGCGTTCCTCCTTCAAATATTCCGGGAGGGTCAGGCCATGGCAAGCGTCAGTTCAGGACCTTGCTCCAAGGCGGGAGCTATCGCCAATACGTGCCAGGCTCCGGCGGAGAAGCTGGAGTGGCCGACGGTCCAGTCCAGGACCCCCAGCTCCTCGGGCCGGTCCCGCGCCAGGGCCATGGACCGCTTCGGCGTCACATGGTCGCAGCCCTCGGATGAGATCACATCCACCGCCTGGGCGGGATGCTGGCGGATAAACTCCAGGACCGTCATGCCGGTCCCTCCCGGTGTTCAGCCACATCATACCCGAAAGCATGGGTAATAGCTATGGGAAAGACGGGAACGCAGAGAGAAAGAAACCTGTTAAAATGAAGCATTTTACACAACCTCCACGGCCCGGACGCAGTAACGGAGGTCCCGCTGGTCCCGGACGCAGGTGTACAAGGTGAGGCAGCTTTCGCTGGTTTCCTCCAGGCCGCTCCGGTCCGTTTCGCTGACCTTGGAGACGGTGGTGACCTCGTAGGTCTTGGTTCCCAGCTTGGTGGTGAGGGTGATCCGGTCCCCAGCGTCCAGGGTGTGGATTTGCCCGAAGTAGTTGTTGGCTCCCCGATTGTGGGCGGCGAGGCAGACGTTGCTCCCCCAGATGGAGGTGTCCTCGAAGTGGCCCACGCCCTTGGCAAGCGTGGAGCTGCCGGTGCCCTCGTAGATCTTGACGCTGAGGTCCAGGACCGGGATCTCCAGCCTGCCCAGGTAACCGCCCTTGTAGTAGAGGTCCTCCGTCACTTCTGTAAAGGTGGAGACGCCCGTCGCCGTGGGCCTGGTCGTGGTAGTCAGGCTGGAGGAGCCAGGCTGATACACAGACCCGCCGCTGCCGGAGGAGGGCGGGACAGCCGTTCCACCGCCGGAGGGCGCGAATACAGCGCTCCCGCTGGCGGGCGGCAGCACCGTTGCCGCGGACAGGCTGCCGTTGATCACGGCCCCGGTCCCGGCCTTGGCCTCCGGGGCCAGGTTGGGGGTGAGGTATTCGCCGCTGCCGGGCAGGTCCGCCGTGGGCGTTCCAAAGCCCGGCGGGATGAGGGCGGCGTTTTTGCTGATATCGGCGTTTTTCCGCTCGCCGTTGTCTCGGGTGTGGACCACCTCGATGGAGGTCGCTTTTCCATAGCTGGGGCCGTCGGGAGCCTCCATGGTGTATTCCAGCGCCCCGGCGTAGGACGTCAGGGTCAGGGCCGCGAGGACAGATAAGATCAGGAACTTTTTCATTTACGTTTCCTCCTCTCCGGATTCATGCCGCCGCTTCAGGAACAGGGCGGTCCCCATGCCGCCGCCCGCCAGGGCGATCACGCCCAGGGGAACCAGCAGGTACGCCCATTTAAATTGAAAGCCAGGGGCGGAGTCCGCCTCCGTGGGGATGATATCGACAGTGGGGCCGTCCCCCTCAAAGATGGCCACATACCGGGTCTTGTTCAGCGCGATCCGGCTGACGGTCCCGGCGTAGTTAGCGGTGACCGTGTAGCCCTTCACGTAGCTGCTCGTCGCCGAGCCGCTGTAGGTGGCCACGGCGGTAAAGCGGTCACCCATGGCGTAGCCGTCCAGGCTGGCGGTGTTGTCCGTCTGCCAGCTGATATCCTGGAGGGTCAGGGTCCGGCCTCCGTCCTGGATGGTCTTGGGGATGTATGAGGTGTCCTGTCCCGCGAGATTGGGATAGGACCGGGTGACGTTGACCGCCCTGGTGGAGCTGCCGTAGCCGGAGACGTCCACCTGGACGGTATCCAGCTGGAGGGTGAGGGTGCCGGAGAGGCCGTCGTCGGTGACGAACTCCCGCTGCTGGGGCAGAAGCTCCAGCACGGAGGCCATGTCCTTGTTCTTGCTCTCCAGGGTGACGGTCTCCACATGCTGGCGGCTCTCGTTCTCCGGGAGCTCCTGCTTGAGCAGGTCCACCAGGGTGTAGCGGACGCCGTCCTGCTGGAAGTCGGAGCGGGGGATGCCCGCCGGGTCCTCCTCGGGGCCCAGGTCATAGACCTTGCGGATCTCTTTGCCGTCCTCGCTCCGGGTGACGGAGCTGGGATAGCAGGCCGAGGAAGTGTCCGCCGCCAGGGCGGAGGGGATGCAGACCAGCGACAGGATCATCGCGGTCATGAGCAGGGATAAGACGCGTTTCATGGGTTGGAATCCTCCTATTTCATATATTTCACAGCCCGGACGGGGCTTGTGAGCGGTGACTACTGCATGGTCATGCCGCCAAGGGCGGGGCCGCTTTCCTCGGGAGCCTCTTCGGGCCCGGAGGGAGGAGCCTCATCCCGCGTCTCAGTGGGGCCGGGAGCGGCGCGCTCCTCGAAGCCGGACTTTTCCCGCTGGCGGGGCCGCTCATAGCTCCGGGGTTCATGGAGCTGGGCCAGTTCCTGCCGGTAGGCGTTCAGCACCGTATCCTGAAACCGCTGGCGGAATTCCTTGGTGCAGGGGAAGCAGACGTCCTTGGGACCCTCGCTGGTTCTATAACTGGGCATAGAGACAAAGGGCCCCTTGGAGCTGTTGACGATCCGCAGATTGCGGACGGCGAAGCAGCCGCCCAGGGTGACGGAAGCGTTGGCCAGGACATTGCCGCTGGTGTTGATGGAGTAGATTCTCACATCCATCTCCAGGGTGGAGGGCGCCTGCTCAGGGGCGGGCGCGGGGGTAGGCGTGGTTTTCTTAGCCATAGTGATTTCTCCTTCAATTTTTATTTGGAAGCGGCGAAGGACCCGGCCCGGGCCTCCAATCGCCGCAGATCCCAGTGGGAAAGCTCCATGGTCCTGGGACCGTCGTCCAAGTGGACGTCTGTCAGGTATTTCAGGACCAGAGGGCAGGAAGAAGCGCCGCGTTCCTCGGGAAAGCGGCGCTTCAGTTCGGCGGGGGTGAGCCATCCGGCGGTGGCGATGTAGACCCGGCGGACGACCGGCGGGCCGAAGCCGCCCTGCCGCAGCTCCTCGGGCAGCTCCGCGGGCTTGGGCACCAGCCGGTCACGGTCCAGGCAGTAGCGGACCTTCAGGGCGGAGACGCATTTCCGGGCGGCGGTCAGGACCTCCAGGGCGCCGCGCCAGGGAGGCTGAGTCAGCCGGCCCGTGACGAGGGCGTCCTCACCGGGCGTTTCGCTGGGAAACATGGCGGTGCGGCGGATCAGGGGCAGCTTCCGATCCTCATTCATAAGGCCCAGTTCCTTCGCCGTATCGTCCGGAAGGCTCCGATAATGGGCCAAGGCGTCCTGCACGGCGTCAAAGCGGCTTTCGGTCCAGAGGTTGGGCCCGAGCCGCAGGTCGTCGATGGTGTAAAACGAGAGCTTCATAGCGTTATGTCATCTCCATTCCGCCGGAGGGAGTCTCCGGCTGTTGTTGCTGGGGGCTCTGAAGCTCCGCCAGCTTTTCCGCCGCCCAGACCGGCAGAAATCGCTCATCCAGAACGCCGGTGAAATCACAGCGGTTCCAGCGCGTCTCCTCTCCGTCGCCCAGACAGACGGCGTAAACCGCCTGGCCTCTGGCGTCGGGAGAGCATCCAAAACCGCCTTCTCCCAGCCACAACTGCTCGCGGGGATTCCAGTGGCTCTCCCGCAGCGTGCCGGGACTCAGTACCAGCACCTTCCCCTCATAATTCAGCTTGAACGGGTCACCGGCGCAGTGCTCCTGACCGAACATGCCCAGGGCCTGGTACGCCGCCTGGGTCTGGCGGATAAACGCCTCCAGCAGAGGCGTGGAGGTCTTTACCGCGAAGCAGCGATTTCGTTTCCCGTCCGGGGGCACATAGATCTCCCTGGCCCACTGCCGGGCCTCTTCGCTGATCTGGCGGGGCTGAGCCATCTCGCCCAGGGAGTTGGAGAGGACGAAGCGCACCCGCTTGAAGCCGTAGGCTTCCAAGACGGACTGGGCGCAGCCCTCGGCCAGCGCCGTTCTTCCTTCATCGGAGCAGTCTCGGACAGCCTTCTCAATGTCCCAGGCGCATTTGACATTTTCACGAAAACTGTCCTCATGCATTTGCGTTTCGATACGCCGCCGGGCCTCCGCTCGGGAGAAGGGATATAGATAAGGGAACTCAGCCGCCATAGATGACGCTCCCTCCCGCCAGGAGTCCATCCAGCTCGCCCAGGCAGATGTTGGTCTGCCGGAACAGCTCCTTCATCTCCGGGGATACGTCCCGCAGGTCGAAGCTCTCTGCTTCAGAGAGGATCACCTCCCGGTCCCCGATCCGCATATCCAGACGCGCCTTCCTGGGAAGCCCGGCCTGCTCCAGAACATCGTCGGGCAAATGGATGCGCGTCTCATCGTCCTCATAGGGGCAACCGTCCTTGCAGTGCTCGCAGGGACCGCAGATCTTCGCCAGGTGGACCAGCAGGTCCGACGCCAGATCCTTCAGGCTGTGGATGGCGTTTACCAGCTCCATGGCCGTCATCTCTTTTTTCATGACGACGACGGCCTGTTCCATGCCGCGGACGTCCAGCGCCGTCTCCCGATGGAAGCCGCTGGCGTTCAAAATCTCCTTGCGGATGCGAAGGCCCTTTTTGGTGATTTCCAAGGTGAGTTTCATATGAGATTCCTCCATAAAATTGTTTAGCGTTTCGCGTTATTGACTGCCCAAAGCTCTGCCTTGGGTTTATGAATCAGGCGGTATGTCTGTTCCGGCTGTTCGCCGCCCTCCGTCTCAAACAGGGACATCTGGGCGGCGCCTCGGTGTTTCTCGGGGTCGTAGTTGGTGAGGATCAGCTCCTCATACCGACTGCCGGTGGTGTGGGACATGCTGTTGGGCCGGTCCGTGCTGTAGATGTAAAAGTCCTGATACAGCTTCCGGATGAACCGGCAGTTGTTATAGGACACCATGACGAAGCCCTTGCAGTTCCGCAGCACCCCATGGAGCCTGGCGTGGTCCCGCATGGTGAATTCCACCGCGTAGCAGCCCTCCGCCTGGTAGTAGGGGGGATCGCAGTAGAAGGCGGTGCCCTCTCCGGCATACTGCTGGATGAGCGTCTGGAAGTCCCGGTTCTCCACCACCACTTTGGCAAAACGCCGGGAGCAGTCCCAGATCAGGTGGAAGAACTGCCGGATGTCACAGGGTCGGCCTCCGAAGGCGGTGGTGTTGCTGTTGTAGCTGTAGCGGATCAACTTGTAATAATTGGCGGCCCGGACCACATCGCCCAGAGAAGCCCGCTCCAAAAGCAGGGCGCGAAGCTCCTCGTATTGGAGGGGGTCCAGGTAGACCTTCGCAAGCTCCAGGTTCTCTTGCAGGTACTCGTCGGTGAACTCCTCCTTCTGAAAGAATTTCAGCAGGACGCGAAAGCCGTCCCGTGAATTCAGAGGGAGAAAGCCCAGTTCCCGGATGAGGGCGAGGGGGCGCTTTTTGATGCAGAAGAAGAGGTTTGTCAGGTTGCTGTTGAAGTCGTTGTAGATTTCCACGCAGCCTTTTTTCAGGGGCCGGGACAGGAGGACGGTTCCGCTGCCGCCGA
>ERZ779629.1025-NODE-1025-length-10024-cov-5.436654_pt1 | contig 10024 bp, 11 predicted proteins | sample MGYA00514192_ERZ779629 | MGnify/ENA primary metagenome ERZ779629 (study PRJEB29562, sample SAMEA4376709) | mouse gut metagenome | isolation source: Cecum | study: EMG produced TPA metagenomics assembly of the A DSS colitis mouse model was used to assess the... | reverse complement strand
CCTCCAGCAAGGCAATACTGTGTCTCCGAAACGCCAAAGCATCGTCGGAGAGGCCCTGGCCCTCCGCGATAAGCCCGAGCGCACCTAGCAAACGGGTGGACTCCTCCATAGTGATACGATCTTCCCCTGGTGCGGCATCGGTCGCGCTGGGGGGTTCTTTATATCCAAAAAACGGAAGTATTTCTTGTAACCCATAGAAAGAGCACATAGCCATGAAAGTATCTGTTGTGGGCTGGCTATGCCCGCGTTCCCAACCATATATAGTCTGAGTTGCGGCCTTATATCCAATTGATTTTAGATATTCTGATACTTCTGGCACAGATTTATTTGCCGATATTCGCAAGTCACGCAGGTTTTTCCCGAATTCCTTATCGTCCACAAAAACCCCTGCCTCTCTATGCTACACATAAATAATAATCCATCTTTTGTAACATGTCAATCTTTTTTCTTCAAGATGAATAAAAACTTGTTGATATTCTTCAAAACTAGTATTATGATAAGGATGATGATTCAAAATGAAGCATCGCAAAACTGCGGCGAGAAAGAAACCGTCCCGTGCGTCAACACGGGACGGTTGAGCTAGTTACCTGCTCCCCAGCATCCGACTCCATTTTGAGCCTTTCTCTAGGGTGTAGGTAAAAGCCCCATCAGGTAAGAAGCAGGACATTGCCACGATAGCGTAGCCAGTCTGCTTTAACCTGTCCACCTCGGCGGCGGAATAGGCGAAAACCCTTTCGATGATAAGCGACACCTCCCCTCTTGGGGCGAAGGGACCGCCTTATTGTCAATATTTTAATTGGATTTCTCGCCGCAGTCAACAAAAAAACTTGAAAACAGAAAGGAGGGCCATGGAGTTGGCTGACATTACGACCATCAATATCTCCGACTGCATTTGTAAAATGGGAATTAAAATCGCTGCCCTTTCGCGGGGTACAGGAATCTCAGACAACATTTTGCGACGTAGCATTGTCAAAAAGGAGCGTAGTCTTAGGGCGGATGAAGCAATCGCCATTTGTATTTTCTTGGGAAAGGACCCAAGCGAGTTTTACCGAGCGGACGAGGCCCAGGACAGTGCCTAGCCAAGCGGGCGAGACAGGATTCGGAGCAAGAGGAGGTGAGCACAACGAAAGAAGAAACCCTCGTTCAGGCGCTAGGAGAGATAGAACTGAAAGAAATCGGGGAACAGATTGCGGAAATCGTGCGGCAGCACGGTTTACAAAAGTCCCCCGATATTTGTAGGGGGCTATTTTCTTACTTGTCGGATGTAATTGACGGCTGGAACTGTGTGTAAAGCGGACATGAAAATTCATCTTTACAGAACATTAATTTATACTGCTGTTCTTGCTCATAGATAGGTAACCGTGCATTTTTTATGATGGGGCACTCCGCACGCAAGAAGGTCCAAGAGCCATCTTCGCGCAATCCGTAGACTCCGCGCACGGTGACGGAAACAGCCCACAGAGGACATTCTCCGCTGTTTGCACGCAATGGAGAGACGATCATAGCGCTCACCTCCTTCCTGCCAGCATCATATCACAAGGTAGGCATGGTGGCAAGGCGCAGGACAGCGCCGAGCCGAGCGGGCCAAGAATCAGCGTGAAAAGGGGGTGAGGCATATAGTCGCAGAACGCTCCAGTGGGTCGGGGCAGTCGTATGGGTTTTGCCCGCGTGGGTTCAATCAAATCATTGTATTCAGCGACGAGCATGACTTCAAGGAAATCGTGGCCGCCAACCCGCACATGACTGCCATCATGGGGGCGGATGAGCTTACAAAAGGTATGTTCCCAGGGGTGTTTATTGCCGGACTGCTGGATAATCCACGCAGGGATGGATAGGAATTCCGTCGTGCTGCCATTCAAAAATAACGTGCGTGGCTGGCCCATCATCCGGCAGATACCCTACTTCTGCCCATCCATATTGCCCATATGCCCGCCCAACTTCAATCAGTTCTCGTAAGTCACTGCTTTTGAGTTGATAAATATATCTGAAACCTGCGTGTGACAAGTTAATCACCTCCTTTCCTGTCAAAATTCTACCACATCGGCAAGGGGGGGGTGACAAGACCGGGACAGCGCCTAGCCGAGCGGGCGGGGTGGAACAGCACGGGAGAGGAAGGTGAACCAGGTGCTAAAGAGACGACAAAAAGGACCCTCCGCAGAAGTGGAGTTCCAGCGGAGGGTCAAGCGATTAGAACGCATTGTTTTATTTTTGTGTGTTGCTACTATCCTGCTGGGGATCTCCGGCATCCGTTTGGTTTTGGACGTCAGGGAAAGCGTCGAAATCTTCAAGCTCATCACGGAGCAGCTCAATTTCATTGGTCAACAGGTTGATGCTGCCAGACAAGGAATCCAGAGCATCCAATAGCGCCTGATCCTCCTTGTGGAGTTGGGCGATCTCAGCCTCCTGGTTAGCGATAATCTTGCTCTGCTGCTGAATGATCCTCTCGGCCTGATCGTCCGGCATGGATTCAAACACAAAAAAGAGGATCGACAACAATATGCTGAGGATAGATAAGGCATCGCTCAATGTTAAATGCAGGCAAGGTTTTTCTGCGACTTGTGATTTGATAATAGTCTCGCACCGCTCTTTTTCATCTTGTGGCAGATGTGGTCCGGCCCGCTCCAGCGCTATTGACAAAGAGTCGCACAGGTTTTGACATGCCGTGCTGCTGGACAATGAAACGGTATTGAGTAAATAATCCGGTGTTTGCGCAAGAGTTCTGAGTGCCGTTTCTGTCGAGGAATAGTTGATATTTGTCAAGCGCGTGATTTGTTGCTGAAGCTGAGATATTGCATCTACTGCGGAAGAAAGACCAAAATGCGCCGAACACGAAGAAGCTAAAGATTGAAGGGTGCTGCTTAGTAAAGGAATGCTGTCGGATAGTGATGGATTGTCCATTGCAACAGCAAGGGTGAGAAGCCTATTTTTAATATTTTCATGCATTATTTCACCCCCTTCGTTTGCCAAAATTCTACCACATCAACAAGGGGGTGGCAAGACCGGGACAGCGCCTAGCCGAGCGGGCGTAAAAGAAAGTGCCCCGCCAGGTGTGACCGCACCTGACAGGGCAAGAGAATGACCAGCCAATCATTCCTATGTCATGATTATAGCATGATGTGGGACAATATGCAAGAGAAAACCGCCTTTCGCATAGGACAATCTGTGAAAAACATACTTGTATTTCGAGGTGATCGAAATGGCAAAAGTGCTGCCCGATGGTGCTATTGTTCGCAACATCATGGCCGACGGCTCTGAGTGCGACGATTTGAGCACCTACATAAAATCTGCGGACCAGCTCCCCGAGCTCACGAAGCGTCTAATCGTGTATTTTGCTGAGCAGGGTGCGAAGCTGCGAATGGAACGGGAAAAAGCCGGGGAGTAATCCCCCGCTGGGGGACAAGCCGTATTTTGCTGGAATATATGCTGGCACTGAGTCGCTTGCTCGGGCCGAAGGAAAGGAGCCAAATAGAAATGACGACAGTAGAGATGGCCGCGTGCAATGAGGCCATGATTGACATACTGGACAAGCTGCCGGAGGACCTGTGGATCATAGCTCAAAGAGTCAATGCGCCCGTGGGCCGGCGGAGCGGTCACATTATGGAGATATACGTAAGCGGTACCCACGGCTGCGGCGTTGCTGGCGCCGCCCGGGCGCTGGGGATCGCGTACACGTCCGTGGAGACGAACGGCTTTTGGGAGCAGTACTTTCTGCTGGATGGCGTGAAGGTGTACCAGCTTACCGACGCAGGCGAATAGGGGCGGCTGTCATGATTGGATTTGCCGAGGCAGCTTGCATAGACCCCAAGTGGCTGGCCCGCCCGGCTATAAAGCCGGGGCACGGGGACCCGGAGCCGGTAAAGGTTGAGCTGATTTCTGCAATGGACTCGCCGGAGAATGTGGCGGCGTGCCTGAATTGCGTACTGCTGGAGTGCCGCTCCGGCCTCCGTGGGTGCCCGCTGCGTGGGAAGAAGCCGACGGTCAAAAGGCGAGACTGCAAGGGGAAGGGGAACGCATAGCGATGGAGGAATATCTTGAATTCCTGCGCGGAAAGATCCGGGTCGCGCCGGAAACTGGATTTGAGGTCGATCCCGCACAGGTGAATCCGGCGTTAAAGCCTCACCAGCGGGACGCGGTGATCTGGGCGTGCCGGGGCGGCCGGCGGGCGCTGTTTGAATCCTTTGGCCTGGGCAAGACGGTGCAGGAATTGGAGTGGTGCCGCCTTACCGCCGCCCACGAAGGCGGACAGGCCCTGATTGTGCTCCCCCTGGGCGTGCGCCAGGAATTCAGCCGGGACGCGGTGGAGCTGCTGGGCATGGAGGCCCCGCCCTATGTGCGCACCATGGCGGAGGCGGCGGAGCACCAGGACGCGCCCATCCTCATGACCAATTACGAGCGGGTGCGGGACGGGGACATGGACCCCGCTGCGTTCTGCGCTGCGGGGCTGGACGAGGCGTCGGTGCTGCGCAGTTTTGGAAGCAAGACCTATCAGACGTTTTTGGACAAGTTCCAAGGTGTGAAATACAAGCTGGTGTGCACGGCCACGCCGTCCCCCAACAAGTACAAAGAGCTGATCCATTACGCCGGGTATCTGGAGGTGATGGATACTGGCCAGGCCCTGACCCGGTTCTTCCAGCGGGACAGCACAAAAGCTAACAACCTGACGCTGTATCCGCACAAGGAGGATGAGTTCTGGCTGTGGCTGTCCACCTGGGCGCTGGTAATTACAAAGCCGTCCGACCTTGGGTATGACGATGAGGGCTATGACCTGCCGCCTCTGGAGGTGCGCCGCCATGTGGTAAGCGACCACTACAACGACAACAAGGACCGGGACGGGCAGTACAAGATCATCAATGACGCGGCCATATCGCTGTCGGAGGCCAGCCGGGAGAAGCGGGACAGCATCGTCATTCGGGTGGCAAAGGCAAAAGAGATTGTGGACGCGGACCCACAGGCCCATTTTCTTCTCTGGCATGACCTGGAGGCGGAGCGCCACGCTATCCGCGCGGCGCTGCCGGAGGCGGTGGACATCTACGGCGCCATGGATTACGACGAGCGGGAGCGCCGGGTGATCGACTTTTCCGAAGGACGCACCCGGCTGTTTGCCACGAAAAAGAGTCTGTCGGGGTCTGGCTGCAACTTTCAGCGGCACTGCCACCGGGCGATATTCGTGGGCATCGACTATGAGTTCAATGATTTCATTCAAGCGATCCACCGCATCTATCGCTTCCTGCAAACCGAGCGGGTGATCATCGACATCATCTGCACGGAAGCCGAGGACGTGATCTACCGGGCGCTGATGGAGAAGTGGGAGCAGCACAGCCACCTGCAGGAAAAGATGCGGGAGATCGTCAAAAAATACGGGTTGGGCGGGGCGCAGGCCGCCGCTCAGATGGCTCGAAGCATTGGAGTGGAACGCGTGGAGGTCAAAGGCGAGAATTTTGCCGCCGTCAATAACGACTGCGTGGAGGAGACGGCGGCGATGGGGGAGAACAGCGTAGATCTGATCGTCACTTCCATCCCGTTCAGCAACCACTATGAGTACACCCCCAGCTACAATGACTTTGGCCACAACGAGGACACGGAGCGGTTCTTTGAGCAGATGGATTACCTGACGCCTAATTTGCTGCGGGTGCTGAAGCCGGGGCGGGTGTTTGCCTGCCACGTGAAGGACAGGGTGCTGTTCGGCAATGCCACCGGCATGGGCATGCCCACCATGGAACCGTTTCACGCCCTGTGCATCCAGCACTACATGCGCCACGGATTCGCCTATTTCGGGATGATAACTGTGGTGACGGATGTGGTGCGGGAGAACAATCAAACCTATCGCCTGGGCTGGACAGAGCAGTGCAAGGACGGGAGCAAAATGGGCGTTGGCTGTCCGGAGTACATTCTGTTGTTCCGAAAACTGCCCACAGACCGCTCTAAGGCCTATGCGGATGAGCCGGTGCGCAAGATCAAAGAAGAATACACCAGGGCTCAATGGCAGCTGGATGCCCACGGATATTGGAGATCCAGCGGAGACCGGCTGGTGTCCAAAGCGGAGTTGGAGCAGATCCCGGTGGATCGTCTCCAGGCAGCTTACCGCAGGTACAGCCGGGGAACCGTGTACAGCTACGAAGAGCATGTGGCCTTAGCCAAGAAACTGGACGCGGATGGCCATCTGCCCGCCACCTTCATGGTGGTGGCGCCGGGGAGCTGGATGGACCAGGTGTGGGACGATATCAACCGCATGCGGACGCTGAACACGTCCCAGAGCCAGCGAAGGCAGGCGCTGCACGTGTGCCCGCTCCAGCTGGACATTGTAGAGCGGTTGATCAACCGCTACAGCAATCCGGGGGATCTGGTACTGGACCCGTTCGGCGGCCTGGGAACGGTAGCGTTAGAGGCCATGAAAGCGGGCCGCCGGGGGTACACCATTGAACTGAACAACGATTATTTCCGGGACGCGGTGGGATATCTGAAGGAGTTCGAGGAAAAAGAAGAGACGCCTTCCCTTTTTGACATGATCGGATAAAACCATAGGAGGCCCATGGATAAAGGCGCGCCGCCTCCATGACGATGGAGGGACCTATGAAAATGATGAAGTTATTGTTGGGCGGGAGCCCATGCACCCACTGGAGCATAGCGCAGCCTGGACAGCATGGAGTATTCCACCGAGCCCGTCCAGAATGACATTTTGTATCTCGGCTTGAAAGGGGTGGGCACGTGAGGGCCGTCACGCAATACCTGAAAAGCAGGGGCTTTGGCTGTGTGGACGACAGCTGGTACAGCCTGATCCATCTGTGGCAGAGCTGGTATCAGGGCAAGGTGCCCGCTTTTCACTGTTACCGGCAGTACAACGGCAGGCGCAAGGTGACCCGGACCCGCAAAACCCTGGGCATGGCCAAGACAATCCCGGAGGACTGGGCAAACCTGGCGCTGAACGAGAAGGTGGACATCGTGGTCAGCGAGGCCACGGTGAACGAGCGGGTCCACCAGGTGCTGGAGGACAACAACTTCCGGGTCCGGGCCAACCAGCTGCTGGAGCTGGCCTTTGCCCTGGGGGCGGGGGCCTTTGTGGAGTACCTGGATAGGGACAGGGTCCGCATCGACTATGTGCGGGCGGGGCTCATCTATCCACTGGTCTGGGACAACGGGGAGGTGCTGGACTGCGCCTTTGCCAGCGAGCGGGCGGCGGGAAAGGAAAAGCAGCTCACCCTTACCATCCACCGGCGGGATGAGCACGGCTTTTACCTGCTGGAGAACCACCTGTTCCGGCGGCAGGGAAATGTGCTCACCGAGCTGGATTTGCCGGAGGGGGTGAAGCCGGAGGTGAACACCGGTTCCGCCGTGCCGCTGTTCCAGCTCATCCGTCCCAACATCGTCAACAACGTGGACCTGAACTGCCCCATGGGAATCTCTGTATTTGCCAACGCCATCGACCAGCTGGAGGGCGTGGACCTGGTGTACGACAGCTACCAGAACGAATTTCGGCTGGGCCGCAAGCGGATCACCGTGCCCGTCACCATGGCCCGGATAGCTATGGAGGAGGACGGCTCCGCCGTGCCGGTGTTCGACGACAACGACACGGAGTTTTACGCCGTCCCGTCCATGGAGGGCGCGGAAAACAAAATCGTGGAGCACAATATGGAGCTGCGCCACGAGGCCCACGAGGCGGCCATCAAATCCGGGCTGGCCCAGACAGGCGGGGTGTTTGAGAACCTGACCCGGACCACCGCCCACACCGCTACAAAGCAATTTGAAAACGCCCTGGACCGTGCCTGGCTCCAGATCGCCTCCGGGGGCTTCGACTACAACGCCGCCATCCGAAATACCATCAAGGATCTGGCCCGCCAGGGGGTGGCGTCCGTCACCTACCCCAGCGGCCACACCGACGCGTTGGAGGTGGCGGTCCGCCGGGCCGTGGTGACCGGGTGCAATCAGACGGCGGCAAAGGCCCAGATCGCGCTGATGGACGAGCTTGGGACCGATTTGGTGGAGACCACCGCCTACCGGGGAGCCCGGCCCAGTCACGCGGGATGGCAGGGGCAGATTTTCAGCCGGAGCGGGCGCAGCGGCAAATACCCTGATTTTGTATCGTCCACCGGCTACGGCACCGGGCCGGGGCTGTGCGGCTGGAATTGCAGCCACAGCTTTGGACCCTACGTCGAGGGTGCGCCCCGGGCCTACTCTCCCGCTCTGCTGGAGCGGTACGAAAGCCAGACCGTGACCTACAACGGGAAAGACCTGACCCTGTACGAGGCGGGCCGACAGCAGCGGTATATCGAGCGGCAGATCCGGCGCTGGAAGCGGGAGTACGCCGCCATGGGCGGGGCGGGGCTGGACGCCGGGGAGGCGGCGGCCAAGCTCTCCGCATGGCGGGCCCGGGAAAAGGATTTCTGCCAACAGACCGGGCTCAAGCGGCAGGGGGATCGGTCGCAGGTTGCGTGAGTTGGGAGGGTCACAGCTGCAAAAAAGGGCAAAGACCCTTGATAATTCCAAGAAAAATGTTACAATACCCGTAAAGAGAACAAGCGGGGTGTTTGGTGTGAAAAAGATATGCGATTTGGACAGGCAGATATCAGGTATTCACTGCTCCGGGAAAAGGTCAGCAGACCCATCATAGACAGCAGCTCGGCCTCCCGGCAAAGGCGCTTCAGCGGGGACAGGGAGCGCAAAGAGGCCAGGGGCAGCCATTGATAGGCCCCTGCCAGGCGCAGCAGGTCAAGATCCCTGCGGTCGTACAGCATGGGGGACACCTCCTTTGATTTGAGGCTGGAATGTAACCGAAGGTGACATAGGACGTCTACATTTTGCGGATGTAACCGGGTCTCCGCCCTGCGAAACCCGTTGAAATAAAAGGGAAAAACGGTAATGACCATCGGTTACATCCAGGGGGCCAATGTAACCGATGGTCGGGTATAGATTTGTGCCGCCGGTGTAACCGATGGCCGGGGGTTTTGAGGGGCGTTTGTAACCGAAGGTGAGGGTGCGATTTGTACCTCCAACATAACCGAAGGTCACTGGGAAAAGGAGTAGCAGTCGGTGCGCATGGAGAAAAAGTCCCCGGCCTCGCTGAGGGGGAGCACATAGATGTGGCAGGACTTTGCCCCGGAGAACCGCTGGGAAAGCAGGCATACGCTGAGGGTAAACTGGTCGTCGTCCTCCACCAGCCTGCCCTTGATGGCGTTGGACACAGCCTTGAACCCCTTGTTGTCCTGGTCGAATACATTTCGAGAATCCACGTCGCAGAACTCCTCGATGACCAGCAGGGCCCGGTCCAGCATGGGAAGCTTGCCCTGGCGGCGCTCGTGCTGGTCCAGCAGCCGGGTGATGGTGTCCGTCAGCCAGACAGGGGTGGAAAAGCGGCAGTGGGCAGCAGGGTGTTCAGCTCGATCAGCAGCCAGCCGAACTCGTTCACACTGATAGAGCCAGCCACATCCAAGGGGGGCAGGACAGGTTTACGTCCGATGGTGAGCAGCTCGGGCAAGCAGGACTCGCACAGGGCACGCAGTTCCACGGCGCCATGCTCCATTTGGGAGGCAGTCTGCTCCAGCGAATTTGCCAAGACCTCCGGGGAGAATCCCTGCTCGTTCAGCAGGGTGGCGGCCTGGCCGCTGGCCTTGTAGGCGTCGAAGGTGATAGCCTGGATCTGTTGGATCATTTCTTTGATCGTCTGCATAAAATTTGCTCCTTCCCTTGTTTTCTTTTGAAAAATCGCTTACAATAAAAGTACGCTAACAATTTGGTTTGCCGCGAACGGCGGATAGGAGAGTGGTCATATGCCGTTGCCGATGGAAAAACGCTATACCCTGGCCGACGCGCTGACCTGGGATGAACAGGAGCGCATTGAATTGATCGACGGCTATCCAATCATGCAGGCTTCACCGACCAGGGCACATCAGAGAGCTGTTGCTTCCTTGGTGGGACAGCTCTACGCTTATTTGAATGGGAAGAAATGCGAGGTCTATCCCTCTCCCTTCACTGTTCGGCTGTTTGAGCAGGAAGAAGACCGCCCGGAGGATGTGGACACACTGGTGGAGCC
>ERZ779629.1023-NODE-1023-length-10028-cov-28.517999_pt1 | contig 10028 bp, 13 predicted proteins | sample MGYA00514192_ERZ779629 | MGnify/ENA primary metagenome ERZ779629 (study PRJEB29562, sample SAMEA4376709) | mouse gut metagenome | isolation source: Cecum | study: EMG produced TPA metagenomics assembly of the A DSS colitis mouse model was used to assess the... | reverse complement strand
TATTTTCGCACTTACCATCGATTTGTGCAATATTTATTTTTCAAACAAGCCCTAGTGGTTTTACCATCTTCCACCAAGCCATTTGCTCGGAAAACGATGGATATGGAAATGAAATTTTCTTTAGATTGGTTGCTGGCTGTGCTATTGATGGAACCCCCGTCTGATTCGCATATGAAAGTAATTCATGCTGGCCGGCCACACTACGGAAGAACATAAGGAGAAACTCCGGCACAACCTTTGTTTCATCGCAACGCAGGTAAAATTGCCGTTGTGATAAAACGTATCGATCGTATCTACATCCATCAGGAATCATGGCTACTTGCCCAATATTCCCTGCATGGGTGAAAATAAGATCATGAGGAAGTACAATAGAATTTTTCAGGCGTCCTGCGTGTTCCTCGGTTATATAGTTGAACTCAGGCTCTTCCAAAAAGTAACCCCGCAGATGGTTTCCGCTGATAATAGGTACACCCTCTGGAACGAATGTGGAAACCTTTATATTGGAGCCAAAAGGCCCCATAGCTACTTTCTCTGCCACATCCAAAATTGTAGCTGTCGGCCACTCGGAGTCTTGAAGGAGATGTTCGTACAGAACGGTTGCTTGCTGAAGTAAATTCTCATTTATCTTCTGGTTTAGTCTGATTTTCTCATCAATCGGGCTGAGTACCCGAACAAGAAAATCTTGCTGTTTCCTTGCTGGCAATAAAATTTCCATATTCGCATAAGTTTGTGCGTTAATATTTCCTCGGGTACTGCCAGTATTAAAGGATTGCACCCAATCCCAGTATTGTGCTGATTGACAATAGTATTTAATATACCTTGGATTAACCTTCTTTCGGTCTAAACTGAACCTAATAAGGAACCCTGCATACACAAAGTTACCATCCGAACCATCATAAAAGTAATTGCGTCCCGTACTGTTACCCGTCCTGGCAAACACTATATCATTGGGTTTTAGCAAGTATTTTTCTGCATTTGCATCAGCTACTGACATTAAGCTATCCTTTTTTAGTGTTCCCTGGTCTGAAATATCTGTTATGCGAAGATACGTCAACAAATTTTCAGAATACGGAACAGCTGATGCAGCAATGCCATAGTTCCCTTTTCCTCCAATAGAGAGCTGCCCCAGAGTTGTGCGTTCAAACCTCATACCCAATCGCCCCCAACTGCTTCCTGATCTCCGCCTCCAGTTCATGGGACTTCTGAAACAACTCCGACAGCTCCGCCGTCAGCCGCCCCATCTTCTCCTCAAACGGCTCTCCGTCGTCCTCCTGTTCCTCAATGCCCACATACCGCCCCGGCGTGAGAATGTAGTCCTGCTTTGCAATCTCCTGCATAGTGGCAACAGCGCAGAAGCCCTTTTCATCCTCCTGCGTTCCGTCCACAAAGGCGCTATAAGTCGAAGCTATCTTCCGGATGTCCTCGTCCGTCAGCTCCCGCAGCTTCCGGCTGACCATCGTCCCCATTTTCCGTGCGTCGATGAACAGCGTTTTCCCCTTCTGCTTCTTGCTTTTCGCCAGGAACCAGAGGGAGACGGGAATCTGTGTGGTGCAGAACAGCTGGGGCGGCATGGCCACGATGCAGTCCACCAGATCGGCCTCTATCATATTCCGGCGGATGTCGCCCTCGCCACCGGACTGGGAGGACAAAGAGCCGTTGGCCAGCACCATGCCGATGCGCCCGCCCGGGGCCAGGTGCCAGATCATGTGCTGGAGCCAGGCAAAGTTGGCGTTCCCGGCGGGCGGTATTCCGTACTGCCACCGCACATCCTCCCGCAGCTTGTCCGCACCCCAGTTGGAGAGGTTGAACGGCGGATTTGCCATAACAAAGTCGGCCTTGAGTTGGGGGTGGCAGTCGTTGAAGAAGGTGTCGGCGCTGAACTTACCCAGGTCAGCGTCAATGCCCCGGATCGCTAGATTCATCTGGGCCAGCTTCCAGGTGGTGGGGTTGGAGTCCTGACCATAAACTGAAATGCGGTTGATGTTCCCGCTATGGTTCTCGATAAACCGAGCCGACTGGACAAACATACCGCCGCTGCCGCAACAGGGGTCATAGACCCGCCCATTGAAGGGCTGGAGCACCTCCACCAGCGTTTTGACCACGCACTCCGGCGTGAAGAATTCCCCGGCCAGCTTGCCCTCCTGCTCGGCGAATTTCCGCAGGCAGTACTGGTAGGCGTTCCCCAGAATATCCTTGCTGCTGCCATGCTCTACCATCTGGAGGTTGGTAAACAGATCGACTACATCGCCCAGCCGCCGCTTGTCCAGCTCCGGACGGGCAAAGTTCTTGGGGAGAATGTCTTTCAGCTTCTTGTTCTCTTTCTCGATACTGCGCATGGCGTTGTCGATCACCGCGCCGATCTCCGGCGTATGGGCGGCGGCGGAGATCATGTGCCACCGGGCCTCCTCCGGAACGAAGAAGATGTTTTCAGAGGTATACTCGTCGATGTCCTCCTCAAAGCCGTCGCCTTCGGCTGCCAGTTCGTTGTATTTTGCCTCGAACCGGTCAGAGATGTATTTTAAGAAAATCAGCCCCAGGACAACAGATTTATATTCCGATGCGTCTAGGTTGCCGCGCAGGACACAGGCGGCATCCCATATCTGCTTCTCAAAGCCATTATTGATTGTATTCGTCTCAGCCATCTCATTTTCTCCTCTGGTATGATTTGGTGTTTCCATTATACAGTCAAAAGCGACAAAAGGCAACCGAATATACTGTGACATTGATGAAAATGAGAGTCTTTGCTGCAAAATACCAAGAGTTTTATCGTTATGGGAGTATAGTGATTTTTATACGGTCCTGCTTTTCGTATTTCTTGGCATACTCCACCAAATCCTGCGCATTACCCGAATGCCGTACATAGGCGATCAGATAATCGCTGTGCTCTACCATATAGCGGTTGGCCCGGATAATGGCGGCACGTTTGGGGACAGTTTCCATCCCCGGCGGATAGAACGTGCCGTCAAAACCGGTTGGTGTGGGTGTAGGACGGTCATACGGATGATAAGGGAGCCGCAAGAGAAGCGTCAACTCCGGATGGCGCTTCTTTGCTGCTTTGACGCACTTTGCCGCCAGTGCATCAAAGCGGCCATATCTGCCTACGACAAAATCAGTCACACCATGTTCAGTAATATGCCGCTCCACCTCAGCGTCAAGAATTGGCAACAGACTGTCTGGGGGCTCTCGGCGCCCGATAAAAAAGCAGGTTCTCATAAAGCTGAGGTTAAATAACGTAACTTCTGAAAGTATAGGAAAAACAAGGTTTTCGAGCGGCGGACAAGCATGATATGTACTAAAAAATCGAATATCGGCGCATGAGCGGCGTTCATATTCCCTGTCGGGGAGATGGGACGCCGCTTTTTTCATGTCCAGACACCGAAAGGAGCGGAGAACCATGCCAGTATTCCGCGTGGAGAGGAACAAGGGGTACACGGTGATGAGCAATTACCACCTGCGGGACAAATCCTTGTCCCCGAAAGCCAAGGGCCTGTTGTCGCAGATTTTGTCACTCCCGGAGGATTGGGATTATACCCTTGCGGGGCTGTCACAGATCAACCGGGAGAAGATAGACGCTATCCGGGAAGCCATAAAGGAACTGGAACGCGCCGGGTATATCGTCCGTTCACGGGAGCGCGACGAAAAGGGACGCTTACGGGGAGCCGATTATGTGATCTATGAGCAGCCCCATACAGAACCTACGCCGGATTTACCTACATTGGAAAATCCAACGCAGGAAAAACCAATGTTGGAAAAACCTACGTTGGAAAATCCGATGCAATTAAATAAAGATATACAAAGAACTGACTCACCAACAAAAGAATAAATACAGATTTACAAGGTACCCATTCCATTCCTATCCTTTCCCCTAACCCCTCTCCCTCTGACGGAGAAGCGGCTGCGCCGCCGGAACGGAAACGAAAGGACGCGGAAGCACAGACAGCTTTTGAGATTTACCGGGAGATCATCAAGGACAATATCGACTATGACATACTGCGGAAACCTTTTGCAAGAATGGCCTCCACCGCCTCGAAGTTTGGGCGCTCCTCCTCGGCGGAACGTGTGGGCCGCTCGGCAAGCTGGGAGGTATACAGTTCATAGTCTCGGCGGTACTCCTCCAGGTCGATCATTTCATTCACATAGAGTTCTTTCAGCCGGGACAGCTTGCGGCGGATGGCGGCCCGGTCGATGGACGCGGCGGCCTGCTTGCGTTTGGCCTCTTTGATGTCCCATTCAAGACGCTGCTTGCCGCGTCGATATACACGCCGACAATCACCCACCCACGTTCCCTGGCGTACTCCGCCAGGTCCTCTTGCTGGGCTTCCAGAGACAGGCCCTTGATTGCCTGCTCCTGCCCGCTGACACGGATATAAAGATCAACGCGCAACGGGGTCACTGTCTCGTTTTTTGCCATAAATAAAACACCCGCCCTTCAAAAAGGTTGCAATCAACCAGAGGCAGGTGTATAATCACTTTGTCACGAGTGAAGTATACGGGCCTGTCCCGGAAACTCATTCCTCCCGCCCCTGGTGTTACCAGCACCAGGGGCGGATTTTTTATTTTCGGTCAGAATGTGCGATAGAAAATATCCTCCAGATTGATGTCCAAGTCGTCATATAAACTGCACTTGAAATGTGTGACAACCTCGGCATGCTCTTTTTCGGTCATTCTGGCAGGCATCCAATCAGGGGGAAGGACGTAAATAGAGTTTAGACCCAAATCCCCATCCCGTAAAAGGTACTGTTCAACTGCCTTATCACCTAGGCTGATGATCCAGTATTCCCGAACACCGCACTTTGCGTAGACTTCTTTTTTACGGGTCTTATCGTTGCGCATTGTGCTGGGGGAAAGGATTTCCACCACCAGATCAGGAGTGCCATGGATACCGTCCGGCTTGATCTTGTCCCAGTCACAAACGACCATCATATCCGGGACAAAATGATCCTGTTCAGTGAGAAATACTTTTACCCCGTCCATAAAGGGAACGCATTTTTTGCCCTTCAAGTAGTTCCCGAAAATGCTATAGACATTGCCGGAGACAAGAACATGGTTGGTGGAAGCAGGGGCCATAAGAAACACTTCCCCGCCAATCAGTTCTTCCCGTACTTTCTCCCGGAAATCGTCCCGATATGCCAGGTTATCGCTCATACAGAATACTCCTTCCTTTTGTCCGGTGAGGTTCACGCCTCTTTGGGCTTATTTTTTACGCTTGTTTCGCTGTGCCACCGCCAGCCAGAGGCCCGGAAGATTCCGACAACATTCCCACAGCGGCTCTCTTTTCAGAAAGAATCTGCTGGTAAATAAGCTTGGCCTGCTGCTCCGCCTCGGCGCGGGCCTCCTCCTCAATGGTCGGGGTATGGGCGGGGGCAAAGGCCGGGGCGGCGGGGTCCTTCATCAGTTCCAGGGCGACAGCCTCCAGCGCCTCCCATTGCTCCGGCTTCAACCGGGACAGGGCGGTTACAAGACGCCGCCGGAAGTCTGCGCTTTCCTCCGCCAGCAGTTCGTCCATGAACGCGGCCAGTTCGTCGTCCTTGGTTCGTTCCACAAACATTTCCCCCTCGCCCGTCCGTAGCCACGTTTCCGATACATTGAATGTTTTGCAGATTAAAACAACTGCGGCATCACTCGGATTACTTTTCCCCGTTTCATAGGTTGCAACTGTGTTTCTTTTGATATTTAGCTTGTCAGCAAATTCCTGTTGCGTAAGGTCAAGGCTTTTACGCACTTTTTTTATGCGCTCGTTCAGAGTTCTCACCCCCTTTTATGCGGTTAGTATAACACCGAAAACGTGGCAAGTCAACAAAAAGTTTTAACGCCACAAAAAGAGGCTTGATAAGTGGTTTGTAGCCACTTATAATTGTGGCAAAAAACAGAGAGGAGGGAAACGGGGTGGACGAGATCGACCAGAAGTTAATCGTCATGCAGGATGGGTATGAAACTGTGTTGCGCAGTTTCCTTGAACGCATGGAGGACGAGCGGAAAAAGAAGGTGGAAAAGACGGGGGATACCTCTTTTACAGAGTTTGAGGCATTTATACTTTTCATACTTCGTGCGTGTGATAGTAACAATACATAGCCGGAGGATTGGGATTATACCCTGTCCGGTCTGTGCTATATCAACCGGGAGTGAGGATGCCGTCATCCACATACAGCCGGCGGCTGGGGAAATTCCCCTCATTTCCCCATATTCGTCTACCGCCATTTCCCTATACCGTTTTACTGTTTTGCGGTTGATTCCAAGCCGCCGCGCCACTTGCCGCTGGCTGAATCCCGCCGAACGAAATTGCTGAATCTTGCTGTACACGTGATACCCCTTTATTCCTTTCCGGCCTCCATCCAGGTGAGTGTCCTCTCATTTTACCAAATGGCTGCCGTCGGCTTCCGTTGTATACTTCGCGGCGGGATTTGCCCCCCTTTTGGTACACTTTATCTTACCATTTACATATAATGACCGCTGTCAGTACCGAAGGGATGCTGTGTGATTTTATCACGGTGCGCGCGGCGTGATTTTGGTAGTATGACCGTATCAAATCTGGGAGGTCTTGCTATGGGAACAAGGAAAAGGCGGCGGGCGGTTGTGGACGGGGACGCATGCGTCGCCTGCGGATGCTGCGTGAAGGCGTGTCCCCTGGCCGCTATTCAGGTCCGGCACGGCGTCCGGGCGGCCGTTGATCCGGCGCGGTGCGTGGGCTGCGGCAGGTGCGCGAAGGAGTGCCCAGCGTCCGTGATTGACATACAGGAGGTGCAGTCATGAAAAAGCGCTGGTACGACTATCTGTGGATCGTGGAGCTGACGTATATGGCGCTGGGATTTTTCAATATCCTGTTCGCCTGGCTGGGCATGCTGTTCTTCTGCATACCGCTGATCATCTCCCTGGTCCAGGGTACGAAGGGCTACTGCAACCGCTACTGCGGCCGGGGCCAGCTGTTCGGCCTGCTGGGCGGGCGCTTCGGCCTGTCCAGGAAAAGGGATATTCCCAAGTGGATGAAGAGCAAATGGTTCCGCTATGGCTTTCTGGCGTTCTTCTTCATGATGTTTTTCCAGATGCTGTGGAATACATATCTGGTCTTTGCCGGCGTACAGGACCTCAGACAGGCGGTGACCCTGCTGTGGACCTTCAAGCTCCCCTGGCACTGGGCCTATCACGGAACCCTCTTTTCCCCCGGCGTCGCCCAGTTCGCCTTTGGCTTCTACAGTGTTATGATGACCTCCACCGTTCTGGGGCTCGTCACCATGGTCCTGTTCAAGCCCCGCAGCTGGTGCGTCTACTGCCCCATGGGCACCATGACCCAGCTGATCTGCAGGGCCAAAAACAGAGATGCGTGATATTGTCACGGAACAAACGCAAAGATTCGGTTATCATAAGGTCACTACATCAGGACAGAGGAGGACGAATGATGTCTATTATCAATATCAGCACAAGCAACTTTCAGGATGAGGTGCTCCGCTCGGACCGGACCGTCCTGCTGGACTTCTGGGCCCCCTGGTGCGGCCCCTGCCGCATGGTGGGCCCCATCCTGGAGGAGATCGCCCAGGAGCGCGCCGACGTCAAGGTCGGCAAGGTCAATGTGGACGAACAGCCGGAGCTGGCCAGCCAGTTCAGCGTTATGAGCATCCCCACCCTGGTGGTGATGAAGGACGGCAAGGTGGCGAACCAGACCGTGGGCGCCAGGCCGAAGGGGCAGATCCTTGCCCTGCTGTGAGGAGGGACGGCCATGGGATTTCTTGACTTTTTGAAGGGCCCCGATACCGACCAGGGGGTGAGAGCCTTCCGGGAGACGCCCGGCGCGGTGCTGCTGGACGTCCGCACGCCCCAGGAGTACCGGGAGGGCCGCATCCCCGGCAGCAAAAATGTGCCGCTCCAGGAGCTTGACCGCGTCGCCGCCGTGGCGGCCCGGCGGGACACCCCCCTCTTCGTCTACTGCCACAGCGGGGCCAGGAGCAGCCAGGCGGTGAGGCTGCTGGCCCGGATGGGCTATACCGGCGTAAAAAATATCGGCGGCATCGCCGCCTACACAGGAAAGGTGGAGCGCTGACATGAAGGTAGTCATCATCGGCGGCGTGGCGGGAGGCGCCACCGCCGCGGCCCGGCTGCGCCGGCTGGACGAGACAGCGGAAATCGTGGTCTTTGAGCGGTCGGGATACGTCTCCTACGCCAACTGCGGCCTGCCCTACTACATCGGCGGGGTGATCGAGGACCAGGCGGACCTGACCCTCCAGACGCCGGCGAGCTTCTTTGCCCGCTTTCGGGTGGATATGCGGGTGCGCCACGAGGTCACCGCCCTCCATCCGGACAGGAAGACGGTCTGCGTGAGAAACCTGGAGACGGGGGAGGAATTTGAGGAGGCCTATGACAAGCTTCTCCTCTCCCCCGGCGCCAAGCCCGCCCAGCCCCGGCTGCCCGGCGTGGGGCTGGAGAAGCTGTTTACCCTGCGCACCGTGGAGGACACCTTCCGCATCAAGGACTACATCGACGCCCACCGCCCCAGGTCCGCCGTGCTGGCGGGAGGCGGGTTCATCAGTCTGGAGCTGGCGGAGAACCTGCGGGAGCTGGGGATGGAGGTCACCATCGTCCAGCGGCCAAAGCAGCTGATGACGCCCTTCGATCCGGATATGGCCGCCTTTATGCACGGCGAGGTGCGGCGGCACGGCGTCCGGCTGGCCCTGGGCCGCACGGTGGAGGGCTTCGCGGAGCGGGACGGCGGCGTGGACGTGCTGCTCAAGGACGCGGATCCCCTCCACGCCGACATGGTGGTGCTGGCCATCGGGGTCGCCCCGGACACCGCCCTGGCCAAGGCCGCCGGACTGGAGCTGGGACTAAAGGACAGCATCGCGGTCAACGACCGGATGGAGACCTCCGTCCCGGACATCTACGCCGTGGGGGACGCGGTCCAGGTGAAGCACTTTGTCACCGGACAGGACGCGGTGATCTCCCTGGCCGGCCCCGCCAACAAGCAGGGGCGCATTGCGGCGGACAACATCTGCGGCGGGGACAGCCGGTATCAGGGCAGTCAGGGCAGCTCCGTCATCAAGGTCTTTGGCATGACGGCGGCCGCCACCGGGGTCAACGAGACCGCCGCCAAACAGGCGGGCCTGGACGCGGACGCCGTGGTGCTGTCCCCTATGAGCCACGCAGGCTACTACCCCGGCGGAAAGCTGATGACCATGAAGGCGGTCTTCGAGAAGGGGACCTTCCGCCTCCTGGGCGCGCAGATCGTGGGCTACGAGGGGGTGGATAAGCGGATCGACGTGCTGGCAACCGCTATCCGCGCCGGGATGACGGCGGTACAGCTGAAGGACCTGGACCTGGCCTACGCGCCGCCCTACTCCTCCGCCAAAGACCCGGTGAATATGGCGGGCTTCATGGTGGAAAATCTGGCCAAGGGCGTGGTGAAGCAGTTCCGCGCCGAGGACGTGAAGGACCTGCCCAGGGACGGAAGCGTGACGCTGCTGGATGTCCGGACGCCCAGGGAGTACGCGGGCGGCCACATTGAAGGGTTCAGGAACATCCCCGTGGATGAGCTGCGGGAGCGGCTGGGGGAGATCGAGCCCGGAAAGCCGGCGTATGTCATCTGCCAGAGCGGTCTGCGCAGCTACATCGCCTGCCGCATCCTGGCCGGGCACGGCTGCGAGGCCTATAACTTCGCCGGCGGCTTCCGGTTCTACGACGCGGTGACCGGCGACCGCCGCCTGGTGGAAGCGGCCACGGCCTGCGGGATGGATCAGTAGAGAGAAAAAGCCCCTTCTCAAGCGTCAGCGCGCTTGAGAAGGGGCTTTTTTACGCGTCCCGCAGGGCCGACAGCTTTTTTTCGTCCAGAAGCTCCACCGCGCCCCGGGACAGCCTGACCATCCCCTCGCCCTGCAAGTAGCGGAGCATCCGGGTGACGACCTCCCGGTGGGTCCCTAAGTGGTTGGCGATGGTCTCGTGGGTGATGGACAGCCGGGGCGCGCCCTCAATGGCGGCCTCCTCCAGCAGGAAGGCGGCCACCCGCCTGTCCATGCTGTTCCACATGACCTGCTCTATCAGCCACA
>ERZ779629.1021-NODE-1021-length-10053-cov-6.402480_pt1 | contig 10053 bp, 5 predicted proteins | sample MGYA00514192_ERZ779629 | MGnify/ENA primary metagenome ERZ779629 (study PRJEB29562, sample SAMEA4376709) | mouse gut metagenome | isolation source: Cecum | study: EMG produced TPA metagenomics assembly of the A DSS colitis mouse model was used to assess the... | reverse complement strand
TCATCAAAGGCCCTTTTCAGCGCAGCAATATCCGCGCCTCTCCCCCAATTCCGAGGACCTCCCCGATCCGCCGGGCGCTGGGGACGCAGGCCGATAAAGCCGCCAGCAGCTCCTCCGCGCAGGAGGGGTCCGCCGCCATCAGCAGGCCTCCGGCGGTCTGGGGGTCGAAGAGGATATCCTGCGTATGCAGGGGGACGCTCCCCGGGTCCACCGAGGGTCCGGCAAAGCTCCGGTTGCGGTACATGCCCTCCGGCAGGACCCCCATCTTCGCCATCTCCGCCGCCCCGGCCAGCACGTCCACCTCTGCCGTATGGACCACCGCCCGGACGCCGCTGCCCTGGACCATCTCCAGCAGGTGCCCCATGAGGGAGAAGCCGGTGACGTCGGTGCAGGCGTGGACCGGAAACCGCACCATCACGTCCCGGGCCGCCTTGTTCAGGGTGGTCATCAGCCGGTAGACCGGCTCCATCTCCTCCGGGGTGAGCAGCCCGCCCTTATAGGCGGTGGTGAGGATGCCCACGCCCAGGGGCTTGGTCAGCAGCAGCACGTCGCCGGGGCGCGCGCCGCTGTTGGTCAGTATCCTGTCCGGATGGACGAAGCCGGTGACGGCCAGACCGTACTTTGGCTCCTCGTCAAAAATGCTGTGTCCGCCGGTGATGAGGCACCCCGCCTCGTAGACCTTGTCGTAGCCCCCCCGGAGCATCTGATGGACCGCCTCCCGGGGCATCTTTTCCGGCACGCACATGAGATTCAGGGCCAGCTTTGGCTCTCCGCCCATGGCGTAAACATCGCTGAGGGCGTTGGTTGCGGCGATCTGGCCGAACAGGTAGGGATCATCGGCAATGGGCGGGAAGAAGTCCACCGTCTGCACCAGGGCCAGGTCGTCGGAGACCTTGTAGACCGAGGCGTCGTCACTCTTGTCGAACCCCACCAGCAAATTAGGGTCCTCGTGGACCCGTATCCCCTCCAGCAGCTGGGCCAGCACCCCCGCGCCCACCTTCGCGCCGCATCCGGCGCAGCGGGCCAGCTTGGTCAGCTTGACTTCGTTTTCCATCAGAGGGCCCTCCTTTTGCCGCTGAAATGCAGGATCGCCTCCAGCACGCCGCCGCCTACCGCCAGCGCCTTGTCCGAGGCACAGCGGCAATGGGCTTCCTCGCACCGGGGGTCCACGTCGCCGCTTTTCATACCCTTCGTCACCGGAACGCCGTCGGCCAGGAGCCCCCGGAGGACGCCGCCGATGGTGCAGGCCATGAGCGCTCCGTCCACATAACCCGCCACGTCCCCCGCCTCCACACGGTCGCCGATCCGCTTCGCGCTCTCAAACATGCCGTCCGCCGGGGCTCGGAGGACCCGCTCTCCGGCGTAGCCGCCGATCAGCCCGGGGATGTTGGTATTGGGCAGGGCGGAACCCTCGTAGATCACCCGACCCAGGTAGTGGCCCCGCATGGTCTCCACTACCGCGTGGCAGTCCGTCCCGGCGGTGAAGCCGGGACCGGCGGCGACGACGATGGGGGCCATGTCCATGGTGGTGCCCAGGTTCCGCTTGGCCAGGATGGCGTCCACCACCGCGTCCGGACCCAGCTGGCGGATGCACTTCCCCTCCGGGTCCACCAGCACCGGGACGATCCCCGCCGCCAGCAGCGCCGGGACCTCCTCCGGGACGGCCCGGCGGGCGGTCACGCCCTCCACCACGGTCTCCCCCAGACGCACCGCCTCGGAGAAGCACACCGTGCGGCGGATGGACGTGGGCATGGGGGTCTCGCAGACGGCCACATCCATGCCGCTGCGGTACAGCCGCAGGGCAACTCCGGTTGCCAGGTCCCCGCCGCCCCGTATTATGATAAGCATTTCCAAATGCCTCCCTTCAAAGTTCCCGCGAAGACGGGCCGGTCCAGCAGCCCCGCCAGACGCTCCGCCTCCGACAGACGTTCCGGCGTCTCCGCCTGGTTGACAAATATCAGGTCCCCGAAGCCCTCCGCCATCAGCAGCGCCGCCAGCCCCTCCGCCGTCACCGGTTCCTCCGGGGACGCGCCGGTCAGCTGGCAGAAGCGCTCCCAGCGGTGGACCGCCTCCCGTATGGGACAGCCAAAACCGGAGGCCCCCGTCAGGACCACCGTCAGCGCCGCCGCCTCCGGTATCGCCGGTTCGTGGGACAGATGGGCCTTTACCGGCAGTCCCCGGGAGCCGTCGGCCTCCACCAGCACGCAGTCCGCCAGGGCGGCCAGTTCCTCAATGGTCTGGACCGGGGCTGCCAGCTTGCCCTCCGCCGCGAGACGGCCCGCGCAGACACAGCGGCACCGCTCCAGAACCTCTCGGTCTACGCGCTCCAGTACCGGCAGGTGGTCCGGCGGCAGGATATGGGTGGTCGTGGTGCAGACCACTGTCCCGCGCGCCGCCAGCTCCCGGGCCAGGGTATACATCATGGTCGTTTTTCCGCCGCCCCCGGCCAGTGCTGTCACGCCGGGCCGAACGCCCAGCAGTTCCGCCAACTCCATGCCGCCGCCTCCTTCGTTATTCTCCCGTGAGTATAGCACATGGGCGCTTCTTTGTCCAGCAGAGACGGCGGAGGGGTTTTTCGTGCAATTTGCCGTTGCACGAAAAGCCGCAACTTCTCCTCCGTTACACAGTACTGTGTAACGGTTTTTGGCCGTTCCAATCAAAACAAAAAGGAGAACGTTGTATGAATTACACAGAAAAGTACCATCTGCCCCAGTGGGAGAAAACGGACCGGATCATGATGGAGGATTTCAACCGGATGTGCGCGGATGTGGAGGAGGGACTGCGTGAAACGGCGGCGGCTGCCGCGACCGCGCTGTCGGCCGCCAACAGCAAACCGTCCTCTTCCGCGGTGAGCAATGCGCAGAACACTGCCAACCAGGCCCTCGCAAAAGCCAACGCCGCATACTGTCCCGACTTCAAGCCCTATGTCACCGGAACGTACACCGGGAAGGGTGACGGACAGGTCAACGAAGTGACCGTCGGATTCAAACCGATCCTGCTGATCATCACCGGGCAGGATAAATCTTCCAATGCCTCCCTCACCTTTTCCGCACTTCTGGCGGAGGACACGCTGAAGGAGACCGTCACGTTCACCGGGACCGGATTCACGATCCAGCCGCAGCGCTACGGCGGCATGGTGAATGACACAAAGCTCTGGATCAACGAGCGGGACCGCGTTTACCGCTATTTTGCCTTCCGGTAAATAATAAGACAACCGCCACCCTGCACGGTGGCGGTTGTCTTCACAATAAGATAAAACCCACATCGAGCTGACCGCTTATCGCAGTGCCCGTTTCTATCCTTAGTATACCCGGACGGGCCTGATTTGTCAAGTCTGTCCGGGTATTTTTGTTGAGAAAACAGTACCATAACCCGAAAATTTGTTTGACAGATTTCGGCGAATATGGTAAAATTTTCTCAGCCCCCCGGTATGGGACGGGGATAGAACGGAGCTCTGCATAACAATTTGGTAGGCGGTCGGCTACATCCTCCGAAAGGGGGTGAAGCTATGTCCATTAACATTACTATCAAATGGCACGGTTACATCGTGACATTTCGCGTAGCAAAGGACAACCGCCACCCGGCACGGTGACGGTTGTCTTCACACTGAAAAGATAACTAATCCGAGCTGACCGCTTATAGCAGTGCTCGCTTCTATCCTTAGTATACCCGGGCAGACCTGATTTGTCAAGTCTGTCCGGGTATTTTTGTTGAGAAAACAGTGCCGTAACCCGAAAATTTGTTTGACAGATTTCGGCGAATATGGTAAAATTTTCTCAGCCCCCCGGTATGGGACGGGGATAGAACGGAGCTCTGCATAACAATTTGGTAGGCGGTCGGCTACATCCTCCGAAAGGGGGTGAAGCTATGTCCATACATCTTACGATCAAATGGCACGGATATATCGTGACATTTCGTGTAGCAAAGGACAACCGCCACCCGGCACGGTGACGGTTGTCTTTACAATAAGATAAAACCCACATCGAGCTGACCGCTTATCGCGGTGCCCGTTTCTATCCTTAGTATACCCGGACGGACCTGATTTGTCAAGTCTGCCCGGGTATTTTTTCGGCCGGACGCCTGTCCGCGCGTCAATGCGGGGAGAGTGCGTCGCCGGGCTGCGGCCTATAGTGGGGATTCGTGTAGTCGATCAGCACTGTGCCGTCCTTTTGCTTCCGCTTCCGCAGAACGAAGACGCGCGTCTGGTTCACGGTATAATCAGTAAGATTCGCTTGAAAAATAGATCTGCAAAACCACCGGCATTCACTTGAATCCAGAAAAACGTCATTCCGGTACGCTGATCTTTTATCACGTATTTCGCCGAAATATTTGTCCCATAAGGTACCCTGCGGCTATCAAATATGTAAATTAAAAAATCAGAGTCCAAGGCCGCTTCCAACGCGATGATGCCCTCCAGCCTGCCGCGGACCCGTCCTTCCCAGTTGGCTGACCGTTCTATCAGCGTATCGTCGATCTCTCCGCCGATGATCTTGGAAATGAGCTTTTCGCCCCGAAGCTCTGCGGGATTCACGTCAAAATCCACGTCGCTTGCGTATTGCATCCCCGCAAGATGGGGGAAGTCACCTAGAGAAAAATCCAGGAACAGAGAGGAGGACCATTTTCCCTTTCGGCCCAGCAGCAGAAAGTAATTTACATTTTGCAGGCCATGCCAGGCCAGCGCCGCGTCATAAAGCAAGCCCATATCTTTCTCTCCGGCTTTTGATAAAAAAAGGACACCGTAACGGTGTCCTTGGTGGTTTTCTTTCGGCTTTCGCCTGAGTCAGTCCGTGGATGCCACCAAACCCTCACATAAGACTCCACAACCAACGGAAGGGAAATTCCCCACTGACCCCGCCAGCTGCTTCTCCGTCAGACGGACACTCACAGGAGCCGTCTATCTAGTATTAGTATACCATGCTCCGGAAAATATGTCAATGAAATTTTGCCGTTCTGCATTTCACAACTCTTTCCCGATGCAGGGACCCCCAGGGGCCGAAGCCCCCGGGGGTCTCCTTTTCTAGGGTTTAGTTCTCAGACGTCGGCTCTTCTACGTCCTCGCCGCCTTCTTCCTCTTCACCCCCCTGTGTAGGAGGAGTCTCAACAGCGGGAGGAGCGACATAGGGCCAATTCACGCCGTTGACTGTGAGCACAGAACCCTCATACTGGTTGATGATCTCTCCGTCAACATCCGCGTTGATAACGGTCACATCCACATCGCCGGTCTGACTGCCGGTCTTGCTGTTCATACCAATCGCAACCGCGCCGGTCAGGCTGCCGCCGGTGACAGTCACGCTGGTATCAGCGTTCGTGCTGTGACGGGCAACGGACAGCGCGGCATACTTGCCGGTGCTCCCGTTCCCATTTATAACCGCATCGTAGTCACCCGAATCTTTAAGGGACTCGCAGATGACATCGACACCGTTCAGCTCGACAACACCAGCGCGGACCTCAAGGCCGTTGCCGCCAGTCTCGGTAGCGCGGATGGTGCCGCCAGTGATGGTGGTCTTGGTGTTCCCGGCCAGGTACAGGCCGCTGCCATCGGTAGCGGTGATGTCCACATTCTCCAGCACGATCTCAGGCTGCTCACTCTTAATGTTGCCGTTCGCATACAAACCACGGGCACCATAGATCGCGGAGTTCCTCATTACGACCTTGGAGGTGGAGGACGCCTGACTGTTGAACCAAACAGCGTATGCGTTCTCACTCTCTTCGGGGACTTGGATGGTAACGTTCTCTACGTACAGCTCTGCACCAGCAGCCACATTGATACCAGCATAATCATGGTCCAGGAAGAGCACGTTATCGGCTACATCGCCCTCGCCATTGATATACAGCTTCTTGCTCGCAGGAACACTCAGCGCGCTGTTACCGGGGACGGTCAGCTTGTGGCCGTTCAGGTTAAGTTCCACTTCATCCACGTCGTCGAAGATGGATGTATAGGTCTCCAGCTCCACGTCGTTGGTCAGAGTGAGGGTTGCCTTCTTGTTCTCAACGACAGCCTCAGGCAGCTCGGAACCAGCATCGGCAATAGCCTTGTTAAGGGCCTTCAGCAGGTCGCCGTTCACCAGGTTGCCGTTGAACCAGTAGTCTTCCAGGGTCTCAGCATCAGCTGTGTTGATGGCACCGATCAGATCCTTGGCAGCTTCCTTGACGCCAGCGTTCTCGCCGCAGCCAGAGTTAGCGACATACTCTTCGACAGCCTTCACAGCCGCGCCGCGAGCCGCCACCAGGTCATTGGTGAGACCCGCAGCCTTGTAAGCAAGGGAGGTACTATCGTTCTCATCCAGCTCAGCCGCCAGTTCGGAAACAGTAACCTTCGTTCCGTCAATGGTCAGAAGGCCGTGATTTATAGCGTCCTGCTGCTGCTCCTCAGTGCCGGGCAGCTTAGCGGCCAGCTCATCAGCCTCCTTAGCCTTTGCAAGAACATACGCCTTGGTGTAGATGGTGCCAGCCTCCTCGGTAACGGTGGCTCTGGCATCAACACCACTGTTGGCGATGTTGGCCTTCACCATGTAGATGGTGTAGGTGGTGAAGCCGTTCTCGGTCTTGGACTCGACAGCGAAGGTCTTCCAGCCGGTAGCGGCGGGAACGATGGAAACGATATTGCTGGTATCCTTGACCTTCAGGTCGAAGTTGAAGGTCTTGGCGCCATCGCTGACCTTCAGCGTGGCGGTATGCGTACCGGGAGTATTGAAGGAAACGACCGGCTTGTCATTCTGGATGAACTCGGCGGTCTCACCGGCAGCCAGCAGGATGTCAATGTTCACATCGGTAGTGACGGCGGGAGTGCCCTTCTGCTCACGGATGATGGCGTTGTACTCATCCCACAGCCACTGATCGGCAGTGTAGTTGTAGTCGGCGTTACCGCCCTTGGTACGGGTGCCAAGATCAACGATGAAGGCCACCTTGCCGAAGTTGTCGGCGGAACCCTGCTCGCAGACCCAGATGATCTGGTCGCCCAGGTAAACCTCGTTGTAAGCATCGGACTCGCTCAGGGTCAGGCCGTCAGCGGAGTTGCCATCGATGCGGTACACGGGAACATCGCGGGCGGTGATGTGCTTGACGTTGGGATAATCGACCAGCGTGCCGTTGTAGGGATTGCCGGACAGGTCAACGTCAATATAGCCGCTGCTCTTCAGGATGCCCTTGATACGCTGGACGGTACCGGCATAGATACCGTACTTGTTGTAATCCTTGGTGATGAGCTCAACGACCTCGGCGGTCAGCTCGCCCTCCTCCTGGAGTTCGACCTGCTTCAGGCCATAGAAGCCGTAGTCATTACCGTACCAGGCCTGGTTGCCCCAGCCGCCATCGGGATTGTTGGGATTCTTGACGCTGGAAGGAACGACCTGCATCTCAGCCAGCTTGTCAGAATCGGGCTGATAGACCTTCCACTTGTTGTTCAGGCTGTCGATCCAACGGACGGAGCTGCTCATCTCGAAGGGGTTGCTGTACATCAGGGAGATGCTGTCGAAAGCGTGCTCCAGACCGCTGACCTCGATGACGATGACATCGGCGACCCAGTAGTCGCGGCCATTGTCAGCAGCGGTGGTGTTCTTCGCCACGGCGTAGGCGGCGCGGACGTTGGCGGCCTTGATGCTGGGCAGCTCGTCATAGCCCACCTTGTAGATGATGTTGTCGGGCATCACGACGTAGAACTCAGTGTTGACCGTAGCATCCACATAACCGTTGTTGCTGGCGTTGAAGTTGCTGGTGTAATCGCTGGGGATGGTGAAGTGGCGCATACCGGCCTTCACATCCTCGCGGTTGAGCTGGACATAGTCCACAGCGTACACGGGATAGAAGCGGACGGTGAGGCCAACATTGTTGCCGCCCTTGTTGGTGCCGTTGACCAGATCCTGGAAGTCAGCCCTGGCCTGGGCATCCGTCAGAGTGCTGTCGGCCTTCTTGGCAGCCGCAATGTAGCTGGACTGGGTGAACTTGGTGGTCCAGTTGTTGCTGTCATAGTAGACCTGCTCGCCGTTCTGATCGATGAACAGCTTGGAAGCGGTGTTCAGGGTGACGTTGTTGTCGTCATCCACGGAGTAGGCGGCCACGTTGGTAAAGGAGAAGTTATTATCCACTGTACCAGCGACCTGGGTGCCGTTCGTAATGGCGGGATAGCTTTCGCCGTCATAATCGAACACGCCGTACTCGTTGGCAACCGTGGCGGGATAGTTCGCATTGGCGCGCATCTGCCACACAGTACGGTTCCACTCGGTCAGAGTGTAAGGCGCGGGATCACCGAGGTTAGGACTGAGCGCATTGTAGGTAGCGCCCTCGTACTGGTTGGCCACACCCAGATGGGCAATGGCGGGCTGCAGATAGTTCAGGTCAGTGTTGTAGTAGCGGCCAAGGCGGCTGGTCCAAGCGTAGCCGCTGTAGAACACGCTGCCATCCTTGTTAGCCACGTTGAACTCGTCAATGTCGGCCTCGCCCATCTTCATCTCGGCGGTGACGCGGGAGGTCTGGACATAGTTGAAGTTCTGGTTGCTGCCGGGATACATCTCAGTCAGCAGGGCGTACTTGCTGCCCTGAGCCAGAGCGTAAGCACGAACGAAGCCGAAGCGATCCAGGTACATGTTGTACTGGGTCTTGTCGTTCATGTTCATGATCAGCTGATCCATGCCGGTGAGGTTCTCGATACCGGACTGACCCTTGACCTCGCCGCCCTCGGTGGTGACGGTGATGTTCTTGAAGGTCTTGGTCTTGATGGAATCGGTCAGGACCTCGGCGGGCCACATGGTCAGCTTGTCATCGATGACGGTGTAAACGACCACGTCACCGGCGACGAACTCGCCGTCCATGGACAGGTTGTTGTCCTTGTACTTGGCGGCCACGCGGAAGCCGTTCAGCTCGGGGGCATCCTTGTAGGTGCCGGTGACCTGATCCATGGTGTACTTGATCTTCAGGACGTACTCGGCAGTGCCGTCGTTGTTGTTGTCGATAACGCGCAGGGACTCGCCGTTCTCAGCGGAGGTAAAGCGGCGGGAGGTCTTGGTGTCGTTGAAGTACTCAGTCTTGAAGGACTTCCAGCTCATGGTATCGGAATAGTCCTTCATGGAGGTAGTACCAACGTACACTTCGCCGATGGCGTAGTTCTGCAGAATGGTGTTAGTGCCATCGGTGTTGTCACCCAGACGGTCGGCGGAGTAGAAGATCTCCTCCATGATATCCTGATCGATCTCGTTGATGAGGTAGTCAGGACGGATGGCGATGTACCAGCACTTAACGACGTCGTTGGCATCAACAGTATCATCACCGTTCACATCCCAGTTGACCTTGATGGTACGCTCGCTGATGCTGTGACCGGGATAGGTCTTATCGGATTCATTCTTGCCGTCGTCCGCATTCAGAGTAGCAATGTACTTGTTCCACTCGTTATCAGCAGCGGAAGGAATGCTCTTCTGGGCAATGGCGTAGCTGATCCGGTAATCGGAAGTCACGTCCTCATTCCAAGCCTGGTCATAGTTGACGAAGAACTCGGTGCTGTCCTTGATGCTGATGCTCTCGGTGTCAGCCAGCTTCTGGATGGAAGCCCACTCACGGTTTTCGGAGTAATCAGTGTCAGGACCGGTAGCCTTGCCCTCGTTGAAGGCGACGGTGTTGTCACCGGCCTCGAGGGTCAGGGCGCGCTTGGTGCTGCCCTCGCCGTTGGCGATGTAGGCGTTGTAGGTCAGACCCACGGCATCCAGATCGGTGCCCTTGTTGACGGTAACGCTCTTGCCATCGACCAGCATCTCGGTAGTACCGGCAGCCAGGACGCTGTCGCCGCCGTCGTTGATGTTGGCCCACTCGTTAGCCATGACGACGCCGGAGACCTTCTCCAGGCCGAACTCGCGCATACCCAGAGTCTCGCCGGACTTGGTGTAGCCGCCGGGAACCAGAGCGCTGTACTCAACGGTCTCGGTCAGCAGGCCGCGGAAGAGAATTTCAGCGACCATCTGACGGGGAGCGGGAGCGCCGAAGTCACCGGAAGTGACGTTCTTGGTGATGTTCTCGCGCTCGGCGATGGTAGCGGTCTGGAGCTCCCAGCCCTTAGGATCGGCGAAC
>ERZ779629.1019-NODE-1019-length-10060-cov-9.398901_pt1 | contig 10060 bp, 10 predicted proteins | sample MGYA00514192_ERZ779629 | MGnify/ENA primary metagenome ERZ779629 (study PRJEB29562, sample SAMEA4376709) | mouse gut metagenome | isolation source: Cecum | study: EMG produced TPA metagenomics assembly of the A DSS colitis mouse model was used to assess the... | reverse complement strand
AGTGGGCGGGCTGGATCTGGCGGGGCACCGCTGTGTGGGACAAGGGCAACTCCCGCCCCCAGAAGGGCCGCTTCCGCCAGCAGGCGGAGTACATCGTCTGGGGCTCCAACGGCGATATGCCCATCAACCGGCCCGTGCCCTGCCTGCCGGGGGTGTTCAAATACGGCAACCCCCAACACCGCATCCACCTCACCGAGAAGCCCCTCCAGCTCATGCGGGACATTGTGAAGATCACCGAGCCCCGGGGCCATATCCTGGATCCCTTCGCCGGCTCCGGCACCACAGTGCTGGCCGCCGCGTTGGAGGGCTACGACGCCACCGGCATTGAGGTGTCCGGCGAGTACGTCCGGCGGGCGGTGGAACGCATCGAGGCGGAGCTGAAGCAGGCGGCGTGACCATGAAGTATTATCCCATCAATGAGGAGCTGGCCCGTAGGGCCAAGGAGATGAATAGCTTCTCCGATTATGTGGAGGGCTCCGCAACGGCGGCATACCGCCGCGCTGTGGATGAGGCCGCCCAGCTCGCCGCGTTCCAGAAGCAGCGGGTAGGCCCCTTTTACCACGACAAGATCGACGGCCTGCTGGACGCCTATGCCCGGCGGCTGGCGGAAAATATCAACCGCGGCAACGAGATCGCCGCCCGTGTGCCGTCCATTCTGATTTCGGGGGGCGGCAATTTTCCTGTGCGCAAAAAGGAAAAGCAAAACCGGGCCGACGAGACCAACATGGAGGAGTGGCGGCAGATTCGGGGCCTGCTGGATAAAATCAAGGGCACCGGCTTAGGCGGTATCAGCGCTGATGAACCTGACGCCGTGGACAAGCTGAAGGCCAAGCTGGACAGGCTGGAACAGTTCCAAAAAACCATGAAGGCTGTGAACGCCTACTACCGGAAAAACAGGACGCTGGACGGCTGTCCCCATCTGTCTGGGGAGGAGATTGAGAAGCTCAAAGCGGTCATGGCTCGAAGCTGGAGAGCTGACCCAAAGCCCTATGAGAGCTATACCCTTGCCAACAATAATGCCTCCATCCGCCAAGTAAAAGGTCGGATCGAGGAACTGACCCGGCGGGCGGAGACGGTGTATGAGGGCTGGCGGTTTGAGGGCGGCGAGGTGCGAATGAACCGGGAGTCCAACCGGCTGCAGGTGTTCTTCGATGAGAAGCCGGACCGGGAAACCTGTTCCGCTATGCGCCACGCAGGCTTTCGTTGGGCCCCCAGCGCCGGGGCGTGGCAGAGACAGCTCAACGACAACGCCATCCGGGCCGCCAAGCATTTGGACTGTCTGCGCCCGCTGTCTGAGAAATCCGCCCATGAACCGCTGCGTGAGGTCGGTAATGGCTGGGGCTTTTACATCATCGCTGACCTGAAAATTTGGGCCGAGAATGCCGAAAACCGTTCCCCTTTGGAACACTTTGCCTCTTTTGATGAGGCCAAGGCCCGCTTTAACGCACTGCGGGCCATGGACTACAACAGCGAGGCCGCCGGTCCCGGTCCGGATGGCCAACCCCCGGCCCGCCTGACCTTGGGGCTGGAAAGCGCGGACGGCATGAGCGCCGCCGACATCCTTCATGTCCGGCAGGGCAAAAACTTCCTCGTCACCGACTTTACCCGGATGGAGCGGCTCCGGGAAGATCCCGCCGTGGCGGCGATCCTGTCCCGGACCGCCCGAGAAATCGGTTTCGACCTTGTGCGTGTGCATGAACAGACCACCGACAGGTCTTGGCAGTCTGCCATCATGCCCTTTGCGGAATGGGACAATCCCTACTTTCCCTCCGCCACACCGGGCCGGTATGCCGCCCAATATTATGAACTCCAGCATCTGTGTTACCCGCTTCGGCGGGACGAGACGCAGCGCCAGCCATGGATCAGGGAGGTCGTCCAATACATCCTGCAAGAGGGTGAGCACGGCGCCGAACAGATGGCGCTGACTGTCGCCGGGTTTGCGGCAAGGTGGCCTGACAACGAGGCCGTTCAAAAGCTGGCCGCCGAGTTGGTTCAGGAGCTGGGCGAGTATAGGGAACCGGAGCGGGATACCGCGCCGAAACAGAAAGCGCCGCGCAGGAAATCGCAGGAGCGGTAAGGGATGGACAGGGGGTGTTGTGTAACCCCCTGCCTGTTTTTTCGCAGATTTTTGGGTGTCTGCGGAAACCCCCGTCCTAAACCGGCGCGGCGGCCTGTTTGCTGTTCGCAGGCGGGCCCTGCCTGCTCTGATCCAATCACCCAACCGCTTAGGGACGGCCCCTGCGGGGCCGGAGGAAAATTCGCCGCCTCGCGGCGAATTTTCGCAAGCATAGCGCAAATGTACATTTTGCGCGCTTGCAGGGGGAGATCCCCCTGTCCCCTATGCCGCCTGCGGGCGGAAGATCGGCGGCTGAGAGCCGCAGGAAGGAGCGTGGAGTGCGAAGTGTCGCCTCAGTGAGCTTTGGCAAGGATTCCCTGGCCATGCTCTTATTGTTACTGGAGCGAAAGGCACGATTGGATGAAGTGATTTTTTATAATTCTGGGATGGAATTTGAAGCCATATATCATATCCGGGATCGCATCAAGCCGATCCTGGAACAGCGGGGCATCCGGTTCACTGAGGTGAAACCGGAGGCCCCATTTTTATACAATATGCTGGACAGGCCGGTGGACTCCAAGAAGAACGGCTTTCACCTGGGCTATGGCTGGTGCGGCGGCCCCTGCCGTTGGGGAACCAAGCTGAAAACCGATGCGCTGGACGGTGTTGCGCCGGATGCGGAGGTTCACTATGTGGGCATCGCTGTGGACGAGCCGAAGCGGCTGGCGAAACTGGGATCGCCCAAATGTTCTCCGCTGGCCGAGGCCGGGATGACGGAGGCGGACTGTCTGGCGTACTGCTATGAGCGGGGATTTTTCTGGGAGGAGGACGGGATCAGGCTGTACGACATCCTGGACAGGGTGTCCTGCTGGTGCTGCAAGAACAAAAACCGGAAGGAATTGAAAAATATTTATCAGTTTTTACCTCAGTATTGGGAGAAGCTGAAGGAGCTGCAGGCCCAGATTTCCATGCCCATGAAGCCCTACAGCCGGAAGGGTGTTCCCTATGGCAATGTGTTTGACTTGGAAAAAGTTTTTGGGCGGGAGATCCAGGCGGAGAAGATCGGCGGCACTTTGAAAGAAAAAAGGAGGCGGCATGAGCAGAGCAGATAAGCATGGCCGGCATCACCTCCACATCGAGCTGACGCCGGCGCAGTACCAGCGGCTGGTGGCCCAGGCCAAGCAGTGCGGCCTCTCCCGGAGGGCCTATCTCGTCCGGCTGATCGGAGGGACGCCCATCCGTGCCCGCCCCTCCCAGGAGATCAAGGAACTGCGGACGGAGATCCACCACATCGGCAATAACATCAACCAGATCGCCCGCAGCGTCAACGCCGGGATTGCCAAGGCGGAGGATGCCAAGCGGGGGCTGTACCTGCTGGACCAGGTCTATGAGTTGATGTACCAGATCGCGAAAAAGTAGCCGCTGTGTTCTATGCCAGTTTGAATCCGTCAGCAGGAATCAACAATCACACTTTGACCCGAAAAAGCCCGTGATGGTTGCAATACGTCAGGAGCCATTTGACACGGTTTCTCTTGAACCTCGCCTCCGCGCTTCCCTCGGGATACAGCTTGACCAACTGTGCTCCCTGATCGGACAGGGCCGCGAAAAAGGAGAGGTAATGCGCTTTTGTCATGGGGTGCTCTACGGTCACAAAGTATTCGTCCTCCACTTCCTCGATCCGAAGCAGGTGTTCTTCATCCGGATCTTCTGCTTCCAGCGGCGGAAGGGTGATGCCGCAGCAGCTGATCACAGCTTCGCCGGACGCCTGGATCACATTGCCGCAGACGGGGCAAACGTAGAACCGCTCCCGGAGCATATTGCCTGCCCTGTTTTGGTTCCGAATATTCTCACCGGAAAACAGCTCGATCACAGAGATGTCAAGGGCCTGCGCCAGCGGTTCCAGCAGGGAGACGTCCGGCAGGCCCTGCCCCGTTTCCCATTTACTGACCGCCTTGCTGCTGACGTGGAGCTTTTGCGCCAGCCCTTCCTGTGTCATGTTCTTGCTTTCGCGGAGCCTGCGGATCACAGATCCGGTAACATATCTATCCATGTTTTGACCACCTTTCTGGGGTTAGTATAGCATCTGCGCTCCCTCTTTACCACCTACGCTTCGTGGAACCGGCGCTCCTCTGCCGCGGCAATCTTCGGATTTCATTTTTGACCGGGATATGTTATAATGAGGAAACTTTTGATTGGGAGGATCGTGCGCATGACAGAATTGGAAGCCATCCAGGCGCGGCACAGCGTCCGGCAGTATTTGAACAAGCCCCTGAAGCCAGACGAGCTGGCAGTGCTCCGGGCGGAGGTGGCCTCCTGCAACCAGGAGAGCGGGCTCCACATCCAGATGGTCACCAACGAACCCAAAGCCTTTGAGGGCACCATGGCCCGGTACGGCAAATTCAGCGGGGTGCAGAACTATTTCGCCCTGGTGGGCAGGGCCGGGCCCAATTTGCAGGAAAAATGCGGCTACTGGGGAGAACGGCTGGTGCTGAAGGCTCAGTCTATGGGGCTGAACACCTGCTGGGTGGCGCTGACCTTCACCAAGGTGAAGTCGGCGTACACTCTGGGCACCGGGGAGAAGCTGGCCGCCGTCATTGCCCTGGGGCATGGCGCCACCCAGGGCGTCCCCCACAAGTCCAAGCCCATGGAGGAGCTGGCCAAGGCCGAAGGCCCCATGCCGGACTGGTTCCGGGCCGGGATGGAGGCCGTCCTGCTGGCCCCCACGGCGGTGAACCAGCAGAAGTTCCTGTTCACCCTGGAACAGGACGGTAGGGTGTCTGCCCAGCCGGGCCACGCCTTCTATGCGAAGATGGATCTGGGCATCGCCAAATACCACTTTGAGGTGGGCGCCGGGAAAGAAAACGTGCAGTGGGTGTGACGGCGGCAACGGAAAGAGGAAAAAACATGATTTCATTTGCCAGTGATTATATCGCGGGGGCCCATCCCCAGGTTTTGAAGCGGCTGGTGGAGACCAATTTGGAGCCCCTCCCCGGTTACGGCGGGGACATCTATTGCGACAGGGCCAAGGAAAAGATCCGCACGGCCTGCGGCTGTCCGGAGGTTCAGGTGGAATTTCTCACCGGGGGCACCCAAACCAACCAGATCGTAATCTCCACCCTGCTACGGGAGCATGAGGGGGTGATCGCGGCCCAGACGGGGCACGTGAACACCCACGAGGCCGGGGCAGTCGAATACACCGGCCACAAGGTGCTGGAGGTGCCCCAGCGGGACGGCAAGCTGGATGCCGCGGAGGTGGAGGGATACATCCGGGCCTTTTACGCCGACGAGAACCACGAGCACATGGTGTTCCCCGGCATGGTCTATATCTCCCACCCCACGGAGTACGGCACCCTGTACCGCAAGGCGGAGCTGGAGGCGTTGTCCCGGGTATGCCGGGAGAACAAAATCCCCCTGTTCCTGGACGGGGCACGGCTGGGCTACGGCCTGATGAGCCGGGGCGCGGACGTGACCCTGGCGGACATCGCGGCGCTGTGCGACGTGTTCTACATCGGCGGTACCAAGGTGGGGGCGCTGTGCGGGGAGGCGGTGGTGTTCACCAAGAATAACCGCCCGCCCCATTTCACCAACGCGGTGAAGAAGCGGGGGGCGCTGCTGGCCAAGGGCCGCCTGCTGGGGGTGCAGTTCGACGCGCTGTTTACCGACGGGCTGTATTTTGAATTGAGCCGTCACGCCATTGAGATGGCGGAGCAGCTGAAGGCCCTCCTCCACGAAAAGAACGTGGAGTTTTACCTGGAGTCCCCCACCAACCAGCAGTTTGTCATTCTGGACGACGGGCAGGTGGAGACGCTGAAAAAACAGGTATCGTTCGGCTTTTGGGAAAAGTACGGTTCGGACAGGACGGTGGTGCGCTTTGCCACCAGTTGGTCCACCACCGAGGAGGAGCTAAATTTCCTGCGTTCGGTGCTATAGGAATGAGACAACAAATAATATTAAGAGGGCGGATTCGTGAGAGTCCGTCCTCTTTCCGTTTTCGGGGGGTGAACTATGGCTGTCACCAAGATATTAGCCCGACACGCCCGCTTGGATCTGGGCATCAAGTACATTCTCAACGGGGACAAAACGGAGGAGCATACCCTCACGGCTCATCTCAACTGTGACCCGGGCCGGGAGTGCCGGGAGATGCTGGACACCAAGCGGGCCTACGGGAAGATGGACGGGGTGCAGTATTACCATGTCATTCAGTCCTTCAAGCCCGGCGAGGTGTCCCCGGAACTGGCCCTGGAAATAGCCAAAGAGTTTGCCCAGGAACACCTTCCCGGGTACGAGGCAGTGATTGCCGTCCATGTGGATAGGCAGCATATTCACGCGCACCTGATTTTCAACTCCGTCAACGCCGACACCGGCGAGAAATACCACAGCAACGCCCAGACCTATTACAGCCAGATCCGGGCCGTCTCAGATCGGCTGTGCCGGGAGCACGGGCTGTCTGTTGTCATGGCGGGCCAGCCCTCCCAGGCGGTGAGCTACGCCGATTGGCTCCGCCTGTCCAAGGGCCAGCCCACTTTCCGCACCATGCTGGAGGCTGACCTGCGCACCGCCATCGAGAGCGCTAACGACCTGGGCCACTTCTATCTGCTGATGGAGCACATGGGGTACGAGGTCTACCATGGCAACCGGCTGGGTTTTCGGCTGCGGGGACAAGACCATTTCATGTATCCTGGCCGCAAAAACGGGCTGTTCACCGAGGAGGGCATCCGGGCAGCCATCGAGGGTAACCTCACCGCCATTGAGGCGGGGCTGCGGCCCGCGACTGCGTACCGCCCGACCTGGAAGCCCTACAAGAAGCATCCCAAGTACACCGGCCTGCTGGCGCTGTATGTTCATTACCTGTATGTGCTGGGCAAGGCGGTCCGGCAGCAGTACCCGCCCAGGGCCGCGCCTCAGTTTCGCCAGGAGGTGATGAAAGCGGAGCGGTACCGGGCGCAGTTCGCCTTTCTCCGGGAAAACGAGATCAACACTCCCGAGGAGATGATGGCTTTTGAAGCCCGCACGGAGGACACGCTGGGCGGCCTGACCAAGCAGCGCACCATCCTGAACGTGCGCAAAAAGAAGCACCGAAAACTGTATGATGCCCTGGCTGATGTGGAGGCGCTGGCCCCCGCCGCCCAGCTCTACGGCGATGGCCTATCCGGGATGGAACCGGAGTTTGAGCGGTACATGGACGCTGTGGCTGTACTGGAACAGTGTCCCATTCCCCGGGGGCAACTCACAGCAGAAAAGGCGGACATTTACCGTCAGCTGGCAGAGGTTAACCGGCAGATCCGGGCGGAGCGGAAAAAGCTGGCCCTGTGCCGGGAAATCCAAGAAAACCTGCCCCGGATGGAGCAGGAAATCAATCAAATTGAACCGAAGGAGATGATTCGAGATGACCATAGGAGGCGGTGAGGCCGCCGACCAGATGGTGCGCATGATGCTGTCCGGGGGCGAGGTGGCCGTCCGGCTGGGCGGCTCCGCGCTGAAGAACCTGCTGGCGCTCACCATGGCGCTGGCCAGGCATGAGAAAACCCTCTCCGGCAAGGTGAACATGGAACGGATGCTGCGGGAGACCCGGGATCTGCGGCTGTTTCCCATGTCGCCGGAACAGTTCAAGCAGTTCCAGAAGCACGCCAAAAAGCAGAAAATTTTGTTCTCCGCCATCAAGGACAAAGACGGCAGGGGTCGGGTGATCGACGTGGTGATGCCAGTGACCGAGCTGGATCGGGCCAACCTGATCTTTGAGCGCATACTGTACCAGGGCCCTACCCGGCAGACCCCGGAGCGGGAGGAACGGGCCCCGTCCGGGCCTGTGAGGGGCCCTGTGGAGCCCTCCCCGGATCGGGGCAGAGAACCGTCCCAGCAGGCCCGGGAAGGCCCTCAGAAGGGCCGTCCGGGGCCGGAACAGTCCGCACCCCAGGCAGAACCCCCGGACAGGACGGAGAAGGACAGGTGGAGCCCGCCGCCCCCGCACTCCCGACTGCCGGACGATCCGTGGGAGATCCCGCCAAAAAAAGATTCTCGGTCGGGACGAGACTCGCGCGATACCAACACCAGCTCCTCTACCTCCAGAGGGAGCGGCGGGACGAGTGACAGGCCGTCCGTCCTGGGGAGGCTTCAGGGGTATCGCGCCCGGCTGGACAGTGGGAGCCGAGCCGTCCCAGCCAGAGAGAAAACCAGGGGCAAAGCGAAGCAGAGATGACAGTGGGGCATGGCAAATTTGCCATGCCCCCATTTTTCGTCATTTTTCTTTGAAGCGTTCGATTAAACTGAGCAGCGACAGGATGTCCTTATCGGACAGAGACCGCATCTCATCAAGCGCCTTTTGTAGCAATGCCGGGTTATCCGTCTGCTCATCAAAAAACGCGCTGGGCGTCACACCCAGATATTCACACATATATAGGAATTCGGCCATTGAGGGCAGCGCTTTCCCAGAAACAATGCTTTGAATATAGCTGCGGCTGTGCCCCATATCAAGGCTCATCTGATATTCAGATACTCCTTTTTGCAACCTCAGTTGTGTGACCCTCTTGCGAATAAAATCAGCGTCCATGATACCACCTCCGCAACCGAAACTATTGTATACCGGCGCAAAAAGCAATACTCCAAGTGTGTTCGGTAATTTATATTTATAATACACGATTATTATTGTATAATGTCAGAACTACACAACAAGGAGCGTGCTATCATGGAAGAAATAGAATTGAGAAAACACCGCTGCTGCTTCACCGGCCACCGGCCAGAAAAGCTCAGGCTCTCCGAGCGGAAGCTGGCCACATTGCTGGAGGCGGAGATTAAACGGGCCATCGCCGGCGGCTTCACCACCTATATCACTGGCATGGCGAAGGGGGTGGATTTGATCGCAGCTGAGATCGTCCTGCGCCTGCGGGAGCAGGATGACCGCCTGAAGCTGATCTGCGCCCTGCCGCACCCCGGCTTCGGCCAGCATTGGGGCGGCGGCTGGACGGAGCGGTTTCAGCGGGTACTGGCCCAGGCGGATCTGAGCCGAACCATCTGCCCCGGCTTTTCCCGCGGCTCCTATCAGGTGCGAAACGAGTGGATGGTGCGGCATTCCGCGCTGGTGATCGCCGTGTTCAACGGGGAGCCGGGCGGGACAAAAAACACACTGGACTTCGCCCAAAGAAGCAATGTCCCGTGTGTTGTGATCGACGGATAAATTTTGAGGGGGACGCCCAGTGATGGGAGTCCCCCTCGCCATTGGAGATGATGAATTGAATCAACCCAACCGGGCGGGCGGCATTGCCGTCCGCCTCTTTTTGTACCTGCTGGTGGTCTGGGCGGCGCTGCTGCTGGCCCAGTCCCTGGGCGGAGGGTTGCCGGACATCCTGGCCAACTTAACGGCGGCGCTGGAACATCCCTTTGCCATCCGCTGGACGGAGCGCAGCCTGATTTCCATCCTGGTTTGCTCCGCCCTCTACGCCGCCGCGCTGTGCTATTTCTCCGCCAACCGGGGAAGAACCCGGGACGGGGCGGAACACGGCTCCGCAGCCTGGGGGACGCCCCGGCAGGTGAACGCCATGTTCGCCCAGAAGCAGAACAAGCTGCTGACCCAGAACGTCCGCCTGGGGCTGGACACCCATAAGCACCGGCGGTCGCTGAATGTGCTGGTCATCGGCGGTTCCGGGGCAGGCAAGAGCCGCAGCTATGTGAAGCCCAACATTCTGGAAGCCAACACAAATTATGTGATCACAGATCCCAAGTCTGAGGTGCTGCTGGCCACCGGAGGCTACCTCAAGAGCCAGGGCTACGACATCCGGGTGCTGAACCTGGTGAATTTGGGAGAATCGGATGGCTACAACTCCTTCCGCTACATCCGGGACGAAAAGGACGCCCTGCGGCTGGTGAACAACCTGATCCAGGCCACCACCCCGAAAAACAGCCATGAAAGTGACCCGTTTTGGACAAAATCTGAGACTGCGCTCCTCCAGGCTATTATCCTCATGCTGTGGCAGGAGGCCCCGGAGTACGAACAGAACTTCTCCATGGTGA
>ERZ779629.1017-NODE-1017-length-10066-cov-4.292079_pt1 | contig 10066 bp, 9 predicted proteins | sample MGYA00514192_ERZ779629 | MGnify/ENA primary metagenome ERZ779629 (study PRJEB29562, sample SAMEA4376709) | mouse gut metagenome | isolation source: Cecum | study: EMG produced TPA metagenomics assembly of the A DSS colitis mouse model was used to assess the... | reverse complement strand
AAACTGTCTGGAATCCGATCGCATGATTTCGTCGTACAACTTTTTGGACGGAATACGAATATCCGAATCGACACCTGCCAGCAAAATCGGCTTATCTGTCACAATTACGTACTTGTCTATCATTTTGTTCATAGTGTGTCTCCGAAAAATGCGAATAATCCGTCCGAACTATTCGCATTTCGTTTTTTCTTGCAGTTACTGGAATCCGTTACGCCGACTCGCGCTCGACGATCGGTTTAGACTTGCGCAAAACCGCATCTTCAGTAATCACAACCTTCCGAATGCTTGCATCGGAAGGAATGTCGTACATCAGTTCCAACATCAAACCTTCCAGAATCGAACGCAATCCGCGCGCGCCGGTATTCAATTTGATCGCCTCCTGCGCGATCGCCTTCAATGCGTCCGGCAAAAACTCGACGTCGACATTGTCCATACCGAACAGCTTGCGATATTGCTTGATCGGCGCGTTTTTGGGCGCGGTAAGAATATTGACCAACGCCTTCTCGTCCAACGCGTCGATACCGACGACGATCGGCACGCGTCCGACAAACTCCGGAATCAATCCGAACTTGATCAGATCGTCCGGACGAATGTCGCCGATCAACTCGCCGTAACTGGTCACCTTGCGCTCATGCACGTTGGCGCCGAATCCGAGCGTCGAATGATCGTGCCGTTTGTCGATGATCTTATCCAATCCGACGAACGCTCCGCCGCAAATAAACAAGATATTCGTCGTATCGATCGAGATGCACTCCTGATGCGGGTGCTTTCTTCCGCCCTGCGGCGGCACGCTGGCGACGGTGCTTTCGATAATCTTCAACAACGCCTGCTGCACGCCCTCGCCCGACACGTCGCGCGTAATGGACATGTTTTCGCTCTTGCGCGCAATCTTATCGATCTCGTCAATGTAAACGATACCGAGTTGCGCCTTCTGCACGTCGTAATCCGCCGCCTGAATGAGCTTGAGCAGGATATTCTCCACATCGTCTCCGACATAGCCTGCCTCGGTCAGCGTCGTCGCATCGGCGACCGTAAACGGCACGTTGAGAATTTTCGCCAACGTCTTCGCCAGCAACGTCTTGCCGCAACCGGTCGGACCGAGCATCAACACGTTGCTCTTTTCCAATTCCACGTCGTCGCCGTCCGTACGCGCGTTGATGCGCTTGTAGTGATTGTACACCGCGACGGAAAGCACCTTCTTCGCCTCGTCCTGACCGACGATATATTCGTCCAATTTTGCTTTGATTTCGTGCGGTTTGAGCAGCTGCACGCTGAAATCTTTGGAGACTTCTTCCTCTTCCGCCTCGGCTTGCTCGTCGAGCAGCGCGTTGCACGCCTCGATGCACTCGTTGCAAATATAAATTCCGTTGGGACCGCAGATCAATTGCTCGACCGCGTTTTCGCCCTTACCGCAAAACGAACAACTCAATTCCTTGTTGTCCAGATCCATAGGTTACCCCCTTTTATAAAAAATCTTGTCGATCAAACCGTACGCTTTCGCATCTTCCGCCGACATGTAATTGTCGCGATCGGTATCCCGAGCCACCGTTTCGTACGATTGACCGGTGTTTTCGGACAAGATTCTCGTCATTTTTTCTTTGATTTTCTGCACATGATTCGCCGTAATGACGATGTCGCTGACCTGTCCTTGCGCGCCGCCGAGCGGTTGATGAATCATGACTTCGCTGTTGGGCAACGCATAGCGCTTTCCCTTTGCGCCCGACGAAAGCAAGAACGCTCCCATCGACGCAGCCAAACCGACGCAAATCGTATTGACGTCGCATTTGATATAATTCATTGTATCGTAGATCGCCATACCCGCGCTGACCGAGCCGCCCGGGCTGTTGATGTACAGACTGATGTCTTTGGACGCGTCTTTTGCTTCCAGATAGATCAATTGCGCGACAACGGAGTTGGCCGTATCGTCGGTAATCTCTCCGGAAAGAAAGATAATTCTGTCCTCCAACAGTCTGGAATAAATATCGTATGCTCTTTCGCCGTGTTCGGTCTTATCGATAACGCTGGGAATCAAATTCATGTCTGTGTTCTCCTTTTCCTTGATGATAATTGCCTTTTGGAAATAAAAGCTGACCAATCCGATCGCGGACCCGTCAGCTTTGGTATTTGTCGATTGCGTTCCGCCGTCGTTTATTCGATGGTGTTGTTGTTCATCAAATACGCAAACAGCTTGTCGGTTACCAGTTCGTTTCGGATGTAGCCGCGGTATTCGTCGTTCATGCCCTTCGAATATTCTTCCACGCTCTTGCCGGCGGCTTCCGCCATTTCCGCAATCTTCGCATCGACGTCTTCGTCGCCGACCGGGATCTTGATGTCGTCCATAATCGCGCTGAGCACCAGCTTGATCCGCACGTTTTTCGCGGCGCTCTCGTGATAAGTCTTGATCAGATCTTCGCGTTTGGTGCCGGTCGTCTTGTAATAGTCGTCCTTATTGAGTCCTTGGTACATCAAACGGTATTCAAACTCCTCGACCATTTGCTCCGCCTGCGATTCGATCATGCATTCGGGCACGTTCACGCTCGCCAGTTCGGCGAACTTTTCGACCATGTCGTTTTCCAATTTTGCATTGGCGCGTTTCTCTTTGTCCGCCTTGATCTGTTCTTTGATCTGCGCTTCGTACTCTTTTACCGTTTCGCAGTCGGACACGTCTTTGACGAATTCGTCATCGTACGCAGGTACGTTTTTGACGGTGATCTCATGCAACTTGACCGCAAATACGGCGTCCTTGCCTTTGAGTTCTTCCGCGTGATAGTCCTCGGGGAACTTCACGGTAATATCTTTGCTCTCTCCGATGCGCATGCCGACGATCTGATCTTCGAATCCGGGAATAAACATATTGCTTCCCAATTCGAGCGGCTGTTTCTCCGCCGTGCCGCCGTCAAATTTTACGCCGTCCACGCTGCCGCTGTAATCGATCAAGACTTTGTCTTTCAATTGCGCGGGACGATCGGTAATATCTTCCCATGCGCCGGCGCTCTCCAACGCCTTGTCGATCTCCGCCTGCATTTCTTCTTTAGAGACCTTGACCTTTTCTTTCTTAAACGTCAATCCGGTGTACTGTCCGAGCGTCACGGTCGGTTTCAATTGCACGGTCGCGGTAAACTTCAACGTCGTATCGCTGATCGCGTTGATATCGATCTCCGGACGATCGACCGGAACGAGTTCCTTCTCCGCATCCATCGCTTGCGCGTAATACTTCGGAAGAATTATATCCAAAGCGTCTTCAAAGAATACGCCGACGCCGTACATACTCTCGATCACCTTGCGCGGGACGTGTCCCTTGCGGAATCCGCCGACCTGATACTTGTTTTTCGACTTGTTGTACGCCTCGTCAATCGCGCTTTTCCAATCCGCCTGATCGACATCAAAGGTAAATTGAACCTTGTCGTTTTCCAGCATCTCTTTGTTGTAGCTCATAAATATACTCCTATGAATAAAGTTTTCAATACATTGCAAGGGATATTCTAGCACACCGCGATCGAGAATGCAATAAAAAATCTTGCAAATTCGGAAATAATAAAATATAATTTATATAATAAATATAAACGCCGCAAACCCACGCGGATACAAGGATTGTCATGCCCAACGATTACATCACGCTGCGCGCGCTGGCGGCGGAACTCGACGAACGCCTGCGCGGCGGTAAAATCGACAAAATACAGATGCCGGAAAAAGACGAAATCGTTTTGCTCGTCCGCGCGGCGGGACAGAATCACCGTCTTGCGATTTCTTGCAACGCAAACAATCCGCGCATCCACTTGACGCAGATCAAAAAACCGAGCGCGCAGGTTGCCCCGGCGTTTTGCATGCATTTGCGCAAACATCTCGCCAACGGCGCGATCGAACGCATTTCCCTGCTCGGCAACGATCGGATCGTCGGCATCGAAATATCCGCGCGCAACGAATTGCACGACGTCGTACGGTTTACGTTGACGGCGGAAATGATGGGGCGTTACAGCAACATTCTCGTCGTCAACGAACGCGGAATCATCACAGACAGTCTCAAACAAGTTTCCTACGATACGGCGACCAAACGCTGCCTACTGCCATCCGCGCGATACGAATTGCCCGCGCAAGGCAAAATTCTGCTGCAAGATCCCGACGCAATCCGCGCCTGCCTGACCCGATACGACGGAACGGAAACGCTGCTCGCATACGTCATCAAACATTTTGCGGGGCTGAGCAACGCCACAGCGGCGCAATTGCTGTGCGATGCAGGCGTTCGGGATGCTCGCGCTCTATCCGACGATCGGATCGACGCGATCCTGCAAGCGATCGAATCCATGCTGAATTGTTACGGATCGGAGCGATTCGCTCCGTGCGTACAAATGTCGGACGGATGCGCAATCGACTATTATATGTATCCGTACCAAGGCGTCGAAACAACGCCCGCCCCGTCCCTGAACGACGCGATCGAACGCTGCGTATCCGAAAAAGATCTGCGCCAACGACGCGACGAACGTACGCGATATTTGCAAAAAGCATACAATGCGCTACTGAATAAAACGCAGAAAAAGCTGGATAAGTGTCTCGAACGCTATGCGCAGTCTCAAAATCAAGACGAATACCGCATTTTGGGCGAATTGATTACCGCCAATCTGCACCGCATCCGCAAAGGCGATACGCGCATTACCGTCGCAGACTATTACCGACCCGACTGCCCCGACCGCGTCATCCAACTGGACGAGCGACTCACGCCGCAACAAAACGCGCAAGCATACTTCAAAAAATACGCGAAACTCAAACGCACGGAAGCGGTCGTCGTCGAACAAATCGAACAAACGCGCGACTTTCTGCAATATTTGCAGACGATCGCACCGTTGATCGCAATGTGCTCCACCCCGCAGGAAATCGCGGAAGTGCAAGCGGAATTGGAATCGGTCGGCGCGTTGCGCGTACGAAAACAAGACAAGTCGACAAAAATAAAACCGGCGCAACCGCTGCTCTACGAATACGAAGATTTTGCGATTTGCGTCGGCAAAAACAATTATCAAAACGAAAAACTGACGTTCAAGCTTGCCAACGGCAACGACCTGTGGGTACACACCAAAGATGCGCACTCGTCGCACGTCATCGTGTTTGCCGAAGGTCGCGATATTCCGGAATCGGTCATCCGAACCGCCTGCGAAATCTGCGCCTACTATTCGCACGCGGCAGACGGCGGCAAAATCGCATGCGATTATACCCTGCGCAAGAATCTGCGTCGACATCCGATCGGCAAACCCGGCATGGTACTGTACACAACCTACCGTACCGCCGTCGTCTCCCCGAACCGACACGAAACCTATCTGGTACGCGAATAAGCCCTTTTGCATCCAAATGCCCGATGTTTCAAAATCGAAAAATATCGTTTCGATTATTTGGATAAATCGTCTAAAATTTCAATCCCCCGCTGCGCGACAAGCACGTCTCGTACTTCGACATCGTCCGCCGATTGCGATGCGATCCGACGCAATACTTGTGCAAAATATTCGGGAATCGGCGTCGAAAACCGCATGCGTCTGCCAACGGTCGGATGCGTCAATTCCAATTGCGTCGCATGCAACAATTGCCCCGCAAGATCAAACGCATTGCTGCCGCCGTACGTCGCATCCCCGACTACGGGATGCCCGATATGCTTGGCATGCACGCGGATTTGATGCGTCCGCCCCGTCTCCAAAACAAATTGCACCAACGTATAATTGCGATACGATTTCAAAACCCGATAATGCGTCACCGCGCGTCTGCCGCGCGCCTCGCGCATGACCGCCATCTTTTTGCGGTCTTTTGCACTGCGATCCAAATACGTGTCGATCACGCCTTGCGCATGCGCAAATTGTCCGTCGCACAGCGCGATATAAACACGACAAGCGGTTTTTTCGGCAATTTGCCGTTGCAAATCCACATGCGCGGCATCGTTTTTGGCAATCGCCAAAAGTCCGGAAGTATCCTTGTCCAACCGATGCACGATCCCCGGACGAATCACGCCGTTGATCGAGCTGAGCGATTGCAACCGATACAACAACGCATGCACGAGCGTGCCTTCGTACGCCCCGGGCGCAGGATGCACGACCATGCCCTGCGGCTTGTCCACAATCGCCAGATCGTCGTCTTCGTACACGATCGAGATCGGTATATCCTGCCCTTGCAAATCCAATTCCCGATCGGGCGGACAGGTCACGGACACGCAATCGCCCGATTTGAGCGAATACCCCGCCTTTTTCGTCTCGCCATTGACGGTAATCATGGACAATTCGCACAGGCGTTTGCATTGCGAGCGACTCAGTTGCGCGCACTCGTTGACAAACACGTCCAACCGCGTTCCGACGCGCTCCGCGCCGACTTCGAACGTCCAAACAGACACGCTTTCGCTCATTCCGCGCGCTCCGCATCGTCTTTCACCGCAGCGTCCGATGCCGACTGTCCGTCGCAATCTTTTGCAGTTTTCTCCGCAGGCAAATCCGATGCCGTCGAATTTTGCGACGCGGTCAAATCGCCGCCACTCGATTCGGGCGCATCGTCGACAGGCGGCACGCCTGCGGGCAATGCGTTTTTCGCGCGCAATTCCAGTGCGGCGCGCTTTTTCGCGGAATAAAAATCCTTTTCTTCAAACAGAAAAACGACGTACACCAGCAGCGGAATCATACCCAACAAGACAAACAAATCCGCAATGTTGCCGACTGCGAAATCAATCCCGAAAAACGTCTCCAAAAACGTATAATCGATAAAATCCCGCACGTATCCGAACGCAATCCGATCCACGACATTGCCGATCGCGCCGGCTATGATCATCCACATCGAAATCCGAAACAACTTGGGCGTATCGGGACGCAATACGACCAGCGCAACCAACAACGCCGTTACGGTACAGGTAATCCCGATCAACAATCCGGTCTGTCCGGACAGCAATCCGAACGACATCCCGTAGTTTTCCACCCGATAAAACGTAAAAATACCTTCTTGCACGATAAACGAATGCGTCGGACGCGTATCCAAAAACGCAAATACCGCGGATTTGGATATCAGATCCGCCGCAAGCAAGAGTGCGAAAAACCCGAGTTCCGACGCAAATTGTACGATCCGTTTTTTCTTATTTATCATACTTTTTCTTCAAATCCGTCGGACCTTGAATACTCACGCCGTCCGGCGTAAACAAAAACATCTTGTCCCCGATCCGCTGCTGACTGCCGCCCAATCCGTAAATCGCGCCGCTCAAATAATCGAGAATGCGTTGCGAATTTTTATCGTTGATTCGATTGAGATCGACGATGATCGCCTGCCCTTGCCGCAAATTGTCGATAATTCCCTGCACGTCGGTAAAGCTGTTGGGATAGGCAATCACGACATTGTTCATTCCGCCGTCGTCGTCGCGTTTTTTCCAACCGAACAAACCGCGCTTTTTACGCGGCATATCCGCGGGCGCATATTGCATATTGGGATCATAATCGAACTCCGGCTCTCTGCCGCCCTGAGGATAAGGCGCATAATTCGGCGATCCGACCGCAGGCGTTTGACGCGGCGGTTGCGCGCCGTAAGAATACGTCGGTTGCGCGGGTGCGACATACGGAGCAACCGGTTGCGCAGGCGCGTACAGCTGTCCGAATTGTTGCCCGAACTGCTGTCCAAATTGCGGAGCGGGCGCGCCGCCCCCTGCCGCAAACGGCGGATTCGGCACGATCGGAGCGGATCGCCCGTTCGGCGCATATCCGCCTTGTAAAGGAGCAAAATTCCCGCCCCCGTGCGTATTTCGATCCGCAAACGGCAATCCGGCGCCGCGCTGCTCGCCGCCGTTCGAATACAATCCGTCGCAAGCCGGATCCGGCGTAAAACGATTGCCGAACCGCCCGCTTTCTTCTTCGTTAAAACCGCGTCTGCGATCGTCCATAATCCCTCCTGTCTACTCGCGCGCGCCGAACAACACTCTGCCCAACCGCACCGCCGTCGCGCCGCCTTCGGCGATCGCGATCTCATAATCGTTCGTCATTCCGCAAGACAGCGTATCCACCGCCTGCGGATCAACCGTATACTCTGCCAAAGATTGAAAAAGTCGCTGCAACCGACGATACATCGCGATCAAATTCGCCACATCGTCCGTTTTCGGCATGACGGACATCAATCCGCGTATCTTGATATTCGGAAACGCGCGCAATGCACACGCAAATGCTTCCAACTCTTGCGGTTCGATACCGCCCTTGGAGATTTCGCTTCCCATATTGACTTCAATCAGGCACGAAACGACCAGATTTCGTTTATCTGCTTGCTTCTGAATCTCCTGCGCCAAAGCGATTCGATCCAGCGAATGAATCATCGCCGCCTTGTCCACGACGTATTTGACCTTATTCGTCTGCAAACGACCGATCATGTGCCACGTCAATCGATCTCCATACGGATACTTGTCAACCAATTCCTGCACGCGGTTCTCGCCGACATGCGTCAGCGCGCCGCTTGCATTCAAAAACGAGATCAGTTCCGAAGATTGCGTCTTGGTTGCGCCGATCAATTCGACCCGATCCCGCCGCCCCGCACGCAACATGGCAGCGTCGATCCTGTCTCTGCATTCCGAAATGTTCCGAAGTATCTGCCGATGATCCAACATATCGCGTCTCCAAATTATGTTTATTATAGCACGCCCGCGTAAAAAAGTAAAACGGATTCTAAAAGTCTTGCACGCAAGATTTTACCGACGCGCAAGCACGCAGATTTATCTGTTATCGACGCAATTATTCAATTTCAAATTCGGGAAAACATGCGACAAACGCCTTTTAGCATGTGAATTTCCGATAAAAAACCGTCCGCCCGATAAATAACGAGCGGACATCAATAAATATCAAATAGTTATTATATTATTATAAATTATCTTGATATTTATAATTATTGCGCTAAATTAGAACAATCTTCATTCTTTTTGAAAGGTTTTTCTTCCTCTAAGATCTTGCATACCGACACCTCATACGCAGTACGCTCCTCTACGCGATCGCCGTCCACCGTTTTGGAATATACGCGCGACTGAATACGCCCGGACAGCGTCAACCGCTCGCCGACCGGCATATTCTGCACGTATCGCGCGTTTCTTCCCCACAGAATGCACGGAATATAATCGGACTTATTGTACGCGCGATTGACCGCGATCAGAACGTCGCATATCTCTCTTTGGAACGGCGTGGTGCGATATACCGGCGGCTTGCATATGTATCCGGTAATCTCGATCGTATTCGGATTGGCGGTTTCGTCCGGATCGAGAATTTCGCGAACAAACGCCGTCAACAACAAACGCGAACGATCGCCGTCCTGTTTATTGTAACTGCGAAACTGCCCCATCACACGGATTTTTTCACCGACCCGAATGCCGCGCGCTTCGATCAATCGATCCGAAATCGTAACCGGAATAATATCCACTTGATGCGACAAACGCTCCACCGACAACGCAGTCTCGTAAAACGCTTCTCCATACACTTCGTGCGTATACTTCGGCTCGCGCACGACCGTACCGGTCAAGTACAACTGATTGTTACTCATCTGCTCGTAATTCATAGGAACCTCCAATCCCTTTATTGCTGTTGATGTTGCTCTCCGGCGCCGTCCACCGTATAGGGGGCATCGTACACCAGCTCGTGCAACGGAACGATTTCGTACCCCTGATTCAACAAGTTGGCGATGACGAGCGGAAGCGCGTCCAGCACATGATCGCTGTTGTTGTGACACAAGATGATCGAACCGCCCTTTGCGTTTTTCGATATGCGGGCCAATATTTCCGTACCGCCGATTCCCTTCCAATCCAACGAATCCACATCCCACTGAATCGGAATCATGCCCTTGGATTCCACGGCGTCGATCAAACGATTGTTGTAGTCGCCGAACGGAGCGCGGAAATATTTCGGTCTTTGTCCGGTCAGCGCCTCGATCGCATCGTTGACGCCGTCGATTTCTCGATCGATATCCTCGCGCGAGAGCGTAGACATCTTCAAATGGTTTTCGCTATGATTCCCGATGTCACACCCGCTCTGCGCAATCGTTTTGACCAGTTCGGGATTTTCTTCTACCCAAAACCCGAACTGGTCAAAACGATTGC
>ERZ779629.1016-NODE-1016-length-10071-cov-12.898163_pt1 | contig 10071 bp, 9 predicted proteins | sample MGYA00514192_ERZ779629 | MGnify/ENA primary metagenome ERZ779629 (study PRJEB29562, sample SAMEA4376709) | mouse gut metagenome | isolation source: Cecum | study: EMG produced TPA metagenomics assembly of the A DSS colitis mouse model was used to assess the... | reverse complement strand
GCGGAAAAAGATCCGCCGTTTTGGGCGTTTAGACTTTTTTCAAACAAGGCCTAATGGCCCGCTGGCGTGTGAAACACGCTTTGTTCTCTATGAAGTCCAAACCACGGCCGCAAACGCGCCAGCTGCGGCGATTTTTTTGCCGCAGAGTTGAAAAGGAGTAAACCCTCCTTTTCAACCGGCGGACCTGCGGTCCGCCGAGGCGCAAGGCGCCTATGCGTTTCCTATGAAGTTCACCGCAGAAAGCCGCATTCGCGGCCCACAGCGCGGTATACCCGCGCTGTGTTGAAAAGAATCCATTGGATTCTTTTCAACTGTGGTAACTATAGGAAGCACTGATTTAATCCCCGCGCACATCTTTACGCCATAAATTTCCGCTGATCTGCGTCAGAAAATCTTGAAATCCGCCAGGATTCCTGCAATTTTCTTCCTTGCCAGCGAAAATTTCTGACGCAAATCTGCACACGTTGATTAAATCAGCGCTTCCTATAAAAAGGAGCCGCACGGTCAAACGCCATGCGGCCCAAGCGGGTGGGATATTGGAAAGCTTCCTATATCAAAGTACCATGTTTTCCAGGTTTTGTAAATAGGAGGTTTTGCCGTTTTCCGTCTTCTTTTGTCGAAAGTGGCCGGCGTGGGAGGACAGGGGAAAATATTTGTGAATCTTTTGAAAAAACGCCGGTTTCCTCTTCCCATTTCAATACAAATATGTTATATTATACAAAAGGGCCTCCGCAAAGCCCCTATCGGCCCTTTTCACACGAAAGGAGCGATCTCGATGAAGTACACCTACGCCTGCAAGAAGGTCTCCCTCAATGATTCCATCAAGGCTTACACGGAAAAGAAAATTGCCAAGCTGGAAAAGTATTTCCGGGAGGATACCACCGCGTTTGTGACATTCTCGGTGGAGAAGGACCACCGCTGCACGGTGGAGATCACCGTTCGGAGCGGCGGCGCTCTGCTCCGGGCCCAGACGGAGGCGCCGGACGGCGATATGCGCGGCGCCGTGGACGCCGCCGTGGGCTATATCGAGCGTCAGATTCTGAAAAACAAGACCCGGCTCTCCAAGCGCCTGCGGAGTGAGGGCTTCCCGCCGCCCGCCCCCGCCAGCGACTTCGATGTGGCGGAGGAGAAGGAATTCCCCGTGGTCCGCACCAAGCGCTTCGCCGTGAAGCCCATGAGCACGGAGGAGGCCATCCTGCAAATGAACCTGCTGGACCACAGCTTCTTCGTCTTTCGCAGCAGCGAGGACGACAGCCTGTGCATCGTCTACCGCCGGAAGAGCGGCGGCTACGGCCTCATCGTCACCGACGAAGAGGAGTAACGGTGCGCCTGAGACCGTCCAGGCGGGTTGAGACCGGAACATAAAACAGCGCTCTTGCTTTTGCAAGAGCGCCGTTTTTATGTTTGGCTTCCGGTTTCCCAGGGTTTTCTTACGGGTTCTTCCACCGCTTCAAGGTGGGGAACCAGCTTCTCATCATGGCCTCCGCCTCTTTCTGAGGGCCAAAGGGATGGCCGTTCTCCTCATTGAATTTCAGGTTGAAGGCGATGATGTCGTCCATAGAGGCGCCGGGGGCGGTAAAGGCCCCGTTCTGGTAGCAGTAGTGGCAGTAGTCGCCGCTGCGGGCGCCGTCCGCCTCGGTGCCCGCGTCCTCGGGCTTGTCCAGGGGCATGCCGCAGCACTGGCAAAATTTCCGTTCTTCCATTGGGTTGACCTCCTTATCTTGGGCGGGTTTTCCCCCGCTTCTGATAACAGGATACACCTCCAAACCGGACAGGGTTTGTCAGGTTTCATAAAGGTCTGAAATTTTTTTGCTTTCCTGGACGAGAACGTCCCGCCAATAGGCCGGGGACAGCACCTCCAGCTGACTGCCGAAGGACAGGAGGAAGGACAGCAGCCACTGGTCCTCCGGAAAATTGCAGCATACCAGCAGATGGCCGTCCGGCTCCCGGGTGATCTGCCTGGGGTGAAAATAGTCCCGCACCCGCCAGGCGGCGGAGGGCGCGAACCGCAGCCGGAGTTCCACGTCCCGGTATCCGGCGGGCGGGGGAGGTTCCAGCCGCTCCGGAGGACGGCGGGGCGGGCAGGTCCCCTCCGCCAGGGCCGGATTCTCCATCCGTACTAGGCGGAAGACCCGCCAGTCCTGCCGCTTTTGGCAGAAGGCCGACAGATACCAGCACCCGCCCTTGAAGACCAGCCGGGCGGGCTCCACGGTCCGGCGGCTCATCTCCCCGGCGGAGCTGTAGTAAGTGAAAGTCAAAGGGCGGCGCGCCAGAATGGCCCCCTTCACCAGGGCAAACGTCTCCCGTTCCGCCGCCCCGCTGCCCCAGTCGGTGAAGTCCACCTCCAGCCAGTCGCCGCCTTCCCGGCGGAACAGGGCGGTCAGCCGGGACAAGGTGCCGTCCTCCGGCCGGCCCCCGGTAGCCAGAGTGGCCTGGAGGGCGAACAGGATTTCATCCTGCTGCTCTTGGGAAAGGAGGGCCTTGTCCAGGACAAACTGGTCCATCAGCCGGATGCCGCCTCCCTGGCCCTTCTGGGTGAACACCGGGATGCCGGCGGCGGACAGGGCGTCGACGTCCCGGTAGATGGTCCGCTCCGATACCTCCAGCCGCCGGGCCAGTTCCCCGGCGGTGACGGCTCTCTTTTCCACCAGGAGGTATAAAATTTCAAACAGGCGGCTGTTCTTCATGGGGCCTCCTCTTCTTTATGGCTCGGCCGGGGCGGCTTGCCGCCGCCTGGCAAACGGATGGTTCTCCTTGGAAAAGGGGGAGGGGATTTGGGCGCTGGATGCTCTGGACAAGATTGGTGCAGCCGTTGAGGTACGCGTCCACCTCTGCCGCTGCGGTCCGTCCTTCGGCGATGGCCCACACCACCAGGGACTGCCCCCGGCGCATGTCTCCCGCCGCGAAAACCTTTTCCACATTGGTGGCGAAGCTCCCCTCGGAGGACTGTACCTGCTCCTTGTTCAGCCGCAGGTGCAGGTCGTGCCCCTCGTCCAGCACGTAGGCCACGCCGCCGCTCATGCCGGCGGCGAAGTTCTTCCCCGCGGGCCCCAGGATGACCACCTGGCCCCCGGTCATGTATTCGCAGCCGTGGCCGCCCACGCCCTCCACCACGGCGGAGGCGCCGGAGTTACGGACGCAGAAGCGCTCTCCCGCCATACCGTTGATAAACGCCTGGCCGCTGGCGGCGCCGTAGAGGGCCGCGTTGCCCGCGATGATATGCTCCCCGGGCTGGAAGGCGCTGTTCCTCGGCGGATAGAGGGTCAGCTTCCCGCCGGAGAGGCCCTTGCCTAGGCCTTGTTTGAAAAATGGCAAAACGCCGTCTTTGGGCATCTTTCTCCGCCAGGACTGCGTTAAGGAAGCACTGATTTAATCCCCGCACACATCTTTACGCCTTAAATTTCCGCTGATCTGCGTCAGAAAATCTTGAAATCCGCCAGGATTTCTGCGATTTTCTTCCTTGCCAGCGAAAATTTCTGGCGCAAATCTGCACACGTTGATTAAAACAGTGCTTCCTTAATTTGACTTGAAATCCGTCAGGATTCCCGCGTCAAATCGCCTTGCCTGGCAATAAAATCTGCCCCAATCCGGCATTCCGCCAATTTTCAAACAAGGCCTAGCCCATCGTTGCTGTCGCCCTCCAGAATCAGCGTCAGGCCGCTGGGGATGAAGGCCCCGAAGGACTGCCCGCCTCCGCCCCGGCAGGAGACGACATAGCTGTCCTCTGGCAGGTCGTTTCCGCAGACCCGGGTAATCTCGGAGCCGAAGAGTGTTCCAAAGGCCCGGTCCGTAGAGGAGACCCGGACGTCCAGCCGCCCGGTTTTTTCGTTTTGAGGGTTTTTCCCAGCTTCTCCAGGAGGACGCTCACGTCCGCCGTTCGCTCCAGGTGGAAGCCGTAAGCGGCGGCAGGGTCGAAGTGGGGCACCCGGTCTCCCCAGGGGTTTTGCAGCAGGGCGCTGAGGTCCAGGGTCTCCGCCCGGCGGGTCACCCGCTTTTCCAGGACCCGGAGCAGGTCGCAGCGGCCCACCAGCTTGTCCACCGTGCGGACGCCCAGGCGCACTATGTACTCCCGCAGCTCCTGGGCCACGAAATACATGAAGTTGACCACGTATTCCGGCTTCCCGGAGAACCGCTTCCGGGGCTCCGGGTCCTGGGTGGCGATGCCCGCCGGGCAGGTGTCCAGGTTGCATACCCGCATCATGCAGCAGCCCAGGGCCACCAGGGGCGCAGTGGCGAAACCGAACTCCTCCGCCCCCGGCATGCAGGCGATGGCCACGTCCCGGCCCGTCATCAGCTTGCCGTCAGCCTCAATGGCTGCCTGATTCCGCAGGCCGTTTTGGACCAGGGTCTGATGGGTCTCCGCCACGCCCAGCTCCCAGGGCAGTCCCGCCCCGTGGATGGAGCTCCGGGGCGCCGCTCCGGTGCCGCCGTCGTGGCCGGAGATGAGGACCGCCTGGGCCCCGGCCTTGGCCACGCCCGCCGCGATGGCGCCCCCCCGCCTCGCTGACCAGCTTCACGCTGACGCGGGCCCGTCGGTTGGCGTTTTTCAGGTCGTAGATCAGCTGGGCCAGGTCCTCGATGGAGCAGATGTCGTGATGGGGCGGCGGGGAGATGAGGGTCACGCCGGGGGTGGAGCAGCGGGTCTTGGCGATCCAGGGGTAGACCTTTTTCCCCGGCAGGTGCCCGCCCCCGCCGGGCTTGGCCCCCTAGGCCATTTTGATCTGGATCTCGTCGGCGCTGACCAGGTACTCGCTGGTGACGCCGAAGCGCCCGGAGGCCACCTGCGTGTTCGTAGGCCGGGACGGCAGCGGCAAGCCGGTGTTCGCCAGAAAGCGCGGCATCTATGACCTGGGCGGCTCCAGTTTTAAGCGGGACGCCCTGGGCAGCGATAAGAGCGTGGCGTTCCGGCTCCCTTGCGCCCCTGCCCTGGATTGGGTGGCGGTGTTCGAGGCCCCCATCGGCCTGATGAGCTTCTGCACCCTGCGCCGGGCGGTCACCAGCAACGCCGTGGCTCTGTGTGGTCTGTACCAAGGGCCGCTGGACACCTACCTGCGGGAGAATCCGCATCGCCGGTGAGATACCACCGGCAGGGCCGGAGGCCGTTCCGGTCCAGCACCGCGCCCACCGTGTCCCCGTCGGAGAAGACGATGGCGGCGGGGCCGTCCCAGGGCTCCATCATGGTGGCGTAGTAATGGTAGAAATCGGTCTATCCGGCGGTCCCGGGCCCAGGGCTCCGGGATGCAGAGCATGACGGCCTGGGGCAGCTCCATGCCGTTCATCATCAGGAATTCCAGGGTGTTGTCCAGCATGGAGGAGCCGAAGCCGCCCTGGTCCACCACGGGCAGGATTTTGTCCATGTCCCCGTCCATGACGGGGGAGGCGATAGTTTCCTCCCGGGCCAGCATCCGGTCCGCGTTGCCCCGGATGGTGTTGATCTCCCCGTTGTGGGGGATCCGGAGGAGCAGGCCCACGCCGTCGCCGGTCTCACCGGAGGCGTCCTTCCCCGCCCGGTGCTCTCTCATGGCTCTTATTATACGAGCGAAAATTCGCGTTTGTCAACTGTTTTACGGGAAAAGACCGCCTATTCATTCGATTTTATTAGGCCTTGTTTGAAAATTGGCGGAATGCCGGATTGGGGCAGATTTTTTTGCCAGGCAAGGCGATTTGACGCGGGAATCCTGACGGATTTCAAGTCAAATCAACGCAGTCCTGGCGGAAAAAGATGCCCAAAGACGGCGTTTTGCCATTTTTCAAACAAGGCTTAACTGCACCAAAGGCTGCTTTTTGCGGAAGTCCTCTTTGTGAATTTCACTGAGGAGGACAAATGTATTTTGTATGTGCATACCCCCGGCGGGCGGAGAGCGCCGGCCAAGCATGTCCGCCAGCTGCGAACGACGGGGAAGGGGACCGTCTGCCAAGCCGGAGGCGGAGAATGTAAACCGTCAAAATGACGGTTTACACCCTCTGTTTTTGGGACTATAATCAAAAGCCGCTGAGAAATTGGAAAGTGTGGTGATTCCCATGAACCGAGACCTGACCGTGGGGAGGCCGGAGACCGTCCTTTGGCGGTTCTGCCTCCCTCTGTTTGGCAGCATTCTCTTCCAGCAGCTCTACAACATCGCCGACAGCCTGGTGGCTGGAAAATTCATCGGCGAGGAGGCCCTGGCAGCCGTGGGCAACAGCTATGAGGTGACGCTGATCTTCCTGGCTTTCGCCTTCGGCTGCAACATGGGCTGCTCCGTGGTGGTCTCCCAGCTCTTCGGGGCCAGGGAGTACGGGAAGATGAAAACGGCGGTATCCACCGCCTGCATTGCCAGCGCCCTCCTCTGCGCCGCGCTGATGCTGGCCGGAATGCTGGGCTGCGGCGGGCTGCTGCGCCTCATCCGCACGCCGGAGGCGGCCTTTGCCGGGTCCAAGCTCTATCTGGATATCTATGTCTGGGGCCTGCCCTTTGTCTTTTTCTACAACATCGCCACCGGCATTTTCTCCGCCCTGGGGGACTCCCGGACGCCCTTTCTCTTCCTGGCGGTTTCCTCCACCGCCAACATCGCCGTGGACGTCCTGTTCGTCACCGCCTTTGACATGGGCATCGCCGGAGTGGCCTGGGCGACCTTCCTCTGCCAGGGGGTCAGCTGCGTCCTGGCCGTCGGGGCGGTGTGCGCCCGCCTGCGGAAGGTGGAGGCTCCGGAGCCCGCGCCGCTGTTCTCCGCCCTGCTGCTGAAAAAGATCGCCGTCATCGCCGTGCCCAGCATTCTTCAGCAAAGCTTTATCTCCGTGGGCAACATCATCCTCCAGGGGGTGATCAACGGCTTCGGCACCGGCGTCATGGCGGGCTACTCCGCCGGGGTGAAGCTGAACAACCTGGTCGTCACCTCCTTTACCACTCTGGCCAACGGGGTATCCAACTACACGGCCCAGAACATGGGCGCGCGGAAGCTCTCCCGGGTGAGGGCCGGATTCCGGGCGGGAGTGAAGCTGGTGTGGCTGCTGAGCCTGCCGCTGGTTCTGCTGTACGTCTTCGCCGGGCGCTGGGCGCTGTCTTTGTTTCTGGACAGCCCCACGGAGGCCGCCCTGCGGACCGGCGTGGACTACCTCCGCATTCTCTCGCCCTTCTACTTCGTCATTTCCGCCAAGCTGGTGGCCGACGGCGTTCTCCGGGGCTCGGGGCGGATGCTCCATTTTATGGCTTCCACCTTTACGGACCTGATCCTGCGGGTGGTTCTGGCGGTGCTGCTGTCCCGGACGGCCCTGGGGCCGCTGGGCATCTGGTGCGCCTGGCCCATCGGCTGGACCATCGCCTCCGCCATGTCCATCCTCTTCTACCGGAGCGGACCTTGGCGAAACGCCGTGGACGCGGCGGAATAAGGGGGAGGGGCGGAGGGCCCGGGACGGCGCCCCGTCTCCGGCAAACCATGCCGCGCAAGGGAAACCCCGTTTCCATCATTTGTCAAGCCATGATTTTCACGAATATCCCCGCCTTTTTTCTCCACTCCCGCCATTGCTTTTGCCGGGGGAGTCGGATACAATATGTGGCGGTCGTTAGATTATTACGAATGGAGGACACGGCAGATATGGAATTGGGTTATGATCCGCTTTGGGACGAGCAGGGCCGCTTGCGGCGGGGCTGCACGGTGGGCGAGGCGCTGGCCTGGATGACGAAATTCGGCGGCCGCACCCCCGGAGAGTCCGTGTGCATCAACGGCGTGGGCTACAAGATCGGCCGCCTGCTCTATGGGCCGGAGCGGCCCGCCGTGGCGGACAAGCCCATCTCCCGGGTGTACGACGGCTACTACCGTCAATTGAATTTCAGCGTGTGAGCTTCCCGGCAGTGGATGGAGAAAGCGGGGCGCGCGGCCAAGGACGCCGTGCGCCTCTTTTCGTTTCCGGAGAGCCTGTTTTCTCCCGCCGGAAGCCTTTTCCATGGTTGACATAAGCGGTTTTAACCGTTAAAATAAACTTGGAAAAACCGGCGGGGCATCCATTCCCCTCAGCCCAGCCTTGAACCCGCAGCCATATGGAGGAGGACGCTTATGTATCATTGTCATCTGCGGCTCTATTGCGTTGGCCGCCGGCAGGAGCTTTTTGCCCCCCTTCGGGAGGCCGCTCCCCTGGACCACTTCACACATACGTTCCTGGAGAGCGAGGAGCCGGACCCGGACCTGGCCGCCCGGGCCGGCGCGGTGTTCGCCGACCTCACCGGGCTGGACGCCGCCGGGACGGTCCGGGCCCTGTCGGGCGGCGGGGCGGAGCTCATTGTCCTGGCGGAGCGCGCACAGCTGGAGGAGCTGGCGGGTCTTTTCCCGTCCCTGGCGGACGCGTGGGTCCTGCCCATGGGCGGGGAGGAGCTGCGCTTCCGCTTCCAGAACTGGCAGCGGGCCGTCCGGCAGGAAAAGGACCTCTGGGAGTCCCGCCAGTACCTGGAGGCCGCCATCAACAGCGTTCCCAACCTGGTGTGGTACAAAACCAGGGACGGCGTCCACGAAAAGGTAAACGACAGCTTCTGCGAAACCGTGAACAAGACCAAAGAACAGGTCCATGGACAGCGGCACGCCTATATCTGGGACGTGGAGGCGGACGACCCTGTCTGCATCGAGTCGGAGCGGGTCGTCATGGAGACCCAGAAGACCGGCGTGGCGGAGGAGACCATCCAGACCGGAGAGGGCACCCGGCTGCTGACCACGTATAAGTCGCCCCTGTACGACCTGGACGGCAGCGTGATGGGCACCGTGGGCGTGGGCATCGACGTAACCCGCGAGCGGGCCTATGAGACGGAGCTCCGCCGGGAGAACCAGGCCCTGGAGACCCTGTTCACCACCATGGACTGCGGCGTGCTGTGCCACAGCCTGGACGGGCGGCGCGTCCTCAGCGTCAACCGGGCCGCCCTGGAGATTCTGGGCTACCAGTCCCAGGAGGAGCTCTCCGGGGACGGCTTCGACACCGTCGCTACCTCTGTGATCGATGAAGACCGGGAGAAGCTGCTGAGCTGCATCAAATCCCTGAAAAACGTGGGGGACAGCGTGAGCGTGGAGTACCGGGTCCGGCACGCCAATGGGGACGTTTTCCACGTGATGGGCAATGTGAAGCTGACCGAGGAGGACGGCGAGCTGTTCTACCAGCGCTTCCTCGTGGACTGCACCGCCCAGAAGCAAAAGGAGCGGGAAGAGCAGCTCCGCAAGGAGCGCCGCCACCAGGAGCTGGTCCGGGCCCTGAGCACCGACTACAATCTGGTCTGCTATTTCGATTTGGAAACCCGCCGGGGAAGCGCCCTGCGGATCTACGCGTGCCCCGCCGGCCTTCTGGAGCAGCTCTTTGCCGGTGAGCTGTCCCTGGACGACAATATGGAAACGTACATACAGACCTGCGTCTACGCGGACGACCGGGACATGCTCCGCCGGGTCTTTACCGGGGACACCCTGCTCCGGGAGCTCCAGGACCGGGGAATCTATTACCTGAACTACCGTACCGTCTGCATGGGCAATATCCGCTACTTCCAGATGAAGGCCGTGCCCATTGGGGACCAGGAGTCCAGCCACGGCGTGGTCATTGGCTTCCGCAGCGTGGACGAGGAGACCCGGGCCGAGATGGAGAAGAAGAGCCTGCTGGAGGACGCCCTGGCCCAGGCGAACCGGGCCAGCAAGGCTAAAAGCGTTTTCCTCTCCAACATGTCCCACGATATCCGGACCCCCATGAACGCCATCATCGGCTTCACCGCCCTGGCCAGCACCCATATTGACAACCGGGAGCAGGTGGAGGAATACCTGAAAAAGATCATGACCTCCGGCAATCATCTGCTCAGCCTTATCAACGACGTGCTGGACATGAGCCGCATCGAAAGCGGCAAGATGTACCTGGACGAGAAGCCCTGCTCCCTGCCGGATATTCTCCATGGCCTGCGGAGCATCGTCCAGGCGGACGTCCACGCCAAGCAGCTGGAGCTGTATATGGACGCTGTGGACGTGGTTCATGAGGACATCCTCTGCGACCGGCTGCGGCTGAACCAGATCCTGCTGAACCTGCTGGGCAACTCCATCAAGTACACCCCCGCCGGGGGCATCGTCAGCATCCGGGTGA
>ERZ779629.1013-NODE-1013-length-10091-cov-9.174173_pt1 | contig 10091 bp, 8 predicted proteins | sample MGYA00514192_ERZ779629 | MGnify/ENA primary metagenome ERZ779629 (study PRJEB29562, sample SAMEA4376709) | mouse gut metagenome | isolation source: Cecum | study: EMG produced TPA metagenomics assembly of the A DSS colitis mouse model was used to assess the... | reverse complement strand
AACGCTGAAGGCATCTAAGCGTGAAGCCCCCCCTAAGATAAGATCTCTCATCCTTCGTGGAGTAAGGCTCGACGTAGACTATGTCGTTGATAGGCCGGAGGTGTAAGCACAGTGATGTGTTGAGCTGACCGGTACTAATAAGCCGAGGGCTTGACCTTACAATAAGGGAATGCAGGCTGCTTGCGGAAGTTCACATTGTTCAGTTTTGAGGGTGCGGCAAAGGAAAAGCACTCTGAGCGACGCGGCCCGTTGGTCAAGTGGTCAAGACGGCGGCCTCTCACGCCGCAAACGGGAGTTCGACTCTCCCACGGGTCACCAACTTTATGCACCTTTAGCTCAGTTGGTAGAGCACCTGACTCTTAATCAGGGTGTCCAGGGTTCGAGTCCCTGAAGGTGTACCACTCCCCTGGGGTGGGGACACTCCAGGGGAACAGACAAAGGTTTTAGCCAGGAAACTGGTTGAAATAAATAGCGCAGGCATCTGCGCAGAGAAGTCGGTGTTGATTGCGGTGAGGGTCCACCCGTTCCCATCCCGAACACGGCAGTTAAGCTCACTCGCGCCGAAAATACTTGGCTGGTGACGGCCTGGAAAGATAGGTAATGCCGACACAAAGAAGCGGACAGTCGAAAGACTGTCCGCTTTCTTATGTAGACAAGAGTTGCCGCCCAGCCCTATTACCTGAGCAGCTCAACCAGTTCTCCAAGGTCATTGACGCAGTGATCAGGGGTGCTCATTTCCGTTATTGGATGGCCCATCCCACCAAATCCCTGGCGTATCCATATAGTTTTTAGTCCCAGTCGCTTTGCGGGGGCGATGTCATTGTCGAGCCGGTCGCCAATCATAGCGGCGTTTTCAGGCAGGCAGTTTGCACGTTTCAGGGCGAGTTCAAATATTTGCAAATCTGGCTTTTCCATTCCTTCTTCGGCGGACGCGATAATCAAATCAAGATATTGGGAGAGTCCGTACTGCTCCATCCGGGATGCCGTTCCCAGCTTTTGGTTCGCAATAATCCCGATCCTGTATTTTTCGTGCAGCAAGGCAAGACATTCCGCGGCTTGAGGATATACGATCTCATCCTCGCTGCGCCAGGGAGTGATGGGCAGCCCTAGGTGTTTCAACGGATGGGCGACGTTCTGCCTGGCCAATTGGACCGCCTGCGCATAAACCTGCTCGTAGGATAGGCCCGTCCCTGCGATGGCGTCCAAAATCCTATGCTCGTTTGCCCTGCTCTCGTCGATCAGGGTTGAACCCACATCGAAGAACAGCCACTCAATCTGCCGGAACATTTGCCGCAGCCCCCTGTTTTCAGATGGTGAAGGATACGCCGCGCACGGTGGGCCTACAGGCTAAAGTCCTCGTCCTTTAGATGGGGAAAGGCGGCGGCCGCAGGCTTGGGTGGAATGCGTTTCAGGGGATCGTAGCGAAACCGGCGGCAGGAGCCGGCGCAGGCCACGATTCCCTTTTTGACGCACATCATCTGGCCCTCCTCCAGGGGGGTTGCCCACTGGCAGTAGCCGCAGCGCGGGTCCATATTTTTCTCAAACAGCATGGCGATCCCTCAGTCATTTCCGTAGTATACGCCCATTATACACGATAATGCGGCAGATTGCCACACTTATTTCGCCAGAGAGACCGGCAGAGTGCAGCCAAAAGAAGCCAGCCCGCCAGCGCCGCCAGTGAGGAGGCCGCCAGCGCCGTGGAGAAGTCTAGGGAGGCGATGGACTCCGCCTGCTCCGCCAGATAGTCCGCCACCGGTGCGGACAGGGGAAAAAGCCGGGTGAGGCACCAGGTTAGACCGGCGGCGATCAGCCCGTGGCACAGCTTGCCCGCCAGATAGGTTTTGGCGGACAGGCCGCTGTCCACCAGGAAGGACAGCACCTGGCAGTGGACGGACAGTCCAGCCCAGCCCAGCATGAAGGCTGCCATGGATACCCGCCCCGCCAGCTGCGTCCCGCCGCGGAGGGAGGACACGCCGGAGGACAGCTCCAGCAGCCCCGCCACCAGCCGACGGGCCCACTCCGGCTCAAAGCCCGCTGCGGCCAGCAGCCGGGCCAGGGCGGCGAACACGCCAAAGGCGGACAGCAGCTGGAGCACCACTGAAAAAAACACCACAAAGGCGCAGATGTTCAAGGTATTCTGAAAGGAGCGCACCACCGCGCCGGTGAAGGCGGCGGGGACGGTGACCGCCTGGATGGGCTTGGGCGGGCGGGGGACGGCGGACCGGCGGCGCTGGGCCCCGCCGTAAAAGCGGAACAGCAGCCCCACCAGCAGCGACGCCAGGGCGTGGGTCAGGTAGAGGAGGAATCCCACCCGGCTGTCCCCGAAGATCCCGGCTCCCACCACCCCTAGGATGAAGGCAGGGCCGGAGTTGTTGCAAAAGGCCAGCAGCCGCTCCGCCTCCGGCTTGGAGCACAGCCCCTGCTGGTAGAGCTGAAGGGCGGTGCGTGCCCCCACGGGATAGCCGCCGATGAACCCCAGCGCCACCGCCGCCGCGCAGCTGCCGCTCACCCGGAAGAGGGGGCGCATCAGCCCCTCCATCGCCCGCCCCAGGTAGGCTGCCAGCCCCAGGTCCACCACCAGGGAGGACAGCACGAAAAAGGGGAAGAGGGACGGCACAATGACGTTGAAGCACAGCGTCAGCCCATCCTTTGCCCCCGCGATGGCCTCTCCCGGAGCGGCCACCAGCCCCGCCGTGGCGATGAGCAGCGCCAGCCCCGCCAGGGCGTCCCGCACTTTTTGTTCTCTGAGCAGCCGCAGCACCACCCCATCACCTCCGTGGGGAGAGCCTATGCGGGAGGGAGGAGCGGCTTGCCTGTCCCCCTCCAAACGGGTAAAAATTGTGGAAAGGCACAAAGTGCCGCCCGATTTTCCTTGTAGGATTGGGGAAAGTGTGATATGCTGGCAGAATAGAGCCGCGGGCCAAGGACCGCGGCATTGTGGGAGGTATTGCCATGCAGCACGAGATCACCCAGCGCATCCCCCTGCTGGACGGGGAGGGGAACCTCACTCAGGCGGGTTTTGCCAGGCGCCTGCTGCCCGTGTACGACCGGAAAAAGGTGCGGGGCGGCCTCACCCGGCTGAAGGAATGGGACTACTACTATATCGGAAACGACCGGTTCGGCCTGGCCCTCACCATCGCGGACAACAGCTATATGGGGCTGGACTCCATCTCCTTCCTCTCCTTTGAGGGAAAGCCCTGGGAGGTGACCAAAAGCCCCATGTCCGCCCTGCCCATGGGCCGGACGGGCCTGCCCTCCACCTCGGCGGCGGGAATTACTGCCAGCTCGGGAAAGAAGCACGCCATCCTCTTCCAGGTGGGGGAGGGGAAGCGGCAGCTCACCGCCCACATGGACGGGTTCAAGGACGGCAGGCCCCTGGACGCCCAGGTCACCCTCACCGGGGAGCCGGAGGAATCCATGGTCATCTGCACTCCCTTTGAGAAGAAGGCCCATTTTTACTACAACCAGAAAATCAACTGTATGCGGGCCAGCGGCGTGGTGCGCATCGGGGAGGAGGAGTACCGCTTTACGCCGGAGGACTCCTTCGCCGTGCTGGACTGGGGGCGGGGTGTGTGGACCTATCACAACACCTGGTACTGGGGGTCGGCCTCCGGGCTGGCGGAGGGGGCTGATTTCGGCTTCAACATCGGATACGGGTTCGGTGACACCTCCGCCGCCACGGAGAACATGCTGTTCTACCGGGGCCGGGCCCACAAGCTGTCCCAGGTGAATTTCGGCATCCCCATGAAGGACGGGCGGGAGGACTACATGAAGCCCTGGCGCTTCACCAGCGACGACGGGCGGTTCGAGATGGGCTTTGTGCCCGTCATCGACCGGGCGTCCTGCACCGACGTGAAGCTCATCAAGAGCGACCAGCACCAGGTGTTCGGCCGGTTCAGCGGCACGGTGGTGCTGGACGGCGGCGACCGGCTGGAGGTGCGCGATCTGTTTGGTTTTGCGGAAAAAGTGGAGAATAAGTGGTAAATTTGTTTGAAGCAGGGCTGCGGCGGAGGGCGCGGCCCTGCTTTTTTGCTTTAACGCGGAAAAAATTTCTGCGCCCAGGGGGTTGACAAATGCCCCCCACCTGCGTATAATAACCACAACAACCAAACACACCAAACCAGTGACGAAGAGGAGTACCCGGCGCGGCAGACCTAACAGAGAGCCCCCGATGGTGGGAACGGGGCGGCGAGCGGCCGGCGAATGGACTTCGGAGGGCGGACCGAACGGCATTAGCCAAGTAGGGACCGACGGGTATCCCACCCGTTATCCATCGGGGCGCGTATGATGGTACGCGTAAGCGAGCGGACGTTTTCAACGTCAATTTGGGTGGTATCGCAGAAGCAATGGCTTTTGTCCCATGTGGGGGCAAAGGCTGTTTTCTTTTTCCTCCCCGGATTCCGGCACAATCCGGGTCATCTGCCGCCCAAAATAAAAATATGGAGGAAAAACCATGAAAAACCACAACACGATTAAGAAGTTCTTCGCCCTGGCCGCGGCGGCCGCCATGACCCTCACCCTGTGCGCCTGCAATGGCGGCTCGGTTCCCAACCCGGACGGCCCCAATGTGACCGCCCAGTCCCAGAGCGGCCAGTCCCAGGCCCCTGGAGACGCCGCCCAGCAGCCCGGCGGGGACGGCGCCCAGCAGCCTTCCGGGGATGCCACTTACAAGGTGGCTATCATCAAGCTCACCGACCACCCGTCCCTGGACGAGATCGCCGCCGCGGTGGAGGGAGAGCTGAAGCAGCTGGCCGCCGATAACGGCGTGACCATCCAGTACACCACCACCTCCGGCCAGGGAGAGCAGACCACCCTGAAGCAGCTGGCCGACCAGGCCATTGCCGACCAGGCGGACGTGATTATCCCCATCGCCACCGCCGCCGCTCAGATCGCCGCCGCCAGCGCCGAGGACACCAAGACCCCCGTGGTGTTCGCCACCGTGTCCGACCCGGAGGGGGCGGGCCTCACCGGGCTGGACTACGTCACCGGCACCAGCGACGCGCTGAACACCTCCTTCATCCTGGACATGATGCTGGCCCAGAACCCGGACGTGAAGAAGGTGGGGCTGCTCTACTCCCTGTCCGAGGCCAACTCCGCCAAGCCCATCGACGAGGCCAAGGCGTACCTGGACGGCAAGGGCATCGCCTACACCGAGCAGACCGCCAACACCAACGACGAGGTGATCGCCGCCGCCTCTGCCCTCATTGCCGAGGGTGTGGACGCCGTGTTCACCCCCACCGACAACATCATCGCCCTGGCCGAGCTGGCCATCTATGAGGACCTCATCAAGGCGGGCATCCCCCACTACACCGGGGCGGACTCCTTTGTGCGCAACGGCGCCTTCGCCACCTGCGGCGTGAACTACACCGACGTGGGCCGGCGCACCGCCGGTCTGGCCTACCAGGTGGTCACCCAGGGCATGAACGGCGTGGAGGACTTCTACCTGATGGACGGCGGCATCATCACCGTCAACACCGAGACCGCCGCCGCCATGAACCTTGATTATTCTGTGTTCAGCGGGATGGGTTCCGTGGTGGAGGTCCAGACCACCGCGGACTGAGCCGCCTGACGGCGGGCAAATTCCAAAAAGAGTTAAATGAGAAGCCTCCGCCCCGGTGACGCCGGGGCGGGGCGCGAGAGGAGCGAAAAACCGTGCTGCAAATCGTACAGACCGCCCTGGAGCTGGGGTTTCAATACGCCCTGGTGGCCATGGCGCTGTTTTTGAGCTACCGCGTTTTGGACATCGCGGACCTGACCACCGACGGCAGCTTCGTGCTGGGCGCGGCGGTGTCAGTGACGCTGACGGCGGCGGGCCATCCAATCCTGGCCATCCCGGCGGCCATGGCGGCGGGGGCCTGCGCGGGCTTCGTCACCGCGTTTTTGCAGACCCGGCTGGGGGTGCCCTCCATCCTGGCGGGCATCATCACCAACACGGGGCTTTACACCGTCAACCTGATGACCATGGGCTGGAAGTCCAATGCCAGCCTGCTCCGGGTGAGCACCGTGTTCACCCTCCTGCGGGACGCCGGGATCGGCGGGGCGTGGTATGAGCTGCTGCTGTCCGCCGCCGTCACCGGGATGGCGGGGGTGCTGCTGTGGCTGTTTCTGGGCACCCGGCTGGGGCTGAGCATACGGGCCACCGGCAACAACCGGGACATGGTGCGCTCCTCCTCCGTCAACCCGGCGTTCACGGTGACGGTGGGGCTGTGCTTTGCAAACGCCCTCACGGGGCTGTCCGGCGCGGTGGTGGGGCAGTACCAAAAGACGGTGGACACCAACATGGGCACCGGCATCGTGGTCATCGGCCTGGCCTGCCTCATCATCGGGGAGACGGTGCTGGGCCGGGGAGGCATGGGCCGGGGGATTCTGGCGGTGATGGCGGGTTCCGTGATCTACCGCTTCATCTATGCCGCCGTGCTCAACACCAAAATCGTGCCCATCGAGTGCCTCAAGCTGGTCACCGCCATGGTGGTAGCCCTGGCCATCGCCGCCCCCACCATCAGGGCGGGAGCGGTATTCCAAAAGCGCAGGCTGGCCGCGGGCCGGAAGGGAGGGCGCTGACATGCTGCGCATCGAAAACATCTCCAAGACCTTCAACCCGGGGACGGTCAACGAAAAGACGGCGCTGTCCGGGCTTTCCCTCCACCTGGCTCCGGGGGACTTCGCCGCCGTCATCGGGTCCAACGGGGCGGGCAAGTCCACCCTGCTCAACGCCATCGCGGGCAGCTTCATCGTGGACAGCGGCTCTATCACGCTGGATGGCAGGGACATTACCTTTACACCGGACCACAAGCGCAGCGTGGTCATCGGGCGGCTGTTTCAGGACCCGCTGCGGGGGACCGCGCCGTCCATGACCATCGAGGAGAATCTGGCCCTGGCCTACCTGCGCTCCAAGGAGGAAAAGACCCACCCCTTCAGCCGGATTCGCAAGCGGGACAAGGAGTTTTTCGCTGAAAAGCTCAAGCTGCTGGGTATGGGGCTGGAGGACCGGATGCGCCAGCCGGTGGGCCTGCTGTCCGGCGGGCAGCGCCAGGCCCTCACCCTGCTGATGGCCACCCTGGTCACCCCCAAGCTGCTGCTGCTGGACGAGCACACCGCCGCGCTGGACCCCGGCACGGCGGAAAAGGTGCTGGAGCTCACCCAGACCATTGTGGCGGAGCATCACATCACCTGCCTCATGGTGACCCACAACATGAAGCAGGCCCTGGAGCTGGGCAGCCGCACGCTGATGATGGCGGACGGGAACATCGTGCTGGACATATCCGGCCAGGAGCGCTCCGGCATGACGGTGGACGGCCTGCTGCGCCGCTTCAAAGCGGGGACGGGCCGGGACCTGGACAACGACCGTATGCTGCTCTCCGACTGAGTTTGAGCGCCCTCCGGCGAGGCCGGAGGGCGCTCTTGCCATTTCGTCCGGGACATGTTAAAATGAGGAAAACAGACGGGAGGGATGGCACATGGGAACCACGATGACCTATATCCAGCTGAAAAACCGGGGCTTCACCAAGGAAGAGCTGCGGGGGTGCCTCAAGGCGCTGGCGGGCGGCGGAAGAGCGGACGACGGGGAGATGGCCCGGAGCATGGCGGCGCTGAAGGGAGATGAGCTGAGCTGGAAGGACCGGATGGTGCTCAAGCTGCTCCAGGGGGTCATGGGGTCTCAGAAGGAGATGCAGGCCGCCTTTCGCCCGGACGCGGCGTGGCTCCCCTTCTACCAGACCCGTCTGTGCGATGGGAGCATTCAGTCCAGCCGGGACCTGGGGCGGCTGTCTGAGGCGTTCCAGACCCCGGTGCTGGCCTTTGCCCTGTTCGACAGCGACGTGCTGTTCGTGTCCTACCGGGATAACGCCGCAGGAGCGGCCTATGACTACGCCAAACCGCCCTTCGAGAACTATGAGGAGTACGACGGCGAGGTCTACCGGCTGGGCTTCCCGGAGTTTTTGGCGAGTCTGTGTCCGCCGGACCGCCGGGAGGAGCTGCGCCGGATCTGGGAGAAGGAGGACGACGTGTTTGCCGACGACCGGATGTGGAAGCTGATGGACCTGCTGGGGATGGAGGCCATCGACCCGGCGGCGAAGAAGTTCCCCGGGGGCTTTGAGAAGGTGGTCCCGTGAGGGCGGCCCGACAGAACGATAACAAGGAGACATAAATGGAGACAATAATACAAATTCTGGCCCGGGAGCTGGACCGCCCGGAGCAGCACATTGAGAACATCATCACCCTGCTGGACGAGGGGAACACCGTCCCCTTCATCGCCCGCTACCGCAAGGAGCTCCACGGGGCCATGGACGACCAGCTCATCCGGCAGCTGGCCGACCGCCTGCAATACCTGCGCAACCTCCAGGACCGCCGGGACGAGGTGAAGCAGTCCATTGAGAATCAGGGCAAGCTGACGGACGAGCTGTCCGCCGCCATTGACGCCGCTGCCACCCTGGCGGAAGTGGAGGACCTTTACAGGCCCTACAAGCAAAAGCGCCGCACCCGGGCCACCATGGCCAGGGAGAAGGGTTTGGAGCCGCTGGCCCTGCTGGCCTTTGCCTGCGGCCCGGCGGTGGACATGGAGGGGGCGGCATTGGACTACGTGGACCCCGAGAAGGGGGTGGAGACCGCCCAGGATGCGCTGCAAGGCGCCTCCGACATCATTGCCGAGCTGATCTCCGACGACGCGGGCGTGCGGGGAACGCTGCGGGAGCTGTACTGGCGGCGGGCGTCCATCGTCTCCAAGGCGGCGGCCAAGGAGCCGGAGGACAGCGTGTACCGCCTCTACTATGAGTTTTTAAGCCCGGTGTCCAAAACCCAGGGGCATCAAATTCTGGCCATCAACCGGGGCGAGCGGGAGGAAATCCTCAAGGTCAGCGTGGAGATGGACCGGGAGGCCGCCCTGGTGGCCCTGCGGCGTCTTGTGGTGCCGGGGCGGGCGGCCATGGAGTTTGTGAAAAACGCCGCCGAGGACGCCTATGACCGGCTCATCGCCCCCTCCCTGGAGCGGGAGGTGCGCGCGGAACTGACAGAGCGGGCCAGCGAGGGGGCCATCGGCCAGTTCGCCCTCAACCTGAAGCCTCTGCTCATGCAGCCCCCGGTGAAGGGCTTTGTCACCATGGGGCTGGACCCGGGCTACCGCATGGGGTGTAAAGTGGCGGTGATTGACCCCACCGGCAAGGTGCTGGACACCACGGTGGTCTACCCCACCCACGGCGAGCGGGGCAAAAACGAGGCCATCGACAAGCTGGCCGTCCTCATCAAAAAGCACCAGGTGGCCCACATCGCCATCGGCAACGGCACCGCCAGCCGGGAGACCGAGCAGATGGCGGTGGAGCTCATCCGCAAGGTGGGCGGCGGGGTGAGCTACGCCATGGTGAACGAGGCGGGGGCGTCGGTCTACTCCGCGTCCAAGCTGGCGGCGGAGGAGTTCCCGGAGTTCGACGTGAATCTGCGCTCGGCGGTGTCCATTGCCCGGCGGCTCCAGGACCCCCTGGCGGAGCTGGTGAAGATCGACCCCAAGTCCATCGGCGTGGGCCAGTACCAGCACGACATGCCCCAGGCGAGGCTGGGCGAGGCGCTGGACGGTGTGGTAGAGGACTGCGTGAACGCCGTGGGAGTGGACGTAAACACCGCCTCCGCGCCGCTGCTCACCCGGGTGGCGGGGCTGAACGGCGCCACCGCCAAGAACATCGTGAAGTACCGGGAGGAAAACGGCCCCTTCACCACCCGGAAGCAGATTTTGAAGGTGCCCAAGCTGGGGCCCAAGGCGTTCCAGCAGTGCGCCGGCTTCCTGCGGGTGCCGGAGAGCCGTTCCCCGCTGGACAATACCGCCGTCCACCCGGAGAGCTACGGCGCGGCGGAAAAGCTGCTGGAGCTGTGCGGCCACGGCATGGCGGACGTGAAGGCGGGCAAGCTGGGAGCGCTGAAGGATGAGCTGGCCGCCTACGGCCAGGACCGGGCGGCGGAGGTCTGCGGCGTGGGAGTGCCCACCCTGCTGGACGTGGCCGCCGAGCTGATGAAGCCGGGCCGGGACCCCCGGGACGAGCTGCCCGCCCCGGTGCTGCGCACCGACGTGCTGGACATGAAGGACCTGAAGCCCGGCATGGAGCTGA
>ERZ779629.1009-NODE-1009-length-10113-cov-3.510241_pt1 | contig 10113 bp, 7 predicted proteins | sample MGYA00514192_ERZ779629 | MGnify/ENA primary metagenome ERZ779629 (study PRJEB29562, sample SAMEA4376709) | mouse gut metagenome | isolation source: Cecum | study: EMG produced TPA metagenomics assembly of the A DSS colitis mouse model was used to assess the... | reverse complement strand
GCATAAAGCGGCGGAATACGGAATCGCGGCCCATTGGAAATATAAAGAGGCGGCCGATGGCAAGAAAGTGGAGGCCCAGGAGGAAGAAAAACTCACCTGGCTCAGACAGATTTTGGAATGGCAGCAGGATATGTCCGACAACAGGGAATTTATGAATCTGTTGAAGAACGATCTTGACCTGTTTTCTGATAGTGTATATTGTTTTACCCCAAGGGGAGAGGTGAAAAATCTTCCGGCAGGATCTACGCCGATCGATTTTGCCTATAATATTCACAGCGCGGTGGGAAATCGGATGATCGGAGCCAGAGTGAACGGAAAATTGGTAACGATCGATTATGAAATACAAAACGGCGACCGCGTGGAGATTTTGACTTCCCAGAATTCCAAAGGACCCAGCATGGACTGGCTGAATGTGGTAAAAAGTACTCAGGCGAAAAATAAAATCAATCAGTGGTTCAGGAATGAACTGAAAGAAGAAAATATTATAAAAGGCAAGGAAATGATGGCTTCCTATTGCAAGACAAAGGCCATCAATATGCAGGAGATCATGAAGCCGGAATATATGGACGGCATCATGAAGAAGTATGGATTTAAGGATTGGGATTCTGTCTGCGCGGCGGTCGGACATGGCGGCCTGAAGGAAGGGCAGATTATTAATAAGCTGCAGGAATTATACGACAAGGCTCATAAAAAAGCGATGACCGATGAAGAAGCGCTGGCTTCGGTTGTCGAGAACCAGGGAAAGTTCGTGCGGGCAAAATCCCAGGGAGGCATTGTCGTAAAAGGTATTCATGATGTAGCGGTGCGCTTTTCCAAGTGCTGCAGCCCGGTGCCCGGGGATGAAATCGTAGGATTTGTCACCAGGGGCAGGGGAGTGTCCATACACAGGACTGATTGTATTAACATTATCAATATGCCGGAGATAGAAAGGGTAAGGCTGATCGATGCGGAGTGGCAGCAGTCGCCGGAAGAGGTGACGGGAGAAAAGTATTTTGCCGAGATCAGGATTTTTGCAAACAACAGGAACGGCCTTCTGGCAGATATCGCGAAAACGCTGACGGAGAAGAATATAGATATTCTTTCTTTGAATACGAGAATAAGCAAACAGGGTATCGCTACGTTGTCAACGTCCTTTGAGGTGAGGAGCCGGGAAGAGCTGAACCGTATTATCGATAAAATCAGTGCGGTGGAGAGCGTCGTCGGCATTGAGCGGACGACGGGCTGACAGAGAAAGGAGCGGAGAGGAAATGGCAGGGCTGAAAATAGGCAGGATGGTTCTCGGGATTTGCCAGACTAACTGTTATTTTGTATATAGAGAGGGAAGCAAAGAAGTTATTTGCTTTGATCCTGCGGATGCGGGAGACCACATTTATGAGACGCTAAAAGGAAAGGGCCTGGAGGTGGCGGGCATTCTTCTGACACACGGGCATTTTGACCATATATGGGGCAGCAGGAAACTGAGAGAGTTGAGCGGTGCCAAAATATATGCCTGTGAAGAAGAAAAAAACGTATGTGAAGATGCGGTGAATAACGTGTCGGAACAGGCGGGGCGCGCTTATACGGTGAAGCCCAACCATTATTTGAAAGACGGGGAAGAAATAACGATTGCGGGCATGACTTGCAAGCTGATAGCGACTCCCGGGCATACGATCGGAAGCTGTTGTTATTATTTTGAGGAAGACGGCATTCTGATCAGCGGAGATACTTTGTTCCAGGAATCTGTGGGAAGGACGGACTTTCCTACCGGAAGCATGGGCAGCCTCGTTCGTTCCATTAAGGAAAAATTATTTGTGCTGCCTGATGAGACGAAAGTATATCCCGGCCATGGGGATATGACGGATATCGGTTCGGAGAAGAAATATAACCCTTTTTTGCAGTAAAAATGTGGGAAGAGAAAAAGCCGCGCAGGAAATGGGGTTAAAAATGAAAATAGTGATAGCGATGGATTCGCTGAAAGGCTGCCTGACTTCCATGGAGGCCGGAAAGGCGGTGGCAGAAGGGATACGGCGTGCGGATCCGAAAGCGGATATAAAAGTAATGCCCCTGGCGGACGGGGGCGAAGGAACGGCGGACTCTCTGATTATGGGGATGGGCGGAAAAGAGCGGAAGATAAGGGCGACGGGGCCTTTGGGCGCTATGGTGGACTGCGGATATGGTATGATCGGGGAGAACAGGACTGCGGTTATGGAAATGGCATGCGTTGCGGGGCTTCCACTGGTGCCGCCGGAAAAAAGAAATCCGATGGATACCACGACTTATGGGGTAGGGGAAATAATTAAAGATGCGATCGAAAAAGGATGCCGGAATTTTATTATAGGCATCGGGGGAAGCGCTACCAACGACGGCGGGATTGGCATGCTGCAGGCTCTTGGCTTCGGATTTCTGGATAAAGACGGGAGACAGACGGCGTTTGGGGCGAAAGGGCTGGCCGATTTGGCCTGTATTACCGATACCGGTGCGATGAAAGAATTGAAAGAGTGCCGGTTCCGCATTGCCTGTGATGTTTCGAACCCGCTTTGCGGGTCCGACGGCTGCAGTGCGGTATACGGCCCCCAGAAAGGCGCGGATGCATCCATGGCTGCCTGGATGGACCGGTGGATGGAAAGGTATGCCCTGCTGGCGAAAGAAAAATATGCGGAAGCGGATATGTGGAAGGAAGGAACAGGAGCGGCCGGAGGGCTTGGCTTTGCCTTCCTCACTTTTTTGAACGGAACTTTGGAACCCGGAGTGAATATTATATTGGACGAGACGGGAATAGAACGCCATCTCAAAGAAGCAGATCTTGTCATAACCGGAGAAGGCAGGATGGATAAGCAGACGGCTATGGGAAAGGCGCCTTTGGGAGTGGCGAGGCTGGCAAAAAAATATGGGAAGACGGTGATCGCTTTGGCGGGAAGCGCGGAGGAAGGATGCGGATAAGAGGAAATTGACGCATATTTTTCCATTTTACAGCAACCGGCGGCCCTGGAAGAAGCGATGGAACCGCAGACCGCGGAAAAAAATCTGTCCGTTACGGCAGAACAGGCTTACAGGCTATGGAAGGCGGGAACCCGCTATTTTTCAAAACCATGCACCCAGTCGGCTTTTAAAAAGTAAATCAAAAAAACGATGGAGCTGAGCGACCAGGTAAGGGGATAAGCCCAGAAAATAACGTTGATCACCGGGATAAAACGGACGATAAGAGTGATGTAGGATACCCGGACGATACACCAGAAACAAAGCATAGTAATCATGGGAACGGAAGCTTTTCCGGCGCCTCGCAGAATACCGGCGATACAATGGGAAAAGGAAAGCAAAAAGTAAAAAAGCGTGACGGTTCTCGCCTGGGTTGTGCCGTAGGCGATGACTTGCGGCGTGCGGTTGAAGGCAGAAATAAGGATGGGAATGGTAAAGTAGATAAAAATACCTACTACCTCCGCCATAGTGATAGAACAGAGGATGCCGAACCGGGCGCCTTTTTTTGCCCGTTCATACTGTTTTGCCCCGAGGTTCTGGCTGATAAAGGTGGTGAGGGCGAGAGAAAAACAGGTGATGGGCAGGAAACCAAAGCCTTCGATCTTGGAATAAGCGCCGCACCCGGCCACCGCCATTTTGCCAAATTTGTTAATATTGCTTTGGACGACCACGTTGGCGAGGGCAATGATGGAGTTCTGAAACCCTGCGGGGAGGCCGTTGGCAATGATCTGTTTTAACATAGGGAGGTCAAAACGGATGAGCCGCAGAGATACCTGGTAATCTTCTGGACTTTTGAAAATCAGGCGGAAGAGGCATAAAAAGGCGCTGATAAACTGAGAAAGGATGGTGGCGAAGGCCGCCGCCCCGACTCCGAAACCGAGAACGCCCACAAACAGCAGATCCAGCAGAATATTAATAACGGAAGATACGATCAGGTAGACCAGAGGGTGTCTGCTGTCGCCTACGGATTGCAGGATTCCCACGAATACATTGTACATAACGAAGGAGAGGGAACCCATAAAATAGATGCGGAAATAAACGGTAGATTCCGGCAGTACGTCCGCCGGCGTTCCCATCCATATGAGGATATGGGAAGTGAGGAGGACGCCGGCTATCGTCAGAAAGATTCCGGCGGCGAGTCCGAAAGCAATGGTCGTATGTACCGCTTTTTTTACTGATTTCAGTTCTCTCGCCCCATAATATCTGGCGATGACTACGCCGGCGCCTGCGGCAATGCCGTGGAAGAAACCGACCATGAGAAAAATAAGGTTTCCGGAGGAACTTACGGCGGCGAGCGCGTTGCTGCCGAGGAAGTTGCCTACGATGAGGGAATCGGCGGTATTATATAATTGCTGGAAAAGGTTTCCCAGAAAAAGAGGAAGGGCGAAAGCGATGATTTTTCTCCCGATGGAGCCTTCGGTCATTAAGGTTGTCTTTTCAGATGTTGCAGTCATTGTGATACCTCGTTTCTTTTGGATGTATGCTTACCATATTATATAAGATTGGAATGTATAAATCAAATGTTACTATTGTGGAAAGGGGTTTTGGAAGGATGGAATGAGAAAGATAGAATGAGGGAGGAAAGGCGGCAGGAGAACGGCGGGACGGGGCAGGCGGAAAATGGTTTTCCGTGCTGGCTGCGGGAAATGGATTTTCTAAATATTCCGGCCAGGCGGTGTCGGCCGGACGCAACCGCCAGCAATTCGCCGTCCGGGCTCATAGCTGGCTTTTGGTGACATCCGTGTCACCAAATTGCTGTTTATATACGGAATATTAAGAAAATCTCATTTCCCTGCGCAAAGCAGCGGTAAAACCATTTTCCGCCTACCCCGTCCCGCCGTTCTCCTGCCGCCTTTCTTCTTTCCTGCCAAGCTTTGCTGTGTCCTATCCTGCTAAAATTGATTTCTGCTTGTTGCTGGCGGTATATGTTTGATTTTTATGGGGTTCCGCACTATAATAAAAATAAATGAGGAGAAAACAGATGATTACAATATTGATCAATAAACCGGAGTTTGAATATGATATCCATTCTCTTGTCAAGGCTTTTTATCCGGAGGAGGATGTGAAGGTGTACTGCGGGGAGGAAGCAGGGGAAGGCATGGTCTTTCGCATTGACTTTGAGGAAAACGGGATGAGGATGCGGCTGGGAGAGGAAGCAGAGGAAGAGGGTGCGTGGGAGGAATGCGCTGCCGATGCGGGTCGGGGAGAGAGGAAAAATGTTCTAAAGCAGTTGATCTATGGGACATTATCCGAACATTTGAATAGAGAGTTGCCTTGGGGAACCCTGACGGGAATACGTCCTACGAAAATTTCTATGGGCATGATAGAAGAGGGGTGGACGGAGGAAGAAATACTGGAGGCTATGAAGAGAACTTATTTTATCAGCGACGCAAAGGGCCGGTTGAGTATTGAGATTGCGAAACGGGAGACGGAGATTTTGTCCTCCCTGCATTATAAAGACGGATACAGCTTATACATCGGAATACCTTTCTGCCCGACTACATGTCTTTATTGTTCTTTTACTTCTTATCCGATTGTGTCATGGAAAAAGCGTGTCGGGGATTATTTGGATGCCTTGGAAAAGGAGATGGCATATGTGGGGGAGGCATATGGAGACAGGATCGTGGATACCGTTTATATAGGGGGCGGTACGCCGACCACCTTGGAGCCGGAAGAGCTGGATCGGCTGCTGGCAGCGGTATATCGGTATTTTGATTTGAGCCGTGTACAGGAATTTACGGTGGAGGCCGGCCGGGCGGACAGTATAACGGTGGAAAAGCTTCGGGTATTGAAAAAACATGGGATTACGAGAATATCCATTAATCCGCAGACGATGAGAGAGGAGACTTTGCGCATCATAGGGAGAAAACATTCGCCGGAGCAAGTAAAGGAGGCGTTTGCCCTTGCCAGGGAAGAAGGGTTCGATAACATCAATATGGATATTATTTTGGGGCTTCCCGGAGAGACGCAGGAGGATGTGAGATATACGGCGGCAGAGATCAAGAAGCTGTCCCCGGACAGCCTGACCGTGCATTCTTTGGCCATTAAAAGGGCATCCGGGCTAAACCAGTGGATCGAAAAAAATGGAATGGCCGCATTGAAAAATACGGACGCCACGATGGGGATCGCAGCGGAGGCGGCAAAGAATATGGGGATGGAGCCCTATTATCTGTACCGGCAGAAAAATATGTCCGGTAATTTTGAGAACGTGGGTTATGCCCTTCCGGGAAAGTATGGCATTTATAATATTTTGATTATGGAGGAAATGCAGACGATCGTGGCTTTGGGCGCGGGATCCATTACCAAGCGGGTATACGGGGACGGACGGATCGAGCGGTGCGATAACGTAAAGGATGTAGCCCTATATATAGAGAAAATAGATGAAATGATAGAACGGAAGAAACGTTTGCTGCTGAATGGGTGATCGGACTTTTCAGGAGAGTAAGACAGAAGGAGATATGAGATGGAGAACTACGAAAATAATTTGTTTAAGACTGCAAATAAATTGCGTGGAAAAATTCCGCCATCGGATTATAAATTTTACGTTTTGCCATTGGTTTTTATTAGATACATGTCGGAAAAGAATAAAAGCAATGTTTGGGAGAAAATCGTTGATGAGAGCGGCCAGGAAGGAATAGCAACGCTCTTGGATCAAGAACTGAAAAAAATACTGCCCGGATTTGACCAGGTAAAGAATCCGTATGAAAATATATATTCAGAAAGTAATTTACCGGTCAGGACGATAAAGGAATTGGTCGATTTGATTCATGAAATTGACATAAATGGCCAAGGGAAAAAAGTGGATTATTTAGGAAGAATTTATGAGTATTTCATAAGTAATTTTGCGGCAACGGAAGGGAACAGGGGAGGAGAGTTTTTTACACCCGCTTCTGTTGTGGAACTTCTTGTACAGATGTTGAATCCGCAGGAAGGAATTGTATATGATCCGGCTTGCGGAACAGGAGGAATATTTATACAATCCAATAAATATGGAAAAAAAGGGATGAAATTTATTGGACAAGAACAGAACTGCAAAACAATTATGCTCGCGTATATGAATGGTGTACTGCACGGATTGGACTTGCAGATGAAAAATGGCGATACATTGCTTGATGACCGTTTCCATGAACTAAAAGCGGACTATGTCATTAGCAATCCTCCTTTTAATATGAAAGATTGGGGCGCTGAACAGTTGCCGGAGGATGACCCGAGAGTATTTGGAAAAATAAATAAAAATAATGCCAATTATATGTGGATGCAACATTTTATTTATCATTTAAAAGAAGATGGGAAAGCTGGTTTTGTTATTTCCAACGTGGCGCTAACGAGTTCAAATGAAGCAGACTTCGATACAAGGAAGAAAATGCTTGAGCAGAATATCGTTGATTGCGTTGTCCAGCTTCCTGATAAGATGTTTTTAGGCACGGCTATTCCGAGCGCATTGATTTTTTTGGATAAGGCAAGGGGAGAAAGGGATAAAATACTGTTTATCGATGCGGGCGACTTTGGAAAAAACATTAGTAAGACACAAAAAATATTGCCGGAAAGGGATATTACCCGAATCTGTAAATTATATCATTCTTACAAGCAGGGCAAAAAGATAAAATATAATAAAAAAGGATATTCCTGGGTAACTGCCGTTTCCGATGTGATTGGAAACGGATGCAAACTGATGCCTGGAATATATACGGGGGTGAAGGAGGAAAAAACAGATCGTGAAGCGAATGAAAAAGCAATTAGTGATTTGAAAGATCAACTGAGAAAACAAATTGAAATATCGCTTCAAATGTCTGGTGCTGTTTTTAAGGAGCTGATTGAATGAAGAGATGGCATTTAAAAGAAGTTGCTGAGATTTATAGCGGCGCAACTCCATTGACGAAAAATAAGTCTTACTATGAGAATGGCAGTATTGCATGGATTACGCCCAAGGACCTGTCGGGATTTAAAAATACCCTGTGCAGGTCCTTCAAATAAATTTTGTTTTTTATTTGTACCGCTGTTGGAAATTCTTAGCAAATAGTGTCCGCATGCCCAAACGATGTCTTAAATAGGTCTGTAATTTCTCTTTCCACAAACAATGCGATGAGAAATCTTGATTCCATTTTCTCTGATTCATAGAGTTTATGGCATCCGTTGCGATTTTTCTTAATACCCAGAATCCGTCTTTTCTCTATATGTTGCAAAGTTTCTTCTTGGATGGTAATGGACACAAAAGGCGGAAGCAGGATTTCCAGTTCTTCCATGGACTGGTATTCTACTCCTAATGCTTTTTTTAAATCCAAGTAAGGCATATGCGGTGGAATGTATACTTCCAACAGAATAATCCCATCTTTTTCAGCAAAGTCTTTCTGGAAACTGGTCTTGGGAGCAGAAAAGAACGATATCATCTGTCAATTTTGCAGCAGTGCCAAAGAGCTTTCCCGTTTTACTCGTTTTACAATAATCTCTGTCCTGCTATCACTGCCTAAATTTTGGCACATAAGCCCCAAAATTCTGTAGTACAGCCGGATGGTTTTTTCAATCTGCTCCATAAAAACAGGCTTTAGCTTCCTGCCACGTCCCGAATCCGGATATCTCCTTCATACAGCCTGAGGGCATCCAGTGCTGCTTTTGGATTGCTGCTATTCATACCTGCATTTATTTCGACTTCCCATGCTCTCAAAATTCCCATTTCTCCCAAGAATCTTTCTGCAAACATATTTTGTCTGTATCACTGTTACAATTGCTTTTCAATTTTTGTAACTGATTCTTCGTCCCAATGTCTAATTTCCGGTTTTCCAGACTTTTTCATCAAAGCCTGGACAGGCTTTTGAAATAGTTCCTGATAATCTTTGTCCTGTTCTGCCAGATGTTTGAAAGGTTTTTCGCTAAACCAAAAATCAGCTGATGACAAGTTCCGCCACGCATGGAGTACATAATATAGCTGAGATTCAAAATGTTTTCCTTTTGCGTCTAGGTGTCCCCGGATATATAAAAGCCCTGCAAGAGCAGCTTTTTGAATCTCATTCTTTTCTTTGAAATAATAATATGAAACGAAAAGTACAGCATAATAATACAAAATCCCGTTATCTTCTGTCAGACATTCCCATGCCCATCGGATACACCGCTCATGATAGTTCTCTGGGATTTCTGCAATACAGTTAATTAACACTGAAAAAATATCCTGTTCCTGTTTTCGGTTACCAAATAAATCTAAGTGAATGTTATTTAATGGACCATCGGCATAATCCTGTTGTTTTGTTATACTTCCTGTTTTTGCATCAAGAAGTATATACGTTTCTACAAAAAAAACTGCGATTTCCCTTTGTGCATTTTTTTTGGGCATCCTGATAATCTGGCTGAGCAGTTCACAAATATCAGAGAAATAGAGATTAGATATTTCTTTATGGATTTTTAATAATGTTAAGAAGTTTCGAATAATGACAAGTGCCGTTTCTTCTGGCATTAGACTCCAATTCTGATTTGTAAACTTCTCTTTTAGTTCATTGAAAAACCTTGAATCATAATTAGATAAATCCATATTCTTTAATTGTTTTACGGTGTTTTCTGTAATTTGACAGATTCCTTCTATGTCAATATCCTGCCGTTCCAGAAGATTATCTATATCAATCAGCCGGTCTAATTCCTGATACATTGGGCAGAAATCCTTTTCCAGACATTTATGGATAAACTCATGTAAATGGGTGTTAATCTTACTTTCCCGTCTTTGGCTCAAACTAATACAGATTTCGTATACTGCATTCCTTATTAACGGTTCTATAGGCCAATTTTCTATCATTTCTATTATTTCTTCACAAATTGACAATGGAATATATTTAAGACTATTTCTGACCAATTTTTGATTTGCATTGTACAAAAAATAGTTTGTATATATTCTTTTGATAATTGGAAGAAAAATATTCCAGTCATTTTCAGAAAAGCGATATACTGCCCGCCATAAAAACTCATATTCCCCCAAATTCACACGATGCTTTTGCGTCTGAATAAAATTATAGTATTGATTCACAAGCCATTTTAATATCTGGTTTAACTGTACGGGATTTAAATCCATAATGAGAAATTCAATCCATTGAATTCCATAACTCCAAGCGCATTTCTGAGGTGTGGATGTGAGGAATTGAACAACTTCTTCATATCCTTTCGGATAATGGTAATACA
>ERZ779629.1008-NODE-1008-length-10119-cov-5.598867_pt1 | contig 10119 bp, 9 predicted proteins | sample MGYA00514192_ERZ779629 | MGnify/ENA primary metagenome ERZ779629 (study PRJEB29562, sample SAMEA4376709) | mouse gut metagenome | isolation source: Cecum | study: EMG produced TPA metagenomics assembly of the A DSS colitis mouse model was used to assess the... | reverse complement strand
GTTTTCAATGGCACCAGCTTGATAAGTCCGTCCTGATATTGCATTTGACGGTCAAGGCTTTTTTCTTCCTCTGTCTTTTCGTTCGCCGCTGAGATAAACCCATCCAGCATGTCGAAGCTGGTCCGCATGTCCTCAATGTAAGTCCGGTATTCCTCGGGCGTATCCGCCGGGAGTTCCCCGCCGTAAAAGCACAGCTCGGTAGCGGAGATATTGTGCGTGGCGGAGCCGGAGGCCAGTGCGCACAAAAACGCGATGAGCAGGATGATGGGAGAGAGGATGGCCACGGTGATCCAGCCCGCGGTTTTCCTGGTGTTCTCGTCGGTAAGGACCGTGGCGGCGGCCTTTGCGATGAGCGCGGCGTTAGCCAAGGGTCATCCCTCCTGCCTGCTGAGGGGCGGGGTCCTGCTCCTGTTCCTGTTCCTGCGCCTGCGCCGCTTTCAGCTCCGCCCAATGGTCCGCCAGGGCTTGAAGTGTTTCGCCGTCTGGACTGTGGGGATGCCTCTGCAGATACTGGTCAAAGTCCATGCCGCCGTCCAGCAGAAGCTTGCCCACCTCCGCGGCTCCGTTTTTGACACAAACGAGAAGAGTGTCATAGTCCTGGGGATCGACCCACATACGCGTCTCGAGAAGGTCTCGGGCGGTCCACTGGTCTCGCTTTTCGCTGGTCAGCATCTGCATGATACGCCAGGCGTCGGGACCTCCGGAGATACCTTTTTTCACAAGAGTATGAAGCATCTGATAGTCCGGCCCAAAGGCGAACTGCTCCAAGAGCCGGGGCGGCGCGGCGGCGATCTGTCCGTCGCTGCATTGGCGGACGATTGCCCTGGCGATGGCCTGGTGTTCCAGATAGGCGTGGCTTGCCATTTCGCCGGGGAAAGAAGCGGGCAGGCCCGGAACATGGCTTTCCGCCTTTTCCAGCAGGAAGGATACCTTTTCAAAATCGTCGATATCGATGGCCTTCAGGCAGGCGGCTCGGTAAGCGGGTTCCGGGAATTCTCCGGCATCGTTCAGCAGCGTGGCGGTCATCCTCCAGCCCACTATGCCGGGGCGGCCCGCCGCCTCGACCAAAAGATCATGCGCACGATCCTTAACTTCGGGATAGAGCGTTTGAAAAGCGTCCAGCTCCCCGTCACGGATCGCCAGTACCGCCCGGTCATAACTGTCGAGGCGGAGAGGGCGGCGGCCCACTGTATCCATGTAGGCGGTGATGCTGCCGGTCATGCGCCGCAGGAGCTGTTCAGTCTGGGACATGGACTGTTCCTGGCGCTCCCGCTGTTCCACAAGCGCCTCGATGATGACCTTCTCCTCCTGCTGGCTCAGATGCACCACCCTGCCGCCGGTGTCATCCTCCATCCCTCCGATTTTCATATACCGGGCATGGGTGGCATGATCGCCGTGGAAGGCTTTCGTGATGGCGGAGGAGATCAGGAACATCCGGTCCAGGTCATTTCCGTTCTCGCCCAGGGTCTTGCCGGTGATGAACTTTTCCGTAATGTTTCTTTCCTGGCCTTTATCATGCCATTTGAGATAGACGTCCAGGTATACGCCCTCGCTGCCGCCGTAGTCAGTGGTGCAGAAGATGCCGGCGTTCTTGGGGATTTCCCGGCCATTTTCCCAGAAGCTGTCCAGGAGAAAATACTCGTCGGGCAGATAACCCTGGCTTTCCAGCCGGTGCTTCAGCTCCTCGAATACCTCGGCGGCGGTCCTCTGGCCCGCATATTCCAATTTGCGGGGATCGTCCGTGGAGGGTTTCCAGCGGTCAAATTGAATGACATTCATTTCTTTGATCTCCTTTTCTTTTTTGACTTGTCTCAGATGGACCGGGTATGCTATGATAGGACTAGAACAAACTTTTGTGTTAGGAGGCGGCGGCTGTGGCGGAGCGGACCTATCTGGCAGTGGATTTGAAATCCTTCTATGCCAGCGTCGAGTGCGTTGAACGCGGCCTCGATTCACTCACCACCAATCTTGTGGTGGCGGACCTGAGCCGGACGGAGAAGACCATCTGCCTTGCCGTGACGCCCAGCCTGAAAGCCTGGGGCATCTCCGGCCGGGCGCGGCTGTTCGAGGTGGTCCAGCGTGTCAAGGAGGTCAACGCCCAGCGGGCCCGCCAGGCGCCGGGGCGGCAGCTCACCGGCTCGTCCTCCAACGATCCGGAGCTGAAAGCGGACCCCAGCCTGGCGGTGGATTACATCGTGGCTCCGCCTCAGATGGCCCATTACATGGAGTGGAGCACCAAGGTTTACAGTGTCTATTTGAAATACATTGCCCCGGAAGACATCATTAACTACTCCATCGACGAGGTTTTCATGGACGTGACCAACTACCTGGGGACCTACGGCCTCAGCGCCCGTGACCTCGCCATGAAAATCATTCTGGACGTGCTGGAGACCACCGGCATCACCGCCACGGCGGGCATCGGGCCGAACCTCTATCTCTGCAAGATCGCCATGGACATCTGGGCCAAACGCATTCCGGCGGACAAGAACGGCGTCCGCATTGCCCAGCTGACGGAGAAGAGCTACCGACATAATCTCTGGACCCACCGCCCCCTGACGGATTTCTGGCGGGTGGGAAAAGGCTACGCCAAAAAGCTGGAGGCGGAGGGCCTGTACACGATGGGGGATATCGCCCGGTGTTCCATTGGGAAGCCTACAGATTACTACAACGAGGAACTGCTGTATAAACTATTCGGCGTCAACGCGGAGCTTTTGATTGACCATGCCTGGGGCTGGGAGCCCTGTACCATCGCCGATATCAAGGCATATAAACCGGAGTCCAAAAGCATCGGCGCGGGGCAGGTCCTGCAATGCCCCTACCCTTATGAGAAAACCCGGCTTGTGGTCCGGGAAATGGCGGACCAGCTGGCACTGGACCTGGTGGACAAGGGGCTGGTGACGGACCAGCTGACGCTGACGGTGGGCTATGACATCGAGAACCTGACGGACCCCAGCCGCCGGAAGAGCTACCGGGGCGAGGTCAAGACGGACCGCTATGGCCGCTCCATCCCCAAGCACGCCCACGGCACCGCCAATCTGGAGGAGTACACCGCCTCCACAAAACGGATCATTGCCGCCGCGCTGGAACTGTTTGAGCGCATCATCGACCAGGACCTGCTGTCCCGCCGCCTGACGATCACTGCGGGCCGCGTGCTGCCGGAGGACGAGGCCCCGCAGAAAAAGGCATTTGAGCAGCTGGACCTGTTCACCAACTACGCCGCCGTTCAGGAGCAGCAGGAACGGGAGGCCGCGGACCTGGAGCGGGAGAAGAAGGTACAGCGGACGGTGCTGGACATCAAGAAGCGCTTTGGCAAAAACGCCATTCTGAAGGGCATGAACTTCCAGGAGGGCGCGACAGCGAAGGACCGGAACAGCACGATTGGAGGGCACAAAGCATGAGCGGCCCGTATGACGATATCATCGGCCTGCCGCATCCCACCTCGGAGCGGCATCCCCGGATGTCTATGGCGAACCGCGCGGCGCAGTTCAGCCCCTTTGCGGCGCTGACTGGCTATGAGGACGCCGTGAAGGAGACGGCGCGGCTCACCGATGCCAGGGCGGAGCTGACCGAGGAGGAAAAGTCCGCCCTGGACGCAAAGCTCCGGCTTCTGGCGGGACCTGCCGGCGGCGAGGTCTCCCTTACCTGCTTTCAGCCGGACGGCAGGAAGGACGGAGGAGCTTATTTCACCGTTACAAGCGCGGTCAAAAAGATCGACGGCTTTGCCCGCGAGGTTGTTTTGGCGGATGGACGGAGGATACCTGTGGATGATATCGTGGACGTCCAGTTCGAGGCGTCTGAGGCTGAATGAGGAACAGGCGGATTCCCGTGCCAGGTTGTTTTGTTCTGCTCCCGGTGCGGTGAAAAAGCCCTGGTCCGATTATAATTTCGGACCAGGGCTTCCGGTATGTCAAAGTTTTCTCGAGCTCATCTGCCACAGCAAATTATCTTGCCTCAAACTCAATGCGGAGACTTGGATCAGTTTCAGCATCTAAAATGATATTGTTATAGCGGCTGATAATATCGGAAAGAGTGGAGTTTCGCTTTGTTTCATCAAATAAACTATGTTCATATACGTTTGCAGAGAGGAATTGCTGGATATCCCATACCTCAACGCGGCCATCAAGGCCCGCATCTTCGGCCAGATTCAGAGCGGTATGCACTCGCTCAAAAATTGTGATGATGACAGGATGACACCCGCTTCTCAAATTAGCTTTGCACTTTTCAATTAGCAACGCCCCTGGCATGGTAGTACAATGGATGATTGTACTGTTTATGACAAAGTCGCCGTTGCGGTCTGTCGGACCGTCTGCTACAGAAGCGCCATGAATTTCAAAAGATCCCTCTGGCATAATAAGACAGAGTTTAGCTGCCACCAAATGTTGCAAGACCGTCCCAAGATACTGCGTACCTGGATTCTGCTTTTGACGTTTTTTCGCCTGCTCAAACAGCTCGTCCAAGTTAGCGCCGATTGTTTTGGATGTGTATGCGGTCAGAATGAAAGGCTGATTTCTAAAATACTCTCGGACCTGTTCCGCCCAGAAATCCTCGACTACAGTGAAATCAACTGTTTCATCCACATTCCAAGTATTGAGAAAATCAACGTACTTAATCATCAATCCCATGCTGCCACGGCTGGTTCGCCCCCCTTCAGCCGATAGCTGCTGAGTAATGCCATGTTCCTTTAAAATCTTTTTCAAATTTCCGCCGCCCAATCCAGCAACCTGACCCTTACTGCTGGTCTGAAAATCATCAGGGTTTAAGGGAAACCTCTTATCCTGCACCAAACGGGTAAACTGAACGACCAGCGATAGTGGGCCTTTGGTGAAAATATTGTTCTCCGCCTGAAATTCTTTCAAGCGATCTTCTGGACTAATCATTATATACAGCCTCCGCAATTTTTGTTAAGAACCGTTCCCCAATAAACCGCGCCACGGGCATCGCTACTGCGTCGCCCATCGCCTTATATCCGTCGTTATAGCTGCCAGGTAGGATAAAACTGTCTGGCGCTCCCATTAGGCGGGCAGCCTCGCGAACTGTCAGCAGTCTCGCGTGGGTCATCCCCTTTTTCTTGACTACCAAATACTGCTTGCTGCTCCCGCCTTCCGGCGTCCGCAAGCACCCTGCAATCCCGTCAAAGCGCAATTCAAGTTGCTGCTCGCCGTGTCTGGTTCGCCGATAGCCTGTGGCGTAAATAGAGCTATGTTCATTCAGTTTAGCCTGATGCCGTTCTGGTACTAGCCGGAGTACATCGTCTTTATCAAAAAGAGCGGCATCCTCGACAATGTCTCTCAGCGTTTTGCTGCGGCGTGAAGGCTTCTCCGTTTTCCACCATATCCATTGTGGTAATGAATATCCCAGTTCAATCGCGGCTTTCGTATGAAGCCAACAAGGACCGTCGCCAATCAACTCACTTGGAATTTGACAGCCATGCTCCACAGCGATAATGAATACCCTTGGCCTGGATTGTGGAACAAAATGCGAAGCATTGATCAAAATGGCCCCACAATCATAACCTCGCTCAACAAGAGCAGTGTGAAGGACCCGATAATTATTGCCTTTATTTGTGGAAAGCAGGCCAGCTACATTTTCTAACAGCAGGATTTTAGGCCGCTTTTCCATTTCATCCAATACGCGCAGCCACTCCCATACAAGCCCGCTTCTTGAAGCGTGGATACCACCCAAACAACCAGCTAGAGACAAGTCTTGGCAGGGAAAGCTGGCCCACGACAGGTGAGCATACGGCAAATTATATCCTCGGATATTTTTTATATCATCAAGCTCAAAGTGGTCATATAAAAAATTTGCCGCATATACCGCCGCTTTTTGTTCGCTAACATCATTAGCCCAAACAGGAGCAAACATTCCTTTCAAACCATAGGCCACTAGGCCGCTTCCTGCAAAAAACTCGTGCATTGTCCAAGGTGCGGAAGATAAGCTGATTTTATGCTTTTTAGATGTAGTGCTATGCGTCATCATCTTTTCCTCCTAACACAGGTGTTTGCTCATTATAGTCAATTATACCAGCTTTCGCAGGAAAGGGCAACGGGAAACCATGAAAAACCCCGGCCCGGTGTAGTGACCGAGCCGGGACCTTTCTTGTGTTTCCGCGCGCGTTTCACGCGGTCTTAGCGAGGCCATGTGCATACAGATGGTCCACAAGCCCACGCGTCTTCCCGCATATTTGTTCCCGCACGGCAGGGTCCTCCTTTTGTACGATAATACAGAAGTCCCGCCAGAACATCTTGACGAAACAGGTTCCTCCTCTGATGAGGAAGCTCTGGAGATTCAGCCCCTCATCGAGAAGAAGGGCCGCGCTGCAAATCGTTTGACGTTCCTCCTGGGTATCCAGCCTGACCGCGGTTCTCAACAAGGCCCAGAGCAGGGCGGTGATCATGTGGCCGTCGTAGCACTCCAGGAGCTTCTCCCCCGGCAAGCCGCCTTTGTTTTCGGCAGCCAGCTTTTTGCCCTGCGCCAGGCGGCCGGTCCTGTTTGCAAGAACCTCCTCCGGCAGTCCCCAGCCCTTCGCGATCAGGGGCAGAACAGCTTCCAGAGGCTCGATGTCGCGGATGTTGCTGGGGGTGCCCAAAGCCAGTGCGCTGAGGGCCTCCGAGGTGATGCTTTCAAGCAGCTCCTCCGGGGACATATCCGGTCTTGTGTGTTCCATGGTTTACCTCCTTGGTTTTGAGGGATGGCTCTCCCTTGTTTGGAAACAACAATACAAAATCCGCCGGCGAAAGGCTATCACAGAAAGCAACGAAAAAGATGGCGGATATCCGGCAAAACCAATACAGGGGGAGACGCATCTGAGGGGTCAGCCCCCGTCGTGGCAGTTGCAGGGGAGGTCGTCCTCCGGGAACATCCAGCACATGGCGGTCTGGTTCCTGTCGGCCTCCACAAAGTCCCGCCAGGCCCAGTTCCGGCCCAAGCCCTTGACGGAGGTCAGGTTGGGCCGGGCGGCGTCCTCTATGGCAATGGCCCGTTCGTAGAGGTCCCGGTGCTGGTGATAGAGGGTGCGGATCTCCTTCTTCTTCATGCTGGGGCAGAAAAAGCAGGAGGACTTGCCGGGCAGCGGCAAACCCTCCTGCTGGATGGCGGCGATACAGTCCTCTCTCGTCCAGCCCCAGTCCATGAGGGCATAGACCTTGGTGTATTTCTGATCGGCCTCGTCATGTTCTCTGGCTCCCTCTTTTCGCCGCTGCTCTCCCACGTCATAGCCGATGTACTTGAATACCTTCTCGCCTCTGGCCCACACCTCCCGGCAGGGAGGATAACGGTTGCAGAACTTCTCCTGGGGACCGATCTTGTGCTTGAGGGAGCATTTTTTATAGCCATAGGCGATGGCAGGCAGCGTGCCGGAGCGGAGGCATTCCTGCTCCAGCGTCAGCCGGCTCCTGTCCTTATCCCGGTAAAAAACGGTCTGGATTTCCGGCAGTCCGTGCCGGACCAGCCAGTCGTTCATGATGGGGAGGTAAGCGTAAGTATGAGGCTGTTCCCCGCCGGGATCGGCGAAGAGGATGAGGTCCACGGGAATGTTTTTATGGTACATTCCGATGATCATGGCGGTACTGTTCGTTCCCGCTCCCTAGGCCACCACATTCATAATCATCACGCCTTTCTCAGCCGCCCAGCGTCATGCCGGGCGGTTTGATATTCTGTTCCGGGCAATTCCACAGGATGCCATCCACATCTGCAATTGCCTGGTCTATTGCGTCCATTGCATCTCTGAGCTGCTCCGTTTGCTCCGCCGTCAGCTGAGGGAACAGCTCGGGGAACAGGCACATCCGGCCCAGCTGGTTGACGCATTCCAGCAGGGTGCGTTCCTCATTCAATTACCGTCCGCCCGCCTCTCCGAACAGCGCCCGGATATGCTCCGGGGCGTGGACCTCCAGCAGATACCGCTCGTTGCCGCACTTGAAGAGGCAGACGCCGTTCTGGGGGTGGGCAATCAGCTCAAACTCCGACGCTTCCAGCTGGAGGTTATCCATGTAGAACCGCCTGTCCACGTTCCCGGCGTTGAAGAGGAACTGGTGGGTGGGGATGGCAAAGAGGGGCCGGGTCATCTCCCGGACTCCGGGGACGTCGAAGTCCTCTAGGTTCTGGGAGGCCATGATCAGGGCGGATTCTTTCTTCCGGACCCGCTTCAGCGTGTTGCGGATATACTCCACGGCGGTGGGATTGGAGAGCCAGATATACAGCTCGTCCAGGCCCGCCACGGTGCGGCCCTCCGTCAGCAGCTTGTCGCTGAGGTAAGAGAGAAGATTGAAGAGCATGGCGTTCCGCACGCCGAGGCTGCCGTTGATAAGGTCCTTGACGCCGAAGACCAGGAAGCGGTGGGAGGTGACGTTGGTGTGCCCGTTGAAGAACTTGCTTTCCGCTCCCCTGCACATGGAGTGAAGTCCCAGCAGGACCGCCTGGAGCAGTTCCCTGGGGTACAGCGGGTCCTTCTCCTGTTCGTAGTGCTGATAGGCGTCCTCCATGACCTCGTAGAGATCCGAGAGGATGGGGAAGTCCTCGGGCCGCATGGATTTGAAGTCCGTGTGGTCGTTCAGGCCCCAGGTTTTATACAGCCGTTCCAGCATCAGCTCAATGGTGTCGATATGCCGGTCGGTGAAATCCTTGTAGGAGCGAAAGAAATCCTTCAGGAAGGAGATATGCTGGCTGAGGCGGGTCCGCTGGCGGAAGGCAGCGGGAGCTTCGGGATCGTTCTCGCCTTCTGTATTCCACAGCTTGGGTTCCAGGGGATTGATGATATACTGCCCGCTCATCACGTCGGCGAAGCAGCCGCCCATATGGCGGCACAGGTCGTCCAGCTCATGCTCCGCGTCCAGGCAGATCACGGATTTGCCGGAGGCCAGGATGTTGCACAGCAGAAGTTTCAGAAGAAAACTCTTGCCCTGGCCGGAGTTGCCCAGGATGAGGACGTTGGCGTTGGTCTTGTCCTCCGCCCGGCGGTCCAGGTCCAGAATGATGTTGGAGCCGAAGCGGTCCTTCCCGATGTAAAACCCGTTGGGATCGTTTTTGCCGGAGTAGTTGAAGGGGAACAGGTTCGCCACGGAGGAGGCGGGGAGGACCCGCTCAAACTGAGAGGCGAAGATATTGCTTCCCGCCGGGTTGGCGGCCAGGAAGCCGTTTCGCTGGACCAGGAACAGGCGGTCAGCGCTGAGCTTGGAGCGGGTGAGGGTGGCGGTCACCTCGTCCCGGAGGAGCCGCAGGCCGTCGGCGTCCCTGGCGCAGAGCTCGATGAACACGGCGCAGTGGACCAGGGGCTCCTTGTTGCGGCGCATGGTGGTGATGAGGGATTCCACGTCCTGGAGGTTGGCCTCCGCCGTGATGCTCCGGCGCATATTGTTGGTGTTCCCCCGGTCCATCCGGTTTTTGTTTTGGGCGTTGTGGATGATGGCGTCCTCCTCTCCGGCGGTGGCCTGGCGGATGTAGACGTGGAGGGCCACGCCGCTTTTCTCCCCCAGGTGGCACAGGAGGGCCAGCTCCTCGGTGGTGGCGGGGTAGCTCCGCAGGGCCAGCGTACAGCGGAAGGAACTCCCCAGGACATAGGAATCCGTGTTGAATTTCACGGCGGCGGGCGCGATCATGTCCAGGAAATCCTTGACCCTCGGGGCGGCGGGCTGGCCGGACCGGCCCTTTTTCTTCTGCTTTTTAGCCATTTACACATACACTCCCTTCTCCATCGAAGCTGTCAAACCGCTCCGTAGTTACGTCCTGCTGGTAGTAGACGGCCAGCAGCCGCTTAACGTCCTGCTCCTCCGCCATGCGGACATGAAAGCCGCAGTCCCGGATACGCTTCTCCAGCTGTTTCAAGGCGCTGTAATCCTCGTTGGACTTGAGATCGACCCGGTGGACGAGGGCGAACTCCCGCGCCGAGGCGGTGGTGGACTGGATATTGTCCAGGTGGGCCATGTTCCGGCGGAGCATCTCCCGGACAGCGGGGACCTCCTCCTGCTCCAGCCGTGTCTGATAGTAGTTTTTGTTGCTCTGGAAGGACTCGCGGGAGTCCAGGGCCAGAAGCTCCGCCGCGTCCAGGCCCCGGAGGAGCTCCGTCAGGGCCCGTACCCGGTTTCGGACGCCGTCGCTGGAGAGGACGGAGAGGTTATCCGGGCTGAG
>ERZ779629.1007-NODE-1007-length-10141-cov-5.963613_pt1 | contig 10141 bp, 5 predicted proteins | sample MGYA00514192_ERZ779629 | MGnify/ENA primary metagenome ERZ779629 (study PRJEB29562, sample SAMEA4376709) | mouse gut metagenome | isolation source: Cecum | study: EMG produced TPA metagenomics assembly of the A DSS colitis mouse model was used to assess the... | reverse complement strand
CGAGGCGTTTCTTCTCGTAGGCCCCGCAGCACATGATAAGGGTCTTTCCGCCGCCCACCTCGTGGTCGATTATCCCGCCGCCGAGCAGTTTGTCCATCCATATCGCGTCCTTCTGGCTGTCATACAGTTTGTCGATTCCCAGCCCCTTGAGGTCGAGGTCGGGGAATTCCTGGTGCGTCCCGTCGTACTTCGGGCGCACGTAACAGTTGAAAGTACGGTTATAGAGGTCTGTCAGGCGGTCTTTGAAGTCGGACGACTGCTCGCGCAGCCATTCGGGGAAAGCACCCCGGATCTCATCTATCTTGCTGTTGGCGAGCTGTATGGCCTCCCCGTCACGCACTTTGACCTCCCGCCGTTCGCCGTCCACCCATTTGAGGACGGTCTTGGTGATGTCGGGCGAAGTGTTTTGCAGGGCGTGTTTCAAAAGGTGCAGGCCGTTGTACTTACGGGTCTGCGCGCTGACGGCATACTGCTCCGTGATCTTCACGTTCGTCGCTTCCGCCTTCACGCCGTACTCGTCCAGGTTGGAGGCGAAGGTGATCTTCACCTCCGTATCGAAGAGCGAGGAGGCGAAACGCTCGTAAACACCTTTTGGAATCCACCGTTCGCCCAGGTTGAAGTCCAGGTCGTCGAAAGCGATGGGTTTGGGCGTCGCCTCGCGCAGAGCCTCCAGCGATTCCCGGGCCGGGGCGTGGTCGGGATTCTCCCGCAGGAACGCCTCGATCCGTTCGGCTTTCCCGATGACATTGCCGGCGATGAACTTGTCGGCAACCTCGTAGCCGTCCGTTTCCGGGTTGTAATAGATACGTCCTTTCAGTTCCCCGAGTATTCCCTCCACGGTAGTTCCCGTGAGCGAGGCCATGTAGTGCGGTTCCACCCGGCCGTACTTGTTCAGGCTGGCCACAAGGGCCTCCGAAGCGTCGTCGGCGTGCGTGATCTCATCGGGATTGAAGGCCACGGGACGCTCGAAGATGTCGGCTTTGCGTGCCTTGCCGTCGATGTAACGCTCCAGCGACAGAATCTCCGTCCCCCGCGCGTCCATCTTGATCAGGTCGAGGTTGCGTTTGTCATTGAGCCGTCCGAAGCGTTCGGTGAAATTGTCGTAAAGCCGGTTGAGCATCTCCCGCAGGGCGGGGTTCGCCGTCAGCGTTTCCGCCTCGTTGTTATAAAGGTGGTAATAGGCATCGCGTATCTCGATATACATGGAGGCTTTCGTCCGTTGTGCAGGCGTGAGTTCCAGCGGGTGGAACATGGGTTGCAGGGATTCAGTCTCCCGCAGGTAGCCGACCCGGTTTTGTCCGTCCGTGACGAGTGTTCCCTCGCGGAAATAGGGGGCGACCTCCCCCTCGAACGGTCGGGGTTTCATATCCGCCTCCCGTATCTGCGGCATTTCTTTACCGGGTTCTTCCTCCTCTGGATTGTCCGGCGTGTCGAACAGGCCGCCCGTTCTCGGCGTACCGGCGGCTTGTTTCCGTTTGCCTTTCGGGGCTTCCGTCGGGGGGCGTACCGCCTGCCGTTCCCGCTGTTCCGGGGTTTCCTGCTGCCGGGCGCTTTGTCGGCGCAATTCCGCCCTCCGTTCCGGGGTAAGCGACATCATCATCTCGTAAAAGCCGTTGATCGGCGGGTTGTCCTCCCAGTTCAGGGAGGCATACAAGTCTTCGGGATCACGCTCCGGTGGCGTCGTTTTCGGCATTTCGCTCTTCTGTTCCTCCGGAGAGGAGGCCGGGGCGAATAATGAGGGTTGTCGGGGCGTCTTCCGCTTTGCTCCCCGGCGGCTGTTCCTTTTCTTGGATATACCGAGTTCTGCCTGCCGCCGCTCCTCGGCGCTGAAGCCGAACAGATCGTAGAGCGTCAGCAACGGTTCCTGCTGCACATTTACCGGTTCGGCAGCTTGGGTGGCAGGTACGGGAGCCGCCGTTTCCACCGTGTCGAAAAGCGACCCGGCGAAGCCCTCCCGCGGTTTCGGTTCCGTTATTCCGCCCACGTGCTGCACGGGAGTATCTGCCATGCCGAAATCTTCGGGTTTCGGCGGGTGCTGCTCCCACAAGCGATTCTCCCGCTCTTTCGACCAGGCCCCGAAGTCGGCCAGATCCTCCCCGGTCGGTTCTCCGGCGGGTGTGGCAGCAGAATCCGGTAACACTTGTCCGGGTTTGTTTTCGATTCGGGTAATCTCCCCGGTTTCGGTATCGACATGGTAGCCCTGCGCCGCCATTTCGGCGACGACGCGGCGTTTTTCCTCCTCTTCCCGCTGCTGCTGAAGGTTACGGGCATCGGCGATAATCTCCTTGACGATTTCTCCGGCAAGGCGGGGCTCGTGTCTTTCGGCACGCTGGCGTTCCGCCTGACGGGGACGGGACAATTCCCGCTCCGGTGTACCGGGTGTCTGTTCCGGAGCATGTTCCAGGCAATAACTCTCGTTGAAATGCCGGTTGAAATCCTCCGAGAGCATACGCCGCATCTCCCGGTCGATGCCGTCCACGCCCTCCGCGTGGGTGAACTCCATCGCCGGTTTGCCGTAGGGGTCTTTGCCTACTTTGGCCTCGGTATGGATCACCCTGTCGAACGACTGGAAAAGGTTGTTTATCCGGATGCCGTTCGACAGCTTGCGGGATTCGATGAAATCCCGCTGCCGTTCGGACAGTTCCCCCGTGGCGGCTTTCTTTTGCAGGATAACCAGGTCGCTGCCGACCTCCGTCCCCGCGTGTTCTGTAAAGAGGTTGTTCGGCAGCCGGATGGCCGATACGGGCTCGCAGCGGTTCATCAGCCACTCGCGCACGGGGCGTCCCTGCTCGGCGTTCAATACTCCCTGCGAGGTGATGAATGCCACCAGGCCGCCCTCGCGTACCATATCGACGGACTTCATGAAAAAATAGTTGTGCAGCGCCCGTGTGCCTTGCCGCCGCACGGGGTCGGTATGGGTGGAGAAGAACGGGTCGAAGAGCGCCACGTCCCCGAAAGGGATGTTGCTCACGGCCACGTCGTAGTAACCGGCGTATTTGGGTTCGATGCGCTCGAATCCCTGTACCCGCACCCGTTTTTCGGGGTGCAGGTGCTTCAGGATCAACCCCGTGGCGGGGTCTTTCTCGAAGCAGGTGATCTCCGCATAGGGGGCGTGGAAATCCACGGCACTGACGAAAACCCCCGTTCCCGCACTGGGGTCAAGAATACGTTTGGGGACGATCCGCGTGTCCCATATCGCCTCCACGATGGCGTCTGCCACTTTCGGGGGCGTGTAAAAAGCCGTCAGGACGGAGTTCTTGATCCCGTCCATGTAGCGCTTGTATTCCCGTTCGTCGGGGGTGTTCGCCCTGATGACCTCGTGCAACTCGGCCACGAGCGTTGCCATGCCGTCCTTGTCCGGTTTCCCGGTGGGGTTTTCCAGCACTTCCTTGATGGCGCCGAAGCCGCTGTATGCGCCGAGTGTCCTTTCTTCTTCGGGAGTCGGCGCCCGCCGTTCCCTGTCGAGCGTGAAGGCCGTCTTCAGCGCGTCGATATTCTGGCGGAGGTGGGTTTTCTTATTGAATGCCATCTTCGAGAAGTATTTGGACGGTTCCCGTCAGTTCGGTATAGAACAGTTCGTAGTCGGGCGTGTCGGCGAAGTCGTCCGTGAGGTCGTACTTCTCCAGCACTCCGCGGCAGAGGGGCAGCAGGCGTAGAGCCGCCTGCCGGGCGGTATCCTCGGGAATCTCCGCCTCGAATTCCCTCCAGAGGATGTTTACCAGCGTGTTGTAGGGTGAAAAGTGCAGTCCGCGGCAGAGTTCCTCGCGGGCAATTTCTTCGGCCTCGATGTGGTTGCAGCCCGAACGGATCGCCTCGCTGTACGCTTGGGCGGCGCTGTCGGCCCGCTCGGCGATGAACTCACTTTCGGCGATGAGTTCCGGGTGGCTGTCCTTGAGGTAGGATAGTAACGAAAGTCCGTAATAGGACAATTCCCCCGTGGGGGTATGGTGTTGCTTGTCTGGCATGATAAGAATTTTTAGTGGTCGTTGATAATCGGGGAAGAGAAAGGCGCCCCGGGTTCCCACCCGAAGCGCCGACCACTGAAAAAATCCTTATCAAACAAGCGTATCTCGTTATGACAGGTCTTTTCCAGTGGCAAAGGTAACGATTATTTCCGTTTGTTCCTCTTTCCCTGCCTGGGAGTATCGCGCGGTTCGAAAACGAACGAGGTCTTGAACTGGTCATCGAGCGTGAGGGCCGCGTCGAACGTTCCGCCGCCGTTTTTGACGAATCCCCGGATCGTGCCGGTTTTGCCTTTGGTCAGCAGTTCCGCGAGCTGCTTGTCGGTCAGCTCCTTGCGGCCCACGGTTCTCCATACGGTCAGGCCGCAATCGGGATTCTGACACTTGGCGAGTTTGGGATAGAACACCACGGGCCTGCCGCAACGCGGGCAGGCTGTGTCACTCTCCGCGCCGTCGATTCTTGCTTCCAGCAGTTCTTTGGCGATTTGCGAGGTGAAGACCTCGATACCGCGATGGAACGTCGGGGCGTCCATCTCCCCGGTGGCGATCTTCGAGAGGGCCAGTTCCCAGCCGCCCGTCATGGCGACATCGGCAATCTTCTTGTCCCTGACCACGGCATACACGGCCAGTCCCTTGTCCGTGGGTACAAGCGACTTTTTCTCTCGCCTGACATACTCGCGGGCAAAGAGCGTTTCGATGATGGCGGCACGGGTGGCGGGCGTGCCGATGCCGGCATCTTTCATCGCCTCGCGTTCGGCCTCGTCGGACAGTTCGCGTCCGGCGGTTTCCATCGCCGCCAGCAGGCTCGATTCCGTGTGAAGGGGGCGCGGCCGGGTCTGTTTCTGTTCCGTGCCGCATCCTTTGACGGGCAGCTCGTCGCCTTGCACGATGTCGGGAAGGAGGGTCATGTCCTCCTCTTTCTCCTCGACAGGTTCATTCAGGACGGCCCGCCAGCCCGTCTCGACCATGATACTGCCGCGGGCCGTGAAATCATGTCCCGCGCTTTGCAGGGTAAGGAAAGTGTTTTCTTTCACGCAGGCCCCGGAAAAGGTTTCGAGCATCCGCCCCGCGACCATCTCATAGACGATGCGGTGGTCGGCATCCAGTTCGGAGGGGAGGTTCTCGGTGGGAAGCAGCGCGTGGTGGTCGGCGATCTTTTCGTTGTCCACGCTTCGGCGGGAGAGAGATGCGGTATCCATCAGGCCCGCGTATTCCGCGAAACGGGGATAGCGTGTCATGTTCCCGATGAGTGCCGGAATCTCCTCGGCCACATCTTCCGATATATAGCGTGAGCCGGTACGGGGATAAGTGATGAACTTCTTCTCGTAAAGCGACTGGGCGATGTCGAGCGTTTTTTCTGCCGAAAAACCATACCGGCTGTTGGCCTCTTTCTGGAGTGTCGTCAGGTCGTACAAGAGAGGCGGCTGTTCCCTGGCCTCCTTGCGCTCCACGTTCACGACGCGTACCGTTCGGGCGCCGATAACCTCGGCGCGGGCTGCTTCCGCCTTCTCCCTGCCGTCGAATTTCTCCGTGGAGAGGACGGTGAACTCCGTGCCCTCCTTTGCCGTGGAGAGCTTCAGCCGGAAATAGGTGGCGGGCTTGAACGCCTTGTTCTCCAGGTAACGGGAGCAGATGATCGCCAGCGTGGGGGTCTGCACCCGTCCGAGCGACCAGACGCCCCGCCCGGCAGCCACGGCAAGCGCTTGCGAGGCGTTGATACCGACGATCCAGTCGGCTTCGCTGCGGGCTTTGGCCGAGAGGTAAAGGTTGTCGTATTCGTTGCCAGGGCGGAGGTGTTGTAACCCCTCGCGGATGGCCCGGTCGGTCAGGCTGCTGATCCATAACCGCACGAAAGGGGTGCGGCATTCCAGGTAAGAGTAGATGTAGCGGAAGATCAGCTCCCCTTCACGCCCCGCGTCGGTCGCGACGATGATGCGCTCGGCCATGCCGAACAATTCCCGGAGAATACCGAGCTGCTTCACGACACCCGGGTCGGCCTTATACTCTTTACCCTCCCGAACCTGCCGGGGCAGGAGGATGAACGATGATGGCAGGATAGGCAGGTTTTCCCGGCGGAAACCCGCGATGCCGTACTGTTGGGGCATTGCCAGCCCGACCAGGTGGCCGAAGGCCCAGGTTACGGCGTAGCCGTTTCCCTCGATAAAACCGTCTTTACGGTTCGTGGCTCCCACGATGGCGGCGATCTCACGCGCCACCGAGGGCTTTTCTGCGATAATTACTTGCATGATGATTCGGATTTTTCAGTGGTTGTTTTCTTGTAGTTCTTCTTCTTTCTCTTTTTCCGGACGGGCGATCAGCCGGCGGTCGTAATAGACATGGTTGCCGTTCCCGTCGTAATACTGCCGTCCGTCGTCCGCCTCCTCCGGGGGGCTGCGTTTACCCGGCCGGAGGTACAAGGCGGCCAGCGCCGCGATCAGGAGCGGCATGGCTCCGGCCTGCATGTAGAACCATTTCATACGTTATACCTTGACACCTTTGGAGTTGCTCTTTTTGCTGCTGCGGTAATTTTTCTTCTGCGTCGGGGTGGCTTCCTGCTGTCCCTGCTTGAGCGGCTCTTTCACACCTTTGACCGCTTCGACGGTCTTGCCCTCGGAATTGACGGCGACCTGGGTACGGCTTTCAACGGCGGGTTTGACCTCCGCTCCCTGCCGTTTCGCACGGTCGGGATTCCAGCGGAAGAAGTCCATCTTGTTACGCTCGAAGTTGGGCTTGACCCAGGCGTTGAACGGCTCACCCTGCCCGTCCTTGACCATGCCCTTGATGTAGAAAGCCTTGACATCCGCCCGCTTGGAGGGATCATTCACCGCTTCCGTCCACTGGTCATAAGCCTCTTTGGGCACGGAGGCTTTGAGGATTGTCCGGTGAATCGTGAGCGTGGGCTGTCGTTCGGAGGCCGTAGTTTCCTGCCGTCCGTTTTTCTCGGCGGCCTTCTGACGGTAAATCTCCTTGTTCTCCTGGGCGTAGCGGTTGCGATCCAAACCGTCGTAGGTAAAGGAATAGTTACGTTCGGCCGCGTCGATTTGGATATAGGCATCCCGCTTATAACCCGCGCGGGTGGTATATCCTTCGAGCAACACCTTGCCGCCGCCGTAGAAATCCATCTGCTTGCCTTCCGAGAGGTCGGCCTCCTTGATGCGGGCACGTTTTTCGAGTAACGAAACGGGCATGGGTTCCAGCGTGTTCGTCCATTTGTCTATCGACACGTAGCAGGGCGTGAGCTTGCCCGGCTCCAGCTCCAGGTCGATCACTTTCCCGGCGTGGCGGGTGTTCATCAGGTTCGTTTTCGCCTCCTCGTCGAGCAGCACCCCGTGGAAGGGGGCGTCGAGGTCGGGCCGTTCCTGCCAGTAATGCGGCACGACGCGCAGCGAGCCGTCCGCCTGCTCTTCGAGCGACACGCGCCCTTTGGTGGAAACACGCATCCCGTTCTCCAGTTCGGGGTTCATCTCCACCAGCCCGTTGGATTTATGTCCGTAAGACATGGCTTTCAGGTGCGGCTCGATGTCCTCCATGCGGATACCTTTCTTCTCCATATCCGCCAGGTCTATCTTCGTGACGTCCAGCGGCTCGAACTGCCGCTGCTCCTGCGTCTGAAGCCGTTCGGAGGGGTCGATACGGTAATTTTCCAGAATCTCCGGGTCGAAGTCGATGCGGATAAGTTTGTTCAGGGCATTCTCCGTCATGACGAAGATACCCGTGTGGACGGGGTTCTGGGCCTGTTCCATGAACTTTTTGAAGAAGGCTTCGAGGGCTGAATCCTGCGTGTTCACGTTCAGCAGGCTCGCCACATTCTGATCCGTGGGGTCGGCGGTCTGGATATTGCCGTCCCGATCCACGCCGGTAACGGCTTGCAGTCGTCCGTCGTCGGCATTCTGAACGAGCATGACTTGTTTAGCGTCGTTCTTTACGTTTTCGTCCATAATTACGAGTGTTTTTAGTTAGCACCAATAGCGATGCGGGAACGAAAGTAAGGGGAACCGGCTGAACGTAAAAGAGTTGGAAAGGCTATGGAAGCATCGGGCACAGAAGTGGCCGCTTGTGGCGCAGGGCAGAGGAAATCGGAGAAACGGAGTGCCGGGAAGGACGGATTTGGCAGAGGGTATTTTCGTGGCTCCTCACCTTATTGTCAGGTAGTCGGGATCTATTGTTAAATGTCAATAAAGCGCATGGATAACCCGTGTTTTTTTATAAATTTGCGAAAACGGGTTTCAATATCCGACAAAACGTGAGGCATGGAAATATATACCCCAAAAACCAAGATCAAACTTTCTCCGGTGATAAGAAACGGGAGAGAATTTGTCGAAGTGACTTTCGGTAATGACAATGACATCCGCTTGTCGCTGTCGAAGGAAGAAAACGTACTGCTTGTCGGCGGCAGGGCTTATCTGCCGGCAGAAGATTTCGTGCTTGCCGAGTTCTTCGACCGCTATGTGAAAATGGCGTTTATAGACTATTCTGCCATCAAGGAAACCGCCCCCCGTAAAGAGGAAGACAAACGGCCGCCACTGCCGGAAGGCTATCTGGAAAAACTTCAGCAAGTGCGTTACAGTGACCATACCGTAAGGGTATATACCTCCTATTTCCGCGATTTCCAACAGCATTTCGAGGGGCGTAAGATTGAAACGGTTACCCCCGGCGAGATAAACGACTACCTGCTGTATCTCATCCACGAGAAAAACATATCCTCCTGCCAGCAAAACCAGCGTATCAACGCCATCAAGTTCTATTACGAGAAAGTTCTCGGTCAGGAACGGCGGTGTTACAAGGTGAACCGTGCCAAACGGGAGAAGACGCTGCCCGACGTGTTGAGCAAGGAGGAAATAAAGAAGATACTCGACGCGACGGTGACAGACCTGCGCTTCTTCTGCATGTTCTCAATACTCTATTCCGCAGGATTGCGCATCAGCGAACTGCTGGAACTGAAACCCGGCGACATCAACGAATCCCGCTCCCTGATACGGGTGCGGCAGGGTAAAGGAAAAAAAGACCGCTACACCCTGCTATCAAAACCGTTGATGAAAAAGCTGACGGAATATAACAGACTATACAAACCGAAAGTGTGGCTTTTTGAACACAGACCGGGCGAACCTTTCACCGAGAGTATCGTGTCGAAACGGCTGAAGGCAGCGGCCCGGGAAGCGGGAATCACGAAACGGATTTATCCGCACCTGCTGCGCCATTCGTTCGCCACCCACTTGCTGGAGCAAGGAACCGACATCAAGATTGTGAAAGAGGGTAGGGGGCTTAACAACATCAAGACAACGGAAAGGTATGTCCACATAGCCGACACTTTCAAAAGCAATATCAAAAGCCCGTTGGACGATCTGTTGATGGAGGAAGACGAGGTCTGATACTTAAAGAAAATAACAGCCAAATCGGCTGATAGTATAACGTTATCCGCAATAGTAAAACAATTAAAAATTAAAAGATTATGGCAACAACAGAAGAAAGAGACATCTTTAATAATGAGTATGTTCAAATTTACACAAATGGTTCTGGTAACATTGTTCTGCTCTTCCAAAATGAGGTTGAAAAAACATTGGCAATAGGAGAGCAAATGAATGAGATAAACGAAGAGGCGTACATGAATGGTTACAACTGGGATGCCTTCTTCAACTACTATCTGGAAGAAAATGCACCAGACATTTTGGAAAGTATGGAAAGCGACCCTGAAGCTGGTTCTTACGCAGCTTATTTTGAGGACACCGCAGAAAACGAGCAAAAAGCAAAACGCTTTGCCGACATTATCATCTCTTTAATAGAAAACGAAGAAGAAATATATAAAATTCTTCGAGAGAAAGGAGATGAAATCGAATGGGATTAACCATTTGTATAAATAGAAATAATTATGCGGATAACACGCAGATAAGCAACCGTAACAGGTTGCTATCTGCATCCCATTAGCTGCAAATTAAAAAAATAATGAGTATGGAACTGATACAAACTTTTAAGAAGTCATATTTTCTAAAGATGTCAGACGACAAACATTTGATTGCACAAGTTAATAGTAGTCAGATAAACATCTTTGAAAATGAAACATATCGGCATTTAGCACAGTTCAAAGAAGTAGGCGATGCATCTGTTTTCTTTTCAGACGACAGCAACTTGCTCTTGGCTAAAAATAATGACCGCAAACTTGTTGTGTATGATTTAGCAACCAT
>ERZ779629.1004-NODE-1004-length-10159-cov-10.417359_pt1 | contig 10159 bp, 11 predicted proteins | sample MGYA00514192_ERZ779629 | MGnify/ENA primary metagenome ERZ779629 (study PRJEB29562, sample SAMEA4376709) | mouse gut metagenome | isolation source: Cecum | study: EMG produced TPA metagenomics assembly of the A DSS colitis mouse model was used to assess the... | reverse complement strand
GACCAGATCATCAAGCTGCGGGGAAACGGAGCGTAGCCGCCTCCTGGGGCCCCGCGTCAGGGGACCGGACATCAAATTAAGGGGGAATCGCTCGTGACGTGGGCCGTTTTTGCCTTGCTGTCCGCTGTGTTCGCGGCGCTGACGTCTATTTTGGCCAAAATCGGGATTGAGAGTGTGGACTCTACCCTGGCCACCGCCATTCGCACCGCAGTGGTGCTGGTCATGGCCTGGGGCATGGTGCTGCTGACGGGGAAGGCTGGGGGCATCTCCCATATCGCCGCCCGGAGCTGGGTGTTTCTGGCCCTGTCCGGCCTGGCCACCGGAGCCTCCTGGCTGTGCTATTACTACGCCCTTCAGCAGGGGCCCGCCAGCAAGGTCATCCCCATCGACAAGCTCAGCGTGGTGATCTCGCTGGTGCTGGCCTTTGTGGTGCTGCACGAGAAGGTGGAGGTCAAAACGGTCATCGGCGGCGCCCTCATCACGCTGGGCACGCTGGTGATGGTGCTGTGAGGTGTGTGTTATGTCCAAGCCAAAAGAGGAAAAAACCAATGTCATGCGCATTCTGGACCAGAAAAAGATCCCCTACACCGCCCACGCCTACCCGGTGGGGGACGCCGTCCTCGACGGCGCGGCGGTGGCCCGCCTGCTGGGGCAGGACCCGGCGGCGGTGTTCAAGACACTGGTGGTCAAGGGGGCGTCCGGCGGCTGCTACGTCTTTGATCTCCCGGTGGAGGCCGCGCTGGACCTGAAAAAGGCGGCCAGGGCGGTGGGGGAGAAGTCCGTGGCCATGCTGCCAAGCAGGGAGCTGCTCCCCCTCACCGGCTACGTCCACGGGGGCTGCTCTCCGGTGGGGATGAAAAAGCGCCTCCCCACCGTGTTCCATGAGAGCTGCTTGGACCGGGAGACCGTCTGCGTGTCCGCCGGGAAGGTGGGCTTCCAGGTGGAGGTGCGGCCGGCGGACCTGATGGCGCTGGTGGGCGCGGCCATAGCGGACATTATTGTGGAGGGGATAGAGAGATGACCGGTCAATCCAACAAAATCATGGCCGAAATGCAGGTGCGCAAGTCCAAAAAGCAGAAGGCGGCCTTCCGCGCGTGGCTGTGCGGGGAGCTGGAGCGGGCGGGGTACGCGCCAAGGGTGGAGGAGTCCTTTGCCGCCCGAAATGTGGTCGTGGGCGACCCGGACAAGGCGCGCGTGCTGCTCACCGCCCACTACGACACCCAGGCTGTGCTGCCCGTCCCCAATCTCATCACGCCCCGCAGCCTGTTTTTCTTCGTGCTCTATCAGGCGCTCATCGTGCTGCCGCTGTTTCTCGCGGTGGCGGCGGCGGAGGGCCTCATCTTCGCGTTTGTCCCGAAGTCTGCGGCCTGGTGGCTGGCGCCGCTGTCCTGCATAGCCATCTGCGCGTTTTTCATGTGGTGGGTCATCGACGGCAAAGCCAACAGGCACACCGCCAACGACAACACCAGCGGCGTGCTCACCCTGGTGGAGACCGCCCTGGCCCTGCCCCCCGAGCACCGGGACCGGGTGTGCTTTGTGTTCTTTGACAACGAGGAAAAGGGGATGCTTGGCTCCGCCGCCTTTGCCAAGCGGCACAAAACGGCAAAGAAAACCGCCGTCGTGCTCAATTTTGACTGCGTGGGGGACGGGGACTCCATCCAGTTCTTCCCCCGGCGGCAGCTGAAAAAGGACCCCGCCGCCCTGGAGCGCATCGAGGCCGCCTTCCTCCCCGCCGGCGGCAAGGACGTGCAGGTGGTGCGGAGCTTCGGCTTCTACCCCTCGGACAACGCCAGCTTCAAGAAAGGCGCGGGTGTGTGCGCCCTGAAGCACAGGCCCGTGGTGGGCTATTATATGGACCGCATCCATACCGGCCGGGACACCGTGCTGGACGAGGCGAACATCGCCCTGCTCCGGGACGGGGCCCTGCGGTACGCCGCCGCTCTGGACTGACATGGCCAGCTGGAATCCCTGGCACGGGTGCCATAAGGTGTCCCCGGGCTGCGCCAACTGCTACGTCTACCGGGGGGACGAGCGCCGGGGGCTGGACGCCTCAAAGGTGTACCGCACCAAGAGCTACGACCTGCCCCTGCGCCAGAAGCGGGACGGCAGCTGGGTGGTCCCGCCGGGGGACATGGTGTGGACCTGCTTTTCGTCGGATTTTCTGCTGGAGGACGCGGACGAGTGGCGGCCCTGGGCCTGGGCCATGATGAAGGTGCGGCGGGACCTGAGCTTCTTCTTCATCACCAAGCGCATCCGCCGCCTGGCGGACTGCCTGCCGCCGGACTGGGGGGAGGGCTGGGAAAACGTGGCCATCTGCTCCACCGCGGAGGACCAGGAGCGGGCGCGGCTGCGCCTGCCCGTCCTGAAGGCCGCCCCCATCCAGCACAAGTCCATCGCCTGCGAGCCGCTGCTTGGCCCCATCGACCTCACCCCCTGGCTGGGGGAGGACATCACCCAGGTGGTGGCGGGGGGCGAGTCTGGCCCCCAGGCCCGGCCCTGCCGGTACGAGTGGATTCTGGACATCCGCCGCCAGTGCGTGGAGGCGGGCGTGCCCTTCCTGTTCAAGCAGACGGGGGCGAAGCTCATCAAGGACGGGAAGCTGTACCGCGTGCCCCGGAAGCTCCAGCACGCCCAGGCCCGGAAGGCGGGCATCAACTACCGCTGCCGCACCTTCCGCCCCAAGGGGGACGGGCGGGAGTGGTCGGTATCTCACGGGGAAGTTTTTTAAGGAGGAGAAGGGTATGAAATACCAATGGCTGGACCAATATTTATTGGAAAAACCCGGCGCGGAGAAGGATTTCAAGCTGGAGTGGGGCTGGCACCGCTACATGGTCCGGGGCAAGCTGTTCGCCGCCGTCTGCTCCCCCCGGGGGATGAAGGACGAGCGGTATAACGACCACGACCTGGTGAACTTGAAATGCGATCCCCGGCTGGCCGAGGCCTTCCGGGAGCAGTACCCGGAGATTCTCCCCGGCTTCTACTGCGACAAAAAGCTGTGGGTGGCCGCTCTGCTGGACGGGGAGCTGCCCGACATTGTCTTGAAGGACCTGTGCGACATGTCCTACGAGCTGGTGCTGTCCAAGCTGCCCAAGTACGTGCAGAGGGAGCTGAGGGGCGATGGCTGAGCGGAGAAAACCCTTTTTCCTCCCCGAGGCGAGGGAGTGCGGGCCGGCCTCCACGCCCGCGCCGGAGCCTGAACCGGCGCCGGAGGAGCCTGCCGGGCGCTATGCCTGCCCCTGCTGCGGGTATCTCACCGTCCCCGTCCCCATTGAGGCCGCCGTCGCCTTTATCTGCCCGGTGTGCTATTGGGAGAACGACGTGTTCGACCCCGGCGAGGACGCCCCCAGCGACGAAAATAGCGGCATGACCCTCCGGCAGGGGAGGGGAAATTTCAAGCAGTGCGGCGCGGTGTGGCCCGATCTGGTCCGGCACGCCCGCCCGCCCCGGCCCGGGGAAATCCCCGAAAAATCCGACGAAAATGGGGCTTGACATTAAAAATTGGTTTCGCTATGCTGATATTCGGGCCTAAATTTAAAGAAAACTGAGGAGAACACCCATGCAGGACAAAATCGTCATCAAAGGCGCGCGAGAAAACAACCTGAAAAACATCGACGTGGAGATACCCCGGGACAAGCTGGTGGTGCTCACCGGCCTGAGCGGGTCGGGGAAGTCCTCCCTGGCCTTTGAGACGCTGTACGCCGAGGGCCAGCGGCGGTATGTGGAGTCCCTGTCCTCCTACGCCCGGATGTTTCTGGGCCAGATGGAGAAGCCGGACGTGGACTACATCGAGGGCCTTTCCCCCGCCATCTCCATCGACCAAAAGACCACCTCCAAAAACCCCCGGTCCACCGTGGGCACGGTGACGGAGATTTACGACTACCTGCGCCTGCTGTGGGCGCGGGTGGGCACCCCCCACTGCCCCGTGTGCGGCAAGGAGATCCGCCAGCAGACCATCGACCAGATCATCGACCAGGTGCTCACCCTGCCCCAGGCCAGCCGCATCCAGGTGCTGGCCCCCGTCATCCGGGGCAAGAAGGGCGAGCACGCCAAAATCTTCGAGGACGCCCGGAAGTCGGGCTACGTCCGGGTGCGGGCGGACGGGTCGCTGTACGACCTGACGGAAGAGATCAAGCTGGACAAGAACAAAAAGCACTCCATTGAGATCGTGGTGGACCGGCTGGTCATCCGGGAGGACGTGGCCCGGCGGCTCACCGACAGCGTGGAGACCGCCTCCAACCTGTCCGGCGGCATCGTGGTCATCAACGTGGTGGACGAGGACCGGGATATCCTCTTCTCCCAGAACTACGCCTGCGAGGACTGCGGCGTGTCCATCGAGGAGCTTACCCCCCGGATGTTCTCCTTCAACAACCCCTATGGAGCGTGCCCGGCCTGCACCGGCCTGGGGGCGCAGCTGAAGGTGGACCCGGACCGCATCCTCCCCAACCGCTCCCTGTCCATATTGGAGGGGGCCATCACCGCCTCGGGCTGGAACCACATCAAGTCCGACGGCGTCTCCCGGATGTACTTCGACGCCCTGGCGAAAAAGTACAAGTTCAAGCTCTCCGACCCGGTGGAAAAGCTGTCCGCCGAGGTGATGGACATCATCCTCTATGGCACCAAGGGGGAGAAGCTCACCCTGAACTACGACCAGCCCCGGGGCAAGGGCACCCTCTACCAGCCCTTCGAGGGCATCGTCAACAACCTGGAGCGCCGCTACCGGGAGACCCAGTCCGACGCCATGAAGCGGGAGATCGAGGAGTGCATGAGCGAGTGCCCCTGCCCCGAGTGCCGGGGCCGCCGGCTCAAGCGGGAGGCGCTGGCCGTCACCGTGGGGGGCAGCTCCATCCACCAGTTCTGCGAAAAGCCGGTGGACGAGGCGCTGGCGTTTTTGGACACCGTGACCCTCACCGACACCCAGGCCATGATCGCGGACCAGATTTTGAAGGAGATCCGCGCCCGGCTGGGCTTTTTGAAGTCGGTGGGGCTGCAATACCTCACCCTCACCCGCCAGGCGGGCACCCTGTCCGGCGGCGAGAGCCAACGCATCCGCCTGGCCACCCAGATCGGCTCGTCCCTGATGGGGGTGCTGTATATCCTGGACGAGCCGTCCATCGGCCTGCACCAGCGGGATAACGACCTGCTGCTGGGCACGCTGAAGCACCTGCGGGATCTGGGCAATACCCTCATCGTGGTGGAGCACGACGAGGACACCATGCGGGCCGCCGACTACATCGTGGACATCGGCCCCGGCGCGGGGGTGCACGGCGGCCAGGTGGTGGCCTGCGGCACCGCCCAGGAGGTGATGGACACCCCCGGCTCCATCACCGGGGACTACCTGGCGGGGCGGAAAAAGGTGCCCGTCCCCGCGGAGCGCCGGGCGGGGAACGGCAAGGTGCTCACCGTTCGGGGGGCGGCGGAGAACAACCTGCGCCGCATCGACGTGAGCTTCCCCCTGGGCACGTTCATCGCCGTCACCGGCGTGTCCGGCTCGGGCAAGTCGTCGCTGGTGAACGAAATCCTCTACAAGCGCCTGGGGGCGGAGCTGAACCGCACCAAGGCCCGCCCGGGCAAGCACGACGGCATGGACGGCATCGAGCATCTGGACAAGGTGATCGCCATTGACCAGTCCCCCATCGGGCGCACCCCCCGGTCCAATCCCGCCACCTATACGGGGCTGTTCAACGACATCCGGGAGCTGTTCGCCTCCACCCCGGACGCCAAAACCCGGGGATACGGCCCCGGCCGGTTCTCCTTCAACGTCCGGGGCGGGCGGTGCGAGGCGTGCTCCGGCGACGGCCTGCTGAAAATCGAAATGCACTTCCTGCCCGACATCTACGTCCCCTGCGAGGTGTGCAAGGGCAAGCGGTATAACCGGGAGACCCTGGAGGTGCGCTACAAGGGCAAGAACATCCACGAGGTGCTGGAAATGACGGTGGACGAGGCCCTGCCCTTCTTTGAGAACCTGCCCCGGCTCTACAAGCGGGTCAAGACCCTCAAGGACGTGGGCCTGGGCTATGTGAAGCTGGGCCAGCCCTCCACCACCCTGTCCGGCGGCGAGGCCCAGCGGGTGAAGCTGGCCACCGAGCTCTCCAAGCAGTCCACCGGCTCCACGGTGTATATCCTGGACGAGCCCACCACCGGACTGCACACCGCCGACGTCCACCAGCTGGTGGAGGTGCTCCAGCGGTTTGTGGACAAGGGGAACACGGTGGTGGTGATCGAGCACAACCTGGACGTTATCAAGACGGCGGACTATCTCATCGACCTGGGTCCCGAGGGGGGCTCCGGCGGCGGAACCGTGGTGTGCACGGGTACCCCGGAAGAGGTGGCCCGGCACCCTGAGAGCTACACGGGCAAGTACCTGAAAACTGTTTTGGAAACGAGCTGATCTCCCATGGAATTGACGCTGCAATGGCTGACAGAGACCTTCGCGGGCAAGTTTTTGCTCACCCTTCTGGTGTCCATGGTGCCGGTGGTGGAGCTGCGCTTCGGCATCCCCTTCGGCATCGGCACCCTGGGGCTGCCGGAGTGGGCGGCATTTCTGGCCGCCGTCATCGGCAACCTGATCCCCGTGCCCTTCATCATCGTCTACATCCGGCGCATTTTCCAGTGGCTGCGCCGGCACATACCCCGGCTCAACAGCCTGGTGGACAAGCTGGAGCGCAAGGCCCACCTGAAGGGGCAGAAGGTGACCAAATACAAGTACCTGGGGCTGGCCATTTTCGTGGCCGTCCCTCTGCCGGGCACCGGGGCGTGGACGGGCTCCCTGGCGGCGGCGTTTCTGGACATGCCGCTGCGCCGCGCCATCCCCTCGGTGGTGGCGGGCGTGCTCGTCGCGGGGCTGATTATTACCCTTTTGACCTCCGGCGTGGTCAGTCTGTTTTAGAAGCGCGACGATAGGCGCATAGGCGAGCTTGGACCGGAGCGAAGGGAAAAGCCCAGGGCCGCGAAGCGGGCCGGGTTTTGCCTGAGACGGAGGGAAAGCGAGCCGGCCATGCGCCCAATCGGAGCGTGACAAGGAAAGGAGGCCCCCACATGTATCTCTATCTCGTCCGCCACGGCCAGTCCGACGGCAATGAGCGGCAGCTGTTTTTCGGCAGCAGCGACCACCCCCTCACCCAGCTGGGCCGGGAGCAGGCCCGGCAGGCGGCGGACAAGCTGCGGGAGGTGTCCTTCACCCGCTGCGTGTCCAGTGACCTGGCCCGGTGCTGGGACACGGCGGAACTCTGCCTCCAGGGGCGGAACGTGGCGGCGGAGCCCTGCCCCGCCCTGCGGGAGCAGGACATGGGCGCGCTGGAGGACCTCACCTGGGCCCAGGCGGAAAAGCTGTGCGGTGCCCTGGTGGGGCGGCTGCTGAGCGACTGGTTCCACACCACGCCCCCCGCCGGGGAGAGCCCCGCCCATATGCTGGAGCGGGTGGGGCGGTGCGTGGACGGGCTGATCGCCCGGGGGGAGGACACCCTGGTGGTGGGCCACAACGGCTCGCTGTCCCTCCTCCTGTACCACCTGGGGCTGGTGAAGGAGGAGGAGCTGCTCCAATCCGGCTGGTTTTTCCGCCATGGGACCTATTCCGCCGTCCGGGCGGACGAGACCGGCGCGGAATTGGTGTGCTTCAACCGGTGACAAAAAGGCGGGCCGCGCCATAGAATACCGCAGACTTGTCAAAGGAGGCGGCGGAAATGACGCAGGTGGTCCAATTTCTGGCGGCGCTGCTGGCGGCCTTCGGGCTGGTGAGCCTGGGGTGGCTGGGGCTGGGGGCGCTGCTGCTGCCGGGGGTGTGCCCCGCCCGGATGGTGGTGGACGCCCAGGGCTGCGGGGACGGGCTGGAGCAGACCATCAAGGCCCTGTTGTGGCTGCGGCGCACCGGGCTTTGGTGGGGCGAGGTGGTCATCCGGGACCGGGGGCTGGACGCCGGGGGGGAGGCGCTGGCGCAGGCTCTGGCCCGGCGGCCGGGGGTGAGCTTCCACCAGGACAGGTGGGACAGCGTGTGACGGTCAAATTGTTTCACGTGAAACATTAGTTTGATATCAAATTACGAAAGAAATGAGGAATCCGACATGGAACGAAGCGAAGCGCTGGCCAGACTGGCCGAGCTGCAAAGAAAAATGTACGCCTATCAGGCGGCGTCCTCCGCGCTGTACCTGGACGGCACCACCGTGGCCCCCAGGGACACCGCCGAGGGCCGGGGCGTGGCCCTGGGCATCCTGGCCGGGGAGCGGCACAAGCTGTTCTCCGCCCCTGAGGTGGGGGAGCTGCTGGACGGCCTGTGGGCGCAAAAGGATGAGCTGGACCACGCCGTCCGCCGCCAGGTGGAGGAGCTGCGCCGGTCCTACGACCAGCTGCGCCGCATCCCGGCGGACGAGTACATGGAGTACGCCATGCTCACCAACGAGGCCAGCGACGTGTGGCACCGGGCCAAGGAGCAGAGCGATTTTGAGCTGTTCCGCCCGGTGCTGGAAAAGCTGGTGGCCTTCAACATCAAGTTCGCCGGGTACTACGACGCCTCCAAGGCCCCCTATGACGCCCTGCTCAACGAGTACGAGCGGGGGGTGGATATGAAGTACCTGGACGGGTTCTTCGCCACCCTCCGGGAGCGCATCGTCCCCCTGCTCCACGCCGTGATGGAAAAGCAGCCCCCCGACGACGCCTTCCTGCGCCGCCGCTACCCCGTGGACGCCCAGCGGAAGTTCTCCGACTACCTGATGCAGGTGCTGGGGCTGGACCGGGCCCACTGCACCATCGGGGAGACCGAGCACCCCTACACCCTGGAGTTCAACAACAAGGACGTGCGCATCACCACCCACTACGACGAGGAGCACGTGGACTTCTCCATGTACTCCGTCATCCACGAGGGGGGCCACGCCAAGTACGAGCTGGGCATTGCCGACGAGCTGCAATACACCTGCCTGGCCGGGGGCGTGTCCATGGGCGTCCACGAGAGCCAGTCCCGGTTCTATGAGAACCTCATCGGCCGCTCCAAGCCCTTCATCGAGGCCATTTTCCCCAAGATGCGGGAGTTCTTCCCCGAGCAGCTTTCCGACGTGACGGCGGAGCAGCTCTACCGGGCGGTGAACAAGGCCCAGCCCTCCCTCATCCGCACCGAGGCGGACGAGCTGACCTACTGCCTGCACGTGATGGTGCGCTATGAGATCGAAAAGCAGCTCATCGGCGGCGCCCTGGCCGTCAAGGACGTGCCGGAGACCTGGAACAAGCTGTATAAGGAGTACCTGGGGGTGGATGTGCCCGACGATAAGCGGGGCTGCCTCCAGGACAGCCACTGGTCCGGCGGGTCCTTCGGCTACTTCCCGTCCTACGCCCTGGGCAGCGCCTACGGCGCCCAGATGCTGCGCAATATGGAGGGGGACATCGACGTATGGGGCCCCGTGTCCCGGGGGGACCTGTCCCAGGTGTCCGCCTGGCTGGGGGAGAAGATCCACCGGCACGGCGGCCTGATGGAGCCCGCGCAGGTGGTGAAGCACGCCTGCGGCGACTTCGACCCCAACGTGTTTGCTGATTACCTGGAAAAGAAGTACACCGAGCTGTACGGCCTGTAAAGGGGCAAAAAGGCCCGGCGGGAGAACTCTCCCGCCGGGCTTTGCCCGTTTTAGAGGATTGTGTCAGCGGAACCAGCCGCCGGTGTCCCGGCTGTCCAGCACGTCCAGCATGGCGGACAGCATCTCGGCGGCCTGAGCCCGGGTGAGGGGCTTGGACAGGTCGGTGCTGCTGCGCAGGACGGCCACCGCCTCCATATTCACCGCCGACTGGTAGGCCCAGGCGGGGGCGGTCTCGGCGGAGAGGGCGGAGGAGGCCGCGGCCACGTCGCCGGTGGCCAGCAGGCGGTCGATGATGACGGCGGCCTCGGCGCAGGTCACGGCGCCGCCGGGGACGAACACCGTCTGGCCCGCGCTGTTGCGGCTGCCCTCCACCGTGCCCACCGCCAGAGCGGCGGACACGTAGCCCTTGGCCCAGGCGGAGATGTCGCCGTCGTCATAGAACCCGGTGAGGGTGACGCCGCTGAGAGGCTCCCGCCCCGCGGCGGTCATGGCCATGGCCAGAAACTCCTGGCGGGTGAAGGTGCTGTCCGGGTCGAAGCAGTACAGGCTGCCCACCCTGCGCCCGGTGTAAACCCCCGCCTCCGCCAGGCGCAGGGCGGCGTAGT
>ERZ779629.1002-NODE-1002-length-10167-cov-4.643691_pt1 | contig 10167 bp, 3 predicted proteins | sample MGYA00514192_ERZ779629 | MGnify/ENA primary metagenome ERZ779629 (study PRJEB29562, sample SAMEA4376709) | mouse gut metagenome | isolation source: Cecum | study: EMG produced TPA metagenomics assembly of the A DSS colitis mouse model was used to assess the... | reverse complement strand
GCGGCGTCGGTTATAACTACGTCGCCGAATTTAACGCGCCCGTCAAGCTCGCCCGCAAGCTCGATAACGTCCTGCAATTTATTGAACGCAGCTTCCTTCATAGCCATATTGGTAACCCACGCGTCAATCGACTTGTAGCTGTCAAGCGACATCTTTATGCTCGTTTTGCTAGTGCCGTCAAAGTATTTCGTGAGGTATCCCGCAACGGTGTCGCTGTCGGTTTCGTTGATGTATTTGACCGCCCTCGTAACCGCCTTCAAAAGCGCGTCCACGGCCTCGCCGTTTTTATTGATATAGCTCTGCTTAGCCATAAAGCAGGTGTAGGGGATTTCGCCCGATTCCTGACCGACCGAAGCTACGATATAGCCCTTACCCTGCGCCTGGTATTCGGATGCAACGGGCTCGAACATGGTGCAGTAGTCGGCAATGCCGCTCTCGAATGCGGGCGTCATCATATTGAACGCCACGTCGTAGTTGAGAGTGCAGTCTATATTGCCGCTTTTTACTACGTATTCGAACGTCATTGCGGGCACGCCGCCCTTTCTGCCTGCAAGAATTTCCTTGCCGTTCAAATCCGACCACTTAAAGTCGGGCTGCGGCGTTCTGCCCACCAAAAAGCTTCCGTCGCGCTTGGTAAGCTGGCCGAATACCTTAGGCGAGTCGTCGCTGTCGCCCTTGTTTACGTAGATAGCCGCCTCGGGTCCGCAGAAGCCTACGTCCGCGCCGCCCGACAGAACGGCAGCCATAGTCGCGTCCGCGCCGCCGCCGTTGGTTAAGGTTATTTCATATCCCTCGTCCGAAAAATATCCGAGCGCGTCCGCAAGATAGAGGGGGGCGTAGAATATCGAGTGGGTAACCTCGTTTATTCTTATCGTTTTATTGTCCTTGCCGCCGCACGCCGCGAACGTGACGGGTATCGCCAGCGCAACGAGTGCGGCAGTAATTACCGAGATTAGTTTTTTCAAAGTTTTCTTCTCCTTCTTAAAAATTTAATAATACATATTATGCGGCTCGAACTTATATTTGACAATTCAGGCGCGTTGGTTTATAATGAATAGGTATCAACTTTACGAGGTTTATGATGGAAAAGACTTATAATCCCGCATCATTCGAGGACAGGCTTTACAGGGACTGGGAAGAGCGCGGCTGCTTCAAGGCGGTGCGCGACGACAACAAAATCCCGTTTACGGTAATGATGCCGCCGCCCAACATTACGGGTCAGCTGCACATGGGTCACGCAATGGACGAAACCATGCAGGACGTAGTGGTGCGCTTCAAGCGTATGCAGGGTTACTGCACCCTCTGGCTTCCCGGTACCGACCATGCGTCGATAGCTACCGAAGTCAAGATTGTAGAAGAAATGAAAAAAGAAGGGCTTTCCAAGCAGTCAGTCGGGCGCGACGGCTTTTTAAAGCGCGCCTGGGAATGGAAAGATAAGTATGCGGGCAGAATCGTAGAGCAGCTTAAAAAGCTCGGCTCGTCGTGCGACTGGTCGCGCCTTACCTTTACTATGGACGAAAAATGCTCGCGTGCGGTAAGAGAAGTTTTCGTAAACCTTTTCAATAAAAAACTTATTTATAGGGGAAACCGTATAATAAACTGGTGCCCCGAGTGTAAAACGGCGCTTTCCGACGCCGAGGTCGAATACTCTGAAGAAAACGGACGTTTCTGGCATATAAAGTACGAGGTGGAGGGCGGCGGCGCGTTTCTCGAGGTTGCCACTACCCGTCCCGAAACTATGTTCGGCGATACGGCGGTTGCCGTCAATCCCGAGGATAAGAGATACGCGCACCTTATAGGCAAAAACGTAATTCTGCCGATAGTCGGAAAATTAATTCCCGTTGTCGGCGACGAGCACGCCGATATGGAATTCGGTACGGGCGTAGTTAAAATCACGCCCGCGCACGACCCTAACGACTTCGAGGTAGGGCTTCGCCACAATCTGCCCGTAGTCCGCGTTATGAACGACGACGGCACTATGAACGCTAACGCGGGCAAATACGAGGGGCTTGACAGATACGAGTGCAGAAAGCAGCTCGTTCAGGATTTAAAGGACGGCGGACACCTCGTAAAGATTACGCCGCACACGCACAACGTGGGGCATTGCTACCGTTGTAACGACATAGTAGAGCCTATCGTATCCAGACAGTGGTTCGTCAAAATGGATAAGCTTGCGCGTCCTGCAATCGACGCCGTTACCTATAAAAAGATTTCGTTCGTGCCAGAACGGTTCGCCAAAATATATTACAACTGGATGGAAAACGTCAAGGACTGGTGCATTTCGCGTCAGCTTTGGTGGGGACACAGAATACCCGTCTGGTACTGCGGCGACTGCGGCGGCACTATTGCTTCCAAGGTCGATATTACCGCCTGCCCGCGCTGCGGAAGCGGAAATATCGAGCAGGACGAGGACGTTCTCGACACCTGGTTTTCCTCCGCGCTTTGGCCGTTCTCGACGCTCGGCTTCCCCGAGGACACGTCCGACCTCGAATATTTCTACCCCGGCGACGTGCTGGTAACGGGCTACGACATAATTTTCTTCTGGGTTGCGCGAATGATTTTTTCGGGTATCGAGCACATGCGCGCGGTACCGTTCAGGGACGTGCTTTTCCATGGACTTGTGCGCGACGAGCAGGGCAGAAAGATGTCTAAAAGCCTCGGCAACGGCATCGACCCGCTTGAAGTAATAGAAAAATACGGCGCGGACGCGCTCCGTTTCTCGCTGTTGCAGGGCGTGGCGCCGGGCAACGATATGCGTTATTCCGACGCCAAGGTCGAGGCGTGCCGTAACTTTATGAACAAAATCTGGAACGCGAGCCGTTTCGTAATAATGAACGCCGAGGGCGCGGAAATAAAACCGCTTTCGGAAATAAGGCTGTCGCCCGCCGACAAGTGGATAATTTCACGCCTGCAATCGGTTATACGCGACGTGACGCTTGCGCTGAACAAATTCGAGCTGGGCATAGCCTGCCAGATACTTTACGACTTTATGTGGTCGGACTTCTGCGACTGGTATATCGAGCTTGTCAAGCCCGTGCTAAGGTCTGAGGATGCGGCGAAGAGAAACGGCCCGGTATCGGTGCTTATATTCGTTCTCGAAAACGCTTTAAAGCTTCTGCACCCGATAGCGCCTTTCGTCACCGACGAGATTTACAGAAATCTGCCCACTGCCGACGGCACTATAATGACCAAGGAATTCCCGCGCTACAACGCAAAGCTTGCTTACAAAAAGGACGCGCAGGCGTTTGCGGGTATAATGGATATAATTAAGGCGGTGCGCGCCGTCAAAACCGAGGTCGACTGCCCGCCGTCCAAGAAGGTTCACCTCTATATCACTACGGACAGCAAACGGCTTATTACCGTCAACGAGGACAGCATTTTAAAGCTTGCGGGCGCAAAGGAAATAACCTTTATTACCTCTGCGGCGGAGGCGGGCGAAAACGCGGTTACAAAGGTTCTGCCGATTTGCACGCTGTATATTCCTATGGGCGAGCTCGTCGATTTGGAAAAGGAAAAGGCAAGACTGACCGCAGAGCTTGAAAACGTCACCGCGGAAATCGCGCGCGCGGACGGCAAGCTGCAAAATCAGGGCTTCCTGTCCAAGGCGCCGAAAAAGCTTGTCGACGCCGAGCACGCAAAGCTTGAAAAGTTTATCGCCATGCGCGAAAAAATATTGAAGCAATTAAAATCGCTTTAACGGTGGGAAATGAAAAAATTTAAAAAAAGCGGCTTTGCCGTTACGGCAGCCGCGCTTACGGTTTCGCTTTCGGTTTTTTGCAGTGCCTGCGACCTTGACGGTCTGTTCGGCAAAAAAGAGCCGCACGCTCACAATTACGTAAACTACGTTTACAATAACGACGCGACCTGTACTGCTAACGGTACGGAAACGGCGAAGTGTTGGGCTGCGACGAGACTGACACGCGCGAGGCTGCGGGCACCCAAAAGGAGCATAGCTTCGTGACGTACGTTTTCAACGACGACGCGACCTGTACTTCGAACGGTACGGAAACGGCTAAGTGCTCGGGCTGCGACGCAACGGACACGCGCGAGGCTGCGGATACCAAAAACGAGCATAGCTTTACTAACTACGTTTCGAACGGCGACGCAACCGAGGAAAGCGACGGTACCAAAACCGCCAAGTGCGATTTTTGCGACGCTACGCATACCGTAGTCGACGATGGCAGCAAGCTGCCCCCGAAGCCCGTCGAGCCCGACAATCCCGACGACCCGGGCGGTAAGCCCGATACGGGAACGGAGGCGGAGATAGCCGGAGCGGATTATTCCATACATTTTCTCGAACTCGGGAACAAATATACGGGCGACTGCACGCTTATAAAGTGCGGCGATACCGAAATACTTATCGACGCGGGCTCTCGCAAAAACAGCGCGTCGACCATTAAAAGCTACGTTGACAAGTACTGTACCGACGGCGTGCTGGAATACGTCATATCAACCCACGCGCATCAGGACCATATCGCGGGCTTCGTCGGCAATTCCGACGGCGGAAGCAAAACGGGTATTTTATATCAGTACGAGATAGGCACGCTTATTCAGTTCAGCGGCACCAACGCGACTACGAATATTTATAAGGAATATTGCGAGGCGGTCGAATACGCTAAGGGCAGGGGTACGACGGTGTACACGGCAACGCAGTGCTGGTACGAAACCGACGGTGCGAAAAAACGGTACTTCCTGGACGACGCGGAAACGCTTTCTTTAAACGTACTGTACAACTATTACTACGACCATAAGACCAACGACGAAAACGATTATTCCGTCTGCATGATGCTTACCGACGAGTCGGGCGACAGGTCGAAAAACTATCTGTTTACCGGCGATTTGGAAGAGAAGGGTGAGGAATACCTCGTCAGGAACAACGACCTGCCTGAGGTCGAGCTGTTCAAGGGCGGACACCACGGCAGCTATACCGCGTCGACGGAAAAGCTGTTAAGCGTTATTAAACCCAAAAACGTGGCGGTTTGCTGCTGTTGCGGCACTACCGAATATACGCAGAACAATGACAATACCTTCCCCGCTCAGGCGTTTATAAACAGGGTTGCAAAGTATACCGAAAATATATACTGTACAACGCTTATCACCGACTATAAAGCGGGCAAGTTCGAGTCAATGAACGGAAATATAGTTTTCTATTATAGTGAAAAGTTAAAGCTTTATTGCTCGAACAACGACGTTATTTTAAAGGACACGGACTGGTTTAAAGCCAACCGAGTTTGGCCACAATCGTAATTTTGGCAAAGCGGCGCATACAAATGCGCCGCTTTTACTGTTATTTGGTAGTTTTTGTTGCAAATTTTATTTGTAATTTAAATAACTTAATGATATAATTAATCTGAATAATTATAGTGGGCATAGTGCACGTTGCAGGAGAATAATATGCTAAAAAACCAAGAACTCATTTTAAGAATGTCGTTACACCAGCGGGTCAGGCTTATCACAAGCGCAAAGCCCGATGAAAACTGCGCGGTGGAAAACTACGAGTTTCCGGTATTCCATCTGTATTCGAATCCGTCGGTCAAATCGGCGGATAAGTTTGCTACGTTCTTTCCTGCCGATAAAGCCCTTGCCGCAACGTGGAATCCCGAGCTTATTAAAAACGTGTACGAGTGCACAGGTAACGAGGCTAAGGCAAATAAGGAGTATGCATACTTTAACATAAGCGACTGCGCCCGCCGTGAGGCGATTTCCGAGGATGGCTTTATCACATCGGAATTTTTGAAGCAGAAGGTTCAAGGCGTGGCGTCAAGCGGCGCGTTCGTCAATTTCGACGACTTCCCCGCAACCGACAGCGAAACGGTTTTAAACGAGACCGTGCGGACAATCAGGGACGGAGCGCTTGCGGGCAATAAGGTAAATTCGCTCAGGGTTTACAGCGCAGACGACGCGGAGGAGCTGCCCAAAAAATACGCTTTAAAGGGGCTGCTGTTCGGCGTTGCCGCGCACAAGTGCGACGTTGCAAAATATATTTCACGCGGCTGCACGCTGGTCTTTACCGACGGCGAAACCGCCGAGGGACTCGAAGACTATATCGTCGAGCTTACCGAAAAATACGCTAAAACCAAAGAGCAGTTCGACGGCGGCGCAATCACGCTTGCCGAGTTCGACAGTCTTATAAGAAGCGGCGAAATAGTCGACGCAGAGGCTGTAAACGCCGCGTGCGACAGAATGATAAGTCTGCTTCTCGCGCTCAAAGAGCGCGGGGCTTCGTCCGTAGAGGAGCAGCTGACCCGCGCCGGCAAGGTCGTACACGACCCGCTTTTCAACGAGGTGTACCACGATAAGCTTGCATACCGCGCCGCACAGCAGTCCGTGGTGCTGATAAAAAACAACGACGGCGTTCTGCCGCTCAAAAAGGATACGCCGATAGCGGTAATAGGCGAGTACGCGACGAATAACGACTACCGCATAACCAACAAAAACAGTCCCACGTCGCTGCACCGCCCGTTCGACGAAATAAACAAGTACAGAAATATCAACGCGGTCGGCTACGCCCACGGATACAGCGCAAACGAAATCCGTCGGCTCGATTTAATCGAAACCGCGCTCAACCTCTGCGACGACGCAAAATACGCGTTGGTATATCTTTGCGCGGGCAAGGGCGCAACCGCGATACCCGCGGGACAGACAGAGCTTTTAGACGCGCTTTCGAGAAAGGGCGTCAAAATAATCGCGGTGGTTTCCGCGGAACGCGCGATAGATTTGTCGTTTGCCGATAAATGCGAGGCGGTGCTTTTCTCGTACAACGCTGGGCAGGGCTGCGCGCAGGCGGTGTTCGATATTATTACGGGCGAGATTTCCCCTTCGGGCAAGCTCGTAGATACCTTTTACAGAGATTACGCTACGGCGGCTCCCGCCGAGGGCGTTCCCGACTACTGCACCGCGGGCGCGTCAAACGTGCTTTATCCGTTCGGCTACGGACTTTCGTTTGCCGAATTCGAATATAAAAATTTAAAGCTTACCGAAAGCGGCGCAAGCTGCACCGTGACTAATAAAGGCAAAATAGACGCGTATTGCACGGTTCAGATGTACGTGCGCCGCGCGGGCGCCAACACTACGCTTTCGCACCGTATGCTGCGCGGCTTTTGCAAGGTGCTTGTCAAGAAGGGCGAATCGGTCAAAGCGGAAATACCCTTTAACGACGATACCTTCGCCGTTTACGACGCGAACAACAAACGCGTATTTATGCAGGGCGGCAAATACGAAATAAGCTTCTGCGACAATGCCGATACCGTTCTTTTAAAGGGCGAACGCGATTTTAAAGAGCGCATATTCGCAAACAGACATAAAAGCGAGCCCGTCGCGTTTCCCCAAAACGGCGTCGTCGGCTTTACGGATACCGAGCTTGACAAGGCGATACGCAGGGAAAAGAAAAAGCTTTCCTTCGGGTTCAGGCTGTTCGTCGCGCTTATGCTTACGCTGTATTACGACGCAATGGGCGTAGGGCTGTTGGTAACTAACGTAATTGCGGATAAAACCTTACTTATATATATTGTAATAGGCGCGTTGCTTTTTGCGGGCAACGTACTTGCGATAGTCTATATCGTAGTTATAGCCAAGCGGCGCAAGCTACAAAATTAACTGCACCCCAACGAGGTTATAACCGATATGGTCGACAGTGTCGGCGAGTTCGAAGAGGTCGCAAAGGTGACCTACGGCGCGCCGATTGAAAAGCCGATATTGGAATTCGACCCGCCCGAGGACGAAGAGGAAGCCGAGGAGGAGGTTGTGCGCCGTTACGACGCAACCTTTGCCGAGGACGAGGCGGAAATAGAATTTTCGCAGAAGGCGTCCTTGAACGAGGTGTGCGCGTCTTTCCGCGCGTTCGCCGCGAGCAGGGGCGTGTCGGTGGAAGTTTCTTCGGTGCGGTCGCTGATTGCCGCAATGACTGCGGGCAAGGTGCTTATAATTTCATGTAAAAACAAGGAAGCGCAGCCTGCGTTTCTGCAATCGTTCTGCGAATATTTCGGCGTAGGCGGCAGGGCTACCGCCGCGGACGACTGGTCGTCGCAGGAAAATCTGTTATGGCAAAAGGGCGGTTCTGCGGAGGATTACGTTCTTTCGGATATATCCAACGCAATCAATTCGGCAGGCAAAACGCCCGAACGCAACTGCTATATAGTGCTTGAAAACGTATCCTTCGGCAACCTCGGCGAGTATTTTTCGGCGTTCCTCGATTACGCGAATTTCCCGTCCGAGGAGCATACCGTGAAGCTCAGCGACGGCGTTTCTTTGACTATGCCGCGCAATCTCTGCTTCGTGCTCGTGCCCTCGTCGGACAGCTTTGCGGAAGAGCTTACGCCCGCAGCGGCGCACGCTGGTATACTCGTTGAAATAGTCGCAAGCAAAGTTGCCCCCGCGGCTGTAGAGGAAGAGGTAAAGGTGGTTTCCCGCAGCGCGCTGGAAGAGTTGATTTCGGAAGCGCGCGAGCAGTTCTATTTAAGCGAAACGGTATGGAAAAAGCTTGACGAATTTACCGCTGCGGTCAACGCAACCGAAAAATTCGGTATCGACAATAAATCGCTGCTGCAGCTTGAAAAATACACCTCGGTGCTTATGGATTGCGGCGGTGACGAGCACGAGGCGGTGACGGGTATGTTTATTTCAAAAATCGTGCCGCTTTTAAAGGTTTCGCGGGCTTATAAAAAAGAGTCGGGCGGCAAAACGCTGTACGGCATAATCGAAAAGCTTTTCGGGGAAGAGAATTTAAGCGCGGTTCAGCGCGCGCTTGTTTCAAGCGTATAAAGGAGTAACGGCGTGAACGCAATGCTTTCAATCGATTGGTATTCAATCGGTAATAAAATATGGGACCGGCTGACAAGCCGTACGGCTCTGCTTATCTATGCAGGGCTCGTCCTTGCGCTTATAATTGCGATAGTGGTACGCGTAATAGTTGCGGAATTTAACCGCGTCGCCACGCTCAAAAACGCGCTCGAAGGCGAAGAGAAAAGCGAGCGTCAGCAAATCCTCGAAACCGCGCGCAAGACTATCGAGGAAGAGTTGGAGCCTATAAAGGACTTGGCTTGCCAGACAGTCGTAGCCCCCAACTCCTCCGCAAAAACGGTAATAGCGCCGAATTGGGCTGCGTCAGAGGAAGAGAGCGAGGAAGAGGGCTCGCGCTTCTATATGCTAACGGAAATAGACAAGTATTACGAACGGTACACACCGCCCGAGTACGACGACGAAATGAGCCTGAAAGAGATATGCGAGGAGTTCAGGAACTATTCGGCGGGAGCGTTGAAGCTGTATTACGATATAGAGGATATAAGAAGATTTATCGGCGGACTGTCGGTAACGAAGCTGATAATATTACAGGGTATGTCGGGAACGGGTAAGACTTCGCTTGCGTACGCGTTCGGGGAGTTTCTTGACAATAAGACGGTGGTAGTGCCGATACAGCCAATGTGGAAGGAGCGGACGGACTTAGTAGGCTATTACAACGAGTTTACGCGCAAGTTCAACGAAACGACGCTGCTGTACAAGATGTACGAGGCGGACTATAACGAAGACATATATATAACGGTGTTGGACGAAATGAATATAGCAAGGGTAGAGTACTACTTTGCGGAGTTCTTGTCGCTGCTTGAAATACCGAACGTAGAGGGAAGAAACCTTGACGTAGTAGCGGATAAGCGAGCGGACGACCCTAAGCTGTTGCAGAGCAACGGCAAGCTGAGGCTGCCAACGAATATGTGGTTTGTGGGAACGGCAAACAACGACGACAGTACGTTTGCGATATCGGATAAGGTTTACGATAGAGCAATGGTCTTGAACCTTGATAAAAAGGCGGTACCGTTCGAAGTAAAGGAATACGGGCAAAAGAAAATATCGTCGACGAGACTGGAAGAGCTGTTTGCGCGAGCGAGGCGCGAGTTTGACTTGACGGACAGGAATCTTAGACGAATAAAGAAGCTTGACGAATATATGATAAAGACGTTCCATATCACGTTCGGCAACCGAATAATGAAACAGATACGAAGCTACGTGCCTGTAATGGTAGCGTGCGGGGGTACGGAGTTAGAGGCTTTGGACGACGTACTATCGAGGAAGGTATTCAGGAAGTTGGAATCCAAGAACCCCGTATACGTAAAGCAGATGTCTGACGGAACGTGCGCGTACTTAGACGAGCTGTTCGGCGAGAACAAGCTGCCG
>ERZ779629.1001-NODE-1001-length-10181-cov-6.550069_pt1 | contig 10181 bp, 8 predicted proteins | sample MGYA00514192_ERZ779629 | MGnify/ENA primary metagenome ERZ779629 (study PRJEB29562, sample SAMEA4376709) | mouse gut metagenome | isolation source: Cecum | study: EMG produced TPA metagenomics assembly of the A DSS colitis mouse model was used to assess the... | reverse complement strand
GACTAAATCCTTCACACGCAAGAGGTCACAGATTCGAGTTCTGTAGTCTCCACCATAGAAGCTCCCAAAATCGCAAGGTTTTGGGAGCTTTTCTTTCGTTTTCTCGTCTAAAAGTTCAGCCTGTCGAGTGTGTCCCGCATATGTCCCGCATGAGGCCCCACATTCCCTAAACCGTCAGCCAGCCTTGGGAGCCTGGAACAACGCCGCGTCCACCACATTCCCCAGCCGGGCCATATCGCCCTGGAGGATATGGCCGTATATATTGAGCGTGGTAGAAACATCGCTGTGCCCCAGCCACGCTTGAATGTCCTTCACATCGCAGCCGCCCTTGCGGAGCGTGTTCACCGCGCTGTGCCGGAGGTCGTGAAAGCGGATAATGGGCACATCGTTTGCCACCAGCACCCGCCGGAAGTGGTGGGTCACAAAATCCGGGTCAATGGGGGTGCCGTCCGGCTTTACGCAGATATACCCGCTGTCGGTGTAGTCCCGGCCAAACAGCCTCTTGTTTTCCTCCTGGCGTTCCCTGACGCTTCCCAGGTACTCCCGCATGGAGGCCGTCAGGGGCAGTACCCGGTTGCTGGTGGCCGTCTTGGTGCTGTCCGAGTATAACACCCTGCCGTTGGCTTTCACCGCCGTGTGGCAGATGTGGAGCGTCCCCGCTTCCATATCCACCGCGTCCCAGCGGAGGCCGCACACTTCCGAGCGGCGCAGACCGTAGGCAATACCCAGCATCAGCACCGTTTCCAGGGGGTCGCCCCGGAACAACTGCAAAAGGCCCTGCAACTGTCCCGGGGTGCAAGCCGTGGCCCCGGTGTACTTCTGCTTGGCGGGCAGTTCGACTTGCGCGGAGGGGTTAAAGGCAATCAGCCCCAGGCGAACCGCGTAATCCAGGCACTTGTGGATATTGGCGTGGTGCTTGCGCACCGTGTTCGGGGAGAGGCCCGCTTTCACCTGTTCGCTGTAATAGCTCTGGAGCATGGGTGGGGTGAGGTCTTGGAGCTTGAGGCCGTGGAAGGGCTTGTACTCGGAAATGTAGCGGTCAAAGGTGAGGTTGTACTGTTCCAGGGTGTTTTCCTTCACCTTGTAGGCCATCACATTGTCCAGCCAGTCCCGCATGAAGTCCAGAAACAACACGCGCCCATCATCCAGGAAGGGTTCGTACTGCTGGGCCAGCTCTTTGAGGCGCTTGTCCAGCATCTGCTGTGCCCGCCGTTTGTTGCCCTTTTCCGGCAAGTGCGTGCTTTCCGACTTCTGGCGGCGTTGGCCGCTCTTGTCATAATACTCAAAAACCATTTGCCAGATGCCGTTTTTGCTTCGGATATGTCCTGTTACTTTCATGTTACGCTCCTTTCCCGCAACAGGACAGGTCCATCTTCATCTGACTATCATTATAGCACATTACGGTGTTCTTTTCAATGAAATCCTGCAAATAAACGCGAGGAATCAGGATTTTTCTACCACATTTTATGTATCGGATTTGATGTGCACTTATCAAATTGTAAATCGTAGTGCGCCCCACGCGCAGAATTTGAGCCGCTTCCATGGGGGTGAAAATATCGTGCTCAAACTCTGACGCGGGGAGGATTTCAAGGGTTGGGGTGCTCATTTGTGCCTCCTTCCTTATTGTTTGGAGCCTTGGGGCGGGGCACTTCCATGGGCAGATAGCCCCGGAACATCACGCCGTCCTGGTTGAGAAACAGCCCCCGGCCATGCTTGGGAATCAGCGTGTCGGCATCTCCATTCCCGAGGATAATGCGGGAAAGGGTATCATCCGCGACACCGCACACCCTGCCGGAGATATTAGACTTGATTTGGCCGGGGACAGTGTTCGCGTCCGCCCGCTGTACGCCAATAATCAGGTTGATACCCACGCTGCGCCCGAGCCGGGCAATGGTCGCCAGCTTGCCCACCACAGCGGCGGCCAGCTCCTTGTGGGGCTTGTCCATACCCGTGGTGTCGGTGATTTCAGCCAGCTCGTCGATTACAATGACGTTGCGCCGCAGGGGGGCACCGGAGCACAAATGGTTGTAGTCGTCCAGGGTGGAGCAGGGCACACCGAACCGCTCGCTGGCATCGGAGAACAGCTTCAGCCGCCGCTCCAGCTCCGTCACCAGCCCGCCCAGCACGGACAGGGCATCTTCAGCGGTGACGCAGAACGAGCAATCCCGGTTGCGCCAGTGCGGGGGGTAGTCCTGGCCTCCCTTGAGGTCAATGATGTATACGTCAACCGCCTGTTCGCCCGTGGCTGTCACCTTCATCAAGCACTGTTGGACGAAAACTACCAGCAGGGTCGTTTTCCCGCTGCCAGTCGCGCCACCCATGAGCCAGTGGGGCATCTTGTTGAGGTCGGTGATGACGGGGCCGTCGTAGGACGCCCCCATTGCAATCTCCGAAAGGGCTATGGTGAGCCGGGGCAAATTGACCTTTTCCGGGAGCTGGGCATCACCGGGGGCCAGGGTCAGGCGGATGATGTTCCGGCTTGCCCCCTGCTCCACGCGGACGATGCGGCAATTCGCAGCCGCTTCCAACTCCGCCAAATTATCTTGAATCGTAGTCGGGGAAATGCCCTGTGTGAATAAATCTACCATGATTTTATCCTCCTTATGGTATCGTTTGATTAGTAGTGGGGCCTCTCCGCAGTCGTTCACCAGCCCGATACGCCGGCAAGCGTTCGCCATGCGGAGAGTGCCCGGTGGAATGGCCGTTGCAGTAACAACGGTCAGGAACAGCAGCCCCGCCAGAATCCAGGCCAGGGGTTGCAGCAGCCGCGCCACGATGTTGTCAGCGGCGGCATGAATCATGAGGGCGGCAGCAAGCCAGAACAGGACGGCCAGCAGCAGCCGGAGGGGGCTTCCAGGGATAGCGCGGAGGCCGTCCCGGAAGCGCCCGGTCAGATAGGTGATGGTGTTGCCCAGGTTGATGGTTTCTTTGTCGTGTCTCATTTGTGCCACCCTTTCTCTTAGCCCGCTTTGGCCGCTGTGCCGTCCGTGGGGAACAGGGACATTTGCGCCAGTGCGGGGTCGTATTTTTCCGCGATTTTGCCCAGCACGTCCAGCGGGTCAGGGTGCTTTGTGTCCCTGGTGAGCGCCAGCCCGTTTAAGTAGTCAACCAGCGGGTTCTTGCGGGCGCTCAGAGGAAGAAAGCGGTCGGACGGCAAATCATACCGGCTGGCCTGGATGCTGTCTTTTGTGACGTGCCACACCTGGGAAATGCGGCGGTAGAGCTGCCCAGCGGAATCAATATCAGAGGCGGCGGGCATTACCGCTTTGTAATATGCCGTGGGCGAGTACACAGACGTGACAATGATGTAATCCGCCATTGCGATTTTGTCAAAATATCGGGATTTGGTGGCGGTTTGGGTGTAGGGGTCGAGGAATTGAAGCAGCTCCTTATAGGTAAACCCTTCCTTTGGCCGTAGCTCGTCCAGAAGGATAAGGGGCTGGTCAAGATAGCTCCCCATGGGGTCGTTTCCGGGGTGGGTAATGTAGAGCGGAAGCCCCATCTGCTGGGCGTAGAGCTTGCCCAGGCTTGTTTTGCCTGTGCCCTTTTCCCCGTACAGCCAGAGTATCTGGCAGTCCCGGTTGCCCTTTGCTTTGGCAATCCGGGTATCGTGGTATATGCTCCAGGCGTTCTTGAACAGGTTCGCGTTTTGCGAATAAAGGAGCGTGGGGATATGCTCCCAATAGTTGTACGGCATGATTTCACCCGTCGCGCATTTCTCCACCAGCTCATTGAGCATGGTTTCCTGTTGAACGGCCTTGTTGCGCTTTTTCTCCGAGGCGCTTTCTTTGGCTAAGAACTCCTCCACATTGAAGTTTGCGACAAAACCGCTGGGGCTGTAAAAGGTTTTGTCCTGATAATCCATGTGGGTGTAATATCTGGCGCAGTAATACATACCCCTTTTAGGCGAGGTTCCGTTGGGGTCGGACTTGATTTTTGACACCTTTTCGGTGGAAATGCCAAACCATTTTGCGACATTCCCATACTTCCAGCTCGTTTTCCCGAAGTGCATATAGACATGGAAATGCACGGGCTTGGGGTTGCCGTCCCCGTCCACATCCTTGTCGTGCTTGGCGATGATATAGCGTTCAACGCTTTTGTGGCCCTCAAGCACAGTGCGGATAGTGTCAGGTGTCCAGCCGTCGCCTTCATAGAGGATGGTTTCAAGCTGATGGGCGCTTCCGGGTTCGTTTTTCTGCTTTGTGTCGGGCATTTTGGCCTCCTTTTATTCTCTAATTGTCCTCTTTTGGGCCTCAGTTTGGCCGCTGTTCATCCTCTCTTGCAAATTACCTTTACCCCGGCCCTTAAGACGCTGCCCAGGGCCGGGGCGCGTTGCGGCGCAAGGCGTCTGCCCATTACCGCATTCGGATAAGGACCAGGTGCCGCAGGGGGCGTGTGCGCTTGGAGGCACACCCGCCGCCCTACGGCCCCCAGAGCTTAACCCTTGCCGTTGAGCGCGTGGATGGCGTCAGCGGCAGCAGAGTACGCCAGGGACTTGTTCCTGTCCACGTAGGGCCGAACCGTCAGATTGTCGAAACGAACGGGGATAGCCTGTCCGTCGCTCAAATCCAGAGCGTCGCCGTCAGTGACGAGAACGTTCAGCTCCATGTAGCCGTTATCTACCAGCAGGGTGCGGTAACGATAACCGATGGCCTTGCCCGTGGGCACGCCGTCCTTGTACTCCTTGGCGGGGCGGCAACCCGTGACCAGCATATGAGTGCCCAGGGCGCGGGGGTCGATGGGGAGAGCTGCCATGTTGGAACCTCCTTTCCGTAGTGAGAGTGAGCAAACCCGCATGAACCCGGCGCGGTAAACACGCGCGTTCGAGCATTTGAAAGTCACGCAAAAGTGTCAAGCCAGATAACGAAACTTTTCGCAGGGAACAGCTCCGCGCGGGCCCTGTCGAGTTTTGCTGTGTGTTTATATGCAAAAACGGCGAAAAATATCAAGAGATGGAGAAAAATATTTTTTAAGGATTTATTAAGACGAAATATTTATCCTTGTCCCGAGAGACAAGGATAAATAAAAATAGATTACTAATAAATAAGGTATCTGTATCTCACATATATGTTTGACAAATTCTATAAGCAGCGGTTTCCCCGGAAAGGCCAAGGTCTGGCACAGGCGCAAAGAAAAAGCAAGGTCTACAAAAATTTTTTCATAGGGCGCGAAAAATTTTTTGTGCAAGCGGGCTTTCGCCCGACCTTGCTTTTTCTTTTCGCCTGTACCCGTCGTAGGTAGAGCAAGCTCGCAAGCGAGCGTTGCTCGGCAACCAAAAAAATACGATGGGAGAGGTACATCTTGAAAGAAACCGTGAAAACAAGTCGAACCGCTGGATATTTAGAGAAGATTTTCCGCGCACTGAACGAACGCTATTTTGATGGGGTGCTGGAGGAGCCTGTCATCACCCTGACCGACACGCCGAAGGCTTACGGCCACGTCACCGTCAGCAAGGCATGGGCGCTTGCCAATGGGGAGCGGCGGCACGAGCTTAACATTGGAGCCGGAACGCTTGACCGGGATATAACCGAGGTCGTCGCAACCATCCTGCACGAGCAAGTTCATCTCTACCACCTTCAGGAAGGTGTGCAGGACACCAGCAGGGGAGCGCGCTATCATAACAAAAGGTTTCGTGATGCCGCTGAAGCGCGAGATTTGAAAATCAGCTATGACTCGAAAATCGGGTGGAGCATCACAGAACCAACAGAGGCCCTTATCGACTTCATCATCTCCCAGGGGTGGCAAGATATACGGATGAACCGGGAGGGGGGCTGTACGGCCACAGGAGACCCAGGAAGGGGCGCCGGAGCGGTGGGAGGTATTGGCCCCAGGCGCACAAGCTCCACAAGAAAGGTTCTGTGTCCCTGCTGTGGGCAGAGCGTCCGGGCAACCCGCCATGTCAGCATCATTTGCGGAATCTGCCACGTCCCCATGGTGGAGGCATAAAAAAAGACGCGCACGTGTCAGGAGCCTAAAAGCTCTTGACACGCGCACGTCAAAAAGTCAGGTCAATTCTTTTTCAAATGGGTTATTGCTTTTCCTGGCAGTATGCGCTAAAATGAGCTTGGAAACATGATTGCGGCAGGGAACGGGGTGTTACCAGCACCCCGCCCCCCTGTACGAGTGATTGGCCCACTCAGCACAGCAACAGTTAAGTTGCACCACAGAGCCATTATAACTTTTCCCTCCTGTTTTTGCAAGGGGGAGGGTTGGCTTGTGCGTTCGCTTTTCACGCGGTGTTGAGTACATATACTCGGCACCGCTTTTGTGTTTCCGGCGGCGCTGTCTCTCAGGCCGGGGAGCTTCTCCGGCCTGGGTAGGCCGTTCCGTTGGGATAAAGCAAAATGAAGGAGAGGAATATCATGAAGAAACGCCTATTGTCTATTGTGCTGGCTTTGGCCCTGGCGCTGTCGTTGGTGCCTGTGGGGTTTGCGGCGCAAACACAGGACACGTCAATCGTAAACCCTGCCTATACCTATCTTGGCGCTGGTGTCTACGACGATGTATACATACTTGAAGTGACAGTCCCGGACGATGGAACCATATGGCCTTACCCGTTTCTCAATGTGACAAATGTCGGTGGCGGCGGCTCGAACGTTATGTATGACGCTGACGCAATAGAATTTTTTGAATCCGGGGAAAATAAGGGAAAATTCTCGGGAGTAAAACCGGGCGAGGCCCAATATACGGTGGATTTCCATGTGGGGGGCACTCCGGGCGGTGAGGACGGTACATATTGTGTGGCAAACATCCGTATTTATGTAATCCCTGCCGCCGAATTCTACGCCTCCCACAAAAGGCCCGCTGATGCCATCCCCAGCACTGGCAACACTCCCGGTACAAACACTAATACCGGGAACAATTCAAATACAAGTACAAATAGTGTTATCAACCCGGAGTTTGGCCGATACTTGAGAACCAACGAGTACGGAGTGTACCTGTTTGACATCACAATCCCGGACGATGAAACCCCGCAGCCCCTTCCTTTTTTCAACATATCGGATTTTAGCGCAGCCGGAGTTGACAGCAGAAACATTATCGGCTGTATTGGCCTGGATAATACCGAAGGGAACCGGGGCAAACTTTACGGGAAAACACCGGGGACAGGTGTATATCGGGTGTCGGTTTATGTAGGGGGAACTCCAGGTGCCTATGACGGCGCTAAATATAGTGCTATCGTCAACGTCACAGTGATTCCCGCCGCAGAATATTACGGAACGGGAACCACACCCGGTTCGGGGGACACCGAAAGGCCCCACGCTCACCGCTATGCCGACGAAATCACCAAGCGGCCCACCGCCAGTCAACCGGGCGTGCGTACATACACCTGCACGATATGCGGCGACACCTACACAGAGGCAATCCCAGCTACAGGGATTGCTACAGGCACCCCAATCTCTAAGACCACTAATTCCGGGCCTGTTAAGTCCCGCAATGTCAATAACCAAAATTATAGCACATGGTCGAATACGGTGAAGTCCTACCTTTATCGAAACGAGAGCGGTGGCTTAACTCGAGTGGAATATGCGGATGGCAAAGTGGTGGTAGAAGACTACGATAGTTCCTTTAAGCTCCAATCCAGTTGGTCTACCCAGCCAGAGCTGCCAATCTGGGGTGGATTTTACGCCGGGGTAGATTATAACTTCCTTATTTTTGGACAAAACAACCCGGATGAAAGTTCTAGCAAAGAAGTTATCCGAGTGGTTCAGTATACCAAGGACTGGCAACGTATCAAGTCCACTAGTTTGTCCAATATCAACACCAAAGAACCATTCAATTTTGGCTCCTTACGATGCACTGAATATGGAGACTACCTATATATCCGTACGTGCCGAACCATGTTTAAGAGTGGTGACGGGGTGAACCATCAGTCCAACCTAATGATTGCCATCCGTGAAAGCGACATGACAGCAACCGAAAAGGACAATGGAGCTGGTTATGTCAGCCATTCTTTTGCTCAGTTCCTTCTAGTGGACCAAACAAAGCATATCATTTCTTTAGACCAGGGTGATGCCTATCCTAGAGCTGCCATCATGCGGCAATATACCCAGCCCGCTGGTCAGGATAGTTTAGGAACAGGGAGGAATGTGGTCACTTCTACTGAAATCATTTCTTTCCCCGGCAACATCGGTGATAATGCTACCGGCTGTTCAGTGGGCGGTCTGGAGGAAACCTCCAACGGCTATGTGGTGGCTTACAGCTATGACGGCGTGGGCGGCGGTGGCAGCAGCCGAGATATTTATCTGTCCCTTACCAACAAAAATCTGTCCAGCACCAACAAAACTAAACTCAGCACCGGGGTGAAGGTCACAACCCCTCAAATGGTATCAACAGGCTTAAACGGCGGTTATGTGCTGTGGAACGAACAGGGCGGCAAAGGCTATTCCGATGCCGCAGTAGGCGGCACACTCTATTATGCACCTTACGATGCCAGCGGCAAAGCGGGGACAGTCAAAACCGCGACCGCGCCTTTGTCCGATTGCAAGCCCATCAATTATAACGGTAAAATAGTATGGTATGCAACCAGCAACTGTGAGCCTGTGTTCTATATTCTGGATTCCTCGGGTATCACATCCGTAAATACCGCGCCCGCCAAAGAAGAAAACCCCGGAACCAACGCCCAGCAGCCCGGAATTGGCAAGCAGACCTTTTCAGATGTGCCCGCCGGGGCGTTCTTCACCGAACCTGTGGCTTGGGCCGTTGATAAAGAAGTTACCAACGGCACTACCTCGACCACATTCTCTCCCTATGAGGAATGTACGCAGGTGCAGATACTTACTTTCCTGTGGCGGGCGGCAGGAAAGCCCGCTTCTAATACCGCATTGCCCATAAATATTACGGGCAAGAATATTGATTACGCAGAAGGGGCGTTGCGTTGGGCCGCAGAGAATAAGATGATTGACAGGAGTTTTGTTCCTAACACACCCTGCACACGGGCTTCGGCTGTGACCTATATCTGGCAAGCCTTTGGCAGTCCAGAGGAGGTCGTTTGGAGTGCTGCTGATGGTTGGGGTGGGAGCAATTTCACTGATGTGCCCGCCAACTCTACCCTTGCCGATGCAATTTCCTGGGCGGTGGCGGAGGAAGTTACCAACGGCACTTCAACGACCACGTTTTCTCCGAATGACATTTGCAACAGAGGGCAAATTGTGACGTTCCTCTATCGGGCATATCACTAAAGCGCAACAAGCCCGCCCCCAGCTTTGGGGGCGGGCTTTGTATATTTGATGAAGGTTTGACCTGTCCCGCACGTCCCGCAAATGTCCCGCAAACTTCTGAAAAATCGGATTTTTCGCTTGTGTTTGGAAATTCTTGCTATGGCTGGCTTTGAGAACCAGGAACCGCAAAAACCGTTGTGCCGCAACGGTTTCAAGAGCCATTAGCGGCGAACACCACAGCATAAGCCGATATATTTTGATACACTTTATCACACAAAAAATTAAATTCGAGTTCTGTAGTCTCCACCAAACCAACATAATCCGAACTTGTTCCCCATCGGGGACGGGTTCGGGTTTGTTGTTTATCTGGACAATATCAACGCATAGAAAAGCGGCCCCTGCCAGTGTGACGGGGGCCGCTTCTGTTATGTATGTTCCTGTTTTCGCTTCCATTCTTCAAACGCCGCTTGGCCCTCTGGACTGGCATAGAAAGCCCGGAGCGCCGGGAGTAAGACACGGGCCATTGCTTCTATCTCATAGTCAGGTATGACCATCTGTGTATCTTCCGCCCGCTTTAGGTCTGCCGGGGTCACCCTTACCGCCTCCTTTACTCATTTTTTCAACGGTGCGGCCCTGCGGGGCCGTCATTGCATTGGGGTGCCCTGCCCACCCGCCGTTGTCTCTTAGACGTTCTCACCGCTATCTTCCTGGACGGGCTTCGTCCCGGCCCCGCTTCTGCTACCTCTGTAAAAACGGGTTCTCCATATATTCCTCGGTGCTGTACTCCTTATACTCGCCGGGGCCTGTGTACCGTCTCACCTTATGAATTCGACGCAACAGTGCCCCATATGTTGCCGGGGATTCATATTGTACTTCCGGATACTGCCTTGATAAGCACAGGTTTGATATGATGTAGACCCTTGTATAACACGCCACCCGGTTACTGTACCGTGCTGGCAATGTCAGCGGGTAGCCGTCCAGATAGTTCAGCAAATCTCGGATTTTGAAATTGCTGGCGTACTC
>ERZ779629.993-NODE-993-length-10264-cov-11.758253_pt1 | contig 10264 bp, 7 predicted proteins | sample MGYA00514192_ERZ779629 | MGnify/ENA primary metagenome ERZ779629 (study PRJEB29562, sample SAMEA4376709) | mouse gut metagenome | isolation source: Cecum | study: EMG produced TPA metagenomics assembly of the A DSS colitis mouse model was used to assess the... | reverse complement strand
TATGGTATAAATCTTTCCAATACCTCCTATATGATAGGGGGCAAATCTGTACTTAGAACCTGTATTCACAGCCGAGGATGCCGGCTGGCCGAGGGATTTTTCCGTCAGGCAAGGCGAATTTTCGCCGGAATACTTTGTGTATTGCAAGAAAATTCAACGCGGCATGGCGAAAAAAGACCCGGCCAGACGGCGTTTGAGGTTGTGAATACAGGTTCTTAAATATTAGGAGTTGATCTGTCCAAATGGACCCAGATAGTATGATGCTGCTGGCCGTAGTGGTGCTGATGGTGGTGATGTCGGGGTATTTCTCCGCCACCGAGACGGCGTTTACCTCCCTCAACCGCATCCGCCTGAAAAGCCGGGCCGAAAACGGCGACAAAAAGGCGGAAAAGACGCTGGAGCTGGCGGAGGACTATGACAAGCTGCTGTCCACCATCCTCATCGGCAACAACATCGTCAACAATGTGGCGGCCACCCTGTCCACCCTGCTGTTCATCAAGCTCATCGATCAGACCAACGGCCCGGCGGTGTCCACCATCGTGCTGACGGTGGTGGTGCTGATCTTCGGCGAGATCTCCCCCAAGAGCCTGGCCAAGGAGTCCCCGGAGAGCTTCGCCATGTTCTCCGCCCCCCTGCTGCGGCTGTTCATGGCGGTGCTGACGCCGCTGAATTTCCTGTTCAGCCTGTGGAAAAAGCTGCTCACCCGCCTGTTCCACAAGGAGCAGGACGAGGGGATTACCGACGAGGAGCTGGTGACCATCGTGTCCGAGGCGGAGGATCAGGGCGGCCTGGACAAGGAGGAGAGCCAGCTCATCCGCTCCGCCATCCGTTTCGACAACCTGGAGGCCGGGGACATCCTCACCCCCCGGGTGGACGTAGTGGCGGTGGAGGACACCTCCACCCTGGAGGAGGTGGCGGCGGTGTTCGCCACCGAAGGTTATTCCCGCCTGCCCGTCTACCACGAGAGCATCGACGACGTGGTGGGGGTGCTCCACCAGAAGGATCTGTTCTCCGCCCGCTTCCACGGACGGGCCCAGCTGGAGCCCCTGGTGCGCCCGGTGCTGCACATCACCTCCGGCACCAAGATCGACGATCTGATGCGCCAGTTCCAGCGCACCAAGACCCAGATGGCGGTGGTGGTGGACGAGTACGGCGGCACCGAGGGCATCCTCACCATGGAGGACATTGTGGAGGAGCTGGTGGGGGAGATCTGGGACGAGCACGACGAGGTGGTGGAGGAGTTCCGCAAGCAGCCCGACGGCAGCTACCTCATCGCCTGCTCCGCCGATCTGGACGATCTGTACGAGCTGTTCCAGGTCACCGGGGAGTGCGACGCCGCCACCGTGTCCGGCTGGGTGCTGGAGGAGCTGGGCCGGGTGCCCGAGCCGGGGGACCGCTTTACCTGGGAGAACCTGGACGTGACAGTCACCCGGGCGGAGCACCACCGGGTGCTGGAGATCCGGGTGGAGGTTCTGCCCGAGGCGGAAGCCGGGGAGTCCGGAGAGGGCTGACCCCGCCGCCCATACTGCGGCAGATTCGGCGCGGCCGCCCGGTGGCTCGGGCGGCCGCGCATTTTTTGAAGGGGGGATCGCCCGTGCGGATTGCCATTTACACCCTGGGCTGCAAGGTGAACCAGGTGGAGACCCAGGCCATGGAGCGGGAGCTGATCCGCCGGGGCCACGCCCTGGCGGACTTTGACGGCCCCGCCGACGCCTATATTGTGAACACCTGCACCGTCACCGCCGTCAGCGACAAGAAGTGCCGGGGGATCATCCGCCGCGCCCGGAAAAACGGGCCGGAGGCGGTGGTGGCGGTGTGCGGCTGCTACGCCCAGACCGACCCGGAGGCGGTGTCCGCCCTGGGGGTGGATCTGGTGTCCGGCTCGGCGGGACGGCTGGAGTTCCTGGATCGGCTGGAGGGGCTTCTCCGGGAGCGGGCCGACCCGGTGGTGGCGGTGGACGAGGCCCTGAAACGGCGGGATTTCGAGCGTCTGCCCGCCGGGGGCGGCTTGGGCCGCACCAGGGCCATGCTGAAGGTGGAGGACGGCTGCGCCAACTTCTGCAGCTACTGCGTCATTCCCTACGCCCGGGGGCCGGTGCGCTCCCTGCCCCTGCCGGAGGCGGCGGCGGAGGCCCGGCGGCTGGCGGGGGAGGGCTACCGGGAGATTGTCCTGACGGGGATCGAGATCTCCTCCTGGGGCCGGGATCTTCGGACGGGGGAGACCCTCATCGACCTCATCGAATCCGTGTGTGCCGCCGCGCCGGACTGCCGGGTCCGGCTGGGCTCCCTGGAGCCCCGGACCATCACGGAGGACTTCTGCGTGCGGGCGGCGGGCCTGCCCAACCTGTGCCCCCACTTCCACCTGTCCCTCCAGAGCGGCTGTGACGCCACGCTGAAGCGGATGAACCGGAAATACGGCACCGCCCGGTATCTGGAGAGCGTGGACCTGCTGCGGAAGCATTTCCAGAAGCCCGGCCCGGCCATTACCACCGATCTGATCGTGGGCTTCCCCGGCGAGACGGAGGAGGAGTTTGCCCAGACCCTGGACTTCATCCGGCAGTGCGCCTTTTCCGCCATGCACATATTCCCCTACTCCAAGCGTCCCGGCACCCCGGCGGCGTCCATGCCCGGACAGGTGCCCAACGCCGTCAAGGAGGCCCGGGCCAGAGAGGCGGGGGCCGCTGCCGCCCGGATGGAGCGGCGCAGCCTGGAGCAGTGGAAGCGGGTGGAGGTGCTGTTCGAGGAGGAGAAGGACGGCCTGTGGTGGGGCCACACCACCCGGTACTGCAAGGTGGGGGTGGAGAGCGGCGAAAACCTCCACAACCAGCTCCGGCAGGTGGACGTCACCGGCGTGGCGGGAAATGCCCTCATGGGCGAGCTTGCGCCGGAGCGGGAAGCATGATATAATGATAGAAGTACGCCAGAGAGAAAGGGGGCGGGGCTATGCCGGAATCCCTCACCGGAATCGTGCCGGAGGATACCGCCAAGGGCCTGTGGGACAGCATCAAAAACATCACCGCCAGCAGTATCTTCAACGCGGTGCTGGTGGCGGCGGCCTGCCTGGTGGCCATGAAGCTGCTGCTGAAGGTGCTGGACCGCGCCTTGGGCCGCTCCAAGCTGGACGTGCCCCTGAAAACGCTGCTGCGGACGCTGGTGAAGGCCGGACTGTGGTTCGTCACCGTCATTATTGTGATGGAGTGCCTGAACATCCAGGCTACCTCCCTGGTGGCGGTGCTGTCGGTGGTGGGGCTGGCCTTCTCCCTGGCCCTGCAGAGCTTTCTGTCCAACGCGGCGGGGGGGATGCAGATCCTGGCCTCCCATCCCTTTTCCGAGGGGGATTTTGTGGAGGCCGGAGGCTGTTCCGGCACGGTGGAGGAGATCGGGCTGTTCTACACCAAGCTCACCACCCCGGACAACAAGCTGGTGCAGATGCCCAACAGCTCCATCGTCACCGCCAACATCACCAACTTTTCCCAACAGCCCACCCGCCGGGTGGAGCTGCGGGTGTCCGCCTCCTACGACGCGGCCCCGGACAGGGTGATCGCCCTGCTGGCCCGGATGGCGGCGGAGCACCCCCTGATACTGGACGATCCCAACCAGATGATCCACGTGGACGGCTACGGCGACAGCGCGGTCCAGTACGTCATGCGGGTGTGGTGCGCCAACGCCGACTACTGGACGGTGTACTATGCCCTGATGGACGGCTTCAAGGCCGCCTTTGACGCCGCGGGCATTGAGATGACCTACCCCCACCTGAACATACACCTGGGGGACGGGGCATATGCTGATCCGGACGCCTTCGGGCGTGGGGATAAAAAACGGGCGGCGGGTCCGCCCGAAAAGAGCGTAAGGAGGAATGATGGATGAACTATCCAAGCGCAGCCGGAGGGCTGAAAAACATGTTCGTGGCTCAGATCCTGGTCCTTGTGGGCGGGGTGCTTACCGTGGTGGGTGCGGTAGGGGCGGTGTTCACGCTGGGGCTTTCGGCCATCCTGCTTTTGCCGGCGTCGCTGCTGATGCTGGTGGGGGGCATCCTGGAGTTCTGGGGGCTGTATAAGGCCAGCGCGGACGACCAGGGCTACCGGGGCGCGCTGCTGTTTGTGGTCGTTGGCGTGGTGCTGAGCATTGTGGGCGGCGTGATCGCCAAGGAGGAGGGCCTGCTCAAGACCCTGCTGTCCGTTGTCCAGACTGTGCTGAACTTCCTGGTGGTGAACGCCGTGTGCCAGACCACCTCCAACCTGCTCCACTCCATGGGCAAGGAGGAGCTGGCGGAAAAGGGGAACACCGTCTCCAAGATCTACTTCATCTGCACCGTGATCTCGGTGGTGTGCGCCCTGGTGGGGGCCATCCCCATCCTCAACATTCTGGCGGGCCTTGCCGGACTGGTGGGCGGCGTCATTACCATCGTGGGCTATGTGCTGTACCTGAGCTTCCTCAGCAGCGGCGGCAGGGCACTGGAATACTGACCGGAACCGTCAAGGCCCGGCCGCAGACGCGGCCGGGCCTTTTCCCGCTTCCCTTTTGGGGCGGGCTGTGGTATACTGGGAAAAAATGTACCGCGGAGGGACAGGCTATGGAAAAGGGAACATTCATCGCCCTGGAGGGCATTGACGGATCGGGCAAGAGCAGCCAGATCGGGCGGCTGACGGCCCGCCTGGAGGGCATGGGGGTGCGCTGCCTGGCCACCCGGGAGCCTACCGGAGGCCCGGTGGGCTCCCTGATCCGGCAGATCTTCACCGGGCGGGTGAGCGCGGACCCCCGGGTGATCGCCGCGCTGTACGCCGCCGACCGCATCGACCATCTGGTGAATGAGGTGGACGGCCTGTGCGCCGCCATTGACCAGGGGATCACCGTAGTCAGCGACCGCTATTATTTCTCCTCCTACGCCTACCACAGCGTGGACGTGGACATGGACTGGGTGATCCAGGCCAACGCCCTGAGCGCGGGGCTGCTGCGGCCCACCCTGACGGTGTTCCTGGACGTGCCGGTGGAGACCGCCCTGGAGCGGATCCACCAAAACCGCAGGGTGGAGGAGATCTTTGACGGGGAGGAGCGGCTGCGCCGCACCCGGGAGCTGTACTTTGAGGCGTTCCGGCGGCTGGAGGGCGTGGAGCGGGTGGCCGTGGTGGACGGATCGGGCACGCAGGAGCAGGTGGCGGAGCGGATCTGGGCGGCGATCGCGCCCTGTTTTTCCGGCGGCACGGCGGAGTGAGGATCAAGGAAAATCCAGCTTCCTATTGACAAGCTGGTAAACAAGTAGTATTATCCTTGTATATTCCAAGTGAATACCGTTTGATAGAGGCGCGGACGCCATGCGTACCGCGGGGCCAACGGCACAGGCAGCCGGCCCCGTGGGAGAGGGACGCCCGCCGAAGGCGCAGGGGCCGGCCGAAGCCCCCAGCCTGGGCCGTGGGAGAATATCCCCCGGACTGTCACGAATCGTGGAGAGCTATCAGTCCGCTGTCCAGCCCTTGGGGAGGCGGATGTCCAGTCCATTCCGGACGCTCCTGCGGGAGCGTCCTTTTTTGTGGTCACGCGGTATTTTCTTGCAGGGAGGAAAAGAAATGAGAACAAGAAGAAACCGCCTGGGCCTGTTCGCGCTGCTTGCCATGCTGACGCTGGCCCTCACCGTCCTGCCCGCCTTCGCCGCGGCGGAGGACCCCACCGAGCTTACCGGAACCAAGTACATCGAGTGCCCCGACTGCGGAACCGCCGGGGTGGTGCTGTCCGAGGACGGCGGGGCCGTCCCCTGCGGGACCTGCGCGGACAGCGAATACCCGGGCTACATCACCTCGCCCAGCCCCTTTTTCAACAGCGCGTGGTCCCTGCTGCCCCCAGTGATCGCCATCGCCCTGGCGTTGATCACCAAGGAGGTCTATTCCTCCCTGTTTATCGGCATTCTGGCGGGGGGCCTGCTGTACTCCAACTTCTCCTTTGAGGGCACGGTAACCCACGCCTTCAGCGACGGGATTGTGGCCTCCCTGTCCGACAGCTACAATGTGGGCATCCTGGTGTTCCTGGTCATACTGGGGGCCATTGTGTGCATGATGAACAAGGCGGGAGGCTCCGCCGCCTTCGGCCGATGGGCGCAGAAGAACATCAAGTCCCGGGTGGGGGCGCAGATCGCCACCATTGTGCTGGGCTGCCTGATCTTCATCGACGACTACTTCAACTGCCTCACCGTAGGCTCTGTCATGCGGCCCGTCACCGACAAGCACAAGGTGTCCCGGGCCAAGCTGTCCTACCTCATCGACGCCACCGCCGCCCCCATCTGCATCATCGCCCCCATCTCCTCCTGGGCCGCCGCCGTGGCCGCTTTCGCCGAGGACGGGCAGGGGCTGAACCTGTTCATCCGGGCCATCCCTTATAACTTCTACGCCCTGTTCACCATTGTGATGATGGTGGGGCTGGTGCTGCTCAAGGCCGATTTCGGCCCCATGGCGGCCTATGAGCGCAACGCCGTGGAGAAGGGGGATCTGTTCTCCGGCTCTAACCCCTACGCCATGATGGACGACAAGATCGATGAGAGCAAGGGCTCCGTGCTGGATCTGGTGCTGCCCATCGCGGTGCTGGTGGCGGCCTGCGTTATCGGCATGATCTACTCGGGCAATTTCTTCCTGGCGGGGGATGAGGGCTACCACGACTTCATCGTGGCCTTCTCCAACTCCGACGCCTCCGTGGGCCTGATGCTTGGCTCCGCCTTCGGGCTGGTGTTCACCATCCTCTACTACTTGGCCCGCCGGGCCATGTCCTTCCGGGACATCATGGGCTGCATCCCCGAGGGCTTCAAGGCCATGGTGCCCGCCATCCTGATCCTCACCTTCGCCTGGAGCCTGAAGGGCATGACCGACTCCCTGGGCGCGAAGTACTTCGTCCGGGACTTTGTCCGCTCCGCCTCTGGCATCCAGGTGCTGCTGCCCGTCATCGTGTTCGCGGTGGGCTGCCTGCTGGCCTTCGCCACCGGCACCTCCTGGGGCACCTTCGGCATCCTGATCCCCATCGTCCAGAACGTGTTCGACATGAGCAATCCCATGGCCATCATCTGCATCTCCGCCTGCATGGCGGGGGCGGTGTGCGGCGACCATTGCTCCCCCATCTCCGACACCACCATCATGGCCTCCGCGGGTGCGCAGTGCGACCACGTGAACCATGTGTCCACCCAGCTGCCCTATGCCATCTCCTGCGCGGTGATCTCCGGGATCACCTACCTCATCGCGGGCCTGCTGGCGGGGGCGGGCGCACCGGGGCTGATCGCCCTGCCTGTCGGCGTTGTGCTGCTGGTGGGCTTCCTGTTCCTGGCCAAGGGCCGGGCCCAGGCGGCGGCGTGACGGGCCGCCGGCCGAATTCACAGGAAACAAGGCGGCGGGGGTGTTTCCCCGCCGCCTGCTTTTCCCTAAAATCCGGCCCGGTCCGGCAGGAACGGAATATATATGCACCCGCTCATTCAAAAATGCCGGGAAAATCCGGGGAGATTGTGAAGATTGCCCATACGGGCCGGAATACCCTGGGATAATTATGCACTTTAGTATATTGAAATGCCGGGGGCGGGAGAGTATACTCACATATAAAACATCCCGAAAGGGCTGTTGGCAAGAGGGAAACGGAGGAAACCACAATGACTGAGATCAAAAAGGTCGTGCTCGCCTATTCCGGCGGGCTGGATACGTCCATCATCATCCCGTGGCTCAAGGAAAACTACAACAACCCGGAGATCATCGCCGTGGCCGCCGATGTGGGCCAGGGGGACGAGCTGGACGGCATCGAGGAGAAGGCCCTGGAGACGGGGGCCGCCAAGATCCGGGTGGAGGATCTGGCCGACATCATGGTGGATGAGGTGATCATCCCCTCCATGATGATGGGGGCCAAATATGAGGACTACCTGCTGGGCACCGCCTTCGCCCGGCCTGTCATCGCCCGCCGCCTGGTGGAGATCGCCCGGGAGGAGGGCGCGGACGCCATCTGCCACGGCTGCACCGGAAAGGGGAACGATCAGGTGCGGTTTGAGCTGGCCATCCGCCGCTTTGCCCCGGACATGAAGATCATCGCCCCCTGGCGGGAGTGGACCATCCGCAGCCGGGAGGAGGAGATCGACTACGCCGAGGCCCACAACGTCCCCCTGAAGATCAGCCGGGAGACCAGCTATTCCAAGGACAAGAACCTGTGGCACCTGTCCCATGAGGGCCTGGACCTGGAGGACCCCGCCAACGAGCCCAAGTACGACGAGCCGGGCTTCCTGGAGATGGGCGTGTCCCCCTTCCAGGCACCGGACGCCCCCACGGTGGTGACCATCGACTTTGAGAAGGGCTGGCCCGTGGCTGTGGACGGGGAGCGGATGAAGGCGTCCGACCTCATCCGGAAGCTGAACGAGCTGGGCGGGCAGAACGGCATCGGCCTGCTGGACATTGTGGAGAACCGGCTGGTGGGCATGAAGGACCGGGGCCTGTACGAGACGCCCGGCGGCACCATCCTCTACCGCGCCCATGAGGTGCTGGAGATGATCACCCTGGACAAGGACACCAAGCACATGAAGCAGAAGCTATCCGTGGACTTCGCCGACCTGCTCTACAACGGCAAGTGGTTCACCCCCCTGCGGGAGGCCCTCCAGGCCTTCGCCGTGGACACGCAGAAGCACGTCACCGGAACGGTGAAGCTGAAGCTGTATAAGGGGAACCTCATCACCTCCGCCGTCACCTCTCCGGAGACCCTGTACTCCGAGAACCTGGTCACCTTCGAGGAGAGCGACTACGACCAGACCGACGCCACCGGGTTCATCAACCTCTGGGGCCTGCCGGACAAGGTGCAGGCTCTCCGGGAGCAGGGCGGGCTGTAATACGAGTTCTTGATAAAGCGGTTGCATCGTTTTATAAGTATAAGCACCTTGTTACAGGTCCGGCACAATCGTTGCGGTTTCGTAACCGCCCTGTTACCAGAGTGTTACCGCATCTTAAGCACATTTTAATACAAATCGCCCCCGGCTTGTAGTATACTGGTTCCGGCCCCGTTCCGGGGCAGGGGAACCCGGCGGGTTCCTGGAGTACCATTTCAAGGAGGAACACTATGAGTACCGAGACGATGGAACATAAGGCCCCCGGCAAGGGGCTGAGGATCGCCAAGGGGATCGGGGCGGGCGCGCTGGCCCTGTGCCTTGCGGGCAGCTTGGGGCTGAACGTGTATCAGGCCCAGGCCCAGCAGAAGTATGCCGCCGACATGGGCGCGTTTATCACGGAGCAGAAGGACCGCTGGGCCAAGGAGGCGGAGCAGGAGAACGCCTACCAGGAGGACGGCTACAAGGTGGCGGGGGAGTACGAGATCCGCTCCACCACCCACATCTCCGACGCCTACAAAAACGGGGACGACAGCCAGCTCAGCGCGGAGGACAAAAAGACCCTGGAGATGGCGGAGGCCGTGCTGGACGAGGTGGTCAAGGACGGCATGAGCAATTATGAGAAGGAGCTGGCGGTCTACCGCTGGATGGTGGCCAATATCGGCGGCCGGGGTTCGGACGGCGTGATCATGCGTCCCGGCAGCAACAGCAGCCCGTTCACCCCCCACGATGTGCTGGTATCGAAAAACGCGGTGTGCGTGGGATACGCTACCACGTTCCGGCTGTTCATGAATATGCTGGGCATGGAGTGCCATATTGTCCACAACGATTACCACTCCTGGGATCTGGTGGAGGTGGAGAAGGGCCAGTGGTATCACGTGGACGTATACAGCGACGCCCACGGCGCGGAGTTTGCCAACTTCAACATGACGGACGAAATCTGCCGCCTGGGCCACAACTGGGACGGCTCCGCCCTTCCGGTGGCGGACAGTGTGAGCCACACCCCTGCGGTGAAAAACAGTGTGGAGGTGGACGGCCTGCTGTCCATACCCGGCCAATTTAAAAAGGCTATGGAGGAGAGGACAGCGGCGGCGTACTACCGCTTCAAAACGCCCCTCACCGAGGAGGAGCAGAACGCGGCGGAGTTCCTGGCAGGCGTGCTGTCCACCGCCATTGACGCGATGGAGGACGTGTATTTCCAGGCGGTGTGGTATCCGGGCGAGGACGAGGCCCAAATCCTGGGCCTGCTGGTGGAGTACCGGGACGAGGAGGATGAGCCGGAGCCCGGCTTTGACGCCGACTCTCCCGAGGGCAAGGCCATCATCCAGGCCATCGCCAAGGCGTTTGATCTGGACCCGGCCCTCCTGGGCAATGCCGGGGACGAGCCTGTTGAGGACGAGCCGGTTGAGGATGTAATTTGGAACGGCACCGGAAGCGGCT
>ERZ779629.992-NODE-992-length-10276-cov-5.309070_pt1 | contig 10276 bp, 11 predicted proteins | sample MGYA00514192_ERZ779629 | MGnify/ENA primary metagenome ERZ779629 (study PRJEB29562, sample SAMEA4376709) | mouse gut metagenome | isolation source: Cecum | study: EMG produced TPA metagenomics assembly of the A DSS colitis mouse model was used to assess the... | reverse complement strand
GACTGAACTACCGCTGTCCCTCCTGCTTCATGCGGGATCTGGACATCGACATGTTCTTTGACCCGGACAAGAAGGAGTACTACTGCATCCGCTGCCAATACACCGGCACGGAGGAGGACGTGCTTACCAAGAACCAGATGGCCCGCTTCCGCTACCGGTTCCTCACCAAGCGGTTCACTGTGGACGAGTTCGAGAAATTTTAAGCAAAGAGGCGCCGTCCGCACCGGGCGGCGCCTTTCTGCGGCATACACCCTTTTCTTTTAAAAAAGAAAACTTTTTGCGCGAAACTATCGTTTCGCCGCCGGGTTTGTGCTATAATACCCAGAAGCAGAGCGAAGCTTTGCACCAACTCGCATCATTGGGCTTCGCCCAACGACCGCTCCGCGGCAGCGGCGAAGCCGCTGTCAGAATTCTTTTTGATTCTTTTTCTTATAAGAAAAAGAATCAATACCTTGCTTTCGAGGTTTCTATGGATTTTATCAAAGGTTTTGATATTTCTTCGCTCTTAGAGGTGGAGCGCTGCGGCGGGACCTTCCGGGACGGCGGCGGACCGGAGGACCTCTTCGCCATTCTCCGGCGCTACGGCGCCAACTGGGTTCGTCTGCGGCTCTGGAACGACCCCTACGACGAGAACGGGAACCGCTACGGCGGCGGGACCTGCGACCTTCCCACCGTACTGGAGCTGGCCCGGCGGGCGAAAACCGCCGGGCTGCGGTGGCTGCTGGACCTCCACTACTCCGACTTCTGGGCGGACCCGGGCAAACAGACGGTCCCGAAAGCCTGGCGGAACCTGGACAAGGCTGGGCTGGAGGAGGCCGTAGGCCGGTACACAAAGGACGTGCTGTGCGCCTGCCGGGCGGCCGGCGTGGAGCCGGACATGGTCCAGGTGGGCAACGAGCTGACCAACGGGCTGCTCTGGCCCTCCGGCAAAGCGCCCAACTGGGAGGTCCTCTGCCGGTACCTGGCGGCGGGGGTCCGGGCAGTGCGGGAGGAGGCCCCCGGGACCCGGGTGATGGTCCACCTGGACAACGGCGGGAATAACACCCTCTATCAGGAGTGGTTCAACCACTACTTCGCTCTGGGCGGAACGTGCGATGTCATCGGCCTGAGCTACTACCCCTTCTGGCACGGAACCCTGGCGGACCTGGCCGCCAATCTGAACGAAATTGCCCCCCGGTACGGGAAGGATCTCATTGTGGCGGAGACCAGCATGGGCTTTACCATGGACAGCTTCGCCCCCTGGGAGCAGCGGGCGGAGGGGGAGCGCAAAGGCGCCGCCACCCGTCCGGAGCTGGTGGAAAAGGTCCCCTATCCTATGACCCCCAAAGGCCAGACGGCCTTTCTCCAGGACCTGCTGACAGTGCTAAACGCCGTACCCGAGGGCCGGGGGGCTGGCTTTTTCTGGTGGGAACCGGCGTGGCTCCCCGTACCTGGGTCCGGCTGGGCCAGGGAGCCCGGCTGGCAGTACGTCCACGAGCGGGGACCCGAGGGCCACGAGTGGGCCAACCAGGCCCTTTTCGACTACGATGGCAATGCCCTGCCCGCTCTGGGGGCCATCCGGGACTACGGGACTATCCTGACCGTAAATGGGGCGGACTACCGAATCCTCCGCCTGCTGGGGAAGGGGAAGGGCGGCTTTTCCTACCTGGCGGAGACGGCGGCGGGGGAGCAGGTGGTGGTCAAGCAGATCCACCACGAGCCCTGCGGCTACTACCAGTTTGGCGACAAGCTGGCCGCCGAGCTGCACGACTATGAGCGGCTGAAGGCTCTGGGCATCCCCCTGCCGGAGCTGCTGGCGGCAGACCGGGAGGCGGAGCGGCTGGTCAAGGCCTACCTGCCCGGCCCCACGGTGTACGACCTGGTCCTGGCGGAGGAGCTGCCGGACTGGTGCCTGGAGCAGGCGGAGGCGCTGGCAGACCGGCTGAAGGCGGCGGGACTGAACATCGACTGGTTCCCTACCAACTTCATCCCCCACGGGGGGACGCTATGGTATGTAGACTATGAATGCAACGGCTATCAGGAGCAGTGGGACTTCCCCCATTGGGGCCGGACCTACTGGTCCAAAACCCCGGCACTGTTGGCCCACGCGGAAAAGGAGGGCATCTGATGGGCAGAAGGCTGCCGGCCTACCGGCCCGGCGTGCGGCTGATCCGCCTGTCCGGCTGGGGGCTGAAATGGGTGGGGCTGGCGCTGGCCTGCCTATCCAGCTTCAGTGCGGCGGTGCTCCAACGCGGGGTGCTGAAGCTGGACGGGGAGGGGGCTATGGAAGCCCTCCAGGAGGCCATGCGGCCCGGAGGCGATGCCATGGGCTGGGCCACCGGGGCGGTGCTCTGCGCTCTGGCCGCCACCCTGGCCATCCCCATCTGGGCCAAGGTGGTCTACGAGGGGGCCAAGCAGGCCCAGCGGCCCAGCCGGTATCTGGGGGCTCTGGCCCTGTGCGCCCTGGCCTCCGAGGTCCCCTATGACTTCGCTATGAGCGGGCGGCTTTGGGACCCGGCGGTGCAGAATCCGGTGTGGGGCCTGCTGCTGGCGGCCATTATGCTGGTTATCTTCCGCTTCCGGCGGGGGAAAACGCCCACGCAGAATACCGCCTTCCAGGCGGTGGTAACCCTGGCGGCGGTACTCTGGTGCCTGCTGCTGCGGGTATATATGGGATCCCTGCTGGTGCTGCTGTGCGCCCTCTTCCACTTCGCCGGCAGGCGGCGGACTCTGGCGGCGGTGGGAGGCGTGCTGCTCACCCTGTTCCAGTTCCCCGCCCCCCTGGGCCTGCTGCCGGTCCGCTGGTACGACCGGGAGCTGGAGGAGGGCCCCGGCTGGCTCTTCGCCCTGCTCTACCCGGTCCAGTTGGCGGCTTTCGGCCTCTGGGGCCTGCTGGTCCCCTGAGCCTGCCCAGGGCGCCGGGAAGGAGATCCCTGCCCCGCTGTTGGGTGCCGCCAGGGCCCCGGCAGCATCCAGCAGGAAGAGGACGCACAGTCCCCGGCACAGCGCCCGGCGGGTCCGGTAGGAAAGCCCCGCCAGGAGCCGCCCCAGGACCGGCCCCAGAAAGCAGACCAGCAGCCACCCCAGCGCCCCGAAGGCTGTCAGGCTCGCCAGGCATACCCGGCCCTGAAGGCTTCCGGTCCAGCCGGTATAGTCCCACCAGCGCCGGTGAAAAGCGCTCTCCAGCGCCAGGGAGGCGCCGAGCTCCACCGCGCCCCCGGTCATAGCGCTGAGAAGGAACAGCGGCACGCCCCGTGCGCGGCCGAACAGCAGCAGGATCAGAAGTCCGCCGGTTCCGTAGATGGGCAGCCACGGCCCCCGCAGGACCCCCCGGTTCACCAGATCTCCGGTGGTCAGGGCCACGAAGAGCACCTCCCACAGCCATCCGGCGGCGGAGAGCAGAAAGAACAGCAGCAGGGGCAGCTGGGTCCCCTGATCCGCCGCGTACGTCTTATTTCTCATACCCCCAATTTGCCCGGCCGGGGGAAAACTATGCAAAGCAGACGAGGGGAGGCCCACGGATGAAAAAAGGGGACCTGCTGCTGGCTCTGGCGGTGGCGTTCGCGGCCCTGGTTCTGGCCTGGGCACTGCGCCCCGGCGGGGCCGGAATCTGGGCGGTGGTGCGCGTAGACGGCCAGGAAACCGCCCGCTACCCCCTGGACCAGCCGCTCCAGGTGAAGCTGGGCGGGGAGGACTACAATATCCTCTGCATCGGGGAGGGCGCGGCCTGGATCGAGGAGGCCAACTGCGGGGATCACACCTGTGTAAACACCGGAGCCATCTCCCGGGAGGGGGAGTCCATCGTGTGCCTGCCCCACCGGCTGATCGTCCAGGTCGAGGGAGGCGAGCACACCTCCTGGGACGCTCTGGCGGGCTGAACCGCCTGGTACGCTGGCATGACAAATCGCCGCACAGCGGCGGGAAGGGATGGTTTTTATGAAACTGACAGAAATGACGGTGGAGGCCTATCTGGCGCTTCTCTCCTCCGATGCGCCGGCCCCCGGCGGCGGCAGCGCGGCAGCGCTGTGCGGCGCCCAGGGGGCGGGGTTGGCCGCCATGGCGGCGGGCCTCACCGTGCGCTCGCCCAAGTACGATGGGACGGCGGCCCAACGCCTCCAGGGGGAGAGCCTGGTCCAAGTCCAAAAGCTACAGGACCAGATTGACCGGGACGCGGACGCCTTCCACCTGGTCTCCGCCGCCTATAAGCTGCCCAAGGACAGCGAGGAGGCGCGGCAGAAGCGCTCCCAGGCCATCCAGGCCGGAACCCTGGCCTCCACCCAGGCCCCCCTGGAGACCATGGCCTTGGCTCTGGAGGCCCTGCAAACCGCCCGGACTCTGTTGGGCCAGTTCAACACCAACGCCGCCAGCGATCTGGGGGTGGCCGCGCTGAACCTGCTGGCCGCAGTAAAGGGGGCATGGCTCAACGTGCTCATCAACACCACCAGCCTGAAGGACCGGCAGCAGGCGGAGGATTTCCAGCGGAAGGGACAGACCATTTTGCGGGAGGCGGAGGCCCTGGCTGCGGAGATCTATCAGACACTGGAGACCTCTCTGTGGGACCAGTAAGCTAAGCGCCGCCCTCCTTAGCGGAAAACAGTCCGGCGCGCCTTCAGGGCGCGCCGGACTGTTTTTTCTATTTCTCCTTATAGTACAGCAAGCAGTGGCAGTAGCCCTCAAATTCCGGGTCGGCGCACTGGGCCTTGAACTCCTGGCACATGCACTTGTACGCCTCGATCCGCTCCTTGCGGCAGGGGCAGTAGCCCCCGGTCTCCCGCAGGCCCTCTCGGACGGTACGTACAATCTCCGCGTTTTCGTTCAAACGAATCCTTCCCATATTTCCCTCCTCAGTCGTAGAGCAGCTTAGTGATCTCCTGGTCCATAACGGCCCGGCCGCCGTGCTGTTTTCCCTCATAGAACAGCTCCCCGTCCCGGAAGTACTTCAGGGTGGGGACGGCCACAATCTGAAACCGCTCCCTCAGCTCCGGGCAGTGATCCACGTTCACCTTCACAAACCGGAGCATGGCGTAGTCGTTGCTCATCTCGTTGTAGACGGGCTCCAGCATCTTGCAGGGGCCGCAGTGGGTGCCGTAGAAGTCCACAGCCACATAGTCCGCCTGGATCAGCCCGTCAAAGGTTTTATCGCTCGCCTCGTATACCATCTCACGCCTCCAAAAATTGTTCCGTGTACTCGCCCAGCAGCTCCATGGCTTTTTCCAGGGCGAACTTGCCCTGGATCATCGCCTCACAGCTGGTGGCGCGCAGCTGCTCCACGGTCGTGCTGTTCTCCGCCGCCAGTTTCTCCAGCCCCTCCCGGGTGATATCCTCCATGGATACTCCGGAGAGCTTTTCCGCCATGTAGGACTGGACTACGCACGCGGTAAAGGCCCACTCCTGCTCCCTGTACATCTTCTCCTTGGCCTGCTCCTCGGTGAGGAAGTCAAAGCCTTCCGAGGGAATCGTTGGATCCATTCCGGCGGCCACCATGGCGTCATAGAGGCAGTCAATCCGCTCTTTCATCCAGGCGTCCTTCTCCTCCTGGTCAATGGAGAGCGTGGACTTCTCCTGGATCTCGTCCAACAGGAACTTGGCGCACTGGTACCGGGCCCGCTGGCGGTAGAAGTCCTCCCGCTGCTCCCGGAACCATCGCTCATAGTCCGCCACAGTTTCCACACCCTCGATTCCCTCCAACCTCACCAGCACATCCCCGACGGGCATATTGCGCCGCCGGACAATCCGCTTGACCGTGAGCTTCACCGGCCCCTCCGCCGTCTCCACAGTGCGGCTCTCCCCCGCTTTCGCCCCTAGGAGGGCCTCCTCCAGGACGGGCATGAGGCCGTGGCCGGGGTAGAACAGCAGCGTCTTCCGGTCCCAGCGCGCCGCCGTGCTCTCGCCCCGGCAGGCCACGCTGTCGCCGCTCTGGACCTCCTCCACCTCCGCCTCAAAGGCGTGGTTGCGGGAGAGGGTCTTCAGCTGCTCCCGAATTTCCTCCTCCGCAGCATGCCAGCGGCGCAGCTCCGCCGGTATGACGGACTGTTTATAGTCATACAATTGGGTAATGGTGGATTTCATCGCTTTCCTCAACTCCTTGCGATTTGATGTTGGGCTCTGCCCAAACCCGCCAGAGGCTCTGCCTCTGGACTCCGCCGCCTCTTGAAAAAGGCGGGCGAAAACTTTAACTGGCCTTGTTCACAAAATCCTGGTAGAACTGGTTGCTTTTGATGAGCTCCGCCGGGGAGCCCTCCGCCTCCACCCGGCCCTCCCGCAGGACCACAATATGGCTGGCCTCCCGGGTGGCGGAGTAGTTGTGGGCGATCATCACCGTGGTCCGGCCCCGCATCAGATTGCTGAGGGCCCGGCTCACCTGCTGCTCGCTTCTGGCGTCCAGGTTGCTGGTGGCCTCGTCCAGCAGGAGGTAGTCGGGGTTCCGCATCATGGCCCGGGCGATGGCGATGCACTGGCGCTGCCCGCCGGAGAAGTTGCCGCCGCCCACGCCCACCGGCGCATCGAAGCCCCCGGGGGTAGCCATGACGAAATCATAGATCCCCGCCTGCTTGGCCACCAGAATCAGCTCCTCCTCGCTGACCCGGCGCCGCACGCCGTAGAGGATGTTGTCCCGCACCGTGCCGGAGAGCAGGGGCTTATCCTGGCTGACAATGGCGAAGGACTGCCGCCAGGAGGTCAGAGCAAATGTCCGGGCATCGGTCTCGCCGAAGTAAATGCCCCCCTTCTCCGGGTCGTACATCCGCTCCAGCAGCTTGAAGAGGGTGGATTTGCCTGCGCCGTTGTCGCCGATGATGGCGGTGATCTGCCCCTTGGGGATACGGCAGTTCAGGCCGTTGAGCACCGGGGCCTCCCCGTAGGAGAACGCCACGTCCCGGACGGCGATGTCCGCATCGGCCACGTCCAGCTCGATGCCGTCCGTCTTCTCGTCCGGAGTCTCCAGCAGCTCCACAATCTTCTGCATCCGTCCGTTGGCGGCCTTGATGTTGCCGTACAGCAGCAGCACCTGCATCAGGCGCACGCCCAGCATACTGGAGAGGTTGTAGAAGCCCACCAGCCTGCCGGTGGTGATCTCCCCGGCCTGGACCAGCTGCCCGCCCATGACGAAGGCGATGACGATCAGGATACACGCCAGGCCCTGCATCAGCAGCACGCTTGCGCTGTTGGCGCTGGCGGTCAGATAGCCCACCCGGAACTGCCGGTGGAAGCGCCTGCGGCCCTCCTGCTGCTCGGCGTACTCGGTCCGGGCGGCCTTGATGAGGCGCAGGTTCCTTGTCCGCTCCACCAGGTAGCCCAGGGCACTGGCGAACGCCAGCTGATACTTGTTCTGGGCGTAAAAGTTCAGTTTGCCGAAGGCCCAGCTCAAAAGCAGCACCGCCGGGATGGTCAGGGCGGAGTAGAGCGTCAGCTTGGGGCTGTAGCTGTACATCCGCCGCGCCGCCACGACGCCGGCCCAGATGGCCGTGATCAGGGTGATGGAGATGCTGAAGTACTGTGAGCACTGCTCCGTATCGGTGGTGACGCGGCTGATGAGGCTGTCGCCGCTCTCGCCGTCGTAGTAGCGGGTGGGCAGGCGCATGAGCTTGTTCCACAGCTTGGTGCGCACGCCGAGATTGATCTTCTGGGACATCCAGGCCGTGCCGTAGCTGGTCACGATGGACGTCACCGCGCCCAGGACCAGCACCGCGATGAATTTCACCAGCATGGCGCCGTTGATGGCGTTCTGGCTGGAATCGATGATATCCGCTGTCAGGGTGGCCTGCTCCAGGAAGAGATAGGACTCGCCGATGCCGACGGCTAGCATCAGGCCATACACCAGCCAGAGTGGTCTTGCCGCTGCCGCACAGGCCCACGATGGCCGTGGCGGTCCCTGCGGGGACGGAGAAGGACACCTGCCGGAGGGCCTTTTTCTCGCCGTAGGAGAAGGAGACGTCCCGGAAGTCCACGCTCTCGGTCCCCTTGGAGACAGGGGCGGCGGAGGCGGCGGCCCTGGCCTCCTGCTCGGACTGTTCCTTGGGGGCCTCCATGATCTCCACCACCCGGGCAGCCATGCCCTGGGCGGATTTCAGGGTCTGCCAGTAGCCGATCATCTCCATAAAGCGGGTATTGATCTGGGCGGCGAAGAGGAAGAAGGCCACCCACTGGGTGATGTCGATGCGCCCGCTCTGGAGCAGGAGGACGCCCACAACGATGGTCACAATGCTCTGGAGAAGGGTGATGCCGGTGGAGATACCGGTGTTGGCGCAGTTGACCTTCGTCTTCTCCATGTTGGCCTGGAAGAGGTCCCTACAGGCGATGGTTCCGTTTTTCAGCTCCTCGTCCTCGTTGGTGTAGTACTTGATGAGGGAGAGGTTGCGCACCCGCTCGGCCAGATAGCCGGTGAGCACACCAATGCGCCCGTAGACCCCGGCCTCCGCCTTGTACATCCAGCGGCTGACCACCACCATGTAGACCCACTTCACCGGCAGCAGCACCAGCACCGAGAGGGTCAGCAGGATGTCGTACTCGCCGATGGTGGACATGGCGCCCACCACGTAGTAGCAGGCGGGGATCACGCTGGTGATGAAGCTGACCAGGCTGGAGACGGCGGCCTCCAGGTCGTTGGTGACGGCGCTGGTCAAATCTCCGGGGGCGTGCTGGTCGTAGTAGTCCGCCCGGACGCGGGTCATGCCGCCCCAGGCCTTGCTGCGGGCGTTGCGCACCGCCATGTTCCGGGCCACGCCCAGGAGGAAGAAGTCCACAAACAGCACCGCGCCGTAGGATAAGTAGTAGATCACGGCGTCCCGCAGAGCCTGGGGGTCCAGACTGCCGCTCATGAGGGCGGTGGTGGTCGTGGGCAGGGACAGCAACACATGGTTATAGCCCATCTCTCCGGCGAAAGCCAGCGCGATCATTGGCCAAGGCAGGTCGATCTGCCGGACCATGCGGAAAAACGCTTTCCAACTGCCGTAGGTCCGCTTCTCCCGCACCCTCTCTTTCGTTTTTCCTCTCATCTCTCTGTTCTCCCGCTTTTCCGGATCACTCCAGGATCGTACCGCCGGTGTTGGACTGCATGAACGTCACATAGGCGGAGACGGTCGCCTCGCTGATCATGCCGTAGCTCTGGAAGGTGACCAGGTTGGCCTCGAAGGTGTCGGCGTCGGTGGAGCTGTAGAGCACGCAGGGATCGCCCTCCGCCGCCGTCAGGCTCTGGCCCTGGGAGGCGTAGAGGTCTGCGGCGGCCTGGGCGTGCTCGGCGCTGTCGCAGACGAAGAATTCGTAGTCCATCACAGGGGCGTCATCCTTGGCATAAACGATGGAGTAACTGTCCGTGATGCCGTACTCGGCGGGGATGCTGGAGACCATGGCACTGTTCTCGTCGCAGTGGAGCACGTACCGGGTGTCGAAATCCAGGTCCGCCGGGTCCTCGAAGGTATAGCTGCCGGTCATCTTCACCGCACCGGAGCTGCCGCCCGCGCCACCGTCCTTGCCATCGCCGGAGGCGAAGAGGGAGCAGCCAGCCGCCAGCGAGAACACCAGCGCCGCCAGCAGCGCGGTGCGCAGAAATTTCTTCATCATGTCAGATTCCTCCCGTTTTTTCAATAATTGCGGGGCATTTTGCCCGCCTGCTTCTACTATACCGGTTTCCCGGTTCCCGCGCAATACGCGGGGGCCGTTTCGTCCATTCCTGTGTCAATCCCGGGCGGAGGCGGGGCGATTTGGTCCCGGCGCCCCGCCGGGGCTGTCCGGACCTGAAAAACTGCGGAGCAGCCTCAGCTGCCCCGCAGTTTCGTCAGGAGGGTTTGAAATTCTCTGTCCAAGGGACAGCTCAGCTCCACCGCCTCTCCGGTTCTGGGGTGGAGAAACCGCAGGCCAACCGCGTGGAGGCACTGGCCGGTGAGCCCCGGTACCGGCTTCTGGGGGCCGTAGACCGTGTCGCCGTATACCGGATGTCCAATGTGGGCCATGTGGACCCGGATCTGGTGGGTCCGGCCGGTCTCCAGGCGGCAGCGGACGTGTGTGAGGCCCGGAAAGCGCTCCAGCACCTCCCAGTGGGTAACCGCGCCTTTGCCGCCCCGGTCCGTAACCGCCATTTTCTTGCGGTCCGTGTGGTGCCGCCCGATGGGGGCATCTATCGTACCAGCCTCCTCCCGGAGGTTCCCAATCACCAGGGCCTCATAGGTCCGGGCCAGGGAGTGGTCCTGGAGCTGGGCGGAGAGCGCCTGATGGGCGGCGTCGTTCTTGGCGGCGACGAGGAGTCCCGTGGTGTCCCGGTCGATGCGGTGGACGATGCCGGGGCGCAGCGCGCCCCCCACGC
>ERZ779629.989-NODE-989-length-10302-cov-4.720406_pt1 | contig 10302 bp, 5 predicted proteins | sample MGYA00514192_ERZ779629 | MGnify/ENA primary metagenome ERZ779629 (study PRJEB29562, sample SAMEA4376709) | mouse gut metagenome | isolation source: Cecum | study: EMG produced TPA metagenomics assembly of the A DSS colitis mouse model was used to assess the... | reverse complement strand
TGGTTTACAATTTACTGTTCCATGCGCCTTTACGCTGTTTTATTGATATTAAATTGTTGATTATGCCAGCTGCATAACCGCTCTTTCGATTTCTTCTACATCATCTGATGAATATGATGAATATATACTTAAATCAGGCAGTGGAAGTGTGCTGTCATCTATAGCTGTAAATATTTCATAATAATCAGACTCTTCCTTTACAATATTCCCTGCTTCTCTTATTGTCTCTTTTAACTGCTGATTTGCTGTGCCTGCACAGCTTGTCAGTATAAATGCTCCTGCAAGTATGATACTTAATTTAATTTTCTTCATTCAGTATTAATCCTTTTATCTTGGCAGCGATTCTGTCCCTTCTTCTATTTCTGGCTTAAATTTACCTTTTTCAACAAGTTTATTACCATCTGCATATAAAAGAACTGGAGTTCTTACTGCATATCCGTTTATTATATCATCAATATTTGTAATGTATTTTCCTGTTTTATCTTTATTAACTATTTTATTAATATATGTAATAATATCATATCCTAATGCATTTTCACCACTCATTGGTGTGCCATAAAAGCCTTTATAATCAGTAGATATTCTTATATATTCTTCATCACCAGCTAAAAATGCAGCAGTTAATATATATACTCCTCTAAAATATGAACGCTGGTCATTTGTTATATCATACTCTGGAATATAGCTTGTCATTACAAGAACATCTTGTATTGTACTGTTTACCTGCCAGTATTTAGCAATAGGTATTATATCAAGTATCTCTTTTTCATCTGCCATAATGATTATTACATAAGGTCTGTTTTTGTCACTATGTAATATATTCTGCAGCTCTACTTGATACTTGCCTGATGTTTTTACTACATGTGCCTTTTTTCCTTCACTTTTAAACATATCAGCAATTATCCTGCCATGTGCTTCATGCTGGTCTGATGTTATGATTACTGCTTTTGGTTTATTTTTTACTATTTTTAATTCTCCAGCAATTTCACTTAGCTGCAGCCAGTCTACACCAAAGTTTGATTTATGACCACTGATAAACAATTCATAATTATTCAGCCTTAAAAGCATATCTTTTTTACTTTCTTCATCTGCTGCAAAATCTGTTACTGGTTCAAGCTGATAGTTATTATCATATTTACCCATGCCGTATATCATGCCTGCTGCCACATCATTAAAAATATCACCACCTGCTAAATTGATTTTTGCATCAGGGTTTATATGTATTTCATCTATCATATCTGCCTGTGACGAAACTGTATCCATATTATCAACAGCTCCACCTATACCCATTGCATGCAGATATTCTTCATAAGTCATATTATCTGTCATAATAGGTGGTGACTTTTCACCTGCTGTATCTGCTGCTACCTCTTTAAATTTTTCTTTTCCACCTATTGCAATATTAATACATGTATTTATTTCATTATCATTTGTTACAAGCACCCCAAGCTGATTACAGTATATCTGCATAACACGCATATAAACAGGTGTTCTTCTCATTTCCTTGATATTGTTTGCCATATTAATGGCTGCCCCTTTTTCACCTTCTCTAATTAAAGATTCCATTTTCCAAAGCTGGCCAAAGATTGACATTTCTTCATCAAGATTTTTTGAATTGTAGCTTTTATCAATAAGCAGTCTGCCATAGTTTTTATCACCATAGTATAAATAATATGAGCCTAAAAGAAGTGTTGCAGAATCAGCAATAAATAAATCAGGATGAACTGTTAATTCTCTTAACTTTACAATATCCTGATTCTGCAGCCGCTTTGCTGCATAATATTCTGGATAAAATGTTTTACTTGTCTGACCTTTTAAGGCACAGCCATTAAGAATAATAACTGCACTAACAGCTAATAATACAGTAAGTTCGTGTAATCGGCAATTCAATCCTAATTTTTTCAACCTTTAAACCTCGCTTTTCTATTACAGGTAATGCTTCTTTTAACTCTTCATCTAGTCTCTCACCTTTATACATTACCCACTTAGTATTTTGTTTTGATATTTGAAAAGAGTTTTTTAAAAGCTCTTTTACAGAAGAAACTCCTCTTGCTGTAATAATATCAAAACTTCTGTCTTTTATATTTTCTACTCGTGTATTTAATACTTCAATATTTTTAAGCTCTAATTTTTTTGCTGCCTGTTCTAAAAATATGCATTTTTTGCCTATACTCTCAATAAGAGTAACTTTTAAATCAGGATAAAAAATACCAAGCACTATCCCCGGAAAACCTCCGCCACTGCCAATATCTGCTAAACTGCCACATGGTGATTCACTTTGCTGAAAATAGTATATACTATCATAATAATGTTTCAAGTAAAATTCTTCTCTTTCTTTAATAGCAGTTAAATTTATTTGACAATTTAAATGCAATTCATAAAACTTTTCAAGTTTTTTTTCTATTATTTCTGTTGTTTTTATTAATTTATCCATTATTTCTTTTCTCTTTATTTATTGCAATTTCTAATATTGATACAGCAGATATACTCATACCCGGTATTCTTAATGCCTGCCCCAGTGTTTTTGGTTTAATTTTGCTGAATTTCTCTCTATATTCCCGTCTTAACCCTGCAATATTGCTGTAATCAAAATCATCTGGAATTTTTTTATCTTCTAATGATTTATATTTTTTTATCTCTTCTTCCTGCAGGCTGATATATCCTGAATATTTTATTATTGTTTCCACCTGCTTTGCTGCTCTTCCAGTAAGAGTTGTAAGCTCCATATCATAAATCATATCAATATTTGTTTCAGGCCGTTTTAAAAACTCATAAATGGATAAGCCCCTATCAAGTGATATATTGTATTTTTCTAGTTTTTCTTTATTATCTTTTAACCTTATAGTCTCATTTCTAAATCTTTCTACTTCATTATATACTTGTTCTTTTTCTAATATAAACCTTTCATATCTTCTTTTTGATATTAAACCATATTTATATCCGTATTCTATTAATCTGTATTCTGCATTATCTTCCCTTAAATGCAGCCTGTATTCCCCACGGGAAGTAAACATTCTGTATGGCTCATCTACACCTTTCGTTATCAAATCATCAGTTAATACTCCAATATAGCTTTCATTTCTTCCAAGTATAAATGGCTCTTTATTATCTATTGAAAGGACTGCATTAATACCTGCCATAAGTCCTTGACATGCAGCCTCTTCATATCCGCTTGTGCCGTTAATCTGCCCTGCAAAATATAAACCTTTTATTATTTTTGTTTCATAAGATGGGTATAATATTGTAGGCTGAAATGCTTCATACTCTATTGCATAAGCCGGACGAATAAGCTGACAGTTTTCAAGTCCTTTTATAGTTCTGTATGCTTTTATCTGCGCATCAACTGGCAGCGATGTAGAAAATCCGTTAGGATATACTTCATTGCTGCTGCCACCTTCTCTTTCTAATATTATTTGGTGTCTTGTTCTTTCTGGAAATTTTGCAATCTTATCCTCCATACTTGGACAGTATCTTGGGCCTATTCCTTTATCTGCGGAATTATAGTATATGCTTCTATGGATATTTTCTTTTACGATTTTGTGCGTTTCTTCATTAGTATATGTTGCATAACATTTGATTTGTGGAAGCTTAAAACTTTCATTTTCAAATGAAAATGGTATTTTTTCGCCATCCATTTCATATACTTCTAATTTGGAAAAATCTATTGTGCGTATATCTATTCTTGCAGGAGTTCCTGTTTTTAATCTAATGGCAGTAAATCCAAGCTCTTTTAATGACTTTGAAAGCTCAATTGATGGCTTTTCATAAGTTCTGCCTGCTGGAAAACTTGTTTCTCCAATAAACACTTTTCCATTTAAAAATGTTCCTGTGCATATTATGGCTTTTTTGCATTTAAAATCTTCACCCCAGATATTTCCTATGCCATATACTTCATTGTCTTTTATATAAATTTTTGATGCTTCACCCTGCTTTACTTCCAGATTACTTTGGCTCATTAATGTATTTATCATTCTTATAATATATATTTTTTTATCAGCCTGACCTCTTGAGCTTTTTGCAGCAGCACCCTTTTTGCTGTTAAGCATTTGAAACTGTATGCATGCATCATCAATATTTTTAGCTATTTCGCCACCTAGTGCATCTATATCTTTTACAAGGTTTCCCTTTGCAAGCCCACCAATTGCAGGGTTGCAGCTCATTTGTCCTATACTGTCTATTGTGGAAGTTAAAAGCAGTGTTTTTGCTCCCATTCTTGCAGCTGCAAGTGCTGCTTCGCACCCTGCATGCCCACCACCTGCAACTATTACATCATATATTTTTTTAAAGTTCATACATACCTTATTTTACTTCTTTATTTTTCTGTTATTACTTTCAGCCTGTTATTATATCATCTTTTATAAATATCTGCTATATATTTATTTTTGTTTTATATATTTTTCCAGTTTATAATATGTTTAAATTATATTTTTTAGATACTTAGCTATATTTCAAGCTCAGTATTGACAATATAGGAACAGAAAGTCCCGTCTGAAAGTAAGTGACGGGAGTATTTACTGCGACCAAGCATGATTTTTCAAATTCAGGGGTAGCGTCTTTTACTATGCTCCGCTCCAAGTGCAGAAAACGGCTTGCATTAATATAAACAAGACCCCGTTTTTGCGATGCAAGCATTTTCAGACCAAATAGGGAGGAAGCAGAAATGCATAGCTGGACTGAATTTTTTAATATAAATTTATTATATCATTTTGAGCCTGATTTTTAAAGGTGAAAAATCTAAATCATATATATTTCAGCAGTGCATAATATATTTAAATTATCTGTTTTTTATATATGACAATAGTATTATAATATTTTCTTTGAAAACAAGCTTTTAATACCACACTCATATAATTTTGCTTATGTTAATCTTAAAATAATTGCAGTTATTAATGCAGTAATTACTGCAAAGATAAAGCTGTTGCTTTGTTTTTTTCCACGCCAAATATAAGCAAAATTTATCAAAACTAAAAATAATGGTATTAAATAAATATTTTTAAATCCTGTATCAAAGTATGTTCTTATAACTGCTGATAATGTGCCTGTAATTATGATTAATGACATAGCAAAAAAGAATATAATTTTAACAGCTTTCCATTTATTTATATTTTTCATATTATAACTATTACTCATTGTTTATACATTATGTTTCACGTGAAACATAATGTATAAACAATGAGTAATAGTTATAATATGAAAAATATAAATAAATGGAAAGCTGTTAAAATTATATTCTTTTTTGCTATGTCATTAATCATAATTACAGGCACATTATCAGCAGTTATAAGAACATACTTTGATACAGGATTTAAAAATATTTATTTAATACCATTATTTTTAGTTTTGATAAATTTTGCTTATATTTGGCGTGGAAAAAAACAAAGCAACAGCTTTATCTTTGCAGTAATTACTGCATTAATAACTGCAATTATTTTAAGATTAACATAAGCAAAATTATATGAGTGTGGTATTAAAAGCTTGTTTTCAAAGAAAATATTATAATACTATTGTCATATATAAAAAACAGATAATTTAAATATATTATGCACTGCTGAAATATATATGATTTAGATTTTTCACCTTTAAAAATCAGGCTCAAAATGATATAATAAATTTATATTAAAAAATTCAGTCCAGCTATGCATTTCTGCTTCCTCCCTATTTGGTCTGAAAATGCTTGCATCGCAAAAACGGGGTCTTGTTTATATTAATGCAAGCCGTTTTCTGCACTTGGAGCGGAGCATAGTAAAAGACGCTACCCCTGAATTTGAAAAATCATGCTTGGTCGCAGTAAATACTCCCGTCACTTACTTTCAGACGGGACTTTCTGTTCCTATATTGTCAATACTGAGCTTGAAATATAGCTAAGTATCTAAAAAATATAATTTAAACATATTATAAACTGGAAAAATATATAAAACAAAAATAAATATATAGCAGATATTTATAAAAGATGATATAATAACAGGCTGAAAGTAATAACAGAAAAATAAAGAAGTAAAATAAGGTATGTATGAACTTTAAAAAAATATATGATGTAATAGTTGCAGGTGGTGGGCATGCAGGGTGCGAAGCAGCACTTGCAGCTGCAAGAATGGGAGCAAAAACACTGCTTTTAACTTCCACAATAGACAGTATAGGACAAATGAGCTGCAACCCTGCAATTGGTGGGCTTGCAAAGGGAAACCTTGTAAAAGATATAGATGCACTAGGTGGCGAAATAGCTAAAAATATTGATGATGCATGCATACAGTTTCAAATGCTTAACAGCAAAAAGGGTGCTGCTGCAAAAAGCTCAAGAGGTCAGGCTGATAAAAAAATATATATTATAAGAATGATAAATACATTAATGAGCCAAAGTAATCTGGAAGTAAAGCAGGGTGAAGCATCAAAAATTTATATAAAAGACAATGAAGTATATGGCATAGGAAATATCTGGGGTGAAGATTTTAAATGCAAAAAAGCCATAATATGCACAGGAACATTTTTAAATGGAAAAGTGTTTATTGGAGAAACAAGTTTTCCAGCAGGCAGAACTTATGAAAAGCCATCAATTGAGCTTTCAAAGTCATTAAAAGAGCTTGGATTTACTGCCATTAGATTAAAAACAGGAACTCCTGCAAGAATAGATATACGCACAATAGATTTTTCCAAATTAGAAGTATATGAAATGGATGGCGAAAAAATACCATTTTCATTTGAAAATGAAAGTTTTAAGCTTCCACAAATCAAATGTTATGCAACATATACTAATGAAGAAACGCACAAAATCGTAAAAGAAAATATCCATAGAAGCATATACTATAATTCCGCAGATAAAGGAATAGGCCCAAGATACTGTCCAAGTATGGAGGATAAGATTGCAAAATTTCCAGAAAGAACAAGACACCAAATAATATTAGAAAGAGAAGGTGGCAGCAGCAATGAAGTATATCCTAACGGATTTTCTACATCGCTGCCAGTTGATGCGCAGATAAAAGCATACAGAACTATAAAAGGACTTGAAAACTGTCAGCTTATTCGTCCGGCTTATGCAATAGAGTATGAAGCATTTCAGCCTACAATATTATACCCATCTTATGAAACAAAAATAATAAAAGGTTTATATTTTGCAGGGCAGATTAACGGCACAAGCGGATATGAAGAGGCTGCATGTCAAGGACTTATGGCAGGTATTAATGCAGTCCTTTCAATAGATAATAAAGAGCCATTTATACTTGGAAGAAATGAAAGCTATATTGGAGTATTAACTGATGATTTGATAACGAAAGGTGTAGATGAGCCATACAGAATGTTTACTTCCCGTGGGGAATACAGGCTGCATTTAAGGGAAGATAATGCAGAATACAGATTAATAGAATACGGATATAAATATGGTTTAATATCAAAAAGAAGATATGAAAGGTTTATATTAGAAAAAGAACAAGTATATAATGAAGTAGAAAGATTTAGAAATGAGACTATAAGGTTAAAAGATAATAAAGAAAAACTAGAAAAATACAATATATCACTTGATAGGGGCTTATCCATTTATGAGTTTTTAAAACGGCCTGAAACAAATATTGATATGATTTATGATATGGAGCTTACAACTCTTACTGGAAGAGCAGCAAAGCAGGTGGAAACAATAATAAAATATTCAGGATATATCAGCCTGCAGGAAGAAGAGATAAAAAAATATAAATCATTAGAAGATAAAAAAATTCCAGATGATTTTGATTACAGCAATATTGCAGGGTTAAGACGGGAATATAGAGAGAAATTCAGCAAAATTAAACCAAAAACACTGGGGCAGGCATTAAGAATACCGGGTATGAGTATATCTGCTGTATCAATATTAGAAATTGCAATAAATAAAGAGAAAAGAAATAATGGATAAATTAATAAAAACAACAGAAATAATAGAAAAAAAACTTGAAAAGTTTTATGAATTGCATTTAAATTGTCAAATAAATTTAACTGCTATTAAAGAAAGAGAAGAATTTTACTTGAAACATTATTATGATAGTATATACTATTTTCAGCAAAGTGAATCACCATGTGGCAGTTTAGCAGATATTGGCAGTGGCGGAGGTTTTCCGGGGATAGTGCTTGGTATTTTTTATCCTGATTTAAAAGTTACTCTTATTGAGAGTATAGGCAAAAAATGCATATTTTTAGAACAGGCAGCAAAAAAATTAGAGCTTAAAAATATTGAAGTATTAAATACACGAGTAGAAAATATAAAAGACAGAAGTTTTGATATTATTACAGCAAGAGGAGTTTCTTCTGTAAAAGAGCTTTTAAAAAACTCTTTTCAAATATCAAAACAAAATACTAAGTGGGTAATGTATAAAGGTGAGAGACTAGATGAAGAGTTAAAAGAAGCATTACCTGTAATAGAAAAGCGAGGTTTAAAGGTTGAAAAAATTAGGATTGAATTGCCGATTACACGAACTTACTGTATTATTAGCTGTTAGTGCAGTTATTATTCTTAATGGCTGTGCCTTAAAAGGTCAGACAAGTAAAACATTTTATCCAGAATATTATGCAGCAAAGCGGCTGCAGAATCAGGATATTGTAAAGTTAAGAGAATTAACAGTTCATCCTGATTTATTTATTGCTGATTCTGCAACACTTCTTTTAGGCTCATATTATTTATACTATGGTGATAAAAACTATGGCAGACTGCTTATTGATAAAAGCTACAATTCAAAAAATCTTGATGAAGAAATGTCAATCTTTGGCCAGCTTTGGAAAATGGAATCTTTAATTAGAGAAGGTGAAAAAGGGGCAGCCATTAATATGGCAAACAATATCAAGGAAATGAGAAGAACACCTGTTTATATGCGTGTTATGCAGATATACTGTAATCAGCTTGGGGTGCTTGTAACAAATGATAATGAAATAAATACATGTATTAATATTGCAATAGGTGGAAAAGAAAAATTTAAAGAGGTAGCAGCAGATACAGCAGGTGAAAAGTCACCACCTATTATGACAGATAATATGACTTATGAAGAATATCTGCATGCAATGGGTATAGGTGGAGCTGTTGATAATATGGATACAGTTTCGTCACAGGCAGATATGATAGATGAAATACATATAAACCCTGATGCAAAAATCAATTTAGCAGGTGGTGATATTTTTAATGATGTGGCAGCAGGCATGATATACGGCATGGGTAAATATGATAATAACTATCAGCTTGAACCAGTAACAGATTTTGCAGCAGATGAAGAAAGTAAAAAAGATATGCTTTTAAGGCTGAATAATTATGAATTGTTTATCAGTGGTCATAAATCAAACTTTGGTGTAGACTGGCTGCAGCTAAGTGAAATTGCTGGAGAATTAAAAATAGTAAAAAATAAACCAAAAGCAGTAATCATAACATCAGACCAGCATGAAGCACATGGCAGGATAATTGCTGATATGTTTAAAAGTGAAGGAAAAAAGGCACATGTAGTAAAAACATCAGGCAAGTATCAAGTAGAGCTGCAGAATATATTACATAGTGACAAAAACAGACCTTATGTAATAATCATTATGGCAGATGAAAAAGAGATACTTGATATAATACCTATTGCTAAATACTGGCAGGTAAACAGTACAATACAAGATGTTCTTGTAATGACAAGCTATATTCCAGAGTATGATATAACAAATGACCAGCGTTCATATTTTAGAGGAGTATATATATTAACTGCTGCATTTTTAGCTGGTGATGAAGAATATATAAGAATATCTACTGATTATAAAGGCTTTTATGGCACACCAATGAGTGGTGAAAATGCATTAGGATATGATATTATTACATATATTAATAAAATAGTTAATAAAGATAAAACAGGAAAATACATTACAAATATTGATGATATAATAAACGGATATGCAGTAAGAACTCCAGTTCTTTTATATGCAGATGGTAATAAACTTGTTGAAAAAGGTAAATTTAAGCCAGAAATAGAAGAAGGGACAGAATCGCTGCCAAGATAAAAGGATTAATACTGAATGAAGAAAATTAAATTAAGTATCATACTTGCAGGAGCATTTATACTGACAAGCTGTGCAGGCACAGCAAATCAGCAGTTAAAAGAGACAATAAGAGAAGCAGGGAATATTGTAAAGGAAGAGTCTGATTATTATGAAATATTTACAGCTATAGATGACAGCACACTTCCACTGCCTGATTTAAGTATATATTCATCATATTCATCAGATGATGTAGAAGAAATCGAAAGAGCGGTTATGCAGCTGGCATAATCAACAATTTAATATCAATAAAACAGCGTAAAGGCGCATGGAACAGTAAATTGTAAACCA
>ERZ779629.987-NODE-987-length-10308-cov-6.606457_pt1 | contig 10308 bp, 8 predicted proteins | sample MGYA00514192_ERZ779629 | MGnify/ENA primary metagenome ERZ779629 (study PRJEB29562, sample SAMEA4376709) | mouse gut metagenome | isolation source: Cecum | study: EMG produced TPA metagenomics assembly of the A DSS colitis mouse model was used to assess the... | reverse complement strand
CATTCATAGCATTATATAAGGATTTTTCCATTCTGTCAACCAGGAATTTCCGCCAATAATGTCTCCGGCGGCAGCGCGCCCATGGCGTGGAGGGCCGCCGCCAGCTGTTCCCGGTCGCAGTTCGACTCCGCCTGCTCCGCCAGGGCGGGCGGCAGGCACAGGGGCAGCCGCCCCCTCCCGGCCTCGCCGCCGGGGTAGAGGGTGTAGAGGATGGGGTTGTTCAGGGCCAGGTCCGTCCTGGGGGAGAAGAGGACCAGGGCGTCCGCCCGGTCCAGCTGATCCGGAGACGGGTCCAGCAGCAGGGAGATGCCGTACTCCCGCCGCAGGTTCCTGGCGAAGGGCCCGGCGTCCCCGCGGACGCTCAGCAGCACGTAGCGGTAGCTGAGGGCCAGAGCCTTGGCGCAGTCGGTGACCTCCCGGATGACCCGGTCGCTGGAGACCGCCGCCACCGCCTGGGTGGGCAGGAAGCCGCCCTCCTCCAGCCGCCGCCGGGTCAGGGGCGCGGCCAGGAGCCTGCGCAGGGGCAGGGTGTCTACCGGCAGGACCCCCTGGCGGATGAACAGGGCCGTGTAGGGAAAGTCCACCGGGAACACCGCAGAGCGGACCCCGGATTCCCGGAGCATCCGGGCGCCCTGGCGGGCCCGGAACAGGGCCAGAGGCCCGTTGGGCCGGGCCTGCAGGCCCATCTGCAGGGTGATAAAGGTCCCGCCGGAGAGCTGGCGCTCCCCCAGCACAGGCCGCCGGGGCCCCTCGCCGTAAATGATATAACCTAACATAATATACCGCCTCCCGGTGGAGTATATGGGGGCGGCGGAGGATTTAGAATCTATATTCACAAGGAAAAGGCGCCGCCTGCTTGGGCGGCGCCTGGATATGGTCCACGATTGGGGCGGCTTATTTCTCCATCCACTGCTCTTTTCCGGCGTTGGACCAGACCACCCGGTTGCGGCCCAGGCGCTTGGCGTCGTAGAGCATGGTGTCCGCCAGCTTCAGGTAGGTCTCGTAGGAGTCCCCGGATTTGGGGACCAGGCTCACGCCGCCCACGCTGACGGTGACCCACTCGCACACCGGGGAGTTGTGCTTGATGTGCAGGTCCTCCACCGCCTGGCGGATGGTCTTGAGGAACTCAAAGGAGGCCCGGGCGTCGTTGCCCACGAAGACCGCCACGAACTCCTCCCCGCCGTACCGGGCGAAGAGGTCCGTGGAGCGCTGGAAGTAAGCGCCCGCCGTCTTGGCCACCGCGGCGATCACCTGATCGCCCGCGGGGTGGCCGAAGGTGTCGTTGTAGAGCTTGAACTTGTCGATATCGAACATGCACACGGAGAAGGGGAGGCCGAAGCGCACCGCCTCCCGCCACTTGGCAACGCTGGCACCCTCGTAGCACCGGCGGTTGGAGATGCCGGTGAGGTCATCCACCAGGGCCTGCTGCTTGAACTCCGTCTGATAGTGGTAGAGGTGGATGTGGGTGTTGACCCGGGCCTTGATGATGACCGGGCTGAAGGGCTTGGCAACATAGTCCACCGCCCCCAGCAGCAGGCCCCGCTCCTCGTACTGCTCGTCGGCCAGGCTGGTCAGCAGGATCACGGGGATGTGCTTGGTCAGCTCGGTGGCCTTCAGCTCCCGCAGGGCGGTAAAGCCGTCCATGTCCGGCATGATGACGTCCAGAAGGATCAGGGAGAAGCTGCCGTCCTTGGCGGCCAGGAGGCCCTCCTTGGCGGTGTGGCAGATCGATACGTCGTAGTCATCCCGGAGGATGGAGCGCAGAAATTCGGCCTGAACGGCGCTGTCGTCGATCACTAATATTTTATCCATGATTTCTCATCCTTTCACACCGCGTTGGGCGGTTTTTCGGAGGTGATGTCACGGGCGACATACACCACGGTCTTGGGCATGTCGTCCGGGCCCGTCTGGGCCATGATGGCGGTGGCGCGCACCAGCTGGCACGTGTCCCCCAGCTCCGGGAAGTCCGGCAGCTTGCGGTACTCTACCGCCGTGTAGGGCTGCCACCAGCGCAGGGTCTCCCGCAGATGGTCCACGCTCATGACCCGGAGGTACTCCTCCCGGTCGTCGGGGTGGATGAAGTGGGTGGCGTACAGCTCCAGGGCGGTGGTGAAGTTCACCTCGTCCCCCAGCACGTCCGTCACACGGTGCTGCTGGGTGACCGCCCGGAAGGCGTCCCGCTCCAAATCGATATAGTAGGTGGAGAAAAACAGGCTGCTCAGGCTGGTGATCATGTAAGCCCGGTCCTCCAGGGTCTTCGTGTGGACCTCCTCCTCCTGCTTCTCCCTGGTGACGTCCTGGCCCAGGATGTTGACCATCACCCGGCCCTTCTGCCGGCTGTAGAGGATGTGGAGCTCGATCCACCGGGGGTCCTCCCCCCGGACGCGGTACTGGCAGATATCCTCACCGTAGTCCTTGATGGTCTCCGCCCGCTCCCGCAGGTGCTCCAGGGACAGCAGGGCCCGGAACTTCCCGGCGTCGCCGGGGTGGACGTGGCGGTCCAGGGCGTTTTGTATGTAGGAGGCGTAGTCGCCGGTGAGCACGGCGTCCGGCCCTGCGGACTGGCTCAGGCGCACCCGCTCGCACAGGCCCGTCTCCAGATAGACGGTGTTCATCATCTGATACCGGGACTTGAGGATGGCGGCCATCCGGACGTCCCGCTCGGTCTGGGACAGGGCCAGGCCCTCCTGGAGCACGTTGTGGACGTCCTTGATGCACAGCAGGGCGAAACGCCCCTCCTCCTCCGGGGAGGGGATGACCTCCATGAGGCTCCAGTGGTACGCCTCCTCCATCCGGCGGCGGTAGAGCAGGGCGGGGGCCGACTCGGCCCCGGCGGCCTGCCGCAGGCGCTCCAGCCGGGTAAAATCGGTGAAGCGTTCCACGTCCTCCGGATGGACCGCGCCGCTGCGGGCGAACTGGCCGAGCACATGGGACAGGGAGTCCCGCTCCGGCTGCCAGGACTCCGGGTCGGACAGGAGCACGTCGCACCGGTCGCGGTCCAGGTCCACCCGCAGGATCTTGCGGTAGGCGTACCCCACCGCGTCCATCCGCAGCTCCACGGAGATCATAAAGGCGGGGACCCGGTCCTCCCAGGGGATCTTCACCGTGGACACGTCCACCACGCCGCCCCAGCGCTCGCTGTAACCGGTGCGGTTCCCCTCCGGCAGGGGCCCCTCCGCCGTCACGCCGGGGCCCAGCAGGGCCGTCAGCTCCGGAGGGCAGGGGGAACCCGGCTTGGCCTCCGGCGTAATTTTACACGCGCGTTTATTTAAATAGAGCAGCTTGCGGCTGTCCTCTTCCAGAACATAGACGCCGGTCTTTACCATGGCGTCCAGGATGGCCGTGCAGCTTGTGTATTCCAAGATCATCCCTCCAACGGTTCGGACAAGATCGTCGATCGATCATAGGTAGAAACATCATAGCACATCTTGCGGAAAGAATCAATCCACTGATGGCCCTCTTCCGGAAAATTCTGGCGGGAAATTTACCGGCCGTCCCCCTGGCACAGGTAGACCGCCACCCGCTCCAGCAGCTCCACCGAGCCCGCCCGGTAGCCGCTGATGCTGTAGACAGCCCGTCCTTCTCCGTCGCAGGCCACCACCAGAGGCGGCGTGTCCGGGTCGCACCCCAGGTGGCGGGCCAGGAGCTCCAGGTCATAGCTCCAGTCGTCCAGCAGGAGCTGGACCTTCTCCCAGCCGGACAGCCGTCCGGCCAGGGCGGGATGCCGCAGGCTCTCCCGGCTCCGCACCAGGAACAGGAGCCGGACCGGCAGGGCGTCCAGGGCGGCGCGGCGCTCCGTCAGCTCGTTCAAAACGTGCTCGCTGGGCTCGCCGCCCTCCTCCAGCCAGACCGCTAGGGCGGGCAGGCCGCCCTCCTGACGGAACAGGTCCGGGACGCGGCGGCCCTCCGGCGTTTCGGCTGATATGACGGGCAGGGGGCGGCTGTCCAGCATATCCTCCAACCGGCAGGGGCGCTGCCGCAGGGCGATGGAAGCCTCCTCGCCCGGCAGCAGACGGACGTCCCGGCGGGAGGCGAACTGGTTGCCGTTGGGCAGGCGTACGGAGGTGATCAGCCGGTACCGCCCGGCGGGGAGGACCAGCGTTTCCGCGCCCGCCTCGGGGTGGAGCAGCTGCCAGCTGCCGTCCTGCCAGCGGGAGAGGGACCAGGGCTGGTCTGTCCCGTTGAGGCGGAGGGTCCCCGTCTCCTGAGGACGGATGGGGTGGAACGCGCCGTCCCGCCAGACCTCCGGCGCTCCGTCCAGCGGGCGCAGCCGGGCGGGAACGCCCAGGGTCCGAAGCACGGCTATCAGGACCGCCCGGCGGCTTTTTTCATCGCAGACGCCGCCCTCCAGAGCGCGAAGGGGCGTCCAATAGAGATTTTCGTACAAGTTGCCGCCCGCGTCCTTCAGAAGGTCCTCCAGCCGCTCCCAGAGCCGGGCGGGGTCCTTCGGCCAGTCCGGCAGGAAGCGCCCCAGAGCGCTCCGCCAGGGGGTCAGGGGCTCCAGGGCGATCCGGGGACAGGCGGTATAGCGCCAGTAGATATCCTCCGGCACCCCGGCGGGGCAGTCGGGCAGATGGGCAAAATGGTCCTCCAGGACCTCCAGAGTCACGTCTCGCAGGTCTTTGTCCGACAGGGTGCGGACCAGACGTTCCCGGCGGGGAGCGCCGTCTCCCGACAGGAAGGCGCGGAGGACGTCCGCGTTGCCCCTGGCTTTGCGGAGCAAGCTTCCCTCGGGCGGGGGATAGGAGGCCGTCCGCTCCGCCCGGAGGGCGTTTCCCCGGCGCAGGGTCTCCGCCCGATGGGCCTTCTGCCCGGCGCTGAGGACGGCGGGGGCGGGTCCGCCGCCTGACGGGGCGTAAAAGTCGAGATCGATCCAATCCGCACCCTCCGCCTCCGGCGGGGCGAGGCGGAGGACGGTCTCCCCGTCTTGGCAGTCCGCTTCCGCAAAAAGGCCCTTCCAGTCCGCCAGGACGTGGAGGCTCCCCAGGCCCAAGCAGGCTTGGGCCTCGCCCTGATCGTTGGCGGTCAGGACGGCGATGGTGTGGAAGGAGGACTCGTTGAGGATCTGCAGCCGGAAGCGCGCTCCCGGGGCGGGCTTCCCGTTTGCCAGGGCGCGGAAGGTATAGACCCGGGTCCGGGCGTAGCGGGGGGTCTGGCTGAACCAGGCGACCCCGCCCTCCCGGCCCAAGAGCTCCCCGTGAAGGGGGGAGCCGCCCTGGCCGAAGATCCGGCTGTGGACCAGCATGGCCCGGGAGGCGGCGGTGACAAACCAGCCCCGGTCCAGCTCCGGCTCCGGCTCGCAGGCCCCCAGGAACCGCCATTCGTCCCCGCACAGGACCTCCACCCAGGCGTGGTTGTCGTCGCAGTGGGACCACCGGGGGGCGTAGACCTGCCGGGCGGGGACGCCCACGCTGCGCAGGGCGGAGACCAGGAAGGCGGATTCCTCCCCGCAGCGCCCGCTCCCGCAGCGGAAGACGGTGAGGGGGGAGGCGGTGCGCTCGTCCTGGGCCTGATAGCAGGCGTGCTCGTGGCACCAGCGGTTGACCTCCAGGGCCCGCTCCTCCATGCCGGGGAGGTCCTTCACCCGGGGCCAGAGGCCGGCGTGGAAAATTTCCCGGTGGAAGGAGAGGTCCTCGTCGTTGACACGGGGGAACAGGACGTAGTGGCCGAAAATTTCCTCCTCCAGCTCCCGGCACCAGTCCGCCGTCTCCCGGAGCGAGAGGGCATGGTCCGCGAAGCGGAGGAACAGCTCCGGCGGATAGCAGTCCAGATCGCTCTGGGGCAGATGCTCCCGGAGGAACGTCATGGCCCGCTTCCGCTCCGGGCCCAGGCCCGCCAGGAGGGCGTCCCAGCGGAGGGCGTATCCTTTCTCCATATTCATCTCCATTCCGGCACCGCCCCCGGCTCCAGCCGGATCTCCAGCACGGTGTCTACTGGGTCCGGCAGCACCGGGCTGGGCCCCAGGTCCGCGAAGACCATGTCGGGATAGTCGCTGTGTACCCAGCTGGTGGACAGCGGAACCTGACTGCCGTCCGCCAGACGGCGGATGGACCGGATCTGCTCCCGCTTCAGACCGTACAGGGGCAGGGGGCCGATGGAGTTCTCGTAGATGTGGCAGTAGAGCCGGTCGCCCTTCCGGGTGAGGCGGCCGTACTCCGGCTTGTCAAGTCCCGCAGGGCCGCAGCCGTATATGCTCTCGCCGTTGCGGTCCATCCAGCGGCCGATCTCCGCCAGGATGTGCCGGGACTCCTCCGGGAACCGGCCCTGGGCGTCGGGGCCCACGTTCAGAAGGAGGTTGCCCCCCTTGCTGACGCACTCCACCAGCTTCTTGACGAGCATGGAGGCGGGCTTGTAGTCGCGGTCCGTTGCGCAGTAGCCCCAGTGGCCGTTCATGGTCACGCAGCTCTCCCATACCAGAGGCTTCCCCTGGGCGTCCCGGAGGCCGTTGGGGGGAATGATCTGCTCGGGGCTCACGAAGTCCCCGTGATAGGGCGCGGGTTGACAGGCCGCCAGGGAGCCGAAGCCCTCCCCGCTGACCTCCAGACGGTTATCGACGATGACCTCCGGCTGGAGGGAGCGGACCATGTCCATCAGCTCCGAGGCCCGCCAGGCCTCCCCCCGGAGGTCTCCGTAGGAGAAGTCGAACCACAGCAGGTCCAGCTTGCCGTAGTTGGTACACAGCTCCCGGACCTGGTTGTGGAGATAGTCCAGGTAGCGGCCAAAATCCCGGTCCTCGTTCCCGTAGGCGGGATCGTCCCGCATGGGGTGGTGGAGGTCGCCGTAGTGGGGATAGTCCGGGTGCCGCCAGTCGATGAGGGAGAAGTACAGTCCCGCGCGGAGGCCTCTGGCCCGGGCGGCCTCCAGATACTCCCGGACGAAGTCCCGGCCCGCCGGGGCGTTGGTGGACTTGAAGTCCGTATAGGCGCTGTCGAACAGGCAGAAGCCGTCGTGGTGCTTGGCAGTCATGACCACGTACTGCATCCCTGCCGCCTTGGCTGCGTCCATCCAGGCCCCCATGTCGCAGTGCCGGGGGGCGAACTCGGCCATCAGGGGGTCATAGTCCCCGCTGGGGATGCGCTCGACGCTGCGCACCCACTCGCCCCGGGCGGGGATGGCGTACAGGCCCCAGTGGATGAACATTCCGAACCGGGCGTTGGTGTACCAGGCCACCCGGCGCTGGTAGGCCTCCTGTGAAAAGGTGTATGACATAGCTTAGCCTCCTTTGTTTGTTAGGGGTATTATACCGTCAGAGGGCCTTTGTGGCAAGCTCTTCTTGACAGGAACCGGCAGACATTTTATAATGAAGTCTACCATTATTAGGAAACGAGGTATTTCGTATTATGAGTCGAGTGCGTTTAGAAGTCTGCTGCGGCAGCGCGGACGACGTGATCCAGGCCCATCTGGCCGGCGCGGACCGGGTGGAGCTGAACAGCGACCTGTTCCACGGCGGGCTGACCCCCACCCTGGGGGAGCTGATCGTGGCCAAGCGGGAGACCGGGATGCCCGTCATGACCATGGTCCGGCCCAGGGAGGGCGGCTTCTGCTACACCCAGGCGGAGTTCGATACCGCCATCGAGGACGCCAAGCTGCTGCTCCACCACGGCGCGGACGGTCTGGTGTTCGGATTCCTCCATCCCAACGGGACCATCGACCTGGAGAGGACCCGGGTGCTGGCGGAGCTGGCCCGGGAGGCGGGGAAGGAGAGCGTGTTCCACCGGGCCATCGACGTGGTCCCCGACTGGCGGGAGGCCCTGGACGCCCTGATCGAGCTGGGGATCACCCGGGTCCTCACCAGCGGCCAGGAGCCGGACGTCTCCCTTGGCACCGGAACCGTCCGGGAGATGATCGAGTACGCAGCGGGGCGCATCCAGATCCTGCCCGGCGCGGGGATCACCGCCCGGAATATGGACCGGATCATTCAGGAGACAGGGTGCAGTCAGATCCATCTGGCCGCCCACAAGCAGGTGACCGACGCCTCCGTCAACAACAACCGCTCCATCTACTACGGCGGCTGTCTGTATCCGCCGGAGGACCGTTTCCAGATGATCGACAGCGGGTATATCGGCGGCATGGTGCAGCGCCTGCCGGAGCAGGGGTAAAGGAAGAAAATAGTAAGAGGAGGCCCGCCATCCGGCGGACCCCCTCGCTCTGTCAGTGTTCGCCGTGTTCCGGCTTATGCTCCGCGTACCACAGGTTCCAGCAGAAGTTATATGCCCGCCAGGTCTCCCCGTCGCCGCATAGGATGGTCAGGCTCTCCACCTCCGGGTGTTCGTACAGCACGTCTGTCACCGCGCGCAGCACCTTCTCCGCCGCCCGGGCGTTGTCGAACCCGAAGGCCCGCTGGGTGTCGTAGCAGGTGATGGACAGCGCCCGCTCCCCGTGGTCCAGCGCCCATTCCAGCCCGCTCACATACCAGAGGGCCAAATCCTCCGGCGAGGCCAGATAGATCAGCGGCACGGGCAGATGCTCCCGCCGCTCAAGGCGTACCTTTTCCGTCATGATCGTTCCACTCCTTCCTCCGGCGCCTGGAGGCGCCGGACCTTCTTCATTACATAGAAATAACTGGGGACAAGGATCAGGTCCGCGCCCAGCCAGGCCAGGACCTCGGCGCACATGACCCCCGTTCCCTCCAGCACCGCCGGAAGCAGCAGGGCCCCGCCGGTGCGCATGACGAACTCCGATATGCCCGACACCATGGGCAGCAGGGTATTGCCCAGCCCCTGGATGCAGCTGCGGGTGAGGTGCAGTACGTACAGCACCGGCAGGCAGACCGACATCAGGGAGAGATACCGGACGGCCACCTCCAGGGCCTCCCCGCTCTGGGTGGTCCCGGAGGGGATGAACCAGGACAGGACCCACCGCCCGCCCCCCAGCATGACGGCGGCGATGGCCGCCGAGGTGGCCAGGGCGATGGCCAGTCCGGCACGCATCCCCTGAGATATCCGTTCCAGCTTCCCGGCCCCCAGGTTCTGTCCGGCGTAGGTGGTCATGGCGTAGCCGTAGGATGTGGCGGCGATCTCCAGGACACCGTAGAGCTTGTTGGTGGCGGTGAACCCGGCGATGAAGGCTACGCTGAAGCCGTTGACAATGGTCTGGATAATCATGCCGCCCACGGCGATGATGGTATTTTGCAGGGCCATGGGCAGGCCCAGCTTCATGAGCAGGCCCCACAGCGCCCCGTCGAAGGCCCAGTCCTCCCGCTCCAGGCGGAGCGCCTCCACCCGGCGCAGCCGCAGGATGCAGCACCCCGCCGCCAGGCACTGGGCGATGATGGTCGCCGCCGCCGCGCCCCGGACGCCCCAGTGGAGGTCTTTGACGAACCAGAAGTCCAGGGCGATGTTGGTCAGGGAGGCCGCCGCCATGGCGATCAGGGGCGTCCGCCCGTCCCCCAGAGCCCGGAGCATGGAGGCGGCCAGGTTGTAGGCCGTCACCACCGGCAGCCCGGCGAACAGCACCCGGAGATAGTCGACGGCGATGGGCCGGATCTCCTCGGGGACCCGCAGCAGCACCGTCACCGGTTCCGCCATCGCCTCGCTGCCTATCGTCATCAGGACGCCGCACAGGGCCGAGAGCAGGATGGCGCTGGCCGCCGTCTTCCGCAGCCGGACGAAGTCCCCCGCGCCGAACCGCTGGGCCATGAGGATGGAGAAGCCCTGGGTAAAGCCCTGGATGGTCCCCAGGGTGAGCCAGTTGAGCCAATCCACCGTCCCCAGGGCCGCCAGGGCGTCCACGCCCAGCACCCGGCCCACTACGGCGGTGTCCACCACGGTATACATCTGTTGGAAGATATTCCCCGCCATCAGGGGGAGGGAGAACAGGAGCAGCAGCCGCCAGGGACTGCCCTCCGTGTGTACGGTCAAGCCGGAATGCTTTTGGGACATGGTCTTTCTCCGATCTGCGTTTCTGGTTTTCCCTATTATATCAGCATCCCGTCCTTTTGCAAGAGCAAACAGCAAAAAAGGGCCCGCCGCCAGCGGAAAGCCGACGGCGGGCCCTTTACAGCGGGGACGGTTTTCAATCAGTGATGGATGCCCCGGTTCTGGTCGCCGGAGGGATTGGAGCCAAACTCGTAGTCGTTGCCGGGCAGAACGGCGTTGAGGAGGATGCCCGCAATGGCGGCGATGGCCAGGGCGGTGAGGGTGATGCTGGTCCCGCCCACGGAGAAGGTCAGGCCGCCGGAGAAGCCCAGGCCGCAGACCAGGATGACGGCGGCGATGATGAGGTTCCGGGAGTTGGTGAAGTCCACCTGGTTCTCCACGATGTTGCGCACGCCGATGGCGGAGATCATGCCGTAGAGCATGAAGCTGA
>ERZ779629.985-NODE-985-length-10319-cov-9.342362_pt1 | contig 10319 bp, 5 predicted proteins | sample MGYA00514192_ERZ779629 | MGnify/ENA primary metagenome ERZ779629 (study PRJEB29562, sample SAMEA4376709) | mouse gut metagenome | isolation source: Cecum | study: EMG produced TPA metagenomics assembly of the A DSS colitis mouse model was used to assess the... | reverse complement strand
ATTCACCGCGGCTTCCGTAATGCTCCACTTGGGCCCCACCTCAAGATCCTTCCAGTAGTACTCCCACCGCTCCACGCCCGCTTCGTCTACCTGGGGCAGCACTACCGGATCACCGTAAGGAACCCCATCCTTCCAGAGCTGGATCTGGATCGGATCGTGCTTCTTCTCGCTGTCGCTCCAGGTCTTTACCACCTGGATGTCGATCTTCGTTTTTTCCTCAACGCTTACCTTTTTCTCGACCTTCGCGTCAATGTCCCACACCCAGCCCCCGCTGGAGCCTGAATCGCCGGAGCTTCCATACCAGGTGGGCAGGGAGACCAGATAGGGCAGGGTTTTATAGAGCTGATAAACCTGCCTGCCGTCCTTATCATACACTTGCTTCCCCTGATCGTCAAGTTTTGCCTTCACGAAGGGGTCGGTAAATACCAGATAAAGGCCCGGCCGCAGGTTTTGGAAGCTCACCGTGCCGTCCTTCCCAGCCTGGAGGGTCTGCGCGGCCCTGTCCTGGCCCCGCGTCACTTCGCCCTCCAGCCGCTTGGCCAGCTCCACCCAGCCCGACTGGGTGAGCCTGTTCAGATTCACGCCTTCGAGGTATTCCTGAAACTTCCCCTCCGCCTGGAACCGGACGTCAGCGTCCACAGAGGCCACCCGGTACAGCCTGACGGTCACGCCCTCCATGGCCTGGCCATAGGCCAGCGTCAAGGAGCACTTCCGGCTGGAGCTGAAGCCGGGGATCTTCCCCGAAGCCGCCAGGGCGGGCTGGGCCAGCCCCGCGCACAGCATGAGGCACAACGCCGCCGCCATGGCCCGCCGCAGATATTGTCTCAGTTTCATGTTGGCCGCCTGCCTTTCCATGCTTATGTCTTCCGCTTCTTCTTGGTCTTCTTCCCGCCGGGGTTTATGATCAGCCATACCGCCAGGGCCAGCAGCATGGGAGCCGCCGCCACCGGAGCCACCAGCACCGGGTCGATGCGCACCGCGTCCGAGGTGACGCGCACCGACACGGCCTGCTCCGGGTTGGCGATCCGCCTGCCCCGCACCAGCAGCCGGTGGCTGTTGATGCCGTAGGGCGTGCACGTCACCAGGGTGCAGTGATCCTGCCCCCGGGTGATGCCCAGGTCGTCTACCTCGTGGGGAAGTACGATGTGGATCTGGTCGATCTCATAGGTCAGCGTCTCGTTGAGGACGCGGATCTGGAAGATGTCCCCCTCGCTGAGCCGGTCCAGGTCGGTGAACAGCTTCGCGCTGGGCAGTCCCCGGTGCCCGGACAGCACGCAGTGGGTGGACGCGCCCCCCACCGGCAGGGAGCTGCTCTCAATGTGCCCCACCGCCACCTGGAGCACCGACTCCTCCGTGCCGTGGTAGATGGGCAGGGAGCAGTCGATTTTGGGGATCTCGATATAGCCCATGATGCCGCTGCCGGATATGTCCAGCAGGGACAGGTACTCCTCCCATTCCGCTTCGGTGAGCTTGTAGGGAATGGATTTCTCCGCCAGCCCGGCGTTATACGCGCAGGCGGCCAGCCACAGCTTTTCGTAATCCTCCTCGGTCAGGCCGGACACGCTTTCCGAGTAGCTTGCGATGGCCTGGGACTGGTGGAAGGAGTTCCAGTAATCGCTGAAGGAGGGGTAGAGCATGATGGCCGACCCCGCCAGCAGGATGATGATCAGCAGGACGGTGGACAGGTGCTTTTTCATGGGGCCATATCCCTCCCTCGCCGCGCCGCGGGACGTGCCGCGGCGCGGCGGGGGCGCGGGGTTCCTTTGGTTTGTGCTTACGGCCTTCCGCCGTTTTGGGGCTTAGCGGCCCGGGTGCCCAGAGGCAAACGCCGCCCGCCGTGCCGGGTTTTTACTCGTCGTCCACGCTGGCGCGGCGTTTGGTGATCAGCAGGACGACCGCGGCCACCACAAGGACGCCGCCGCCGATGTAAAAGATGGTGGTGCCGATGCCGCCGGTGCTGGGGAGCAGGGAGCCGGTCTTGTTGAGCACCTTCACGCCGCTCGTCTCATCAAACACGCCGTCCACGGCCTCGCCAGCCATGAGGTCGGCGTTCTGAATGGTGAATTTTTGACGGCCCTCAATGGCATTATAGCCGCTGGGAGCCTTGGTCTCCTCCAGCCAGTAGTCGCCGTTCCCCAGGCCGGACACGATCACATTACCGGCCACAATCGTGGTTGTGGTGCCGCCGGCAGCAATCTCCTCCGGGGTGGCCACGCGGTAATGGTAAGCATGCTCGGTGCGGCTGTCGTCTTCGCCGTGGGCGGTTCCGTCTTCCTTCACGAAATGAATGGGCTCACCCTCGGTCTCGGCAGTATACACGCTGAACTCCGCTCCCTCAATCTGCTTCATGCTGTTGCCGTCCAGCTTCACCAGCTGGAAGCAGTAGGTGGGAACCTTCGGCTCAGAGGTGGAGCCTATTTCAAACCCTTCGCCGTAATTCAGAGTGGCATCGTTTTCAACAACCGTAACGCCTTCCGCGGTGACGGTCATCTCGTAGTGGATGACCACCTCCACACCTTCCTCCGGCAGGCCCTTAACATAGCCGGCGGGGAAAACAACCTCAAAGCCGGTATCCGTCTTTGTCGTCGTAATTCCGGCGGCAGCAAGGGCCCCGCTATCAAGCACAGTACCGCCAACCTGGATCGTCATGGCGGCAAACTGAGCATCGCTGAAGGACAGGCCCTTTTTAATTGTATCGGTCACTTTATACTGAATCCCGGTGGGATAGGCCGTAAACTTAATATCAAACGGGAGGGTCTTGCCCACCATGGTGCTGGTGTCTACCGGCGTCTTCTCAACGGTGGACTGCGGGTTCTTGTTCTCGATGGTCACGTTGGGCGCGGCGGTGTCCAGACTGCAAACGGCACCGTCGGAGGAGTTCAGCAGGTAGTAGCCCAGGGGCAGATCCGCAAAGGTCAGGGTATAGGTCGGGAGCTTTCCCTCCTCCTCCTGCTTGTTAGTGCCGTTGGTTGCGTCGGCCACCTTCGAGGCCACCTCCGGCACATTGTTCCCCTTGGCCCAGGCCAGGGCCGCTTTCGCAAACTCCTTGACATCCGCGCCATCCTTCCAGGTCACATAGCCCTTTTCGTCGATGTCCACATAGTTCCGGCCAGAAGCGGTCTCCGTGGCGGGGTCAGCGAAAAAGCCTGCCCAACCGCTGTTGACCTTATAAAGATAGGCGTTGGTGTCGCGGTTATACGCCGTCAGATCCAAAACCCTGTACAGCTTGGAGGTGGAGTTCTCCACCGCGTTGGTTACGGTGATGGTGCCCGTCTGATTTGTGGTGTCCTCCAATACGCTGGGATCGCCATTGGGTCCAGCGGCGGCAAACGCCGGAACCGCCAGAGCCATCACCATCACCAAGGCAAGCACAATGCCCGCCAGTTTCTTGAACCGCTTCATGTTCGTTCTCCTTTCAATCTTTCCTGAACTGCTTTTGCCTGCGCGGGGAGAGGTTCATGCTCTATCCTCCGCCCCCTCTCCCTGGGATCTCTTTTTATACCACAGGATGCCCGCCGCCAGCAGCGGCACGCACGCCACAGTATACGCCGGTCCGGCCCCCCCGGTGGAGGGCATCACATAGGACGTCCGGTTGGTGCAGACGGCCACCACATAGCTGCCGCCCTGGCTCAGCTGGCCGCTCACCGTGCGGCCGTCCCCGCTGTATTCGGGCGTCGGGGCGTCGCCGAGCACCTCGCCGTCCTCGCTGCCCCGGTGGGTCTCCACCTTGAACTCGGGCACGTAGCCCGGGTACTCCTTCTCGGTGATGGTGTACCTCGTCCCCGGCGGCAGGCCCGTGATAATATAGGACTGGCCGCTGACCAGCTTCACCGAAATCTGCTCCTCGGTATCCAGGGCCACATTCACCTGCTCCCACACGCCGTTGGTGCCCCGCTTGTAGACCTTGGCGTTCACCAGATCGGAGAGGGGATCGCCGTTTCCGTCCGTCAGCTGGATGGCAAACTCAAATTCCTCGCCGCTGTCCGTGCCCACAACCTCCTTCTCCAGGTGCAGGGCGGCCTCCGTATCCGGGGCCTTGTAGGTGGTGCTGGTGACGCTGGGCAGGGTGTACTGCATCCAGCAGGTGGAGCCGGACGCGCCGCGCTCCACGTAGAAGAAGGTGAGCGTGTGCTTCGTGGAGTTGGCCTCCGGGGCGGCTCCGCTGGTGCAGTCGGCGGGCTCCCGATCGGGCTCTCCGATGTAGTCCCACAGGTCCACATACTCGCCCACGGCGGTGTGCACGCCGCCGATGTCACACACCAGCTTGCCGTCCAGGAATACCCACATATCATCGTCGCCGAAGAAGTAATACTCCAGCGGGCCCACGTAATCGTTGGGCAGGTCGAAGGTCAGCTCAAAGGTCATGCCGAAATAGCTGTTGTGATCCGGGCCATTGTTGTCGGTCTTGGGCAGGGTTTTATTTTCGCCGATGCCAACGCCGTGGCGTTGTTCCGCTTTCCCATTGCCGCCGAACTTGATGTCGTGGCCGTCCGCGCCCCAGGTTTCCGCCATGTCCATGGGCCAGAAGCTGTTGTAATACCGGATGGGCTTGGGCTTGCCCGATGGGGCCCATCCCTCCATCTGCTGGAACCTGTCAAGGCCCCCTGCCGTTTTCCCGCTGCCCGCGCTGGTCAGGGTATAGGTATCCCCGGCCCGGCGGAAGGTGAGCTTATCGACATTATTCACCAGGGTCTTTCCGGTGGCCGGCCCTCCCGCAAACAGGCTCGGCCCCGTGATCCCGCTGGAGTAAACCACATCGCCGTTTTTCATGCCTGAGACAATCCCAAAGGAGCAGTTCTGGAAGTTGGCCGCATTGGCCTTGTTAATGCTTATACCGCCCCAGCCGGTGGGCAGAACGCCGTCGCTGTTTCCGAAGGCGTACCGCTGGCTCCCGCCGGCGTTGGCCGTGCTGTTGATGCCCTGCTTACCCACCTGGATATAGGCTCCGCTGCCGCCCTGCTCCAGCTCCGCCTGCTGGCTGGAGGGCCTGCCGTTCGCCTGATTCCTCGCGTCCGCCTCCGAGGCGTAAACCTTCCCGTCGCTGACGTCATAGTCGTAGAAATTCGCCTTCACGTCCTTGCTGGCGTCCTGCGCCTCATAGATCAGCTCCACCTCACAGCCGTCCTCCAGATAGAGGAAGCCGGGGTTGTTGTCGGCGGTCTTTTTCCGGTTCGTCAGCTGGAGCGTGTCCACGTTCGTCTTTACCGTCCACCCGGTGAAGCCCGCGGCGGAGCCCTCGTCCCGGTACCGCACCTGGATTCCCGCCAGCTTGTAGTGGTTGTCCGCGCCCACGCCCTTCAGCGTGACGATATCAATATTGTTCAGCTTGTTGGCGGTGCTGTAATTAAATTTCCGGGATCTGTAGACCTCCTGGCGGTCGGTGCGCATCAGGACCGTGCCCTCGGCCTTGTGGACATACATATTCGTGGTATTGGGCGTCACCCCGTTTTTCGGCATCTGCTTGCCGGACGTGTCAATGATGCTGATCTCCGCGTAGTCCGCCTTGTCGATCGTCTCCCCGTATTCCACGGCGTTCTCTTTCGCCAGCTCAAAATCCGTCGCCACTGTCCGCACCTGGCTGACGTACCGCACCACGAAGTCGGGGTAGACCTCCTTGTTCAGGGTCAGCAGCATCATGCCGTCCTGAGACAACGCCATGGGCCTGGACTCCGGCTCCTCCCCCACGGCCTCCCCGTCCAGGGAGAGCGTCACGATCTCCTCCAGTCCGTTGGCGGTGTATACGTTCAGGGCGGCCTCGGCCTTCTCCATCTCCACACCATCGGCGGGGATCTCGTCCTCCACCGCGCTCATAATGCCCGCCTCGCCCTGGCTCACGGCCTCCAGCAGCGCGTGGGTGGGCTTGACGACGGCGGTGATCTCGCACTGGGACAGATCCAGCCTCATCCCGTTCCACACCGCGTCCAGCGCGATGGCCTGCTGAAGGATGGGCTCCTCCTCCCGGGCGGCCTCGCCGTCCAGAATGGCCTGGAACCTGGGGTCGTCCTCGGTCAGCTCCACCACGCGGATCTCCATCAGCGCGGGGTCCAGCTCCATGTCCTGGCCGGGGACGTACCCGGAGCCGTCCGTCCCCGTGTCCATATCAGGTATGGGGACGCTGTTGTAAACAGCGTCCCCGGGATCAGTCACTGATCCCGCCCCGCCGTCCTCCGGCGGCAGTTCGGCGTTGGGTTCGCTGTCCATGTTATTTGCCATCCCGCGGGGCTTGGCGGCCAGCGGGATCTCAAGATACTCCTCGCCCAGATCCACCTCCTGGGGCGGCTGGTCTGGGACGGCGGGCTCCGGCGTCAGGATGGGCTCATCTGTGGGGGCCGGCTCCGGCTCCCCGGTCTGGGCGGGATCGTCCGGGCCGGAGGGCGCGGGCTCCCCGGTCTGGGCGGGATCGTCCGGGCCGGAGGGCGCGGGCTCCCCGCCGGGTTCGGGCTGGTCCGGCAGGCTCTCCTCCTCCAGCCGCGCCACGCCGCTGATGTGGTAGGTCACGGTGAACGCCTCCCCCTCGTAGACGAAGGGGTAGTCCTCCAGCACGATGCCGGGGACGGGGTCCGGCTGCGGCTCCCCGTCCTGGCCGGGGTTCTCGGACTCCTCCGGCTCCGGGGCCTCGCCGCCCTGGTCCTCCTCCAGGCACTGCGCGGTGTGCATATGCTCCTCCAGGGTGCAGCACAGCGCGCCGCTCTCAAAATAACAGCCGCCGCCGTGGAGGTGCTCCTCCCGGCCGCAGAAATACTTGTCGTTCTCGTTGGGGAGGATCTCCACGTAGCAGGAGTCCACGTGGCGGTGCTCCTCCAGGCCGCACACCAGCGTCCGGATCTCCTCCGGCTCCCCGCCGGGGACGGAGACGCAGTCCTGGCTGTGCTGGTGTTCGCCCGTCTCGGGCAGGCCGCACACCGGCGTCCCCGCCCCGTCATAGCACCCCTCGCCGTGGGCGTGGGGGATCAGCTCCTGCCTCTGGCAGGCCAGCACCTGCGCGCTCTCGTAGCATTCATCGCCGTGGATGTGCCCCGGCTCCCGCTCCTCCTCGGCGCACACCTGACGCTGGGCCCAGTCCCAGCACCCATCGCCGTGGGTGTGGCCCTGGCCCTCCTCCTGGCCGCAGATCCGCAGCTCCTCGTCGGTCATCCAGCAGGCGGCGGTGTGGGCGTGCCCCTCCTGGAGCACGTTTCCCTCCTCGTCCACCTCCGGGGCGCACTCCTCCAGGCCGCACTTCAGCCGCCGGCGCACCACCACGGTGAAGCAGCTCTCCTCATGGGTGTGCTCCCCGCTCTCCTCCCGGCCGCAGACAGGCTCCTCCGCCTGCTCCGTGGGGTAGCAGCCGTCGGCGTGGGTGTGCCCGCCCTGGCCCTCCTCCTGGCCGCAGATCAGCTCCCCCTTGTCGTAGGCGAAGCAGGCGGCGGCGTGGGTGTGGCCCAGCTCCTGGAGCTCCTGGCAGATCAGGCTCCGGGACTCCTGGTAGCACTCCGCCGTGTGGGCGTGGGCCTCCAGCTGGGGCAGGGCGCAGATCAGCTCCCCCCGCTCGTCATAGCAGAAGGAATCGTGGGTATGGATCAGGGTCTCCCCGCCGGACCCCGCGCCGCACACCAGCTCCGGCTGGGGGGAGGCCAGCTCCAGCTGGTAGCAGCCCTCGCTGTGGGTGTGGGCCTCCAGGCCGCACACCACCTCGTTGGACAGGGTGATGGCGGGCATGATCAGCGCGTACACCGTGGCGAACGCCACCAGCAGGGCGAGACAGCGGATCAGCTGCGTCCTGTATTTCTGCTTATGGCGGGACCTGATGTAACGGTCCACCTGCCTGGACAGACGGTCGTCCATGCTCCACACACTCCTTCCCGAAGGGATCTCCCTGCCCGGACCTTCCGGCCCGTATCCTATACTATGCCGAAGCCCTCAAAGGGCCAGACCCGGAACAGGAGCTTACCCACCACCTGTTCGTCCCCCACGCAGCCCAGGGCCGTGTTCCGGGAGTCCAGCGACACGCTGCGGTGGTCGCCCATGACGAAAATTTTGGATTCCGGCACCTGGTAGGGCAGCGTGATGTCGCAGTCCCCCAGGGCCTTCTCCACCAGGTACGGCTCGTACAGCTCCACCTCGTTGACGAACACGTTCCCGTGCTCGTCGATGTCCACCCAGTCCCCCGGCCCGGCAATGACCCGCTTTACCAGGATCTTGTTGTCGTAGTAAAAGGCCACCACGTCCCCGGGCTGGAAGGACAGCCCCTTGACGCACACCACCACCTGCCCCCCCGTCAGGGTGGGGGCCATGGAGTCGCCGCTGATCTGGAGGACGGGCACCCAGAGGGTGGCCACCAGCACCGCCGCCGCGGCCACGGTGATCAGGGCGTAGATGGTATTGCGCATGACACGGCGGAACCGGGACCGGTATTTCTCCCGCCCCAGCTCCTTCTCCAGCTGCTCAATGGTTGGCACCTCTAACGGCTGCCGCTCCTTGCGTTTATCCTTTTTCTTCATATGGCCACCGTTTTCCTAATCATGCTGCCAGCCAAAGAACAGCGTGGTCTTTCCGTTTTCCCGCTGCTTGCGCAGGCCGAAGGGCCCCCGGCCCTCGCTCCGGGCGGGCCGCCTGCGCAGCGGCTCCAGTTCCGGCTCCGGCGCGGGCTGGGGAGGCGGCTCCGGCGCGGGGGGATGCAGCCGGGCCGCGGGCTCCGGCTCCGGCGGGAGCTGCGCCCCCTCCGGAAGGGGGTAGAACTCCCGCACGCTCTGTAGGTACTGGTCCGCCGCCCGCTGGGCCGCGTCGAAGATCCCGTTGAGCTTCAACGCCGCCTCCGCCAGATTGCCCACGTCCACCACGCTGGTCTCGTGCTTGGCCCGTTCCGCCTCCAGCGACTCCCGCAGCTCGTGGATCTGGGCGTCCTTGTGGTCCAGGCGGTCCCGCAGGCGTTCATAGCCCTCCTCCATCTGCTTGAGCTGCTCGTCCGTCTCCTTCAGCATCCGGCCCAGCCGCTCCGCTTCCTTCGCCTGGTCCAGCAGAAGCTGCAGCAGCTCCCGCCGGCCCAGCTTTTGCAATTCCTTATCCGTCATGGCGTGTTCTCCTTCACCCGATAGTCGTCCGCGCCCGCGCCGGCGGGAGGCTCGCGGCATCCGCCCTCCAAAGCCAGGCCACCCCCAGACCAAGCGGCTTGATCAGGGCCAGCCCATACCGGCGGCGGAACAAATGACGGTCACGTCGGACACACGATCACCTGCCCCCGCAGCGGCGCGGCTGGAGCATCGCCTGGAGCGCGCAGCACCGCTTCCGAAGGAAACACATGGAAGCCGCTACAAAATCATCCAGTTTCAACAAAAAATTCCGCCTCTTGCCCAAACTATGCCAGGTCAAGCGGCTTGACCAGCCCAGTGAGTACAAGCGGCGGAACAAATGACGGTCACATCGGACACACGGTCACCTGCCCCCGCAATGGTGCGGCTGGAGCATAGCTTGAAGCGGACGGCCCCCTTCCCCGCCTCCCAGGGAAACAATGGAAGCCAAAGCAAAAACATCCAGTTTCGACAAAAAATTCCGCCTCTTGTCCAAACTATGCGGGTCAAGGGCTTGACCCACCCAGTCAGTACAAGCGGCGGAACAAATGACGGTCACACAGGACACACAATCACCTGCCCCCGCAGTGGTGCGGCTGGAGCACAGCTTGGAACGGGCGGCCTCCACTCCTGAGAATCATGGGCCATGGAAGTAGCCGGCAAAATCCATCTTATGTAGCAAGGAATGGTATTATGAAAGGAGCAAACCGGCGGCCTCCCCCTCTCACGTGCCCATTGTACCATAAAATTTTCAAAATGCAAGAGATTTTTCCTGTCCCCGCGAACAAAAAACTTCGGTTTTGGCACTGTTCCTCCGTTTTGTTGGTAAAATGGCAATTATTTGGGTTTTTCCGCCACCTGCTCGCAGTATTCGGGCCAAAGTCCATGAATTATTTACAGATTCCCGCCCCTGTCAAAGCGGAACGGCATACCGTCCGGGCAGCGGAACGCGCCCCTCCGGGCGGAGCCGCAAAAGACCTCCCCCGGTTCCAGGGAGCCGGAGGAGGTCTTTTAGAACCTGTATTCACAGCCGAGGATGCCGGGTGGACGAGGGATTTTCCCGCCAGACAAGGCGCGTTTTCGCAGGAATACTTTGTGTATTGCAAGAAAACGCAACGCAGTATGGCGGAAAAAGACCCGTCCACACGGTGTTTGAGGTTGTGAATACAGGTTCTTATAATTGACGCAGTTAAAAAGAAGTGTACACTTCTTTTTAACCAGCCTGTCGAAAAGCGGCCTGCCAGGGAAATATCCAGGCAGGCCGCAAAGCAT
>ERZ779629.983-NODE-983-length-10345-cov-6.177843_pt1 | contig 10345 bp, 6 predicted proteins | sample MGYA00514192_ERZ779629 | MGnify/ENA primary metagenome ERZ779629 (study PRJEB29562, sample SAMEA4376709) | mouse gut metagenome | isolation source: Cecum | study: EMG produced TPA metagenomics assembly of the A DSS colitis mouse model was used to assess the... | reverse complement strand
GCAAAAACGCGCCAGAACCAATGGTTCTGGACTCCTTTCTCGGGGCCGCCCTTTGGGCGGCCACCTCGGCGGGGGAGTAAAGGGCCGTGCGGCGGTTTGCTTGGGTAGGCGAAGCCTCCGAAGTTCCAGTACTCCTTCTGCCGCTCTGGTACTTGTAGAACTCCGGCTGCCGCCCTTTCAAAGGGGGACTGCCCGTGGGGCGGCCTTTGGCCGCCTTAGGGTTGGGGCCGCCGTAGGCGGCCTAACACCTGCAAGGGGCACACGGTCTAACGGTACATTCTGCAAGTTTGCACCCCTTACGCCAGACCACCGTGCCGAGTGCCGCGAGGCAACCAGCACCTCCGATAGCACTGTGCGCAGAAGTAAGCAATGGCATCGGCCCAGGGCATGGACGATAGAACGGAAATCCGAAGGTCGTAGCGTAACTAATATCCCCCGTAATTCAGGAAGGTTCTTAGGAAACGTAGTTTCCTAAGTGACTTTTTGGGTACTTTTTGTTCACACAAAAAGTACCCGCAGGGTCCGGGGGCGAGAAGCCCCCGGGCCATCGATAGGAAAAATCTCCCCGCCGCCCCGAAGGGGCGGCACGAAACTCCCCCTAGATTTTTTTACAAAGCCCTCCAAAAACCCCCTTGACAAATCTGAGAAAGAAGCGTAGAGTTAGTCTCGACAAACCACGACCCCTACATAAGGAGAAACTCTATGAAGAATCAAAAGGAACCGATGACCCTGGACAAGCTGGCCGTCGGAGGGAGCTGCGTCATCGAGCAGGTGGGCAACCAGCGGGGGGCGGTGAAGCGCCGCCTCATCGACATGGGTCTCACCCCGGGGACCACGGTGGAGCTCATCAAGATGGCCCCCTTCGGCGACCCCATGGAGGTCCGCCTGCGGGGCTACGAGCTGAGCCTCCGGAAGGAGGACGCCGCCCAAATCAAAGTCAGTGTGGACGGCCTGCGGTCCAAGGAGGGCAGGGCCGTCTCCGAGAGCGCCTACCACCTGGGGGCGTCCTGCCACGGGGACTGCGCCCGCTGCAAAATGGGCTGCGCCGGCCCCAAGGACCTGGAGGCCATGCACAGGGCCCACCGGCACGAGCAGGAGCAGCACCCCCGGGACTACGACCCCCACGCCCACGACCAGCGCCCGTGGAAGGTGGCCCTGGTGGGCAACCCCAACTGCGGGAAGACCACGCTGTTCAACGCCCTTACTGGGTCCAACCAGTACGTGGGCAACTGGCCCGGGGTGACGGTGGAGAAAAAGGAGGGGGAGGCCCGTCTGGGGGACGCGGCCTTCACGGTGGTAGACCTGCCGGGGATCTATTCCCTGTCCCCCTACTCCATGGAGGAGCTGGTGGCCCGGAAGTTCATCATCGAGGAGCGGCCGGACGCCATCATCGACATCGTGGACGCCACCAATCTGGAACGGAACCTCTACCTCACCATGCAGCTGCTGGAGCTGGAGCGGCCGGTGGTGCTGGCGGTGAACTTCATGGACGAGGTGGAGAAGAAGGGGGACGTCATTGACTGCGGGCGGCTGGCCGCCAGCCTGGGCGTGCCGGTGGTGCCCATCTCCGCCCGGGACAACATGAACATCGACCTGCTGGTGGAGGAAGCCCACCGGCAGATGCACACCGGCCTCACCGTGGAGCCCGACGACCTCTACGACGACTTCACCCACGCCGTCCATCACCGCATCAGCGAGATCATTCACGACCGGGCCTATGAGAAGGGCGTCCCGGCTCACTGGGCCTCCATCAAGCTCCTCAGCGGGGACGAGGAGGTGGCCAGGGACCTGGACCTGGACCAGGCAACCCTGGATCAGATCGACGGGATCGCCAGGGAGTACGAAGCCACCAGCCCCCTGGGGGACCGGGAGACCCTGCTGGCGGACAGCCGCTATCGCTTCGTGGAGCGGGTGGTCCGCTCGGCGGTAAAGAAAAAGGACCATGAAGGGGAGCGGACCGTCACGGAGCGGATCGACGCCGTGGCGACCCACCGGATCTGGGCCATCCCCGTCTTCCTGGGGATGATGCTGGCGGTATTCCTGGTGACCTTCAGCGGGCCGGGGGCCTGGATGTCCGACGGCATCGCCTGGCTGGTGGAGGAGGTTCTGTGCCCCGGCGCGGCCGGGTGGCTGGAGGCGGTCCGCGCGCCGGGATGGCTCTCCGGACTTCTGGTGGACGGGCTCATCTCCGGCGTGGGCGGGGTGCTGACCTTCCTGCCCATGATCGCCCTGCTCTTCTTGTTCCTCTCCATGCTGGAGGACAGCGGCTATATGGCCCGGGCGGCCTTCGTCATGGACCGGACCCTGCGCCACTTCGGCCTCAGCGGGAAGGCCTTCATCCCCATGCTCATGGGCTTCGGGTGTACGGTGCCCGCCGTGATGGGCGCCCGGACCATGGAGAACGACAAGGACCGGCGGATGACCATCCTGCTGGTGCCCTTCATGTCCTGCGGGGCGCGGCTGCCAATTTACGGGCTCATGACCGCGGCGTTTTTCCCCCGGTACGCGGGGCTGGTGGTGTTCGGGCTGTACCTCCTGGGCCCGGTGATGGCCATTATCTCCGGGCTGATCCTCAAGCGGAGCGTCTTCCAGGGGGAGCCCGCGCCCTTCCTACTGGAGCTGCCCCCTTACCGGATGCCTACGTTGCAAAACATCTGGCTCCACGTGTGGGAGCGGGTGCGCGACTTCCTGACCCGGGCGGGGACCGTCATTGCCGCCATGAGCGTGGCGGTCTGGTTCCTCCAGAGCTTCGGGCCGGACCTACGGATGGTGGAGGACACGGCGGACAGCATCCTGGCCCTGGTGGGCGGGGTCGTGGCGCCGGTGTTCGCGCCCATGGGCTTCGGGGCGTGGCAGGCGGCGGTGGCGCTGCTCACCGGGCTCATCGCCAAGGAGGCGGTGGTCAGCTCCATGAGCCTGTTCTACGGCTTCTCACTGACGGACTACGCCGCCGCCGGGGCGGCCATGGCGGCTACCTTTACCCCGGCCTCGGCGCTGGCGTTCCTGACGTTCTGCGCGCTGTATACGCCCTGCGTGGCGGCCATCGCCACCATCCGCCGGGAGATGAACAGCCTCAGCTGGACCGCGCTGGCGCTGGTCTGGCAGCTGGGCGTGGCCTGGCTGGCGGCGTTCGCGGTATACCAGGTCGCGGCGCTCCTGATGTGAGCCGGGACCAGCCCCCAGCCGCTGCGGGATACCGTAAGCGAAATTGCAAAAAGTGCCCCGCCCGGTTCTGAACCGGGCGGGGCGCTTTTTACCCTCACGCCAGTCCGCTGCACCATGCAAGTGCAACGGACGCTCAAAACTCAAAGAACGAATTATCCATTCGATGTTGGCTGTCCAAAATGGAGTCGCTGTTCAATCTCCGCTGCCGCAAGTTCTTGTCCTTGTCCAGCAGGGCGCAGTAAAGGACGTCCGTAACATAAAGGAACATCAGGTTGTTAGAAATAGAGACCGAATTTTGAGTCGTGATCTTATCGCTGATAATAAACTTATGATCGATGAGATCGCCCAGTTTCGGGGAATCATAGCTGGTAATGGAAATGACCACCGCGCCATTTCCGTGGCAGATGGAGATGGCCTGATACAGCTCCTTGACCAGCAGCGTGGGGGCGATGACCAGGACGACGTCGTCCCGTCCGATCCCGCTGGCAAGGATGCGGGCGTCGTTCAGGTCGGTGACCGCTTTCGAATAGAGCCCCGCCATACCCAGCCGGAACTCCAGCTGCTGGGCGACAAAGCGGGTGTTGGACATAGAGAAGATGTAGATGTGCGAAGCCTTATACATTTCGGCCGCCGCGCGGAATACCTGGTTTTCGTCCAGCATGGCGGTGGTATTGATCAGCATGTGGCGGTAGTCCTGGCTGATGGCCGCGATAAAGCTGTCCTGATTGACTGGCTCCGCCTCCCGCATAGAGTTGTAGAAGCTGTCCTGCGCCAAAGCCACCTTGAAGCTGTTGAAGCCCTTGAACCCGATCTTCTTGCAGAATCGGTTGATGCTTGCCTCGGATGTATGGGTGCTCTGGGCGGCGGCGGTGATCGTGCTGACGACCACCTGATCCGGATGATTGATCACATATTGAGCGATCTCGTTTTCGCTGACAGTCAGACTGGACTGCATGGAGATGATCTTCGCGATGACGGCTGAAACCATTACAGTTCTCCTTAATATGGAGTTTTTTATAAATATAGCACAGCCCCGCCGGAAAGTCAAACCGAAGGCACGCCGCTGGCGCTTCTGGTAAAAAAGTCAAAATCTTTCGGCAATATAGAAAATTTCTTTCATACCTATTGACAGTTTCTGAAAACTATGATATTTTCTAAAAGTCAACAGTGAAGATCGATAAACATTCGCGCGGCAAGCCCGCTGCGCTTGGTGAGTTGCGACAATTTAAACGGAGGCTGAGGAGAATGACGCGGACGATTTACGAGAAACGGTTTGATGTTTTTGTGGCAGGCGGCGGCGTTTCCGGATGCGCGGCGGCGTTGGCGGCCGCGCGGAACGGGGCCTCCGTGCTGGTGGCGGAGCAAAACGGCTATCTGGGCGGAAGCCTGACCGGATGCGGCGTTGGGCCGATGATGACCTTTCACGCGGGGGAGAAGCAGGTGATCCGGGGGATCATGCAGGAGCTGGTCGAGGCGCTGGAAGCGCGCGGCTGGTGCCCTGGGCACGTGCCGGATACCAAGCAGTATACCAGCACCGTTACACCCTTCTTTTCCGAGGGCTTGAAGCTGATCCTGGACGAAAAGCTGCGCGAGGCTGGCTGCACGGTGATCTTCCACACGTTCCTTGGGAGCGTAACGGCCGCGGACGGGCGGATATCCGGCGTGACCGTCTGCAATAAGGACGGGCTGCATCAGGTTTCCGCAAAAATTTTTGTGGACGCCACCGGTGACGGCGACATAGCTGCCTGGGCCGGCGAGGAAATGACCAAGGGCCGTCCGGAGGACGGCGCCGCCCAGCCCATGACGATGAAGATGAAATACTGCGGGGTAGATACCGGAAGGCTGAAGCGCTGGGTGGAGGACCACCCGGAGCGGTTTCCGGCCCTCGCGCCCCATATCGACCTGTTTTCGCAGGATATACCCATCGATCTGGAAGGATTTGAGGAGGAGTTCCGGCAGGCGAAGGCGGAGGGGAGCCTCTCCATCCGCCGGGAAAACGTCCTCATGTTCGCGACCGGGCGGCCTGGCGAGTACATCGTCAATACGACCCGGATCGTGGACCACGACGCCACCGACGCGCTGAGCCTCAGCGATGCGGAGCGGGCCGGCCGCCTGCAGTGCGCCGAGCTGGATCGCTTTCTGAGGAAGCACGTCCCCGGGTTTGAAAATGCGCTGCTGGAGTTCACGGGGCCCTCCGTGGGGGTGCGGGGCTCCCGGCAGCTGGTAGGGAAGTATGTCCTGACGCCCGAGGATATCCTCACCCGCAGGAGCTTCCCGGACCGCATCGCGCATTCGGCCTATCCCATCGACATACATAACCCGAAAGGGGAGGGGACGTCCAGCACGTTCATGAGCGAACCCGGCAGCTATTACAGCATCCCCTACTCCATCATGACGGGCCTCCGGACGGCAAACCTGCTGGTCACGGGCCGCTGCGTCTCCGCAGCTTTTGAGGCGCAGGCGGCCATCCGCACCACTCCGACCGTGGGCGCCATGGGGCAGGCCGCCGGGACGGCGGCGGCCATGGCCGCTGCCGGGGACGGGATCGTATGGAACGTCGATGTGTCGCGGCTGCAGCGGACTCTGGCCGCCCAGGGCGCGTATCTGGAGCTTTGAGGCTCCCCGAATCCGGTTCGTCAGGCGTCTGGAACGCCTGGGAATAAAAAAGAAGAGAAGATATGGAGGTACCCTTATGGCAATCGTACAAGCAGCCGGCATTTTCCTGATCTTTGCGGTCTGCGTGGCCCTCATGATGGCCCGCAAACTCCCCACCATCCTCGCGCTGCCCATTATGGCCGTCGGCATTTCCCTGGTGGCCGGCATCCCGTTCATTTCCTCCTCTGCGGACTTCACCATCGCGAACGACGTGCTGGAGGCCGGAGCCATGCGGATGAGCACCGCTATCGCGGGTCTGATCTTCGGCGGCTGGTTCGGCAAGATCCTGACGAAGGTAGGCGTCACCCACACGATCATCCGCAAGGCCGCCGAACTGGCCGGCGACAAGCCCCTGCCCATTGCGCTGGCCTTCCTGCTGGTGTGCTCCCTGATCTTCGCCGCCTCCAACGGCCTCGGGATGATCATCCTGGTGGGCACGATCATCATCCCCATTATGATCTCCGCGGGCGTGGACCCCGTGACGGCCGGCTCCGTGCTCCTGCTCTCCAACGGCATCGGTGTCACCTTCAGCGTAGGCACGCTGGGCGTTTACATTGACACGCTGGGGCTTCCCCTGGAGACCGTCACTTCCTATTCCTGGCTGTGCGGCATCCCTCTGATCGTGGTGGCCGTGGCTTGGATCGTATTTTCCATTCAGCGCGGAGGCAAGGTGCGCAAGGCTTGGGCAATGCCTGCGGCAAACGCCGGCGGCGAGAAGAATGTCCGCGCCATCGCCCTCATCAGCCCCATCATCCCCGTGGTCCTGGTCTTCGCGTTCAAGATGCCCCTGGTTCCCGCGATCATGATCGGCATCGTAGTCGCGCTGATCCTTTCCACGCCCAAGAACGCCATTCAGGTGGTGACCGGCGCCTTCGTCGAGGGCATTCAGGATACCGCCGGGGCCGCCGCCCTGATGATCGGCATCGGCATGACCTTGAAAGCCGTTATGGCCCCCCAGGTGGCCGAGGTGCTCCAGCCCGTGATTTCCGCCATTATCCCCAGAAACGCGGTCATGTTCGTCCTGGTGTTCGGCCTGCTGAGCTTCCTGGCTATCTATCGCGGCCCCCTGAACGTCTGGGGATTGGGCAGCGGCATCGTAGCCCTGCTGGCCGCCTCCGGCATGAACCCTGTGGCCGCCATGGTGGCCCTGCGCCTGGATTCCAACGTACAGGCCGTCTGCGACCCCACCAACTCCCATAACGTCTGGGTCTCCGACTTTACCAAGGTGGACGTCAATGAGTATCTGAAGAAGACCATCCTCTGGATCGCCGCTTCCACCCTCGTTGGCCTGATCGTGGCCAGCTTCTTCGTCTCGATCTGACCGATACGTTTTCCGCTGGCACAGCTGCGCCACTGCCGGCTGTGCCAGCGCGTATATCTTCATCTATCTATCTGCAAATTGGAGGTAAACCATGGGCAAAAAAGTAAGGATCGGCATTGACGTCGGCGGGACCTTTACCGATGCGGTGGTCATTGACGCCGGCACCTACGAGGTGCTGGCAAAGCGGAAGATCCCCACGACCCACGGCGAGGGCGTAGCCCACGGCGTAGTAGAGATCATTTCCGCGCTGATGAAGGAAAATCAGATCGCGCCGGAAGACGTAACGTTCATCGCCCACGGTACCACCCAGGCGACCAACGCGCTGCTGGAGGGCGACGTTGCTCAGGTGGGCATCGTCGGTATGGCCACGGGCATCGATGCCCATGGGGCCAAGGGAGAGACCAATATCGGCGACATCGAACTGGCCCCCGGAAAATATCTGAAGAGCTGCCATACCTTTATCGACAGCAAGTCTCTCACGGAGGAGGCCGTTGCCGGCGCGGTCCGTGCTCTGCGGGATCAGGGAGCCCAGGTCATCGTTGCCAGCGAGGCGTTCAGCGTTGACGATCCGGAAAACGAGCTGCGCGTCACTGCCCTGGCCGAATCGGAGGGTCTCTACGCCACCGGCGGCCACGAGATCAGCCAGCTGTACGGTCTGAAGATGCGCACACGGACGGCGGTGGTCAATGCCAGCCTGATCCCCAAAATGATGGAGACGGCCAACATGACGGAGACGGCGGTGCGGGATACCCAGATCAAGTCCGACCTGATGATCATGCGCTGTGACGGCGGCGTCATGAGCATCGAGGAGGTGCGCAAGCGGCCGATCCTCACCATGCTGTCCGGCCTGGCTGCCGGTGTGGCGGGAGCGCTGATGTACGAAAAGGTCTCCGACGGCATCTTCTTTGAGGCCGGCGGTACCAGCGTGGATATCAGCGTCATCAAAAACGGAAAGGTCATGATCAAATACGCCCAGGTGGGCGGACACAAGACCTATTTGCAGAGCCTGGACGTTCGCACGCTGGGCGTGGCCGGAGGCAGCATGATCCGCGTCCGGGACGGCCGGGTAGTGGACGTGGGTCCCCGCAGCGCCCACATTGCCGGTAAGGGGTACGAGTGCTTCGCGCAGGAGGGCGCCATTACCTCCGGGACCGTGCGGCTGATCCGCCCGCGGGCAGACGATCCCTGTGAGTACGCGATCCTGGCCGGGCAAAACGGGGCGGAGTACGCCTATACCCTGGCCGGAGCGGCCAACCTGCTGGGTTACGTACCGCAAGATGATTACGCCCGGGGCGTGGACGCTTCCAATGCCGCGGCCTGGGAAATTCTGGGCCGGTATCTCAACTGTTCCGGCCAGGATGCCGCCCGTCAGGTCGTCGATCTGGCAATGGTAAAGCTGTCCTCTGTGGTAGAAGAGCTGATCGGGGAATACGGGCTGGACCGGAAATTTACTACGCTTGTTGGCGGCGGCGGCAGCGGCGCGGTCATCGTCAACGCCCTGGCGGAGAAGATGGGCGTTAAATGCAAGATGGCGAAAAACGCGCCCTATATCTCTACCATCGGTGTAGCCCTGGCCATGGTGCGGGAACAGATGGAGCGGACCATCGCCAATCCCACCGATGAGGACATCAAGCGGATCCGGGCGGACATACTTGAGAAGATCGTCCGCTCCGGCGCCAAGGAGGAGACCGTCGATATTTCCATTGAGATCGACGCCCAGAAGAACATCCTCAGGGCCATCGCTGCCGGAGCCACGGAACTACGCCAGAAAAACCTGGGCGCCGCCGACTTGAGCCAGGAACAGCTGGCGCAGATTGCCGCCGAGTCCTTGGGCACGGATACCGGACACTTGCGCTATGCGGGCGGGACCGGACGGTGGAGCCTGTTTGAGGGCAGCCTCCAGAAGAAGCTGTTGGGCTTTATCAAGGTCAAACAGACGGCGCTGGCCGTGACGGACCGTGAAGGCGTCGTCCGTCTCCGTAAGGAAAAAGCCAATTACCTGATCTTCTCCAAGGGACAGCAGGCCCAGACCTTCAACCATTTCCTGGAGGAAAATACGACCTATTCCGATGCCAACGCCACCATTCCGAAGGTATTTGTATTTTATAAGGAAAAAATGCTGGATCTGACCGGGATGCAGACGGCAGAACAGCTCTATTCCATTCTGGACGTAGAGACGGAAATGATGGGTCCGGAGGAAAAGCTGCTGGCAGTCGCCTATAAGTAAAACGATAAGGGGAGTGGGATACCATGGACGACCGGGTGCTGGCGCTATGCGAGCTCTCTAATGACCTTTTGTTTCACAAGATCCCACGGGAGCGCCTGGCCTATTATGTGGATGCGTCCCTTGAGGCCGGACGAAACGCGGCGCGCCTTTTTCTCGGACAGGATGTGCGGGAGCTTTACCGGCAGAACGGCATCGAGATCCGTTACGCGGGGAGCGGGAAGCAGAACTACGGCGTCATCCTGCGTGGACAGTCCGTGATGGAGGAAGCACGCTGTGAAGTCGTCGTCTATCAGGATTCTATCCGGGAACTGGCCGCCCACAGCGCCTGGGAGGGGCGGAGCCTCACCCCGGAGCAGGCCCTGGACGTCCATCTGGCCCACGAATTTTTCCATATCTGGGAGTACCGGGAGCGCCGCTCTATCGCGGAGGAGCTGGAACCCGTTGTCAGTATGTCCTTCCTTGGGCTGAGGCGGCGGGTCCATATTAACCGGTGCGGCGAAATTGCCGCCCACGCTTTTGCCAAGGAGCTGCTGGGCCTGCCGTTTCTTCCGAACTTCTACGATTACCGGTATCTGATCGATACCGGAGCCATGACGCAAGTAGAACTGGACCACTTGATCGCTCGTATGCTGAGGGCAAGATGATTTAGGCGTATCATTTTTATCCGCAATCTGTATGAGACACGCCGGATGCTCTACAGTCTCTACAACGCTATGATGGGCGAGGATGAGTGGATCATGCAGAGCGGCAGCCCGCGAATGCGGGGGGATGGAACCCCTTGGGTATCATCCCTCTGACGCTCTCGAAGAATAAGATCGGCACACCCTTCTGGCTCTGGAGGGAGGAAGCTGTCCCGGAGATGCTGCACTCCTGCCCTGGGGGATACTGCCACGTCTCCCGCCCCTCCCCGCGCCGGCCTACGTCTTCCGCAGCCAGTCCGGCAGCGTCCGGCTGCGGACGCCGGAGACCATGCCCAT